>Ga0116151_10002717_pt1 | contig 16149 bp, 16 predicted proteins | sample AD_UKC117_MetaG_FD_89893 | JGI IMG/M metagenome (GOLD analysis project Ga0116151, IMG submission 89893) | Active sludge microbial communities of municipal wastewater-treating anaerobic digesters from Hong Kong - AD_UKC117_MetaG | ecosystem: Engineered > Bioreactor > Anaerobic > Digestate...
CTTGCAGCTATTAAAATAAATTTTAATAGTATTAATTATGTAAGTGATGATTTTAAGAATGATAGAGATTTTATGCTTGCAGCTATTAAAATAAATTTTAATAGTATTAATTATGTAAGTGATGATTTTAAGAATGATAGAGATTTTATGCTTGCAGCTATTAAAATCAATTTTGAGAGTATTTATTGTGCAAGTGATGATCTTAAGAATGATAGAGATTTTATAGTTGCTGCGATGGAAATTAATGATAATGTTTTGAGTCTCTATGATTGTAGTTTTATTCCTGAATTTTTAGTAGAAGATAGGGTATTTATGTTAGCTATAATTAAGAGGAGCGGTTACAGGTTTAGGGAAGCTAGTGAGAAACTCAGAGATGATCAAGAATTCGTTCTGGAGGCCATTAAGGTTATTAATCCTGATAGAGACTATCAATGTTGTCTTCAATTTGTTTCCGATAGATTGCTGGAAACAAGTAGAGATATAGCTATCGCGGCATCTGATCGAGGTCTTGCTATTTTTCAATTTCTAGACGGTAGATTACAAAATGAGTTAATAGAAGAGTTTCTTGACTGGAGCACACGTTTTGTTAGAGATTAATCATCGATTATTGTAGATGTTCTTTGAAAACTTTTTCCTTTTCTATTCTTCTAAGGATGCGAAGAAAAATTCAATAGTAGCTCAAAAACTCAAAATCCAATCAAAAGATTTATGAGTGATCATATTATCGAAGAGGGCGAAGGTTTACTTAGGTATGAAGGGCTTTCGAAGGTCTCTCTTTTTGATATATTTAATATAAATTTTTTTTAGTAATTTTACCTCTTCCTTTTTTCTGGAGGAAGAGGCCTTTTGATGAAATAGCTGATCATGTGTCCCGTGTTAGATAGGTGATAGATTGTTTTCTCTTTTTTTTCATAATCTGTTATGATGCTCCTGAATAAAAACAATCGGGTAATTATTTAATATGAAACTATTGCTCATCGCGGCTTTAAAAAATAGAAAGCATTTTCTTTTAGGGATTATCACTCTTTTTTCATTAATTTTTCTGTCAGTTGCTAACCAATTGGAAATGGTTTCTTTAGGGGTGTTGGCAAAAAATGGGACGGATTTCTTTGCTTTATTTGAGAATAAAGATAAAAAAGAATCCGCTATATCTCCAGAAGATATTCAAAAAAAATGGACTCAGATTGATCAGAAAAATGAAGGGGTGATTACAAAAAAATCCGCTGCGATGTATATGGTAAAGCAGAAAAATGGAAAGTTTTTGGATAGATTCCTTTCGAAAGTGATTGTAAAACTCAATATTGAACAAAATTTTGCTTCTTTGATTATCATGCTTGTTTTTGTTGCGATATTCAAAGCTATTTTCTTATTTACATCGCGGTTTTCAACAAATATTTTATCGATTCGAGTGACAAGAGATTTAAGGCAACAATATTTTGAGCATATTCAATCATTACCTTTGTCATTTTATCATAAGCATGATCTGGGCAGTTTGACATCGAGAGCTGTGGGAGATGCAGGGCAGATCGCTTCTTCTTTAAACTCATTTTTATCAAATTATATTTCAGCTCCGTTTACGATTATAGCTTCGTTAACCTTTTGTTTCACAGTCTCTTGGAAACTTTCTTTAATTATTTTTCTAGGTCTTCCATTAGTGGCATATCCGGTGATTCATTTTACTCGTAAAATAAAAAAAGTATCCAGGCAGATGCAAAAAAATCATGAAAGTTTTACCTCTGTTCTTTTGGATTTTTTAGGAGGTATTCATACTGTAAAGATTTTTTCTATGGAGAGCTTTTCTCTTAAAAAATATCGTGAGCAAAATGACCGTATGGCTCATTTGGAATCCAAAAGTGCAAAATACTCTAATTTAACAAAACCTGTTTTACATACCATTACAACAACATGTCTTGCTATGGTGATTCTTATAGGATTGTACCTTTTAAATATGTCGATTGCAGAACTGATCATCTATAGCGGTTCTTTATACTTGTTCTATGAACCTGTTAAGAAATTTGCTGAAGAAAATGCCAATATTCAAAGGGGTGTCGTTGCTGCTGAAAGGATGTTTGAAGTATTGAGAATCGAATCGAATATCCAAGAGGCTAAAGATGCGGTTGAACTCAATACATTAGAGGATCATATAGAATTTAGAAATGTTTCTTTTAAATACAGGGATGATTGGGTTTTAAAGGATTTGAGTTTTACTGTAAAAAAAGGGCAGATGGTTGCAATCGTTGGACCGACAGGTTCCGGCAAATCAACAACAGTTCAGCTTCTTCCTAGACTGTATGATGTGCAAAAAGGATCGATTGTGATCGATGGGATACCAATTAATCAATATACGATTAATTCCCTTAGAAGAAATATTTCTTTTGTTCCTCAAAAACCTTTCTTGTTTTTTGATACAGTAAAAGAAAATATCGCTTACGGGAACGGTTATTCCGATGAAGAAATCACATTTGCTGCAAGACAGGCTCATGCCCATGAATTTATCAAAAATCTACCTGATGGATATGAAACCATCCTAACAGATACTGGTAAAAATTTATCGGGTGGTCAGCAACAACGTTTAACGATTGCAAGGGCACTTGTTAAGAAAGCTCCTATCTTGATTATGGATGAGGCGACTTCTTCTTTAGATGCGGTTTCAGAAGGCTATATTAAAAAAGCTATCGAAGATCTCCAAGGAGGCGTAACACAGATTGTTATTGCTCATAGGTTATCGACAATTGAACATGCTGATAAGATAATATATCTTGAAGAGGGAAGAAAAATAGCTGAAGGAACCAAAGACGAATTGCTTTTATCTTGTCCTAGTTTTAAAAATATGTGGGAGCAGTACCATAATAGAAAAGAATCTTCTGCAGTATTAGTATAGGAGCTATTATATGAGTCTACAAAATCAATTATCCAATTATCTGGCAGATTGTCTTAACGAACTTAAAGGGTATCAGCAAACCCCAACTATAGAAGTTCAAAATACTATTTTGGATCTTTTGAAAGAAATGAAAAGAGTTGCACTTGCAATTGATGAACAAGTAGTTGAGCTTAATGAAAATTTTTCACAATCTGTTTTAGCTTTTTTTGAAAAAATTGCACATGAAAGTTCTTTAAAAGAAGTTTTTCATCTAGCAAAACTTTTGCAAGAATCTTTGATAGCTCTTTAATTTCTTAATTAATCAAGCGGTGAGGATGTTTTAGAATAAATCCTCTTTCCTTAATTTTGTGATTGGATACTCGGGCATTTCCTTCGATTGCTGGAAGATCTTTTACTTCGATTTTCTTTGCATGTGTTTTTTCAATTATTTCGTCGAGCAATTCTTTGCGAGTTGGATGATCGTCATCACAGACGTTGTAAATTCCTTCGCAATTATGGTTGATAGCAAAGCTAATCACTGAAATAAGATCTTCTTTATGGAGCATGTTAGTATAGAAATTTTTTCCAAGTAGAGGGCGGTTTTCAAATAAATTCAGTTCTTTGGATAATTCTCTTCCAGGACCATATACGAAAGGTATTCTTAGAATTGTTGATTTCCAATGGTTTTTTGTCGTAGATAATATTGCATGCTCCGCATCTATGATCATTTGAATTTGATCATTATAAGGATTTAATGAACTGTTTTCATCTACCCACATCCCTTTGTGATCGCCATAGACATTGGTTCTACTTGTAAAAATGCATTGTTTTGGGTGGGTAGTTGTTTGAGCAATGTTTAAAATTGCTTGGCTCATGCTTAAAGTATCTTCATCGTATCGGTTGTTGATGTTAGGTGCGATGGATAAAATGATGACATCATTTTCTGAAATAAGTTGTTTTAATAATTCAGAATCAGAACTTGTTAATAGAAGGGCTTTTCTTGTTACAGGATTGATTTTTTCAAGATTCAATTTTTTCGTTGTTGTACATGTGGTGCCGTGTCCTTCTTGCTGTAATTTATTGGCAAGATCGGCTCCTATGTAACCACATCCTATAATCAAAATATCCATATTATACCTCTATTAATCCTACATTTTTAAGTTCTTCCAAGAGAGGAAGATTGTTTTCTTTTTCCAGAGCTCCTGAATCTTTAAGCCAGTCTACATAATTTTTAGGAAGTTCTTTAATGAGTTTGCCTTTATGCTTTCCAAAAGGCATCCGTGTAATTTTGGGTTGAGTTTTCATTAGTTCGATAATTTGTTCTATAGAAAGATCCAGTGTCATTTTTGAAAAGACCTTATGCATGATAATAACATCGTCTAAAGCCCTATGGGCGTTATTGGCATCGAATCCATATACTTCTCTTAGATATTGCAAATTATGTTTAGGAAGATCGGATCTGTATTTTCTTGCCCATTTTAGTGTGTCGATGCTTTGCCATGGATAGGGGGTTAAATTGCATCTTTCAAATTCTGCTTTTAAAAAGTATTTATCAAATCCGTCATGATTGTGAGCGATTAGGACTGCATTCTCTCCGCAAAAATCAATAAAATCCTGCCCGGCTTTTTCAAAAGTTGGGGCATCTTTGACCATTTCATCATTAATTCCAGTAATTTTCATTGATTCTTCAGGAATGGATCTTTGGGGATTGACAAGTGTTGAAAATGATCGATTGTTGGTTGCATCATATGCTGCAATTTCAATAATTCGATCATGGTCGGCTTTTAGACCGGTTGTTTCGGTATCATAGTAAATTGCTTTGAGTTTCATATTAGTTGTAAGCCTTTTCTTTTAAAAATTATCCAGTTATTTTATAATCATCATTTTCACAATTAAGAGGGATTCCATGCAAAAGTTTTTTTCAGTTTTTATTCTTTTGTCACTATTTTTACTAGCGGGTTGTTCTCAAACAGCAGATAGTGGTTATCGAACAATGCCGGTAACAAATAATCCCAATATTGTACCTTCTCATGGCTCTGGCATTCCCGGCATTCCTGGCGGAACTTCAAGTTTTTAAAGCCATTTTTTTCTGACAAAAATATAAAGAAAAAGTAGGGAAAGCAGTATTGTGATATTCATAATAATGAAAAAAGCATGAGGGCTTTTTTCTAATGGAAGAGAAACGTTCATTCCGTAGATTGAGGCAATGATTGTCGGAATGGTAAAGATAATCGTAATAGCAGTTAAAAATTTGATGGTTTTATTTACATCATTTGTAAAAAGAATCTGATAGGAGTCTCTAAGGCTTTGGATACTTTTTACATTTACTCTACATAAATCTTCAGATTGACGAATAGCGATAAGTAAATCATCCAAAAGATCATAGTCATGTTTGAATACTTCCACATATCTTCCTGAGGATATGGCTTCCAGTACGTTATGCAGGGGGACAAGGGAGGAGAGATACTGATTCAATACTTCTTCGTTCTTAGTCAGTAATGCAATGCTATCGTTGGTCACTTTGGATTCAGATTGAATTTGAGTCATTACCTGGCTTCGTATATTTTTAATATCTTGTGTAAATCCAAAGGTTATGGAAAGTAGGATATGGAATAAAAGTTTGGATCTTTGAGTAGTGGTTAGATTGATATTTTTTTGAAGCAGATGTTCTACAAGTTTACTTTCACTAGGTGAGATGGTAATGATGTAATGATTAGTCAAAATGATTGTTAAAGTCGTTGTGAATAGTCCTTGAGTTTCTTTTGATGAATGTCTGGAAAAAATAAAAATATTATGATTTTTTTGTTCTATTCTAGGAATTTCAAAGGTATCCAAAGTATCGATTAGATCCGATTTTTGAATTCCTGTGATATCTTTTAGTTCGTCCAAATCTTCGATACTGGCGTTATTGATGTGTATCCAAGCACCAGATTTGGGTTTGTCAATTTTTATAAACTCGTTGTCGCGTATGGTTTTGTAGAAAATCTCGAGCACAAAAAATCCTAGTTTGGTCTTAAACTATTAATACTTGGAATTTTTCAGTTCTGCAAGAGTTTTTTTAAATCTGATCAAGCTTGCTTAGTTTTTCTTCTATCTCTTTGATCTTTTTGAAGTATTTATCCAGCTGACGAACATGGACTTTTTGCTTATTGTAATCAGCGACGTTGATGGCCGGACTGCCACGGAATTTTCCATGTGCGGGTAGTGACTTACTTACTCCACCACGAGTTGCGACCATTGACTGATCTCCAATGCTGATATGTCCTAGTACTCCTACTTGTCCTCCTAGAACTACATAATTACCGGTTTTTGCAGAGCCTGCAACACCTGTCTGTCCGCAAAGGATATTGTGCTTGCCAATTTGTACATTATGGCCGATCTGGACTAAATTATCGATTTTTGTCCCTGAGGAAATAATTGTGTGTTTGAATCTGGCACGATCTATTGTGGTATTTGCTCCGATTTCTACATGATCTTCAATGATCACATTGCCTAGCTGTTCTAATTTTTTATATGTGCCTTTTTCATCGAGAATATATCCAAAACCGCAAGAACCGATCACAGCTCCGGGTTGAATAATCACATGATTTCCGATTTTGGAATTTTCACGGATGGTGACAGAAGAGTAGATTTTTGTGTCTTTGCCAATGACTACACTTGGATAAATCGTTGTATGCGCATCGATTATGGTATTGTCATCGATAAAAGTATTTTTATCGATTGTCACATAAGGACCTATCGTAACATTTTTTCCAATCTGACAGGAAGGGTGGATGATAGCTGTTGGATGAATACCGCTATAACTGCTTTCTTCTTTTTTGATAAAAAGTTGAGAGATTTCCTGGAATATTTCAGAAGGATTATCGCATACAATATAATTTTTTTCATCATAGATAGGATGGTCTTTGCTTACGCAAATAGCCCCCGCTTTAGATTTTTTCATAGCTTCTAGATAACGGGGACTTGATAAAAATGAAATATCGCTTTTTTCAGCCTCATCTAAGCTGTTAACACCTTCGATGATTAGATCTTTGTTTCCGATGATTTGAACTGGAAGAATCTTTTTAAGGTCTTTAAGCTGATATTTCATTTTTGCTCCTTTAGGAATTTTTGCTTTCTTCTTTTAGAGTGTCACTTTCGCCATCTTCAGTATTTTCAGAAAGTTTGCCGCCTTTGACATCTTTTTTGTAATTCTTATCCATTTGATCGATCACTTGTTTTGTGATTTCGAGTTTTGGATTGGAATAGAAACAAGCTTCTTTATTGACAATCATAGAAAGGTCATTTGCTTTTGCAACTTCAGATGCAGCCTGACCAATGTTTTGATTCATTTTTTGAATAAAGAAATATTGTGCCTGATTTAGAATTTGATAAAGCTGGGATTGATATTTTTGTAGATCTTCACCTAAAGCTTTATATTTATTTTTCAATTCTTGTTCAGCTTCAGGAGAAATTCCATCAAGATAATCTTCATCATTTAATTTTTTAGAAACTGCTGTGAATTCTTTTTCAGTTTCTTGAATTAAAGATGTCCATTGTTTGCGAAGATTTTCCATTTGCTTTTGTTCATGCTGACCATATTTGGAATCAGTAATGCAAGTGTGAAAATTTACGATGCCGAAATTACTACTAGCAAATGCTGAGCTAAAAATTAAGGCTAAAAATGTTGATACTAATATCACATGTTTTTTCATATCATACTCCTATGAGAAATTAAAATTGTGCACCCATGGCAAAGAAGAAGTTTTGAACATCTTCTGAATGCGATGGGTTGATTGGCCATCCATAACCTAGCGTGATTGGCATACGTCCCATAATAGAAAGACGAGTACCTACTCCAACACTTGTATTGAGTTTAGGGATTTCAAATTCATTTGATGATACGTAACCAGCATCGTAGAACGCAAAGAGGTCTATCATTGGAAATAATCGTTGATTGATTTCTGCTGATAATAGGGCGTAGGAAACACCCCCTTTAGGTTCATTTAATTTAGGTTTGTTATTGTCATCTAGAATTCTTGGACCAATGATGTAAGGTTTATATCCGCGGACAGTATTTTCACCTCCGATAAAGAAGCGTTCACTCATCGGAACGTTGGAAGTTGATTTTAAGTTTTTAATAAATTTGCCTTCAGCGCGTAGTTTGAGAGTTGCTCTTGTCCATAACGGTTGATAAAACGCGTTGAGTGAGGAGAATTTGAAAAATTGATAACTTCCTCCAACTCCTGCAAATTCAACTTCTTGTCCAGCTCTCAGTCCTCTTGTGGCTTTATAGGCATTGTCTGTGGAATCGTAGGTAACAGTCATGTTAACTGCGGAAATAAGTCCATCCTTATCTTCCATGGTTTGAGCGTCTGGGCTTTCATTTCCTTTGATTTTTACAGTAGAATTTCTGATACGGTAACGATTACCGTAAGTCCAGAAGTCAGTGAAAGGGTAGGAAATGAAGGTTGAGACACCTTGGGTTTTTATATCGTATTGTTCGGATTGCAAACTACTTTGAGTTATGCTTCCTTCAATTCCTAAACGCCATAATGAATCTCTAAAATAAGGATCCATCCATGAAAGAAGTATGTTATACTGCTTTTTACCAACGTTGCCTTTTGCATGCAAATATTCTCCGCCACCTCTGATAGGAGGAGCTTCTTTTGAGCAAAGTCCTTTAAGACCTCGGATGTTGAAGTTTCTTTCAGTGATCTCTAATCCTCCTGTAATATTGTCTAGAGAACTAAAGCCAGCAAATAGGTTTGCTGAACCTGTTGTAGTTTCTTCAACTTCAATGTATACATCGCGATAATCGGATCCAAGGCTCATTTCTTCTGTGGATTTGACTGTGTAGACGTTGACATTTTTAAAGTAACCCATATTTTCTAATCGTGCTTGGGTCGCTTTGAGTTTTCTCGAATCAAATAATTCTCCAGGAACTAATAGTGATTCTCTAAGGATTACGTTTGTTGCTGTATGCACATTTCCTAATACGTGAATGAGGCCGATTTTAAATTTTTCTCCTTCTTCGATATAGAAATGGATGTCGTAGATAGGTTGATTTTCTTTTAATTTTGTATCGTAGGAAATTTGAACTTCGATAAATCCTTTTTCGCCATATAGGTCTTTGATGATTTGAACTGCTTGATGTATTTGATCTGGTGAAAAAATCTCATTTGACTTGATCGAAATTGATTCTTTGATTTTTTCTGTACTGATTAAAGAGTTTCCGGTGAAGCAGATTTGTCCTAAGCGATATAGCGTTCCACGATGAGCATTGATATGAATCATGATTTTTCCGGTCTGTGGATCTGTTGAAGGTTTGATTTCTACATGGGCGTCTGCATAGCCTTTGTTTTGAAGATAGTTGATGATGATCAGTTGATCTTGCTCGATCATTTCTTGACGATAGATTCCAGAACCTGTAAGCCAGCTGTATATAGGATTATATTCCTTCGTGATCATAATCCCTTTCAGGTCTTTTGTTTCATCTTTTGTAAATCCTTGAAAGATAATTTTTTTGATTTTTCCCGATTTTCCTTCTTTGACTTTAATTACAATTCCTACCTCGTTAGTTTGTGGGAATTTTTGAATGTGATAGCTGATTTCTGATTCGAAGTAACCTTTTTTCAGGTAATAATCTTTAACTTTGTTGAGGGCTTGGATGAACTTATATTTGTCGTATTGTTGATTTTTTCTTAGGCCTAATGTGTTGTTGAGCGTCATTGTTTTTGTTGAATTGTTTCCTTTCCAGCGGATATAACGGATTGTTGGTTTGTGCGTTACTTTAATTACAATATTTAAAGATCCGTTAGGATTTTCCGTGATCGTCGGATGAACGCTATCGTATTTTTCAGAAAGGTCTTTTAAATCTTTGTCAAAAATCAAATGGGAAAAACAAGTTCCTTGTTTTGTTTTTAAACTGGCGGATATGTCATGGGAAGAGTCGGTTGTTCCTGGGGCGCTTTCGATGATTTCTAATTTATTGATGTTCTTTCCTTCATAGGATTCTTCTGCATGGGCGGAGATCGTTAATTGGGAAAAGAAAAGAAAAAGAATGAAAATCCATGAAAAACGTGGTGAGGATAATTTTATGTTCACAATAAGTCCTATTTTTATGTCTATGTTGGTGGTTTAGTCTAAAATAATTAATGAATATTTGCAACTTGTCAAGTGCTAACTCTCATCTCATATACGTCATTAAAAAAAGTGCATGCTTTTTAGTAAATTATTTGTCTTCCTGCAAATGCTTTTTGAAGTGTTCCTCCGCTAACAAAATCTAATGAGCTTCCAACAGGCAAACCAAAAGCTATTCTGGAAATCTGCACTTTAAAATCTGCAAGAGACTCCTTAATATATAAGGATGTTGCATCTCCTTCTAAAGATGAATCGAGAGCGATGATTACTTCTTCAATAGGGTTTTTGGATAATGTCTTTTTTAATAATTCAATTCTTAGTCCTTTTTCAGTGAATCCATCAATTGGTGATAAAAGATTTTCAATTACATGGAATAAACCATTGTATGATTGGGTTTCTTCGATCATATAGGCGTCTTTAGGGGAGGAAATAATGCATAAAGTTTTGAGACTTCTAGTGTCAGGATCACAAAAATTGCATTTTTCTTCGTAAAAACAGCCGCAATTTGGGCATAAACGAACTTTTTCTTGGATTGAAGCGATAATTTCAGAAGTTTTTTGAAGTTCTTGTTTTTCCCATTTGAGCATTTGAAAAGCGTATCTTTCGGCAGTTTTAGATCCAACGCCAGGAAGTTTTTTCAAATGATTGATTAAAATTTGTAGGGACAGAGGAATTTTTTTATTTAACATGTCTTTTATCAAGGTGAATTTTTGCTTGATTATGACATATATAAGTTTTTTTAGGAGTGTTTTTTTGTCTTAAAGATTCTTAAAGATCTTTTTTTGAGTATTGCTGTTTTGAGTATTGCAGGTTATTTTTTTGTATATAAACAAACCTAAAGTTCTTAATTTAGGTTTGTTAGATTAGAGGACTATTTTGCTTTTTTTATACGGGATAATTATTTATTAATGGAGGGGAGGGAGGGGGAGCTAGAAATTCAGGACGTTCTAGCATCATACGCCGTATTGCCTCAAGTGTATTTTCATCAAAAATAACTTCTTCATCGAGAAAGTCAAAGGGATTTTCTGCAGGGGGAGGGAGATTATTAGGTATTGCCATATCAACTATTCCTTATTTAATTGTATTGTTTCTTGTTTTTATTATATCATCTTTACGATTTCTTAATAAATTATATGTTTCGTTCTTTTGTGAATATTTTTTTTAAATTTTTAATCATTTCTTAAGTTTTTAATAATAAAATGGTTATTTGTGAGGTTTTTTAATAATAAAAAATATTTTAATTTTATTAGTACCTTTTTAGGAACCTTGTTGAGAGATAAATAGATTTCTTTTTTTTGAACGATTGAGTAAAATAATAGGATTAAAACATTTGAAATCATTTTTATTTATAAAAGGAAATTGTGAAGAAAAGTTTACATCTCCCTAAAATCATAGGTACCGGTTCTTACCTGCCGGAAAAAATCTTATCGAATAAAGATTTGGAAAAAATGGTCGAAACATCCGATGAATGGATTGTGACAAGAACAGGAATCAAAGAAAGGCATATTGCAAAAGAGGATGAATACACCTCGGATATGGCATACCAGGCATCATTAAGGGCTTTGGAAGATGCAAAGTTAGACCCAAAAGAGATTGATTTGATTTTGGTAGCAACATTGACTCCTGATTATATTTTTCCAAGTACAGCCTGTCTTGTGCAGCAAAAGCTTGGAGCAACAAAAGCGGCTGCTTTGGATATTCAAGCAGCTTGTACAGGCTATATTTATGCTCTTTCAATTGCAAAAGCTTATATTGAAGCTGGTATCTATCAAAATATATTAATTGTGGCTTCTGAAAAACTTTCTTCGATTGTGGATTATACAGATCGAAGTACATGTGTTTTATTCGGTGATGGAGCTGCGGCATGCGTAGTTTCCTCAAATTCTGATAAGCCTGGTTTGATTGTAGATGCTGTGACTCTCGGGGCTGATGGTGTCCAGTCAGAGTTATTAATACTACCTGGTGGTGGATCAAGGCATCCAGCTACAGAGCAGACGGTAAAAGAGAAGATGCATTATTTGAAAATGTCAGGTAATGAAGTCTTTAAACATGCGGTACGCCGTATGGAAAACGCTTCAAAAGAGTGTTTGGAGATTGCTGAAATGCAAGAAACAGATATTCATCATTTGATACCGCATCAGGCAAATCTACGTATTATTGATGCTATTGCTAGGCGTTTTTCTCATATTCCTTCTGAAAGAGTTTATAAAAAAGTTGTTGAAAGATATGGAAATACTTCTGCATCATCTGTCGGCATTGCACTAGATGATTTGATGAAAGAAAAGAAAATCAATCATGGCGAAAACGTGTTAATGACTGCATTTGGGGCAGGTTTGACATGGGGTGCGACAATCTTAACATCTGATAGGTAGAATTATGAATCGTAAATGCTCTTTTATGTTTCCTGGACAGGGAGCTCAATATATCGGTATGGGTAAAGATTTTTTTGATCGGTATCTTGAAGCTCGTGAAGTTTATCAGGAAGCGGAAGATATCTTAGGACAAAATATTTCCAGGGTTTGTTTTGAAGGACCTGAATCAGAACTTTTAAAAACTGAAAATAGTCAACTTGCAATTTTTTTAACAAGTATGGCTATTTTAAAAGTCATTTATGCTCAGTTTCCATCTTTAGTTCCAGCGGTAACAACAGGTTTGAGTTTAGGAGAATATTCAGCATTGGTGGCATCTAAAAAATTAATTTTTTCGGAAGCAGTTAAACTTGTTCGAAAACGTGCTCTTTTAATGAATGAAGCTTGTTTGAGAGAAGAAGGAACAATGTCTGCTGTAATCGGGCTTGATTATGAACAGGTGCTTAAGGTTGTCTCTCCTTTGGAAAGTGAAAAGGTTTGGATTGCTAATTGTAATTCTCCAGGTCAAATCGTGATTTCAGGTGTAAAACAAGGAATAGAGAAAGCTTCTCTATTATTGAAAGAATCAGGTGCAAAAAAAGTGATTCCTTTGAAAGTTCATGGCGCTTTTCATAGTGGTTTGATGGAATATGCTAGAGAAAATCTTAAAAAGGAAATTGAGAAGGTTTCTTTTTCGGATTCTTCTATCGATATAGTGATGAATGCTACTGGAAATTATTTGGAAAGTATTGAGCATCTCTCAGAGTTGATGTTAAAACAAGTTGTGTCTAGTGTTTTATGGCAGCAGGGAATAGAAGCTATTGCATCCAAGGGTGTGGAATATTTTATTGAAATCGGTCCCGGTAAAGTTTTGACTGGATTGAACAAAAGAATTTTGAAAAATGCTCAAAAAACTATTTCGATAGAAAAAGTTTCGGATTTAGAATTTTTGGGAAATGAATTTTAAAGGATTTTTATGCTGAAAGGGAAAAAAGCGATTGTTACTGGTGGTACCTCGGGAATAGGAAAGGAGATTGCTCTTAATTTTGCAAAAAATGGTGCAAGTGTTGTGATTTTTGGAACCAGTGAAGAAAGAGCTAAGGCTACAGTTGAATTGATGGAAGGGGAAAAGGTTTTTCCTTCACAACAATTTGGCTTTAAAATTGTTGATGTATCTTCTTATGATCTTGCAACAAAAGCTGTTGAAGAGGTTGTTTCTTATTTAGAGGGTATTGATATTTTAGTGAATAATGCCGGAATTACTCAAGATGCTCTATTGATGAAAATGGATGAGGAAAAATGGGATCGTGTTATAGAAGTCGATTTAAAGTCTGTATTCATTTTATCAAAAGCGGTCATTCGTCCTATGATGAAACAGCGCTATGGTAGTATTATCAATATTTCATCGGTTATCGGTCTTGCTGGAAATCCAGGTCAGACAAATTACGCGGCAGCAAAAGCAGGTATGATTGGCTTTACCAAATCTTTAGCACGAGAAGTTGCCGGTAGGAATATTTGTGTAAATTGTATAGCACCAGGTTATGTTGAAACGCCGATGACAGAGACTTTGCCGGAATCAATTAAACAGGCTTTATTAGAAAAAATTCCAATGAAACGATTAGGTAAGAGTATAGAAATTGCAAATGCAGCTTTATTTTTAGCCTCGGATCTGTCAAAATATATCACAGGTCAAACATTGACTGTTGATGGCGGAATGGTAATGTAAAATTTTTTAAATCAATAATTTTTGAGGAAATTATGACAGTTGAAAAAGAAGTAATAGATGTAATCGTAGAGCAGTTAGGTGTAGATGCCTCTGATGTTACGATTGAGAAATCTTTTGTTGAAGATTTAAATGCTGATTCTTTGGATTTAACAGAACTAATTATGACTTTTGAAGAGCGTTTTGGTTTTGATATTTCAGAAGAAGATGCAGAAAAATTGAAAACAGTAGGTGATGTCGTTACTTACATTAAAAATCGTAAAGCTGAGAAATAGTCAGTAATTTTCGCGATTTAAAAAATAGTCCGATTAAAAGTACTTTTAATCGGGCTTTTTGTATTTACAGATAAGATTTTTTGCAAAATTTTCTAAAATGAGCAAAGCAACTGTAGGACACTGGATTAAAATGCTTTTTAGGTGGACTTTAGAGAACGTCAATATGGAAACTTCGCTGGTAGCAATTGCTTTATATTGGCGAATTTGATTGGATAATACGGCTTCTTCTCCGAAATAGGAATATTTAGAAAGTTCGCAAATAGGTTGGTTTTCGCTATCTAAAAGAGTTATCGAACCTGAAAGAATGATAAATATTTGAGAGGCTATTTCTCCGATATCAAATACAATTTCACCAATTGTATAAAAATCCTGGCTACCTTTTTCAGAGATAGAGATGAGTAGATCGATGTCAATCTCTTGGAAGAGATGCATTTTCTTTAAAAAGAGTGCTTTTTCAATGATTGATAATGTTTTCATTGGTTCAGAAGCTCCTCGATATAATTTTTATAAGGGGTTTGAATGCGGAATAAACTTTCTTTTACAGATTCCTTCCAATTAGGAATTGCAAACTTAGCTTTAAGTTTCGATGAAATAATTCTATCGATTTCACATGTTGAATTACCCAATACATTGAGGAGCTCCTCAAGTGATAATTTTGGTAGAGTGATTTCATCTAATTTTTCATCCACTTTTGTATCATCGATTAAAAGATAAATTCTTTTAAAAAGTGATTTTGGACAATGTTTTTCAATGGTTTCAATTGCTTGGGCATGCGCTTTTGCATTTTTTTCATATAGGGCGTGAATAATACTGGACGGATTTCTGTATTTGGCGGTAGTCAGGATAAGACGGATAATAAAGTGGATAGCCGCGTTATAGGAGCTTTCGAGTGAGTTTTCTAGTAATTTCAAATCATAAATAGGAAGATTTCTTTTGATGGTCTTCGCGTGAAAAAAGTAAAACTCGGAGCGATGGATTTCATGATCGATGATTTTAGGGAGCATTTTTTTGAGCTTTTCATTTCCAAGATTTTTGATCAGTTGTGTTGCGTAGATGCGCATTCTGTAGGATTTATAAGGATCTGCAATAATTTCAATTAATGCGGGAATTGCGATTTGATGATTGGCTTGAATGATGTTTTCAACGATGCGCTTTTCGCTGCTCTGAAAATAAAGTGTTGATTCCACAAGAGAAGTGATGAAATTATTCAAATTAACTTTCTGTAGGATGGTTAAAAGATTGGTTCTGACTACTGAATCTTGACTGCATCTTAAAGCTGAGAGGAAATGACCTATGTAAAGGGATAGATCGTAATTATTCACCTTAGAAAGCGAAAAGGAAACCTTTTTTTGTATGAGTGTTGATGGGTTTTGTAGAAGGGGGAGTATTTGTTTTAATGCGGACTCTTCAGGGTTATATAGAATAGTTTCTAGCCAAATATCGAAAGCTTGAGAATGGTGAATATTCTCAATTTTTAAATAGTTTTGTTTTTGTAGTAGTAATTTTTGAATGAAGGGATTGGAACTTTTTTCAGTGGCTTTTTTCAGTAATAGTAGTGATAAGCATTGTTTGATGAAGGGGTCGGGTGAGAGTTTTAGAAATTCGATAGGACAATAATTGGAAGAATGGGAAAATATAAATAATAAGGCTTCTTTTTTTAGAAGATAGGGGCCTCCTAATTTATACCAATTGGTGATTAAAGCGATAATCTTACGTGAATTGGCTACATAAGTCCCTTTGAGCATTTTAATGGTTTGGATTTTTCCTTGGATGCTTAAATTGTTTAAATAATGAATGTGTTCGATGAGATGGGGGTCTTGA
>Ga0116151_10002721_pt1 | contig 16140 bp, 15 predicted proteins | sample AD_UKC117_MetaG_FD_89893 | JGI IMG/M metagenome (GOLD analysis project Ga0116151, IMG submission 89893) | Active sludge microbial communities of municipal wastewater-treating anaerobic digesters from Hong Kong - AD_UKC117_MetaG | ecosystem: Engineered > Bioreactor > Anaerobic > Digestate...
CCACGCCGTCGCTTCGCGCAGCCTCGCTGCAAGCAGGGAGACATTAAAGACATTGCGGCGGTCGGCGGATTCGATGTCGGTCAGAAGATCGAAAAGCAACGTCGCGATCCCCGCTTCATTCAGATGCGCGCCCACCATCTGATTGCGCGGGCTAAAGCGGCTCGACCCGCTGCCATGCGCGAAAATCACGGCGCCGCACGCGCCTGACGGAATGGCGACAAAGCCCGCAAGCCCATACTTTGCGAGAACGACTTCTCTGCGTCGCACTTCCGCGGGGAAACTCATCACTTCCTCTTTCGCGGTGCATTTCTTGTTTACGCCGGACGCGCAAAAGGAATGTCGGCGCGCCCGGTTAGGTGAATTGAATTCAATCGCCGCCACGTCTCATCATAGGCGGAGACTTCATCCTCGATATTCAACCAGTCCTGCTCCGTGAGCCTGGTCTCGATCAAGGGGAAAAAGCGCCGCTCTTCATCTTCAATCTGGTTGCGAATGCACTTGCAGAATCCGCTTAACGCCGCGAGCGCCGCCTCAGCCCATGGAAGGTCTCTACCGCTCTCATCCAGACGCTGCATGAGAGCAAGGCGTCGTTCGCGCCTTTCATCGTGCCATTCGTCAAGGTCAAAGCAACTCGGCAAGAACACGCCGAGCCTGTACCAAAGTCGGCGATAGAGCCGTTTCTCTACATAATGATGAATATCGTCCGGCGGATCGATCAGTTGATCGATCAGCTCTGAGGAGGAAGCGAAACTCGGCGGATCATTCGAAAGGGTTTGGAGAAGGTCGACAGAAGCCAGAGCGCTTCGATGGTCCAGGCGCAATCGCCGTAAAATCCAGTGTGAGCGGTCGGCGTCAGATGGCGGCGAAAACAGAGCGCCCATCATGCACTCGTCCCTTTCCTCCCCTTGTTTTTTTGTTGCAATCCTTGTCCCGCCGCAGGCCCGCCGCGGCATTGATCGGGATCAAAAATGGCGGCGAGTTAACCTTGTATCGTGAGCACCTTCCCAATGATGGGCGCCCCCAACTGGAGGAACAGCAGGATGGAGACCGAGCCTCATATCGTCTTTGAAGGACTGGACCCGTCAGAATTCCTGCAGAGCCGGATTCGAAGCGAGATCGAAAAGCTGGAGCGGTTCTTCGGAAGACTGACGTCAGCGAGAGTCGTCCTTAGCAAACCTCACAAGCGTCGGCAGCATGGCGATCTCTACGCCATTTCCGTGCATCTTGCGATGCCGGATGGACGCGAGGTTCACGTTACTAGAAATCCGCCCACGGATCATGCGCATGAAGACGCGCATGTCGCCCTCAGAGATGCGTTCGCCGCGGCGCGCCGGAAATTGCAGGACGAAGCGCGCAAGATGCGCGGCGACGTCAAGCCTCACGAGACTGCGCCAGAGGCGCTCGTCTCTGCAATCGTCGCGGAGCAGGACTACGGATTTCTTGAGTCGGCGGATGGCCGCGAGATCTACTTTCACAAAAACAGCGTAGCCAATGGCGGCTTCGCGAAGCTCGCCGTCGGCGCGCGCGTCACTTATTCGGAAACGCTCGGAGAGAAAGGCCCTCAAGCGACTTTTGTCAGGCCGCTCTGACCGACGGCTCAACACATGAGGCGGAAATTATGGAAGGCGACTATCCGGAATTGTCGATAGACCCTGCGAAGGCTTTCTTCATCGTCATGAAGGCGCGGGAGTTCGAAGGGAAAACACCGAGCTCCGGTCTGGAAGAAGGCTCGAACCCGACCGATGACAAGGATGTGGCGATTTTGGAGGACAGCGAGGATGATGCGACCGAGGAAGAACTCACAGCCGCCCTCGCCGAGCTGAATGAAGACGAGAAGATCGACGTTCTGGCTCTGACGTGGGTCGGCCGCGGCGACTTCACGATGGAAGAATGGGATGCGGCGCGGGAGGAAGCGCGCGGAACGGTCGACAAACACTTCGTGCGCTATCTCGTCGAGACGCCGCTATTCAGCGACTATCTTGAGGAAGGGCTGGCGCTCGCCGGCCATGATCTCGACGAATATGAGCGGGATCATTTCTAAAGCACGTCTCGATTAACCGGATTCAGTCGGCGTGCTTTAGGTCTTTGTTTTGTCGCGTGTCTTATGCGCATAACCGGTTCCCACTTATGCGCGACACGCTCCAGGCGGACAAAAGGGATGGGATGCCATGTTCGACGATCGCCGCCAGGCAGGAGAGAAGCTTGCCGAACTGCTCGGCGGCTACAAGACACAGGATCCGGTCGTCTACGCCCTCCCCCGCGGCGGCTTGCCAGTCGGCGCGGCCATCGCAGAACGCCTGAACGCGCCGCTCGATCTCGTTCTGGTGCGAAAGCTCGGCGCGCCCGGACAACCCGAGCTTGCCATCGGCGCGGTCGCCGATGGCGCGGCGCCGGCCTGCGCTTTGAATGAGGGCCTTATCCGCGAGCTCGACGTCAGCAAGGCTTATATCGACAAGGTGAAAGCGGCGGGGCTGGCGGAGATCGACCGCCGCCGCACGATCTTCTTCAGGGATCACGCGGCCATTTCGCCGAAGGGGCGATGCGCGATCCTCGTCGACGATGGCCTGGCGACCGGCGCGACGATGGAAGCGGCCGTGAAATCCATGCGCCAAGCGCAGGCGAGCAAGGTGATCGTCGCGGTCCCCGTCGCCCCCGCCGATGTCGCCGCCAGGTTCGAACGCATCGCCGATGCGTTCATCTGCGTGGAAACGCCCTACCCCTTCTACGCGGTCGGCGCACATTACGGCTTCTTCCCGCAGCTCGACGACGCGGACGTGCTTCGCATTCTGGCCGAGGCAAGAAAGCGCCCTCCCGGCCAGCCATAGCCCCTCGCCTTTTCGCTTCAGCCCGCCCATGACAATGCTCGCCCCCTCCGGGTGGAATTCACTGTTGAGCAGGGTTCGCGGCTTAAGTATTGAAATCGTGGCGCTTCTCTTCCGCGCCTATCAGGCGGTCAGGGATGAGCGACAAACACAGGCATGGCGACAAGCGGCGGCCCCGCCTTGAGGGGAAAAGGGGCTCGCATAAGCGCGAGCGGCGCGCGATCGCCATTATCCTTCTCGGTCTCATCACGCTTGGCGGCCTCGTCACCGTCGTCCTCAATTTCGGCGAGGTTGGAGACTTTGCGGAGCAGGCGGCGCGCGCGCGCCCGCGCTGGCTGCTGCTCGCGGTCGGCGCGCAGATATGCGCGTTTCTCGTCCAGTCGCTCGTCTGGTGGATCGTCCTGCACAAGCTGGGTAGCCGGAAGTCGCTGGCGGATTTGTTCGCGCTCAGCGTCGGCAAGCTCTTCGCCGATCAGGCCGTTCCCTCTGCCGGCATATCCGGCGCCTTTTTCTTGCTGCATGCGCTTGGCGGACGCGGCGTGGCGCGAGAAGACGCCTTCACGGTATTCATCTTCGGCGCGGTATCCTTCATCACCGCGTTCCTGATCGCCGCAGCGGCGAGCTTCGCCTACATCGCATTCGCTGGCGGCGACGGCGCGTTCCGAACGACGGAGATGGCGGCGCTGACGGCGCTGGGCGTTCTTCTGGGCGTCATCCTGTTCGTTTTCCTGTTTCTCCGCTTTGGACCGACGCGCCGCCTGCTCACACGGATCAAGCCTGTCGGACGGTTTCTGGAACTTGCACGCATCGCCGCGATGCGCATTGGCGAAGCCAAGTGGCTGTTCTTCTTCTGCGTACTTTTGCAGCTTGTCGCGCGCGCATTTGACGGCGCTACGCTGTGGGTTGCGTTCTTCGCAATCGGAGAGCAGACGCCATTTCTCACCAGCCTTATCGGCGTCAACATCGCCTCAGCGGCGGCGACGGCCGCACCGACGCCTATGGGCATTGGAACCTTCGAGGCCGGGCTCCTCGCGAGCCTCACAGCGCTTGGAATCAGCGTCGAGTCAGCGCTCACGACGACGCTTCTTTATCGCGGCCTTTCTCTCTGGGCTCCGCTCGGCATTGGTTTCTTCCTCGTGCAGCGCGAACTCCTCCGCCGCCGCCAGCTCGCCGAACATCGCTAAGGGCGGCGCAAGGAGCGAGGCGACGTTATCGCCAGCGCCCCGGCTCCCAATACCAACCGTGCGAGGTGTGAATCCACCGGCCCGGCGCCCATACTCTACCCCGTGGCGGATTGCGGTCCCAATAACCGTCGATCCAGGCGAATTCGACGCCAGTCCAGCGCCAGTAACCGCCAATCCATATCGCGGTCGGGACAGGCCGGGGCGGAACATGAACTCTTCTCGGCGGCGGCGGCGCGCGCCTCACATAGTGAACACTCACGCTCGCCGGCGGCGGGGGACCGTGCCGATAGTGCGTATGCACCCAACATCCGCTCAGAGCGAGTGCGCTAACGCTAATGATCATCAATTTCATCGGAGAGGACGTAGTCACGCTCAACCTCCTTGCCTGAAACGACATCACCATGCGCAATATGCAGAAGCGAGACGTTGATCTCGATCAAGCAAGACCGCGAGCCTACTTCCTGCCGTTCTGCCGTTCGTGCGGGAACGGAAGATATTCCACATTCGGCGTCCTGCGCACAGGCTGCGGATAGAGGCGCATCAGATCGTACACGACGGGCGGCAGATCGGTGTTGACGGCGAATCCCATTGATTTCGCCTCCTGAGCGGTGATGCCATAGTCGTGCGTCCACTTTCCGCTCGTCAACAACGTGGCCAATTCAATGCGCTTTTCCTCGGGGAATTTGTCGCGAAGAAGATCGCTGATCGCCAGCTGCAATTGTGCGATCGCGCGCCGGCCGATGCCTTCAAGGATGAGCGTCTCGTCATCGACTTCCGCGACCGGTTTTCGCGAGGCCGCTTCGATGATGGCCGCAGCGGGCTTGCCGTCGATCTGCGGATCGATCGGCCCGAGAACCGCATGCGGCCCAAGGACGATTTCATCGCCGGCGAGCGCGATCAGCGTCCCGCCAGACATGGCGTAATGCGGCACGAATACGGTCGTACGCCCGCGATGATCGTGAAGCGCGCGCGCAATCTGCAGCGCGGCGAGCGCAACGCCGCCCGGCGTGTGGAGGATGATGTCGAGCGGCATATCCGGATCCGTCATGCGGATCGCGTGAATGATCTCCTCCGTATCATCCATGTTGATGTATTGAACGATTGGAAAACCGAGAAGACGCATCGTTTCCTGTCGGTGAACGAGCAGGATGACACGCGATTTGCGGTCCTTCTCTATCGCTGAAATCTTGCGATGACGCATGATCTCAAGCGTTCGCTGCTGCATCAGCGGCTGAAGCGAAATGAAGACGAAATAGAGAATCAGGAGCGTGCCGAAGTCAATTTTCATCCCGTCCATACCTCTGCGACGCATGCTTGCCTGTCGCTCTCATCGCGGCTGTCACGATCATTTTCTGAGCGCGCCGATCTGTTCACGCAGCAATACCGATGCGCCGATGAGTGCAGCTCCATCATGCAGGATCAGCCGGACTGGAACCGCTTCCATATAGTCGCGCATCCGCCCCTTGTCGCAAAAACGTTCAACGAAGCGGCTCTTGAGAAACGTCTCTTTGATTTTTGGCAAGATGCCGCCGCCGAGCACCACGCCGCCGCGCGCGCCCGTCGCGAGCACGGCGTCGCCCGCAGCGGCGCCAAGAAGCGCGCAGAAGATCGCAATAGCCTCTTGCGCAGTCGCATCACTTCCTGCGAGCGCTGCGTCAGTCACTTTCTTTCCTTCATCGAATTGCGCCTGCAAGCCGCCGCGAGCGCAAAGCGAGCGATATATGTTCACAATGCCCCCACCGGAAACGACTCGCTCAAGCGAAACGCGCGGATGATCGCGCGCGATGAAACGCAAGATCGCCATTTCATCTTCATCGCGCGGCGCAAAGCCGACATGGCCGCCCTCGGTAGGGATGATCGTCCGCCCGCCAGTCTTCATTGGCGCAATCAACGCCTGCCCGAAGCCGGTGCCCGGACCAATCACCAGCATTGGAGCCGAACTCTCCGCCGTGCCTGCCTTCACCTCCGCGAAATCCGAAGGGGCAAGTTCGCTCACGCCAGCGGCGAGCGCCTTGAAATCGTTGACGACAAGAAATTCTGCAAAGCCGAACCGGGCTCGCATCGCCGCAACATCGAGAACCCAGGGTGAATTCGTAAATTCAATCACGGGATCGGTGACCGGCCCGGCCGCCGCGAAACATGCTTTCCGCGGGCGAACGTTCATTGAAGAAAAATAGGCGTCCGCCGCGCCTTCGAGCGAGGCGAATTCTTTCGATCGATAACTCCGCATTTCGGAAATGCGCCCGCGCGCATCCGCCAAAGCAAATCGCGCATTGGTCCCGCCGATATCGGCGACAAGATGCGGCTCAGCCGTCATCGCCCGAATAAGCCTTTCTTCCCTCTAGCAGACGCCTCACGGCCGCGACGTCTCGATCAGTGCGGCGGCGCCCTTGCCGAGCAGTTCAAGCCCGACGCGCCGGCCAAGCTCGCGCGGCCTTGTTCGATCCGCGCTTGCGGACGCCTCGATCACTGTGGCGCCGTCTTCGCTCATCACAGCCGCGGAGAGATTGAGTTTTCCTCCATCAAGACGCGCATGTGCGGCGATCGGCGCGTTGCAATGACCATTCAGCACCCAGAGCACTTCGCGCTCGGCTTCGGCGCAGCAACGCGATGATGGATCATCAATCGCACCGAGCTTCTTACGCGTATCCCAGTCCGTCGCGACGCATTCGACGGCGACAATCCCCTGACCGGCGGATGGGAGCATGTCATCGACCGAAAACTCGTGTGCAATTCTCTCCGAAAGCCCCACGCGGAAGAGTCCCGCCTTGGCGACGACCAACGCGTCGGCCGGACCGACTTCGCTTCCGTCAGGGAGCTTCTGCTTGATTCCCTCATCAAGTTTGTGGATGCGCGTGTCGACAGCGCCGCGGAAGTGAATGACATCGGCTTGCGGAAATATGCGGCGCAGAAACGATGCACGCCTCACGGAGTTCGTGCCGATCTTCAGGCCCGCCGCTTTGGCCTTGACGACCTCCTCTGCGTCGAGGCCGCGCCGCACCACCAGCACATCGCCAGCCGGCTCGCGAGTAAGATAAGCAGCGATGACGAGACCCGGCGCTTCTTCATCGCCCGGCATATCCTTCAGCGAGTGCATGGCGCATTGAAGCTCGCCCCGCCGCATCGCATCGCGAATTTCCGAAACGAATGCGCCGCCCTTGCCGCCATGCCGGTCGAGCTTCGAGATTTGATCGCGATCGCCCATCGGCGAGAACCGAACGATTTCCGGCTCAAGGCCCGGTATCGCGCGCCGGAGCGCCGCCGCGACCTCCGTCGTCTGCGCGAGCGCCATAGTGCTGGATCTTGTTCCGATGCGCATCGGCCGAGCGTTTCCTCTCAAAGAGAACGCTCATAGCGCGAGTTGAACGGGGTGAACAGGCTGAGCGCCTTCACTTCCCCCCGAAGAGAAGCTTGAGCGCGTTGCCCTTGAGGATCGGCTCGCGCACCTCTTCACGGAAACCGGCTTCGTTGAAGGCCGAAATCCACTTCTCCGGCGTGATCAATGGAAAATCCGAGCCGAACAGAAACTTGCCGCCGAGCTGCGTATTCGCGTATCGGGCGATCTGGGGCGGGAAGTATTTCGGACTCCAGCCGGAAAGGTCGATGAAGACATTCGGCTTGTGCAGCGCCATCGACAGCGCCTCATCCGTCCACGGCCAGGATGGATGGGCGAGAATGATTTTCATGTCCGGAAAATCGACGGCGACATCGTCCACAAGGATCGGCTGACCGTATTTCAGGCGAATGCCGCCGCCGCCTTTCATGCCGGTGCCCATGCCGGAATGGCCGGTGTGGAAGATCGCCGGCAGGCCATGCTCGGCGATCACCTCATAGATCGGCCAGGCCATGCGATCATAGGGATGAAAATTCTGAATTGGCGGGTGGAATTTGAACCCTTTGACGCCGTAATCTGCAATGAGACGACGCGCCTCAAGCGCTCCCGCTTTTCCCTTGTGCGGATCGATTGACGCAAAAGCGATCATGATGTCGGAGTTCTCGGCCGCCGCCTCGGCGACCTCTTCATTCGAAATCCGCCTGATGCCGGTGCCGGCTTCGCTGTCGACCGTGAACATCACGAAGCCGATTTTCTTCTCGCGATAATAGGCGATCGTTTCCGCGATCGTCGGGCGCTTTGATTCCGCCTTGAAATAGGCCGTCGCGGCCTTTTCGAATTCAGCCTGAATGGGGTCATGCGGCTGCCGGCAGGAAACTTCCGCATGCGTATGAATATCGATCGCGACGAGGTCCGCCCAACTCATCCATTCCTCCCTGGCTCCTAGGCCCGAGTCTTCTTCGGCACGCGGGAGAACGCAAGTGCGCGCCCCCGAAATTTCCTTCTATCGCCCTCTCTTCTTCGCTGGGGAGGGCATCCGCCCGGAGCGCCTTCGCAAACCGCAAACGCCGGCATGCAGGGTTAATAAGCAAGATTTAACTTCTGTACGCGATGCTTTCATCCAGAGGGCGAAGCGCCCTCCCCATTTCAGCGCCCGAAAATCAGCGCCTTCAATCACCGCAGCGTCCATCGCTTTGCGTTCGGATGACATTGCGGCGGATTCGAATGAAATCCGGCCTTTCCACCTTGGCTCCAGTCGAAAGCTGGCCCGGCCACTTTCCCGAAAATACGCCGCCGATGCGCCACTGCGCCGGCGCCAGCTGGAGTCAATCATGCACGCCAACCGCGTTAATCGCGCATCCTCGAAATCGCGACTGAAGTTCAGCGCCGCCGGCCTTTCCATTGTGGCGGCGATGCAATCGCTCGCGCAGGCCACGCCAGCCGTCTTCTTCACAGACGACATCACCCTGGGGCAGACGCGCTTCAACAACACCGTCGCGTCGGCAGACCCTACAGCGATCCTGTTCAGCCACACGATTACGGATCTGACTGCTGCGAATTTCTCTGTCACTTCGGGCGGAACGACCGTCTATGTTCGCACGAGCCAAGCGGGCGCGCCAGCCGACTACGCCTCTTATAGCGGCTTCACGACATGGGGCGTCAGCTACGACACGAATGTCGGCTTTGATGCTGCGGTCGACGCCGGATATACGATCGAGTTTTTCGCGGACGCAGGCTACACGACGCCGTTCATCGTCAACGCTGTCGGCGTTGAAACGCTCGACTGGGGCACATGCTGCACGGGAACGAACAGCACGCCCACCGGATCTGCGCCCGGCACGGCGATTTACATGGTGTTCGATCCGAGTTCGACCGCAAGCATCAACGCGGTCGGAAACATCACGACGCCAATTCCCAGCACGACGCATTTCGTCGCCGCGATCGACGACCGGAATTCGTTCTCGTCAGTGACGCTCACGCCGAACGGCATTGGCGAATTTTTCGGCGCTGGCGGCCTGTTGACGTTCTCCTTCGTGCCGATCGGTTCTGTCCCCGCTGGTTCATCCTACGTCACCGTCGGTGGAATCGTCATCCCGGATATCGATCTTGGCGGGCCCTACACGACGCAGCAGTTGAACAATGGCGACGTCAATCCGGTCTTTGACGGCGGCATACTGAGACTTGCAGGAAGCGGCGAAGTCTCGACCGACTTCACCGTCAACCCGACGGGCGGCGAAATCGACACCAACGGAGAAGACGCGACGTTCTCCGGCGAAATTACAGGCTCCGGTGATCTCATGAAATCCGGTGCCGGAACACTTACGCTTTCGGGTCTCAACACGCTGACAGGCGGGTTCGGCGTCACCAACGGAACGCTCAGCATACAGGGCGTCACCAGCGTGTCCGGCATCGACGTTCTCAGCGGCGGCGCTCTGGGAGGAAACGGCCTCATTCTCGGTGACGTTACCGTCTACGCCGGCGGCGTTCTCGCCCCCGGCGCATCGCCAGGCGCGCTCACCGTAACCGGCGACGTCACCATGGCGAGCGGCGCTAATTTCATCGCTGAGATCGATGGCTACGGAACCGGAACGGGCGCGGGCAATTTCGACAGGGTCGTCCTCCTCGGCGCCGATTCCGTATTCACGGCGGGCGGAACCATCACGCCGGTCCTGCGTGAGATCGGCGGCGACGCCAACAATGATTTCATGCCGAAAGTCGGCGACAAATTCGTCGTCGTTTCTGCGGCGGGCGGCGTCGGGGGCGCGTTCGCTTCTCTTGTTCAGCCTTCGGAAGGCCTTCCCGAAAACGGACGCTTCGAAATCGCATACGGAAGCAACACGATAAGCCTCGTCATCGCGCCGGAACTCTACGACGCGCTGATCACGGGCTACTCAAGCCTCAATGGGCGGCGCGCAGCGCGGGCGATGGATTCGATCCGCGACGCGATGGGCGCGGGACCAACTGCCGAAGCAACGTCTCTCTTTCAAAGCCTCCTTGGCCTCAATGCGACGAGCGCTGCAGGTGCTTTCACTCAAATCGGCGGCGAGATTCACGCCGACGCGCTCGCTATCGCGAGCCGCGGCTCGCTTGCTGTCCGGGACGACGCATTGTTCGCTTCTCCGGGGAGCCCCGGCTCCGCGCTCGGCGACCATTGCTCTGTCGCCGACGATGAAAGCCGCGCAGTTAAGACAGCCAGCGGCGATTGCCCGGATGACGTGCGCGGCCAGGCCTGGATGTCCGTCTCGGGCTCGCGCCAGATGACATATTCCGACGCCTATGCCGCGAGCTATCAGGACGAGCGTTATGCGATCGATGCGGGCCTCAATGTCTATCATGGCGGCGGCGCGCGCATCGATCTCATCGGTGGCTATACGCGCGGAGACATCGCGACGAACTTTGTCGGTCGCGGCTATGTCGAGACTTACACCGGCATCGTGCGCGGCCTCATGAGCAAAGGCGGCTTCGTCGCTCAGGCGGCGGTCGGTGGAACGATGGCGCGGATCGAAACTAGTCGCACTGTCCATGTCGGCGGCAATATCGCCAGCAACGACTCCGACAGGGGTGCGTACCTTGCGCACATCGATGCGTCGCTCTCCTATCCCGTCACCATCAATCCGGGTCTTATCGTATCTCCGTTCGCGAGCGCACACGCCGAATACATCAATGCTGACGGTTACACAGAAAAAGGGCCCGATGAATTCGCGCTCGAAATCGAAAAAACAGACCTGACCACAGGCCGGACGCGTCTTGGCGCCTATGGCGCACAGTCCTTCACGGCGTTCGGTAAACCGATGAGGATCGCCGCAAGCGGCGCCTGGCGGCGGGAAATTGACGGCGCGTCGCTTGCGCGCGAGGTCAATCTTCACGGTGCAGGGTGGGAAACGCGCAGCGCCAGCATTGGCGACAATATAGCCGAGGTCAAAGTGGGCTGGAGCGCTGAAGTCTCGAAAGGCGTCGCTGTCACAGCGGAATATCGAGGCGAAGTCAGCCGCGCTATGCGCAACAACAACGCTCTCATTGGGTTGTCAGTCGTCTGGTAGGGCGATCCCGGCGGCATACGGGACGCCGCAGCCGGAAGAAAAGGAGCGCCGTACTGGCGCTCCTTTTTTATCCGTGCGCAGACTCCGTAGTAACGCCGGGAGCGACCTGCGGGGCTTCGATGCTGGCGCCTGCCGCGTGCCAGATGCTGTCGATTGGCGCGCTTTTGATGCGCAGCGATGTCTTATGCGCGAGGAAGAGCATCAGCCCCGCGCCAAGCGCCGCCGTCAAATCGACGATCGCCCCAGCGCCGCCGTGATTCCATCCGAGACCCGGGATCACCAAGGAGGCGATGCTCACAATCGGGATAAGCCCTGTCGCGACGGCGGCGAAGATGAGCAACTCAACGGAACCGCGCGCGGCGCCGCGAATAAACGCCCAGACAACAGACGCGACAAAGACTGAATAATAAACGCCGCTGTGCCAGGCCGCCGGGTTCTCCACCAAGCCGGGAAGAATCTTCGCTGAGGCCACTGTCAGAGAAATGCCGGCGATGCATCCGAGCGATACGCCGACGGTGAGAGCGCCGAGCACATGCGAGGAGCGGCTTTGCGTGACTTCCGCTCCCTGTCGGCTCTTCTTCCGCCGCGTTTCGATCCACAGAAGATTGCCGGTGTAGAACAGGAAGGCGCCGGCGAGGCCCAGAAAGAAATAGCCCCAGCGTACAGCCGCGCCGCCGAAATTTCCGAAATGGAGCGCGAAGAACCCTGTAACGGTCGCGCCCCACCCGTTCTGCCGGCCGGGCAGGTATTCAGCCGACATGACCTCTCCCGTATAGGGATTGAGCATGGCGAGGCCGAAGGTCGGGCCGCGATGGCCATAACCTTCATCGACGCCCCTTGCGAGAAGCTCGGCTGTTCCATCTCTGTTGAAGGTGTAAGCGAGCTCTATCAGCTCAAAGCCGGGCGCATTCGTCTTCATTCGCTCAATCAAATCGGCGGGAGAGAGAAACGGCGTATTCGGGTCAACCTCCACATGATGCAGAGGCTCGTTCGCCTCAAACATGTCCCGAATTTTTCCGTCATAGGAGACGATGTTCTGCAGCCCATAAAAATAATCGTGGAACGCGAAAACGATCGCTGTCAGGGCCATGATGACATGGAACGGCAGGCTGAAGAGACCGAGAACATTGTGAACGTCGAGCCACATGCGTTTCAGATTCTTGCCGAGCCGGAGCGCGAACAGGTCTTTCACGAGACTTGGCCACAAAGCTATTACGCCGCTGAAAATCGCAATCGCATAGAGAAGCGAAATGACACCCATGATCGGCATCGAAATCTCATGGTCGAAAGGAAGACCGACCTGCTGATGCAGAACATCAATGAATTCGGCGACTTCAGTCGTCTCGCCTTTCACCACCTCCACCGATCCGTCGGCCGCAAAACCTGACGAATAAGTCTCCGTCGGCGCGCCGCGCCGGCGCCCTTCCGGCCACGCCGTCCACGACATGCGCGCAGGTTTTTCCGGGCCCGTCTCGATGTGGATCGTATATCCGCTCTTTGCATCCGGATGCGCCGCCAATGTCGCTTCGATGAGGCGCGGCGTTTCCGCAAGCGATACAGCAGGCGCAAGTTCGCTCGGCGGAGAAGCCCAGCGTTTCAGCGGCTCCTCAAACATGGTGATCGAGCCCGCATAAAAGGCGATGAAGAGCGCGAGGCCGGCGATGATGCCGACCCAACTGTGAACGTCCTTATACATCTTGACGATGTCGCTGCGCATCATCTCGTCCTTATGCGAGCGCCGCTTTCGCAGCGAAGAGAAGCCCGAAGGCGATAATGTTGGCGAGGCCGAGCCAGCCCCAGGCGCGCCAACCGCTGCGGAACAAAAAGCATGAGCTGAGAATGAACGCCCAGATCGGCGAAATCAGCCACATGTTGAGCTGCGTCTTGGCGGAGCTGTGCATAAGCCCGCCGGGTCCGATCCACGCGAAGAGGCCGGTAAGCGCAATCGCGAGCCCGAAACCGAGAATGAGCCCTGCGGTCGCCTTTGCGAACCAATCACGGCTCGTATATCGGAATTGCTCGTTCATGATTGAGACTTCCTGCGGGCATCGAGCCACGCAATGGCGAGCGGCGGAAGCGTCCAGAAGAACATGCTCGCCGTCATCAGGATGAAGACCGACGCCGCCGGCCCCGCGACTTGCCTGTAGAGCATGAAAGAAACGATTAGCGCGGCGGCGCCGACAAGCATGGTTGCACGCGCTGGTAACGAAGCGCCAAGCAGGCGTTGCTTTGGCGCAGCGAGATAGAGGGCGCCCGCGCCCGCGATGTTGAAAATGACCGCAAGCAGAATGATGAAAACTGTCATTGCGGCGCCCTTGTAAATGCGAGCTTGATCGCCTCAGCGATTGCGGGAAGCACGGTGGTTGCGTGCGTTTCACCCGACAGCACGCGATAGCGCACTGTCAGTGATTGCGCCTCGTCGATACGTTCTGCGAGCCGCGCGCTCTCCTCAGGAATGCGGAAAGAATTTGTCGGTGAAGCTGCATCCCCGCCATTCTCAAGTTCGCCGACCAATAATGTCAGCTTGCGTGCGCTGGCGTCGCGTCGTTCCTTCGCGAACCTCTCGCTCTTTTCAAACAGCGCCTCGCCGCCAAACCATATCGACGCGCTTGCGGCGATATAGGAATTGAACAGCGCAGGTTCGATAACGAGCGTGTCGAGAACAAAGAGACCGCCGAAGCTGTGACCCATCAAGGCCTGACGCTCCCGGTCGACTTGAAACTCCGCTGCAATCGCAGGCTGGAGCACATCGCTGATGAAAGCGCGAAAGCCGGTCGCGCCGCCTGTCTTCATGCCGCGCCAATCGCCTGCCGCTACGTCAGCTGGCGTGTAATCGTAGATGCGCTGCGCAAGATCTCTATATCCGATGCCAACAACGACGCCTTCCTGAATTTCTCCGCCTGAAAAGCGCGCCATGCGGCTCGCTGTCTTCGCGGCGACTACGAAATTGTCGTCGCCGTCGAGCACATAGAGAACGGGATAGCCGCCCGGAGGAGCCGCCGCCGCAGGCCGGCTCACATAGATGGTGTACTGATCGCCGGTTTCGGCAGGCAATCGCCACACTTCAGCGCGTTCTATCACATACGGTTCACGCACACTCTCTGCAGAGGCGACAGCGCCGCCGGCGAATGCCGACAGCGCTGCAACGACCGCGACGATGAAAGCGTTCATCGTCACCATTTGTACTGGGCCCGAATTGTGACGACGCGGCCTTGTCCGTAGAAGCACGAGGCGACGGTCGAGCAGGTCGTGGCATAACGCTTGTCGGCGACGTTTCGAGCATTGAGGGAAACCGAAAGCCCTTCAAGCGACGGGTTGCTGTCGCCAAAGTCGTAACGCAGCAGCGCGTCGAAGAGCGCGTAATCGTCAATCGGGAACAGATTGTTCGTATCGCCGAAGCTTTCGCCCGTATAGCGAACGCCGCCGCCAAAGCCGAGGCCCCTGAACGGCCCGTTCTCGATACGCTGGTTGACGAACAGCGAAGCGAGATAGCTCGGAATTTGCGCAAGGTCGTTGCCGACGATCGGATCGTTCGACTCCGTCACTTCCGAATCCAGATGCGATGCGGATGCGATGATAGCAGTGCCAGTCCGCAAGGAGGCGCGACCCTCAAACTCTAATCCGCGAACCTCCGCTTCGCCCGTCTGCACCTGGCAGACCCGTGTGCCGCAAAGAACGCCATTCGGATCGGCTGTCGAAACATTCTGCTGGACGATCTTGAACGCGCCGAATGTCAGATAGATGTTCCGGCCGCCCTGATAGCGAATGCCCGCTTCATACTGCGTGCCCGTTGTCGGCTCGAACAGAACAGCGCCAAGCGTCTGCGACGGATCCACAAGTTGCGGCAGGAAAGACTGGGAGTAACCGAAATAAGGCGCGATGCCGTTGTCGAAGAGATAGACGGCGCCCGCGCGCCAGGTGAAGTCCTTCGCCGAGTAATCCGACGTCGTGCTCGTCAGGAGATTCTCGGTTTCATCGTTCGCCCAGTCGTGCCGGCCGCCTAGCGTTACGCGCAGATTTCCCCACGCAATCTGGTCTTGCAGATAGACGCCGGTCTGATCGCTGACAGCGGAACCGTAAACCTGCGGATTGAGATTTTCCTCATAGCTGGCAATGCCGCGCGGTTCCGGATCGAAAATATCAAACAGCGGGTCGACCTGCCCCGGCGGAAGGCCCGGCAAGCTGACGAGATCGCGGAAGTGCTCCCATTTCGTGTGGAAGTAATCGACGCCCGCGAGAATGGTGTGTGAAAGCGCTCCCGTTTCAAACCGGCCTTCAAGCTGCGTATCGACGGCGAAACCATCGCTTTCGCCATCGCCTTGCACCGCGCGCCGACCGATCGTCTGACCGGGAATGCAGTCAGCGCCAGCAGGCGATGTCGCACAATCAGTCACCGTGTTCCCGGAGAGCACGGTGACGCGATAGAGCGTCTCGACATGCGTGTAGCGCATGTTATTGCGCAAGGTGAGCGACGGGCTGAAATCGTGCTCGAAGAAAGAGCCGATCAGAAGCTGATCGCGGTCGAATGTATTCCAGTCCGGCTCGCCGATATTCGCGTCGTTCTCGATATACTCGCCGTTCGAAGGCTCATAGGCGCCGAGCGCCGGCAGGAACTGGAAGGTCGCGCCGCCCTGATCGCGCTGATACTGACCGAGGATCGTCCAGCTCGTGTTCTGCGTCGGCTCCCAGGTGAAACTTGGCGAGACATAGTAGCGTTGATTTTCAAGGTCATCGACTTGCGCCTGCCCGCCGCGCGCAAG
>Ga0116151_10002724_pt1 | contig 16125 bp, 16 predicted proteins | sample AD_UKC117_MetaG_FD_89893 | JGI IMG/M metagenome (GOLD analysis project Ga0116151, IMG submission 89893) | Active sludge microbial communities of municipal wastewater-treating anaerobic digesters from Hong Kong - AD_UKC117_MetaG | ecosystem: Engineered > Bioreactor > Anaerobic > Digestate...
ATTAATTCTTGAGCTATAGCAGGTACACCTTTTCCTGCAGGTTCAACCCATGGACACATATCTATTGTAATATTACTCATTATTAACACCTTATTTTTTTGTTATTACTAAAGAATTATATTACCAAATAATAAAATAAAATTAAACAAAAATACCAATTATAATAATAATTAAAAAAATTATTATATATAAACACATTTTGAATAAATAAAAAACTCACATAAATATGATACTAAACATTATATATATCAATACCTTTCAAAAAATATTTGATTGCTTTTATCAAAAATCATTCCTAAACTTTGGAAAAATCAACACTCAAATGAGGTATACAAATGGCTAAACTAATTTTTCTAGACACAAACACAGAAGTAGAGCTTCCAGACGGCAGCGATATTCGCGAGCCTTGTGAAAAACAAGGAATTCCTTTTGCATGTTCAGAAGGTGTTTGCGGAAGCTGCATCATCGAAGTAATGGAAGGGCTTGAAAATCTTTCAGAACCCACCCAAGCAGAAAAAGACTTCTTTGGTGATGATGTTGAATCAGAAAGACTTGCCTGCCAATGCAAAATTAAAAGCGGCACTGTAAAAATTAAGTTTTAAAATTGAGGGCCCAGCCCTCAATTTCTAAAAAATTTTGTTTTAAAAAAATATATTGCAAAATATCCTACTTAAAAACATATAAAAATTATTTTAACAATTTTCTCTTTGAAATTATTGCAAGTTCGATTATCGTCTTGCTATCGTGTGAGGACATTATGAATTTAAAAAGTGAAAAACTTAAAAAACTCGAATCAGAATTAAATGATTTAGAACAGTGGCTAAGACTTGGCCTAGTTCCAAAAAAGGAAACAGAAAAACACAAAGAAGAAATCAAACTCATAAAAGAGAAAATTAAAGACGAAAAAGAAAAATTGCGCCTATTAAAGGAAAATGGCGACATCGAAGAATATGTTGCACCAAAAAGAACAGCAGGAAAGCAAGTTTACGCAGAACCTCAAACCCTACCTGGCATGGATATGGCATCGAGCGGGCTTACAGAAACCGGCTTTGACATGGAAACCGAAACAAGCGCAACAAGTAGCGACAGTAGTACTACACAAGAAATGACCATTATTGAAGAAACTGAAGAAGATTATTTTTCCGACAAAAGCCGTTGGAAACGAGGCGTTTTTGAAGATCCCGACAGCGACAACTGGTGAAATTAGCCTTTATTTTCATATTCCTTTTTGCTCTCAAAAGTGCCCTTATTGCCATTTTTATAGTATAACTTATCATGAAAAATACCTTGAAAAATTTTTTCAAGCCCTTGAACTTGAATGGCAACAAAAAAAGAAGTTTTTAAATCCTAAAGACAAGCTTATTTCCATCTACTTTGGAGGGGGATCCCCCTCTCTACTAAAACCTTTAGAAATCCAAAGAATCCTTTCCTGGGTTCAAGAAATCTATCCCATCACTGAAAATATTGAAATTACAATCGAAGCCAACCCAAAAGACATATTAAAACCCTCATTTAAAGAATTTCAAAACACACAAGTCAACAGAATCAGCATTGGAATCCAATCTTTTGACGACAACCTTTTAAAGGCATTGAATCGCAACCATTTGGCCGATGAAGCCGTTTTATCCATACAGACAGCTGCAAAATATTTCAAAAACATCAGCATCGATCTTCTTTACGATCTTCCAGGCCAAACAATTACAACTTTCAGAAATTCTCTTGCAAAAGCTACAACTCTTCCAATCACACATCTTTCCTTATACAATCTAGTTATCGAAGAAAACACCCCTTTTTATAAAAGAAAAAAGGAAATAGAAAAAAAGATGCCCGATGAAAAGGAAAGTTTAGCAATGACAAATCTTGCCTGCGACTTTTTAGAAACCCATCAATTTAAAAGATACGAAATCTCTGCATTTGCAAAAGAAAATTATTATTCAAGACATAACACTGGCTATTGGACCGGGAGAAACTTCCTAGGACTTGGACCTTCAGCATTCAGCTATTTCAACTATGCAAGATTTCAAAATTACCCCAACTTATTCACCTATGAAAAAAGCCTGAAGAATCATCAATCCCCCATATCTTTTCAAGAAACTCTCTCCCCCACAAATCATCAAAAAGAACAATTGGCAATCGCCCTTAGATTAACTGAAGGGATAGATATAACACTTTTTGAAAAATCCCATGGAAAATTTTCAAAAGAAATTCAAACATCGATAAAAAAACTGATCGATCAAAATCTTTTAGAAATAAACAAAGGTTTTTTACGTCTTACAGAAAAAGGTCTTTTATTTTACGATTTCGTCGCTGAAACAATCATTTAGCCTGAAATAAAAATACGCATCTTTTTTTATGGTAATCAAAAGATTCTTCTTTCCATTTTTTTACAAGCAGCGTCTTTACGTTTTGCGAAGGAAGCATAAGCTCTGATGCCACACATAAACTGGTATCCGGTCTGAGCTGCTCTAATAAAGTTGCAAGCATTTGATTAGATCTATAAGGAGCTTCAATAAAAATCTGCGTCATATTTTCCTTCGAAGACATCTGTTCTAATTTAGCAATTTCCTTTTGCAATATTTCCTTCTTTCGAGGCAAATAACCTTGAAAAGAAAACTTCTGACCGTAGAGTCCAGAAAGCATTAATGACAAGAAAATAGAAGACGTACCATAAAGATCCTCCACTAAGATTTTTCTTTTATGAGCAAGATATACAAGTCGACTACCAGGATCTGCTATACAAGGAATACCAGCATCACTGATCAACCCCCAACATTGCCCTTTATGCATGGGATCCAATAAAGAGTTCAATTCTTGCGATGTAGTATGCTCATTCAAGATCTTAATAGGTAAAGAATCAAACTTCTTTCGATCCAAAAAAGCCAATAAAAAACGACGAGCTGCTTTTTCACTTTCCGCAATCAAGCCATCAAGTTTTAAAACAATAGCCTCTAATTGAGAAGGCAAAAATTCTTTATGAGATTGCATCTCATCAAATACATTCGGAAGTAGAAAAAGAGTTCCTTGATAATCTGTCATCTATACGCTCCAAGAAATAAATCCAATAGTCCTTGATAATGAGAAACACCGCTTTTGGCATACATTTCAATTTCATATAACTTGGCAATGGCTTTAGAAAATTTATCCGCTCCAATTCTTTGGGCTATAGTTCTTTTCTTTTCCAATGCTTTAGGCCAAATTTTCGGAAAGGCCTTGATAATTTCCTGATCTGTAGCTCGATTATCAATCATCAAAGCTAATTTCAAAGCCGTATTCAGTTGAAATCGCAATAATGGTAAAATTCCATAAAAAAACTGACTATCTATTTTCGATACAAGTAATGATTCATAGGAATGATCCCAGACAACAGTTTCCGATATATGCCATAGAGAGTTTTCCTTTACCATAGAACATATTGCATCAATATCCACTTTTTCAATTTTGTCCATATCAAAAGTATAAGTAAGTAATTTTTCAGTTTCAGAAACAACTGAAGCTTTTTCAAAACCGACCCTTTGAAAAAAATGTTGCACCACATCATCTTGAACATGTTTTTTTTGTTTAAAGCAAAGATCTAAAAAATAACTTTTTAATCTTTTTTCTTTTTCCCAAGGCTTTTCAGCAGTCAAATCAAAATGAGCCCCTTTTCCCCCTAACAAAGAAGAGAATTTCTTAAACTTGGATACCGAATGAGAAGCCAATATCACCACTCCTTGATCTGTGCGATGACTTAAAGCTGAATACAATCGATCGAGGTCTTTTTTCGATAATTTGTCTACATGATCAAAAACAACAAGAGGTAAATCTCCAAATAAATAAGCCGCCTGCATAGAATTAATCACTTCATCTAATGAATGTTCTTCTGCGTTTAAAAATTTCTCTTCGTATCTCAATTGTTTCTTATATGCTTTAACAATTGAAGCCAAACATTGAGCCTTTTCAAAATCGCAAGGGACACTGACCAAAATCAATGGAAATAAATGTTTTTTCACTAAAGAAATAAATGTACGATAATCTGCATGTTTCATAAGTGTTTATTTTGAAGGATTTCTCTGAAGCAAATCAAGATTTTTTTATCAAAAAATATTTTTTTATTTCTTTGAAATTAGATCATTAATAAGTTTTCTGATATAATTTCAAAAACAAAATAAATTTGGATGGAAAAATGCAAAAAAAAGATTTAATTGGAAAAAAAGCTTTTATCGCAGGAATCGGAGACGATAACGGTTTCGGCTGGGCTATTATGAAATCTTTAGCAGAAAGAGGAGCTCAAATCCTTGTCGGCACTTGGACTCCTGTATTAAATATTTTCAAAACCTCCTATGAAAAAGGTAAATTCGATGAATCTAGAAAACTCTTAGATGGAAGTTTACTTGAAATCGAAAAAATCTATGCCTTAGACGCATCATTCGATAAAGCTGAAGACGTTCCCGAAGAAATCAAAACAAATAAAAGATACGCTGCATCATCCAACTATTCCATCGAAGAAGTCGCAGCATTAGTCCAAAAAGATTATGGAAATATTGATATATTAGTTCATTCACTTGCAAATGCTCCAGAAGTCAAAAACTCTCTTCTAAACACCTCTCGCAAAGGTTATTTAGCAGCCATGAGCGCCTCTTCCTATTCACTCATCAGCTTAGTTTCACACTTTGGTCCTATTATGAATGAAAATGGAGCTATTTTAGCATTAACTTATATTGCATCCACCTCTGCCATTCCAGGTTATGGAGGAGGAATGAGTTCTGCCAAGGCAGCTCTTGAAAGCGATATCCGTACTCTTGCCTATGAAATCGGAAGAAAATGGAAATTACGCATTAATGCAATATCTGCGGGACCTTTAAAAAGTCGTGCAGCAAAAGCCATTGGAATGATTGACTATATGATTGATTATTCAAAAGCAAACGCTCCTTTGCAAAAAGAATTATCAGCTGAAGAAGTTGCTAATGCTTCTGCCTTTTTACTTTCTAAAGAAGCTTCGGCTATGACTGGCAATATCGTTTTTGTAGATAATGGCCTTCATGCGATGGGACTTGCTATGGACAGCGCATCCTTAGCTAATTATCCTTATTAGTAAGTTATTCTATATCAAATAATCAAGCATAAATCGAATCTTCGATTTATGCTTTTTTTTACAAAAATCTTAAATCAAAAATAATCAATTATAAAAATTTGCTAAAATAAAAATATCAACCTATAATTTTGCAATTCATAAAAAACTCTGCTAAGATTATGACTTTAATTAGTTCTTCATTACAAAAAGATCAAATGAATAAACCTGGAATATTTCAATTTCCTGCAACCCTGTCCGTATATACTTTAAAGCTTAAAAACGAATCTAATTCTTGGAAAAAAACTGCCGTGAATATCATTCTTTTTATTGCAAAATTGCCAATCTTCCTTTTAGGAAGTATTCCATCAGACATTCTTTCTATTGTAGGAAGGGCTATAATCCCTCTATTTACTAAATCTTCCAATCCTTTTTCGGATACAGAAAGCGATGAGGATCCCATAAATTCTAAAACCGAAACTGAAATCGAAGAATCATCTGAAGAAGAAATTGAAGAAATAGAAAAACCCCAAGAGGAAGTAGCTCCTCCAGATTCTGAAAAAGAAACTGAAACTGAAATCGAAGAATCAGATACAGAAGAAATTGAAGAAATAGAAAAACCCCAAGAGGAAGTAGCTCCTCCAACTTCTAAAAACGAAACTGAAACTGAAACTGAAATCGAAGAATCAGATACAGAAGAAAGGCCTATTGATTTTCTATCAGAAACTGAAAACAATTTTCAATCCTTTTTAGAAGACCCTCCTTTCCAAACAACCTCTACAAAAATGAAATCCACAAGCTTAAGAATCATTTTATTAGTTATTTTAGGGCTTCAGATGTACTCCTGTTTCACAATTCAAAAATTAAAAAAGACTCTTTAGCATCTTGCAATAACCAATTATAATTTTTATAACGTTGATGCAATTCAAATTTAATACAAAGTTTTTACTGTATTAGTTTTTTTTCTTTCCTTTTCTAAAAAAATCATTATGATTTATTAAAAAAGGTAAAATTATGATACATTCTTTAAAAAAGCTTTCTCAGGTAATTTTTTATCTACCATTTATCATTTATGCAGAAAGTTCAAACGTCATCGATGCCCAAGAATTTTATACTTCTCAAAATGCACCCGAATTCAAAACGGCATTTTTCAAAATGCTAGGCATTTTGTTTTTCATCATTATTTTAATTATTGCAACATACATTGTTCTTAAAAAAATGATGAAAACACGCATTCATACAACGAATCAACTAAGCCAAATTAAAATTTTGGAGAAAAGAGTATTAAGCCCCAAAACTATTTTATATTTAGTTGAATCAAACGGTCAAAAATCTTTAATTTCCGAATCTCATTTAGAAGTAAAACGTATCGACAACATCAGCAAAGAGAAAATTCATTCAGAAAAAGACAAGAATGTTTAAACTCGAATTTTTCCGATAATTTCAGAATTTAGAATTGCTTCTTGCAAAGTCTTTTTAGGAAAATCTTTTTCTAAAAATTCCTCTTTTTCCTGCAAAAGAACATTTTCATTTTGTTCTTCTTTTTGCATATTTCCTCCAAAAATCAATCTTTATTGTTATTTTTTTACAAAATTTCCGACTTCTATTGCAAGAATGAATTTATTTTTTCGAAAAAAAAGCAAAAGAAACAACTTCAACTAATATATAATATAAATTAGTTGAATTTCTTTTACCTTATGATAATAATGAACAAGAAGTGGTAACAGCTTAGGTAGCATGTTTTTTTTACGAAAAAGAATTATTCTGGCATTTCTTTTAATTTCAGCATCATTAGTGGGAAAACTTTCCTATTCCGTCAAATTTTCCGGATTAGAAGAAGACCCAGAAACACTTAGCATACTCAAAAAATCCTCTACCTTACTGAACATGAAAAACACTCCTCCTCGTTCTATCAACGCACTTCATTTCAGGGCTGATGAAGATATTACTTCTTTGCAAAAAGTCTTAAAAAGTTTCGGATATTATGATGCAAGAATTCAATCATCCATTTTTGAAAATGAAAAAAAAGCAACCGTATTACTCATCATCTCACCAGGTGTTCGTTATCAACTCAAAACTTATCATATTTTTCAGAAAACAGAAAAATCACAATCTCCTTACTGTTTTTGCGAGAACTTTCCTCTTAAAGATATCGACATTCAATTAAATGTCCCCATCACCAATGAGAAGATTGCAACAACAAGATTAAAGATTCTCTATTATTACGCATCCAATGGATATCCTTTAGCACAAATCGACAAGCAAGATGTTTTAGCAGATGTCTCCAGTAAAACAGTTCACATCAAAGTCTATGTTGACAAAGGTCCAAAATGCGAATTTGGAACAGTTTCAATATTAGGTATTCAAAATATCAAACCGGAATTCATAGATAAAAAAATCCAATGGAAAGAAGGTGAAACCTATTCCACAAATTTAATAGAAAAATCACAACAAAAATTACTTAAATCAAATTTATTCTCCTCAGTAATGATTTCCCATGGCGGAAAATTAACCCCGGAAGGAGAATTACCGATTAAGATTCATGTAGTCGAATCAAAACATCGTAATATTAATTTAGGTTTTTCTTATGCAACAGTTGATGGGCCGGGAGTTTCCTTTGGGTGGGCAAATCAAAACATTGGACAAACAGGTCAACTTTTAAGCCTGCAAGGAAACATCGCTGAAAAAAGCCATACAGGAGTTTTAACATATAAAAAACCTGATTTTTATGTAGAAGATCAAACCTATGCCTTTCAGCTGCTAGCCCTAAGAGAAAAAATCTTCCCCTATAATTCACAATCCTATCAGGCCGTCACAAGAATTGAAAGAAAAGCCTCTAATCATTTTATTTATATGATTGGTGTGCAAGCTGAAAAAACCACCATTACAGAAAGTGCAAATAATGGCAGATATATATTATTCGGAATGCCCGTTACATTAAAATATTCTACAGCCAATAATTTAATGAATCCAACTGAAGGATGGACAATAAACTATTTCACAACGCCCTACGTAGATTCCGAAAACAGTTCTTTCTTCCTTCAACAAAAGCTTCTTGGAGAAACTTATTTCACATATTTGAAAAGCAAACGATTAACACTTGCTTTTCGAATGGAAGGAGAATCTGTAGCAGGATCACCAAGAGATGACATTCCTTTAACAAAACTTTCATTAGGAGGTTCCGATGTGGACCTTCGCGGTTATAAATTCAAATCAGTCAGCCCTTTAAGTCCGGATAAAAAGCCCTACGGTGGACGTTCAGCTATTTTTGGATCCTTCGAACCTCGCATTATGATGACAGACACTATTGGTTTTGTTCCCTTTTTTGATATCGGCACAGTTTCAAATAAGCAATTTCCCACCATCTTTAAAAAGTGGTACAAATCAACCGGCTTCGGATTTAGATATTTTTCGTTTTTCGGACCTATTCGATTTGACATAGGCTTTCCTTTAGATCGAAGATCTGTAGACCCAGCCTTTAGAATATATGTAAGCATAGGACAAACATTTTAATTATGAAAAAGCATCCTCTATTATACAAATTGATCTTGTCTATCAGTATTTTCCTTTTCTGCTTTCTAGGAAGCATCTCCTTGCTTATTCAATCCCCCTATGGAAAAAATCTTTGCAAGAAAATCATTACCGAAGCATTTGAAAAAAATGAAATCAAAATAGTAATAGGAAAAATCGAAGGAGCTTTCCCTTTTTCCTACCGCCTATCCTCTTTAAAACTGCAACTTGCCAATACCCAAGAAATCGAAGTCAAAGACATTTCAACATCCATCTCCTTCTTAGCTTTGATCCATAAAGAAATCGGAATAGACGCGTTAACTATTGATACAATTAGAATTATTCCTCCTTTTCAAATGACAGAAGAAAAAGAATTTGAAAAAGAAATCATTGCCTTACCTTTTTCTATTTTCATTAAGTCCTGCTCGATTAAAAAACTTGAAATTCCTGTAAACGACACTTTCATTTCTTTTTCAATCGATGGAAAAGCAAGAGTTGAAAAACATAGTAAAGAATTCAATATCAACGCCAAAGTTGCTCGCAACGGTTTTTCTAAAAGTTATGTTGATATAAAAATGAGAGGGCTTGAAAAATCTAAAATGATCACCTCTAGAATCAAAATCAATATCGATGATTCAAAAGTATTTACCCCATTATTCGATTTCCATGGTTACTCTTTGCAAGCAACCCTTACTTCAAGAGGTTCTTGGGAAAGCTTTTTTGATCTGTTTACAACTCCTCCCACATCCTTGGCTCCTCCCATTTTCTCAAGAATTCAAGGTCAAATTACCCTTCCTAAAAAGAATTACACCTCCCTTGAAAACACCTTATCTCCTATTCTATTTTCCTCAACTTTCACCTCCACTTATGACTTTGCTGCAGATTTTCAACAAATATATCTGCAAAATAATGTAATGAAAGCATCCGGAAAAGCAAAAGTTGATTCTTTCTTTCAACTCAATAACGCTTCATTTACTGCACAAACAACAGATATCGAAACAATTAATGAAGAAATTACTCTCCCTTTCAAAAAGAATATACTTATCAATGCTGATATCAAAAAAGAAGCAAAAATACCTCATATAAATCTTGCAATCAAATCCGATACGGTAAAATTAAACAATTTGACAATCTCTGATTTTCTATCAAAAATTGAAGGAAATTACCAAAATAAAACTCTGATTGGTAAAAGTGAAATCGAAGGCTATGCTCTTGGAAATGATTTCTCCTCAAAGCAAGATTTTCAACTTAAAACAGATTTTCTTTCTTTATCCTCCATTCATTTCTACTCTCCTACTCTATCCATTAATGGAGATTTAGATATTACAAAGTGGCACTTTCTTTCCGGAAAAGTTTTCGGTAGCTCCACAACTGGTTATGAATTGAATACTTTCATCCCTTATTTAGAAATTGAAGGAAACTATAATTTCGAAGCAATTTTTAATCATGATGAGGAAAAACAATTCCTCAAACTAGCAAGTGTCTTTTTCGATTTTCATCGGCATGACATCATCGGAGAAAAAGCCGAAATCCTTTATGAAACAGAAGACTTATACCATCCTTTGCTAAATGGCAAACTGGATTGTTTCGCAGAAAATCTTTCTTACCAAAACATCAAAGCAGAAAACTCATTTTTAACCTTGGAAAGCAATCAAGATCATTGGGAATATCAAATAGGATCTGAAGGAGAATATGAAACAACTTATTCTTTTTCATCATCTGGAGCCATACAATTATCTGATACGATGAACACCCTTAATTGCGATTCCCTAGCCTTAACCATTTATTATCATGATCTACTTCTGGCAAAACCTTTTTCATTAAATTGGAATTCTGAATCATTTTCAATTACTGAAACCACTTTAGTAACAGAAAAAGGCCTACTTTCAACAAATTTGAACTATTCCAAAAACGGTATCAATGGCTCTCTCTCTTTGAAAAATTTTCCTATGGATATTTTTTCCGTTTCCCCTTTCGATCTCAATATCAAAGGAAATGCAAACCTTTCACTCGATATTAAAACAGAGAATAAAAAAGTATCTTCAGCCTTTGATTTTTCCAGCCCAAAATTATCTTTCATTAATTCAACAAGCCCCAATCCCCCTACAACATCTCTTACTATCAAAGGAAAAATCGATGAAAATATTTTAGACAGCGATGCAAAAATCTCTTTTAACAATCAACCTCTTTGTGAAATACAAGCAAAAATCCCTTTTAAGATAAATTTCGAACCTTTTTCACTAACCCTTGATGAAAACAAACCCTTTCTCTCTCATCTTTCTTTCGATGGTAAAGCAGAATATCTCCTAGAATATATCGATATCGGTACCCAAAGAATCCAAGGAGATCTTTTCTGCGATCTTACTTTGCAAAATTCTTTAAAAAAACCTTCCGTTTCAGGAACTCTATCTTTACATAATGGACTATATGAAAATTATTATACCGGTAGCTTGCTAAATCAATTAAGCATCGATATTGTTGGTAAAGACCAGGAACTTGCCATTCAAAAAATCCATGGGCTCGATAGAAAAAATGGAGTCTTCGATGCAAGTGGCAAAATACTTCTTAAATACTCAGAACATTTTCCTTATCATCTAAATGTCTTATTCGATGATTTTATTTCCTTCGATACAGATTTGGCCTATGCCACTTCCAATGGAAAAGTTTCCATAAAAGGAAATCTTTATGAAGGAGCTATCAACGGAACAATCAGCATTACAAAAGCAGATCTTACCATTCCAGACAAACTTCCTATCAATGTTGTTGAAGTACCGATCATCTTCCTAAACGACACCACTAAAATTCATAAGAAGGATCAGAATAAGAGAAAAAAAATCTATCCTCTAAAACTCAACTTAAATATCGAAACCGCCGGTGATGTCAGGCTTGGTGGAAGAGGTCTTGAATCCTACTGGAAAGGAAATCTTCATATTAAAGGAACTGCAACACAAATAGATCCTGACGGAGAACTCAGTTTGATTCGAGGAAATTTTGCATTCGGTGGAAGGACTTTCCCTCTAACATTTGGAGAAGTTATTTTCCCACCGGGAGGAAACCATATACCTGCATTAAATATCGTGGCCGAAACAAGTATCGAAGGCACCAACATCTCCATTCAAGTAAAAGGTCCTGCCAATTCTCCCGATCTTTTCTTTCAATCGGCTCCTCCTATGACTTTGAGTTCCATTCTCTCTTTACTTCTGTTTGGACAGGATGCCTCTGAAATTTCAGGACTGCAAGCAATCGAACTTGCCTCAGCTGTTGCCTCTGTTTCCGGACACGGCTCCAATATTTTGGAATCCACAAGAAAAAGCCTTGGTATCGACAGACTCGCCATCATCTCCACCCCAGCTACTGAAGTGGAAGACGATGATCAAATGGCGGTACAAGTTGGAAAATATATTTCCAACGGTGTTTTAGTCACCATCTCCCAAGGGATGGAACAAAACAGCACCAATATTGGTGTTGAAGTTGACCTCTCACACGGCTTCATCTTCCAAGCAGAAACTTTGCAACAGCAAGAACAAACCCGATTCACAATCAAATGGAATCGCAGTTATTAAAATTTCATCAATAAATTATTTTAATAATTTCAAAAACTATTAACGCTTATCAATATAGGAAAAGCTGTTTTTCACAAAAAAAATTATTCATAGAAAAAAACTATTTAGGTTTTCTATATTAATATTTTACCAAGAGAAAATTAAGGAAAAAACCATGTCAGAAGCTTCTATCGAATCTCCTAAACATTTAAATATAACAGATAGATTTGTAAAGCTGACTTTGGATCAATCTTCGAAAAACCTCAAAACAATTAAAGAAACAGCTCAGAAAGTTGAAGAAATTTATGGACAAATACAAGAGCTCAATGCTTTACAAGCACAAATAAACCGAAGAATTGCTACAGCTAAAAAAGGCGATAGTATCGATCTAAACGATTTGAAAGGGCCTCTAGATCTTTTAAAAGAGGAAAAAGCCTTACCAGAGAATGACACCTATCATTTTAACCTCAAAGATATCCAACATATACCCTCATATATTGAATCAAAATGCGCCTCCCTATCACAAAGAGCCAATTTAGAATATCTCCCATTACAAAATATGATGAATAATCAAACAGCCTTTTTTAATATTTGTTATCAATCTATCAAAAACTCTGAGAGATTTATCCAAAACATCATTCAAAGAACGGGTCGATAATGAGTTTAACAGCTATTAGACAAGGTCAGGATTTTTTTCATGAAATAGAAAAATCCAAAAAAATGGAAATCCCAGCCGAACCAGAGCAGGAACAATCTTCCCAGATTCCTCTTCCTACAACTGAATTAAGCCTTGAAATTGCATCGATTAAATCTATCGATCAAATCCTTATCTCCATGCAAAAATCAAGCGAGCAAGTTTTAATGAATCTGCAAAAAGTCACCGGAGAAAGGCTGAAAAACACCCATGATGAATATGAAAAACTCATCCTCGAGCATGCAGAAAAAATGCAAAAAGGATTTGCTCTTGCCCAAACAAAACACAAATGGAAAATGCTCTCCGAATTAATCACATCTATTCCAGCGATAACAAGTGGTATCATTCAATTAAAATCAGGCACCCATCCAATTATAGGAACCACACTGATAGCCGGAGGTGTTTTATCTCTTATCAATTTTATTAGAGATTCCAGGTCCTCCCATCCTGCCTTTTCTGTAGCAGGTCCTGACAAACAATTTTTATCCATCATGGCAACCGCGATGAAAACCCTCCCCCTGCTTGGAGCGCCTTTTTTAAATGCAGCAGACACTTCCAAAGCATTACTGAAAGCATTTAAAAATGCTTCCAAACTTGCCAACCTGCTCACATTCAGCTCATCCTCCATCTTATCTTCCATCGAAAAAGAAATGCAATCGAAAGAAACATTATCCAGAAGTGAAATGAACATGCAAATGCGCACCTCTAAAAAATTGATGGAGGATTTAAAAATGCTACAGAAAAACAGTGCGGAGCATTTTGAAATTTTCAAAACCCTTTTTAATGCAGAAATGCAACAATATTCAATTCTTCAAAGTTAAGGAGCTTTTTTATGACAACTGCCGGAACCATTTGCTTAGATCTTGCAAGAAAAGTTTATGAAACAGAGCAAAAACTTTCAAATGCTCAACAAATCAGTTATAGCAAACTTGGTTTTGAAGAAAAAGACCAATATAATAGACTTGCAAAAATTATCCATAGAACAGGATTAACAACTCTTTTCAGCCTTTCTCTTGCATATATTTGTGGTTCTACAGCTTTGAGCTTAACTGAATCAATAGCCAAAACAATGATGGAAATATCTTCCGAAGCAGGAGCAAAAACACTTGAACAGATTTTAACCTCTTCCGGAAGAGCTAAAGAAACATTGAAAAATGCAGATATCAAAACTATTGAAAGGGATATTTCCAAAACCCAAGAACTTTCACAAAAAATTAATTCCTACTGGAGCGAATTTTTCCAAATGACACAACAAATTTCAAGTCAAGAAGGAAGAATGTATGGATTATAATTATTAAAGATTTGAAAAGTAATTCCTCAATCTTTTAATTAATATAATTATATATATATTTTTATTTGGTTTAAATTCCTAATTTTATACAATCCCGAATTGAGGGATTGTTATGTTAGGCAAGGCTATTTTATTAGTTATCAATATATTTTCGGCATTCGGCGCTTATGTAATTTTCATTTACAAAGTGTTCATTGCTGCCTTTAAAAAAACACCTCCATGGCATGTTTTAAGAGAACAATTTTACAGCATCGGCGTTCTTTCCTTTAACGTTGTCGCAATCACAGGACTTTCCACCGGTATTATTTTAGCCGCCCAATCCTTTTACCAATTGAGTGAAAAAGGACTGGCCGGCGTCACTGGACTTATGGTAGCAAAAGCAATGATCACAGAACTTGGTCCTGTTCTAACCGCTTTAATGGTTACAGGAAGAGTCGGATCAGCTATGTGCGCCGAACTTGGCACCATGAAAGTTACCGAACAAATCGACGCCATGCGATCGATGGCCGTCAACCCTTTAAGATATCTTGTAGCTCCTCGTTTTATCAGCGGCATTTTTATGATCCCCCTACTGACCATCTTTTCTATTCTTTTAGGGATATTTGGAGGTTATGCCATTGCTACCCTTTATTTTGGAATGCCCGGAAGCAACTATTTTGATCCGATGCCCGCCAACATCTCTGCTTTTGACATTTTCACAGGCGTCTTCAAATCCTTTTGCTTTGGAATTTTTCTAGTAACCATCTGTTGTTATAAAGGAATGGACACCAAAGGAGGCGCTGCAGGCGTTGGAAAAGCTACCACTAGCAGTGTTGTCATCAGCTATGTAACCATTCTAATTTCAGACTTCCTTCTCACTTTAGCTCTAAACAATATTTATCAGGAATTCATCTCGGACAAGTACATATGATCAAAATCGAAAATCTCCATAAAAGTTATGGCAACTTAGAAGTTCTCAAAGGGCTAAATCTTGAAGTAAAGCAAGGTGAAATTTTAGTTATCCTAGGACGTTCCGGCGTTGGAAAAAGCGTCACGCTTAGACAAATACTTGGACTCGAACAACCGGATTCCGGAAGAGTTCTAATCAACGATCAGGATCTTGCAAAACTCAGCGAAAAAGAATTTTATGATGTGATTCGAGATATGGGCATGCTTTTTCAAAGCGCTGCATTATTTGACTCCATGAATATCGAAGAAAACACAGGTTTTTATCTAAAGCAAAACGGCAACAGGGAGACTGGAAAAAGATTCACGAAAAAAGAAATCGAGGAAAGAGTCAATGAGGCTTTAAAAATGGTCGATCTTGAAGGATCGCAAAAATCCATGCCATCGGATCTTTCCGGAGGAATGAAAAAAAGAGCAGGTCTCGCAAGACTCATCGTCTATCGCCCCAGTATTTTATTATATGACGAACCCACAACGGGTCTGGATCCGATCACAGCGCAACAAATCAATGAACTGATTGTTGCAACGCAAAATGAGCTTCAAGGAACCTCTATCATCGTCACTCATGATATTCATTCCGCCCTTTATTGCGCTGACAGAATCGCTTTGCATGAAAACGGTCAAATCGTATTAACAGCTCCAAGAGATGAATTCTTAAATATAGATCATCCAACAATCAAATTTTTAAAAGACAATTTAACTCATCACCCCAGCGGGCGTAAGGAGAATAAAAATGCCAAGTAAATTTAAAACATTCATCATAGGAATTTTTGTCATAGGCGCAATTATTTCCGTTGTGGGGATGATCATCTTTTTAGAACCTAAAATTGGTGATGGCAAAGAAAAAATCCATGTCCGCTTCACAGATCTTTCAGGAGTCAACATCGGCACAAGAGTTCTACTTGCCGGTAGAGCTGTTGGAGAAGTCATCAAAATCACCGAAATCAAAGACGCCCGTAAAGAACCGACCGATGAACTGGGTAGGGTCTATTTTTATGAAGTGACGCTGCAACTAGATTCATCTGTACAAGTATTCAATACCGATGAAGTTACCATACAAACGACAGGTCTTCTAGGAGAAAAAACTATTGGCATC
>Ga0116151_10002726_pt1 | contig 16123 bp, 11 predicted proteins | sample AD_UKC117_MetaG_FD_89893 | JGI IMG/M metagenome (GOLD analysis project Ga0116151, IMG submission 89893) | Active sludge microbial communities of municipal wastewater-treating anaerobic digesters from Hong Kong - AD_UKC117_MetaG | ecosystem: Engineered > Bioreactor > Anaerobic > Digestate...
CGCCCGCGCCTGCGGGGTGGAGGATCTGCGGGCGCTGTCGCGCGCCGAAGCCCTGGCGATGGAGCCGGAGCTCTCATGCGTCTCCGCAGTAATTTCGCCCTCGACCGGCATCGTCGATTCGCACGCGCTCATGCTGGCCTTGCAGGGTGAAGCGGAGGCGCATGGCGCGCAGATCGTTTTTCGGACCGGCGTCCTGTCTGGCCGGATCGAAGAGGATGGAATTGTCCTGTGGACGCGCGGCGAGGACGGAGACGAGCTCGACCTGAAGGCTGCCCTTGTCGTCAACGCCGCGGGTCACGGCGCCATTCCGCTTGCGCGCGCCCTCGCGGGCATGCCGCCGGCCGGTATTCCCGGACAGTATTTCGCGCGCGGCTGCTATTTCTCGATGGCGCGCAAGTCGCCGTTTTCCCGACTGGTCTATCCCGTGCCGGTCGAAGGCGGGCTCGGCGTGCATCTCACGCTCGACATGGGCGGCGCGGCGCGATTCGGACCGGATGTCGAATGGATCGACCGGCTCGATCACACGGTCGATCCCGCCCGCGCAAATGCATTTTACGCGGAGATTCGGCGCTATTGGCCGGCTTTGGAGGATGGCGCCCTGCAGCCCGCCTATGCTGGCGTCAGGCCAAAGATTTCGGGTCCCGGAGAACCGGCGGCCGATTTCTGGATCCAGGGCCCACGCGACCATGGCGTCGCGGGCCTGGTCCATCTCTTCGGAATCGAAAGCCCCGGCCTCACCGCAAGCCTCGCCATTGCCGACCATGTTTGCGGTCTGCTCGGCGGAGGACAATGAAAAAGGGCGTCGGCCAAAGCCGACGCCCTTCCCGAATAATTTGCGCTGATGCGCAGAAAATCTCAGAAGATTTCGAACAGACCGGCGGCGCCCTGACCGCCGCCGATGCACATGGTGACGACCGCGAGCTTGCCGCCGCGACGCTTGCCCTCGATCAGCGCATGGCCGGTGAGGCGGGCGCCCGAGACGCCATAGGGATGGCCGACCGCGATCGCGCCGCCGTTCACGTTGAGCTTGTCGTCCGGGATCCCGAGCTTGTCGCGGCAATAGATCACCTGCACGGCGAAGGCCTCGTTCAGTTCCCACAGGTCGATGTCGGAGACCTTGAGACCAGCTTTGTGCAGCAGCTTCGGAATGGCGAAGACCGGCCCGATGCCCATTTCATCCGGCTCGCAACCCGCGACCGCAAAGCCGCGGAAGGCGCCGAGCGGCTTCAGGCCGCGCTTTTCTGCAAGCTTGGAGTTCATCACGACCACGGCTGCGCCGCCGTCCGAGAACTGGCTGGCGTTGCCGGCCGCGATCACGCCGCCGTCGAAGACCGGCTTGATGCCGGCGACGGCCTCATAGGTCGTGCCGGGACGGATGCCCTCGTCGGCGTCGATCGTGACTTCCTTGTCGACGACCTGCGCCGTGTTCTTGTCGGTCACCTTCATAATCGTGGTGACCGGCACGATCTCGTCCTTGAACTTGCCGGCGACCAGCGCAGCATGGGCGCGCTGCTGCGAGCGGGCGCCGTACTGGTCCTGCACGTCGCGCGGAATGTTGTAGCGCTTGGCGACCTGCTCGGCGGTCTGGAGCATGTTCCAGTAGATCTCGGGCTTGTGATGGACGAGCCACGGGTCCTTGCCGTGCGCCTTGTTCGCCTCGTTCTGGACGAGCGAAATCGATTCCACGCCGCCCGCGACGAGAATGTCGTTTTCGCCGGCGATGATGCGCTGCGCGGCGGTCGCGATCGTCTGCAGGCCGGACGAGCAGAAGCGGTTGATCGTCATGCCGGGCACTGAAACCGGGCATCCCGCGCGAAGAGCGATCTGACGCGCGATATTGCCGCCCGTTGCGCCTTCCGGCGTGGCGCAGCCCATCACCACGTCCTCGATCTCGTCGAGGGCGATGTTGGCGCGGTCAGCGGCGGCGCGCACGGCCTCGCCGCCGAGCGTCGCGCCATGCGTGGCGTTGAAGGCGCCTTTCCAGGATTTGGCGAGTCCCGTGCGGGCGGTCGAAACGATGACGGCTTCTGTCATGGACATTTCCTCAGTTGTTGAAGGTTAGGAACAGGCCTTCGCGTATCGGGTTCCGCCATGCAGAACCCTTCGATCTTCCTGGCTTCGACAAGAGCTCACGACATGTCGGAGGGCCCAGTTTCGCGGCGCAGGCTATCGCAGCCGCCAGCACGGAAGCAATGGCGCAGCGAAAAATTCTTTACAACGTAAATTTTATAACCCATTTTCCCGCTGTCCGAAATCAGCCGCCCCGGCCGGAATGCGTCCGCAACTCACAGAGACCGAAATTGCCGATTTCCGCCGACGCCTCTGCGACGTCGCGGAGCGGCTGTTCGTCGAGCACGGGGTCGAAGGCGTCACGATGCGCCAGATCGCCGAACGGCTCGAATGCAGCGCGATGACGCCCTATCGGTACTTCCGCAACAAGAATGACATTTTCGTCGCGGTCCGCGCCGCTGCGCTCGACCGGTTTTCGGAGCGGCTGGAAGCCGCGCGTCGCACCTTCGGCAGCCCGGCGCGGCGCGGCCGCGCGGTCGGCGACGCCTATCTGCAATTCGCGATCGAAGAGCCCGACGCCTACCGGCTCATCTTCGATCTCTCGCAACCCGAGGATGCGAACTATCCCGAGCTTGCGGCCGCCAATGCCCGCTCGCGCAAGACCATGACCGACTACATGGAGGACCTCGTCGCCGCCGGCGTGATGGACGGCGATCCAAAGACGCTCGGCCTCATCTACTGGGCCGGAACGCACGGGCTCGTGAATCTCTTCATGGCCGGCAAGATCGGCGAAGGAGAACTGCGCGTGCTGCATCGGCAGATGACACAGACTTTGGCGCGGGGCGCGCAGCGAATGCCCGACCAGAAGCCGCGCCGCACGCGCGCCTTTTAGAAATCAGGAAATCGGAAGGAAGGAAACGCATGTCCATACCAGACGCCATCCGCAAGCGGCTTCGCCTGCCGGTCATCGGGTCGCCGCTCTTCATCATCTCCAACCCGGACATGGTGATCGCCCAGTGCAAGGCGGGCATCATCGGCTCGTTTCCGGCGCTCAATGCGCGTCCGGGTCCGGTGCTCGAGGAATGGCTGAAGCGGATCACGAGCGAACTCGCCGAATACGACTCCAAGAATCCCGACCGCCCTTCGGCGCCCTTCGCGGTCAACCAGATCGTGCACAAGTCCAATGATCGGCTGCAGCACGACATCGACATGTGCGTGAAATACAAGGTCCCGGTCATCATCACGTCGCTCGGCGCGCAGGAGAGCCTCAACAAGGCGATCCATTCTTACGGCGGCATCGTTCTGCACGACGTGATCAACCAGAAATTCGCGCACAAGGCGATCGAGAAGGGCGCCGATGGCCTCATTCTCGTGGCCGCCGGCGCCGGCGGTCATGCGGGCGTGCAATCGCCCTTCGCCTTCGTGCGCGAGACGCGCGAATGGTTCGACGGACCGATCGCGCTCTCGGGCGCGATCGCGACGGGCGAAGCCGTTCTGGCGGCGCAGGCTATGGGCGCCGACTTCGGCTATATCGGCTCGGCCTTTATCGCCACGAAGGAGGCGAACGCCAGCGATCCGCACAAGCAGGCGATCGTCGACGCCAGCGCCGAAGACATCGTCTATACAAACCTGTTCACGGGCGTGCATGGCAATTATTTGCGGCCATCGATCGTCAACGCCGGCCTCGATCCCGACAACCTCCCCGTGTCCGATCCCTCGAAGATGAACTTCGGCTCAGGCGGCAACACCAAGGCCAAGGCCTGGAAGGACATCTGGGGTTCCGGTCAGGGCATCGGCGCGGTCAAGTCCGTGGTGTCGGTTGGAGAGATGGTAGACCGCCTGGAGCGGGAATATCTGGCCGCCAAGAAGCGCGTCGCATAACACGCGGCCGCGCCGCTCTGGCGGGGCTGCGTTCTGAACGCTAGGTATGGTCTATCACAATCAGGTTGGTAGGAGAGCGGCGTCCGATGAGTGTCGAATTCATCCTCAACGGACGTCGGGCATCCCTGCAAGCGCCGCCGGATTCGCCGTTGCTCTGGGCCTTGCGCGACGAGAAAGATCTCGTCGGCGTTAAATTCGGCTGCGGCGCGGGGCTTTGCGGCGCCTGCACGGTGATTGTCGATGGTCAGCAGGTCCGCTCCTGCGTGACGCCGGTCATCGATGTCGCCGGCAAGAGCGTGACGACGATCGAGGGCCTGAACGGCGAAGTCGCCAAGGCGGTGACCGAGGCCTGGATTCGGGCGCAGGCGCCGCAATGCGGTTATTGCCAGCCGGGATTCGTGCTGGCGGCGACGAGTGTGATCGCAACCGATCCGAAGCAGACGTCCGAGCAGGTCTTTTCGCAGATAACCAACCTCTGCCGCTGTGGAACCTACGACGCCATCCGGCTTGCTGTGGGTTATGCGCTGTCCTCCTTGCAGGGCGCTGAAAGCCAAGAAAAGGGAGCCGCACGATGAGCGAAGGCGGGTCGACGCTCGGCCGAATCGCGCGGCGCAGCTTCCTGATCGGCGCAGGCGTCGTCGGCGGCGGCGTGCTGGTCGGCGCGGGCGTTGTCGCCTGGCGGCTCGGCGCGATCGACGGCTACAAGCTCCCTGCCAGCGACGGCGAGACGAGTTTCGGCGCCTGGCTCAAACTCGGGCGCGATGGGCGCGTCGAGGTCGCCGTTCCGCATCAGGACATGGGTCAGGGCATTTATGCGTTGGCCGTCATGCTCGCCGCGGAGGGCTTGAGACTGCCGCTCGAAGCCGTTCGCGCGACGCCAGCGCCGATCGAGGCGCGTTACGCCAATCCAGTCATGCTGCTGGATGGTCTGCCGTTTGACGAAGCCGCGCATGGGCCGTTGAAACAGACGGCTGTCTGGACCTTCGACAAAATCCTGCGCGTGCTGGGCATGCAGGGGACCGGCGGCTCGACATCCACGCGCAATATTTCGGAGCAGATTCGCACCGCCGCGATTTGCATGCACGACATGCTCGCACGCGCCGCATCGGCGAGGTTCAAGGTTCCCGCAGATCAGCTCAAGAATGTTGGCGGCGCCTTTCTGACGCCGGATGGCCGCACGGCCACTTATTCCGAACTCGCCCCCGACGCCGGCAAGCTGAAGCCGAACGACATCAAACCGCCGCCGCTGGCGCGCGGCGCCTATGTTGGCCGGGGCGCGCCGCGTTTTGATGTGCCGCTGAAAACCTACGGCGAGGCGAAATACGGGATCGACACGCGGCAGCCCGGACAACTCTATGCCGCCATTCGCCATTCGCCGCGCCTCGGCGGCCGTCTCGATCGCGCCGTCATCCCGGCAAAGATCGCCGGCGTGCGCGGGATCGTCGAGGGCAAGGACTATGTCGCAATGGTGGCCGAGACCTTTGCCGCCGCGCTCGCCGGGTTGGAAAAGGCCGAAATCGTCTGGGACGATTCGATGGCCTCGAGCGTGTCCACTAAGGATGTTTTCGCAGCCTACCGCGCGGCGCTCGACAAGGGCGTGGATTTCAAGCCGCGCTGGATCGTCGATTCCGCCGGCGACGTCGTCAGGGCGAGCGGCAAGGAGATCGCGGCGACCTACGATGCGCCTTTCCTCGCGCATGCCACCATGGAGCCGATGAACGCGACCGCCTTCGTCACCGAGACTGAGGCGAAGGTCTGGGCAGGACACCAATCCGCATCGCTCGTGCAATTGATGGCCGCCAAGGCCGCCAACGTGCCGAGCGACAAGGTGGAAGTTTTCACGCCCTTCCTGGGCGGCGGCTTTGGCCGGCGCGCCGATCTCGATTACATCGTCAAGGCAGTCGAGATCGCCGGCAAGTTCAAGGGAACGCCGGTGCAGACAATCTGGTCGCGCGCCGAGGACATCCGCGACGACGTCTATCGTCCCGCCGCCATGGCCGACATTTCCGCCAAGGTCGACGGCGATGGACTGCCGTCGAGCTTCGTCTATCGCATCGCCGTTCCCTCGGTGACCCAGCAATTCGTGGCGCGCGCCCTGCCCTCGGCCAAGGGCGGCATGATGGCCGATCGCACGACGGTCGACGGAGCATTGTTCCCGTTCTACGGCTTGCCAACGCGCTCGATCGAGAATTTCACCGTCGACCTAGGCATTCCCGTCGGCTTCTGGCGGTCCGTCGGTTTCAGCCTCAACTGCCACTTCGTCGAATGCTTCATCGACGAACTCGCAGCCGCCGCCTCGACGCACCCGCTCGACTATCGTGCGAAGCTGCTCGCGCGCGCAGGCTCTTATGAACCCGCGATCCGCGCCGCGCGCGTCCTCGAGCAGATGGCCGCGTTCGACAAGGCCAATCCCCTGCCTCCCGGCAAGGATGGCGCGATGGCGGGGCGTGGTTACGCGCTGACAGCGAGCTTCCATTCCTTCGTCGGCGAAATCGCGGATGTCGAGATCGTCAAGGGCGATCTCAAGGTGCGGCGCGTTCATGCCGTGGTCGACTGCGGCTTTGCGATCGATCCGCCGAACGTCGTCGCGCAGGTGCGCAGCGGCATCAATTACGGCCTGACCGCCGCCCTCTATGGCCGGGTCGATTTCGACAATGGCAAGGTCGTGCCGACGAATTTCGACACTTATCCGCTCCTGTCGCTGGAGGATGCGCCGAATATTTCGGTCGAGATCGTCAATACCGGCGCGGCGCTCGGCGGCGTCGGCGAAATCGGCACGCCGGCGATCGCGCCGGCCGTCGCCAATGCAGTGTTCGCGGCGACCGGCAAGCGGCTGCGCTCATTGCCTCTGACCCTCGGTCCGACTTGAGAACGGTCTCATTTTCAAAGAAAAGACGAAAATCTTTCACGGACCTGCCGCTTTCCCTTTCCGCGCGTCCGCCTTAAAAACTGGCATGCCAGCTTGTGAGGGAACGCGATGACCGGCTCCTATGTCCGCCACGGCGCGATCGAGATCGCGAGGGAATTGCACGATTTCGTGGAGAAGGAGGCCCTGCCAGGCACGACCGTCACGCCGAAGACGTTCTGGGACGGGCTGGAAAAAATCCTCGTCGACCTCGCCCCACGTAACAAGGCGCTGCTCGCCCGGCGCGACGACCTGCAGGCGAAGATCGACGCCTGGCATCTCGCGCGCAAGGGCAAGACCTTCGACGCCGCCGAATACAAGGCCTTCCTGACGGAGATCGGTTATCTTGCGCCGGTCGGCGCGGATTTCGCGATTACGACCCAGAACGTCGACGACGAGATCGCGCGCCTTGCCGGTCCGCAGCTCGTCGTGCCCGTCACCAACGCGCGCTATGCGCTCAATGCCGCCAATGCCCGCTGGGGTTCGCTCTACGACGCGCTCTACGGCACGGACGCGCTGCCCGGTCGGGAGAACGCCAAACCCGGCTATGATCCCGCCCGCGGCGCGCAGGTGATCGCCTGGGCGCGCAAGTTCCTCAATGACAATGTCCCGCTCGCGGAAGGCTCGCACGCCGCCGCCGCCGGCTATGCGGTCGACAAGGGCGCGCTCGTCGTCTCGCTGAAGGGCGGCGCGAAAACCGGCTTGAAGAATGAGGACGAATTTGCCGGTTACACCGGCGACGCGGCCTCGCCCAAATCCGTCCTGCTCGTTCACAACGGCTTGCACGTCGAAATCGTCATCGACCGCTCGCATCCCATCGGCAAGGACGATGCGGCGGGCGTTTCCGACGTCATTCTCGAATCTGCCCTCACCACCATCCAGGATTGCGAAGATTCGGTCGCCTGCGTCGACGCCGAGGACAAGGTCGGCGCCTATCGCAACTGGCTCGGCCTGATGAAGGGCGACCTCGTCGACACTTTCGACAAGGGCGGCAAGACGATGACGCGCCGGCTCAACGCCGACCGCGTGTTTACCGCGCCCGACGGTTCGCAGAAGAAGCTTCACGGCCGATCGCTGTTGCTGGTGCGCAACGTCGGTCATCTCATGACCATCGACGCCGTGAAGCTGAACGGCGCGGAAGTTCCCGAAGGCATTCTCGACGGCATGGTGACGAGCGCGATCGCCCTGCACGACCTGAAAGGCGCCGGCACGCTGAAAAACAGCCGCGCGGGTTCGGTCTACATCGTCAAGCCGAAGATGCATGGACCGGAGGAAGTCGCCTTCGCCAATGAACTTTTCGAGCGCATCGAGGACGCCCTCGGTCTCGCGCGAAACACGCTCAAGATGGGCATCATGGACGAGGAGCGCCGCACCTCGGTCAATCTCAAGGAATGCATTCGCGCGGCGAAGGATCGCGTCGTTTTCATCAATACGGGCTTCCTCGACCGCACCGGCGACGAGATGCACACGTCGATGGAAGCAGGCCCGATGGTCCGCAAGGCCGACATGAAGAACCAGAAATGGATCGCGGCCTACGAGGATTCCAACGTAGACATCGGGCTTCGTGCAGGCCTGCGTGGCAAGGCGCAGATCGGCAAGGGCATGTGGGCCATGCCTGATCTGATGGCCGACATGCTGCGCGTCAAGATCGGCCATCCAAAGGCCGGCGCCAACACGGCCTGGGTGCCTTCGCCGACCGCCGCGACGCTGCATGCAACGCACTATCACCAGGTCAATGTCGCAAAGACGCAGGAAGAGATCGCCAAGCGCAAGCCGGCCTCGGTCGGCGACATTCTCACGATCCCGCTCGCCGACCGTCCCAACTGGTCGCAGGAGGATGTGCAGGCTGAACTCGACAATAATGCGCAGGGCATTCTCGGCTATGTCGTGCGCTGGATCGACCAGGGCGTCGGCTGCTCGAAAGTGCCCGACATTCACGACGTCGGCCTGATGGAAGACCGCGCGACGCTTCGTATCTCCTCGCAACACATCGCCAACTGGCTACATCATGGAATCTGCAACGAAGAGCAGGTCATGGCCACGATGAAAAAGATGGCTGCGGTCGTGGACCGTCAGAACGCCGGCGACCCGCTCTACGAGCCTATGGCGCCGGGTTTCGATGGCGTCGCCTTCAAGGCCGCTTGCGATCTCGTTTTCAAGGGACGCGAGCAACCGTCCGGCTATACCGAACCGGTGTTGCACGCGCGCCGTCGCGAGAAAAAAGCGCAGGCTTGAGTGGACGAAATTACCGTTCGTTAACCACGCTCAATGCATGGAAAGGGCGATGTCGTTGCTCTTCCATCACCCCTTGTGCCCGCATTCGCGTTTCATCCGCCTGGCGCTCGCCGAATACGGCGTCGATGCGGATTTGTTCGAGGAAAAAACCTACGAGCGACGACGAGATTTTCTCCTGATCGACCCTGCCGGCCGCACGCCGGTGCTTATCGCCGACGGTGGTCTGGTCGTGCCGGGCGCGGCGCCGATCGCTGAATGGCTGGACGAGGCCTACGGGCCGTCGGCGCCGGGCGCGCGTCTCATGCCCGGCGACATCGCCGGCCGTGTCGAGACGCGCCGTCTGATGGACTGGTTCAATCAGAAAATGTTCGCGGAAGTGACGGACTGGCTCGTCACGCAGAAGATCTACAAGCGCTTCATGCCCTCGACGGCAGGCGGCGGCGCGCCAGACATGACGCTGGTGCGTGCGGCGCGCGCCAATATCAAGCATCACCTCGCCTATATCGGGTTCCTCGTCTCCGAGCGGAACTGGCTCGCCGGGCCGCGCATGACCTTTGCCGATCTTGCCGCAGCCGCGCATATTTCGGTCGCCGACTACCTCGGCGATGTTCCGTGGGAAGAGGACGATCTCGCCAAGGCCTGGTACCAGAAGATCAAGTCGCGCCCCTCCTTCCGGGCCCTGCTCGCCGACCGCGTGCTCGGCATGACCCCCAGCGAAGTATACGCTGACCTCGATTTTTAGGGTCTCGCCACACTTGCATTCCTGACACGCGGCGCCATCGTGCCGCCATGACGCTTGTCGCGACCATACGATCCGAAGCGCAGGCGCTCGGTTTCGACGATTGCCGCGTGCTGCGTGCCCGCGATGCGCCGGCGCTACGCGAGCATCTCGCGGCGTGGCTCGCCGAAGGTTGTGAAGGCGACATGGTCTGGATGCGCGAGACGATGGAGCGTCGCGCCGACCCTCGCGCGCTCTGGTCCGATGCGCGCTCGATCGTCATGCTGGCTATGAACTACGGTCCGGACCGCGATCCGCTGGAGAACGCGCCATATCCTGATCGCGCGAATATCTCCGTTTATGCGCGCCATCGCGACTATCACGATATAGTCAAAGGCAAGCTCAAACTGCTCGCTTCGAAAATCGTCGCAGGCGCCGGCGGCGACGTGAAGGTCTTCGTCGATACCGCGCCGGTCATGGAAAAGCCGCTCGCCGAGCGAGCGGGCCTGGGCTGGCAGGGCAAGCACACCAATCTCGTCTCGCGGCGCCATGGCTCGTGGCTGTTCCTCGGCTCGATCTTCACGACGCTCGACCTCGAGCCGGACGCCCGTGAAGAGGATCATTGCGGCGCCTGCACGGCCTGCATCGCCGCATGTCCGACGGCCGCCATCGTCGCGCCCTATCGGCTCGATGCCCGACGGTGCATTTCGTATCTGACGATCGAGCACAAGGGCGCGATCCCGCACGAGTTTCGGGAAGCCATCGGCAATCGCATCTATGGATGCGACGATTGCCTCGCGGTTTGCCCATGGAACAAATTCGCTTCCGCGACGCAGGAAGCAAAGCTTGTGGCGCGAGACGATCTGATAGCGCCGTCGTTGCGCGAGTTTCTCGCGATGGACGAAGCGGCATTCCGCGTCTATTTCTCCGCCAATCCTGTGAAGCGCATCGGACACGCGCGCTTTCTGCGCAACGTTCTCGTCGCGGCCGGCAATTCGCGCGAGGCAGATCTCGCGCCGCTGATCGCGGCGCGGCTCTCTCATCCTTCTCCTATCGTGCGCGGCGCAGCCATTTGGGCCTTGTCGCGTATCGATCCGTCGCAGCTGCGCGAATTCGCGATCGATCGATCGATCGAGAACGACAGGGAAGTCTGCGACGAATGGGCCCGAACGACAAAGGCGACAGGCGGCGTCGAACCATGAGACTTTTCGCATTCGGGATCGGCTATTCCACTGCGACCTATCTGCGCGCGCATGCGCGGGATTGGGCGCATGTGGCAGGCAGCGTGCGGACGGCGGCCAAGGCCTCGCAACTCGAACAGGAGTTTCCCGGCCTGAGCGCTTATGTCTTCGACGGGACCAGGAAGACGCCGGAGATCGCTGCCGAAATTGACCGCGCCGATGCGTTGCTCGTTTCGGTTCCGCCGCAGGGCGGCGATCCCGCTTTGCGCGTCTGGCGCGATGCGATCGTGTCTTCTGGCGTCAGCCGCATTGTCTATCTCTCGACGCTGGGCGTCTACGGCGACTCGGGCGGCGGTTGGGTCGACGAGACCACGCCGGCCGATCCCGCCGTCACGCGTGGCGAAGCGCGGGTTGCGACCGAAAACGATTGGCTCTCGCTCGCAACGGCGTCACGCAAGGTCTTCGTCCTGCGCCTCGCCGGCATTTATGGGCCGGGCCGCAACGCCATCGCCAATTTGCGTGATGGAACGGCGCGACGCATCGTCAAGCCGGGCCAGATTTTCAATCGAATCCACGTCGAAGATATTTCGCGCGCAATCGAAGCGTGCATGCAAACTGATATGCCGGGCGGCCTCGTCAATGTCTGCGACGACGAACCCGCGCCGCCGCAGGATGTCATCGCCTATGCCGCCGATCTGATCGGAGTGGCCGCGCCGCCAGAAATAACTTTCGAGCAGGCAAAACTCTCACCGATGGCGGCGACCTTCTGGGCCACCTGCAAGCGAGTCTCGAACCGCAAGCTGCGCGAGCAGCTCGGCGTCGATCTCGCCTATCCCACCTACCGCGAAGGACTGGCGTCGCTCCTTCCCGACGGCTGAGCGCGTGTGTCAGCGCCATACGGCATTGTCGGGCGCTTCCGTCTCCTCGATCGCATGCGCCTCCGCAACCGCGATCGCCGTCATGTTGACGATGCCGCGCGCGGTCACGCTCGGCGTCAACACATGTGCGGGACGCGCGGCGCCGATGAGGATCGGGCCGACGGGCAGCGCGTCGGCGGCGACCTTCACCATCTGGAACGCGATATTCGCGGAATCGAGATTGGGCATGACGAGCAGATTGGCTTCGCCCTTCAGCCGCGAATGCGGCATGACGAAATTGCGGATGGTCTGCGAGAGCGCGGTATCGGCCTGCATCTCCCCGTCGATTTCGAGCTTGGGCGCGCGCTCCTGAACCAGCTCCAGCGCGGCGCGCATCTTGAAGGCCGAGGGCGAATCGGAGCCGCCGAAATCCGAATCGCACACCAGCGCGATCTTTGGTTGCATGCCGAAGCGTTGCACATGCTCGGCGCACAGGATCGCCATGTCCGCGATTTCGGACGCTGAGGGGTTCTGACGTACATGCGTGTCGGCGATGAACAATGCGCCACGCGACGTTACGAGCAGGCTCAGCGCGGAAAAGTCCTGAACGCCCGGCGCGAGGCCGACGATATCCCTGATGTAGCGCAGACGGGAGGGAAACCGCCCTTCGAGACCGCAGATCATCGCCTCGCAATCGCCGCGCCGCAGCGCCAGCGCACCGATCACCGTCGTGTTGGTGCGCACCAGCGCACGCGCCGCATCGGGGGTAATGCCCTTGCGGCCGGCGACGTCGAGATAGCTCGCGACATAATCGCGATAGCGCGGATCGTCCTGCGGATCGACCAGTTCGAAATCGCGGCCCGGCTTGATCGCGAGGCCGAATCGCTCGATCCGGCGCGCGACCTGTGCGGGACGGCCGACGAGGATCGGGACGCCGATGCCGTCCTCGAGAATGACCTGCGTCGCACGCAGCACGCGTTCGTCCTCGCCATCGCAGAACAGCACGCGCTTCGGACTGGAACGCGCCTTCTCGATAATCGGCTTCATCACCAGACCGGAGCGGAACACGAAGCGCGAGAGCTGCTCTTCGTATCCCTTGAAATCGACGATCGGTTTGCGCGCGACGCCGGTCGCCATCGCCGCCCGCGCAACTTCCGGCGCGATCCGCAGGATCAGACGTGGATCGAAGGGCGAGGGAATGAGAGAATTCGCGCCGAACATCGGCGCCTCCTGTCCGTAGGCGCGCGCCACCACGTCAGACGGCGTTTCTCGCGCGAGCGCGGCTATGGCGCGGACAGCCGCGAGTTTCATTTCCTCGTTGATCGCAGTCGCGCGCACATCGAGCGCGCCTCGGAAAATGTAAGGAAAGCACAAGACGTTGTTGACCTGGTTCGGATAGTCCGACCGTCCCGTGCAGATCATCGCGTCCGCGCGCGCGGCGAGCGCGTCCTCGGGCATGATTTCCGGATTGGGGTTGGCGAGCGCGAGTATGAGCGGCTTTGCCGCCATCTGTTTCACCATCTCAGGCTTCAGAACGCCGCCGGCCGAAAGTCCCAGAAACACGTCGGCGCCGACGATGACCTCGCCGAGCGTGCGGGCATCGGTTTTTTGCGCGAAGATCGCCTTCCAGCGGTCCATCAACTTCTCGCGGCCCTCATAAACGACGCCTTCGAGATCGCTGACGAAGATGTTCTCGCGCTTCGCGCCGAGCGAAACCAGAAGGTTGAGGCAGGCGAGCGCGGCCGCGCCGGCGCCGGATGCGACGATCTTGACCTCGTCAATCTTCTTTCCCGCAAGTTCCAGCGCATTGACGGTGGCGGCGCCGACGATGATCGCGGTGCCGTGCTGGTCGTCATGGAAGACCGGGATGCTCATCCGCTCGCGCAGGCGCGCTTCGATCTCGAAACAATCGGGGCCCTTGATGTCCTCGAGATTGATGCCGCCGAAGGTCGGCTCCAGCGCAGCCACCACATCCACGCAGCGGTCGATCTCCTTCGCGTCGATCTCGATGTCGAAGACGTCGATGCCGGCGAACTTCTTGAACAGGACAGCCTTGCCCTCCATCACGGGCTTGGAGGCGAGCGGGCCGATGTCGCCGAGGCCGAGCACCGCCGTGCCGTTGGTGACGACAGCGACGAGATTCTGCCGCGCCGTCAATTCTGCGGCTTGGGCGGGATCTTCGGCGATCGCCTCGCAGGCGACCGCCACGCCGGGCGAATAGGCGAGCGCGAGGTCGCGCTGGTTGCCGAGCGGCTTGGTCGCCTTGATCTCCAGTTTCCCGGGCTTCGGCAGGCGGTGGTAGACCAGCGCGCCGCTGCGCAGGTCGTCGGACATTTTGGTCGCCATAGTCGTTTCCCCGCAGCCGCGCCTCCCGCGGCGATAATCGAGACCAGATCCGGTTAGGCGCTCGAACATGAGTGTTCGAGAAAAGCATCGACGTCCGCGCGCGTCGCCATATCTGCGCCGGCGCGCATACAACATAGCGCGGCTGCAGCGTTCGCGAAGGCGAGAAGCGCGCCGACCGAGCCTGCGTCCTGTTCGGCAAGCCCGTCCAGAATTCCGCGCTCCAGCGCGAGTGAAAGAAAGCCGGCCATGAAGGCGTCGCCCGCGCCGACCGTATCGACCACAGCGACCGGCCGGGCGGCCCCACGGATTGCGGCGCCACGGACGAAAGCGCTCGCGCCGTCCGCGCCGCGCGTCAGGACCGAGATCGGGCCGCGTCGCGACCAGTCGGCCGCGATCTGCTCCGGATCGGCGCCGGGAAAAAGCCAGCGCAGGTCTTCATCGCTCGCCTTCACGATTTCGACCTGTTCGAGCCGGGCCGCCACAAGCTCTTGCGCCGCGACACGGCCCGGCAGGAGGTTGGGTCGGATGTTGACGTCGAAGCTGCGGGTGACGCGGCCCCGCGCCGCGTCGAGGGCGTCGCCCACCGCCGCACCCCAGGCGCCGACGACGGCCGAAAAGGACGAGACGTGCAAATGCGCGGCGTCCTCGAGCCACCCTGCCGCCAGTTCCGGAGGCGCATGGGCGGTGTCTGCGAGATGGATCGAATAGCGCGCGTTTCCCGTTTCCGACCCGCGCTCGACCAGCGACAAGGGGCTCGGCCGGTCGTCGGCCGAGACGAGGCCGGTTGCAACGCCCGCCGCATCGAGGATCGCCGTCATCCGGCGGCCCTGTTCGTCGCCGGACAGGCGGCCGACAAAGGCCGCGGGCGCGCCGAGCCTGCCGAGCGCCAGCGCGACATTGTAGGACGACCCCCCGGGGACCGGCCGCCACAGACCGCCATCCGCGGGCAGGACGTCGACCAGGGCTTCGCCCATGGACAGGATCTGCGAGCGCATGCCCCTTCGTACCGCGCGGTGGGGAAAAAGGCAGAGCGAAATTTCGCGAAACATTTGCGCACGCCATTTGCCGATCGCAATTCCGCCCTCGCGACGCAGCCCAAAAAATGGCAAGAGGCGCGTATGACGGCTTCCGTCCTTCCCCGGCCAGCAGGTCTCGACGCGCGCCGCCCGCATGTGCGCCGGATCGTGCTCGCCGATTACCGCTCCTATGCGGCGCTCGATCTCGATATCGACGCTGGCGTCGTGGCGCTGACCGGCGAGAACGGCGCGGGCAAGACCAATGTGCTGGAGGCGTTGTCGCTCTTCACCGCCGGGCGCGGTCTGCGCCGTGCGGAATTTTCCGATTGCGCGCGCGCCGGCGGCGCCGGCGGGTTTTCCGTGTCGATCGCGCTCCGCGACGAAGACGGCGAGACCCGCCTCGGCACCGGCCTAGATCCCGATGGCGAAAGCGCGCGCAAATGTCGGATCGACGGCGCGCCCGTCGCTTCGCCGCGCGACTTTGCCGAGCGCCTGCGTATCGTCTGGATGACGCCCGCGATGGACGGGCTGTTCGCGGGTTCCGCGGGGGACCGCCGGCGCTTTCTCGACCGGCTCGTGCTGACGGTCGATCCCGCCCACGGCTCGCGCGTCGGCGCGCTCGAACGCGCGCTGCGCAATCGCAACCGGTTGCTGGAGGGTTACACCGAGGCCGCCTGGCTCGACGCCGCCGAGCGCGAGGTAGCCGAACTCGGCGTCGCCGTTACCGCTGCGCGGCTCGAAACCGTGTCGCGGCTGGCCGCGCTCGTGCAATCCGAGCGCGACGATTCCTCGCCCTTTCCCTGGGCGGATTTCGCGCTGGCCGGGGAGGTCGAGGCTCTGGTCGCCGCCCATTCGGCGCTGGAGGCCGAGGACCGCTATCGCGCGCTGCTGGCGGCTGGACGCGCCCGCGACGCCGCCGCCGGCCGGACGCTCATCGGTCCGCAGGCGAGCGATCTCGTCGTGCGTCATGGCCC
>Ga0116151_10002730_pt1 | contig 16104 bp, 15 predicted proteins | sample AD_UKC117_MetaG_FD_89893 | JGI IMG/M metagenome (GOLD analysis project Ga0116151, IMG submission 89893) | Active sludge microbial communities of municipal wastewater-treating anaerobic digesters from Hong Kong - AD_UKC117_MetaG | ecosystem: Engineered > Bioreactor > Anaerobic > Digestate...
AAAATGGACACCAGGTCCATCAGCCCGGACAAAAAGCGGCCCAGCAGATGCACGCCGTCGTAGCCGGTGTAGGTGCGGGCGCAGAGCGCGGGCGGCGGGCTGCCGGGCGGTGTGAAGGCGTCGCACAAATCGGTGACCCACTCGGCGGCGTAGCGGGTAACGGTCATGGGGAAGTTGCCGTAGACGTAGAAGCTGTTGCCGGTGTTGTAGGGATTTAGGGTGGAGGTGGAAGTGCGCAGGTAGTCGAGCGGGTTGGTGACCCCTTGCAGCTGCGTGGTGACGGTGGTCAGGAAACGTTCGTCGGGGTGGAGGTGAGTGCCGTGATCCCAATCCAGCCCGGTGAAGCGAAAGTAAGCGCCCACCATAAGGATGAGGAGCAGGAGGATGAAGCTTATGGATTCCCAGCCCCAGGAACGGGTGGTCCTGGGCGACGGCCGTCGGCGCGGCTGCTCGCGGGCAGGATCTGTTTCTGAGGCGGGCAGGTTGTCTGTTTTTTCCTCTTCCGCTACGTGCATACGTTTTTTCTTGGCTCTATCGTGTCAGGACCCCGTCAGGTCTGGGAATTTATACACACGAACTGTAAAAAAGCCTTAGCCTTTTGCTGAGTTTTTCATGAGATGGCCCGATCTGTCCGGCTGATTTTTGCCTTCCGGCCAACAAATTGGGAATTCTAACCGAATTGGCGGATTTGGGGTAATTGGGGTGGATTCAGGCGAGATTGGACCAATCTTTGGAGATTGGTCCAATCTTTGCCGGGCAGCACTCAACGCGTCTAAACAGTGCCGCCCGAAATCTGGATGAGGTTTTGCATCGACTCCTCGTCTAAAATGGTGAATTTGCGCCCCTTCACGGCCACCCATTTCTCGCGCCGGAAACGACCGAGCGCTTTGTTGATGCTGACGCGAGTTGCCCCGGTCATCTCGGCCAGGTCGGTCTGGGTCAGGGACAGGTCGATGCGGATGCCTTCGGCTGTGCGGATGCCGTGTTGTTCGGCCAGGTTCAGGAGGACGCGGGCCAGGCGAGCGGGTAAATCGAGGAAGAAGATGTCGCTGATCTGGCTGTTCAGGTTGCGCACGCGTTTGGTTAGGGTGCGCAGCACATGCAGGGCAAAATCCGGGTTATTGCGCAAAAAGCGCATGAAATCTTCGCGGTGCAGCGTCAGGGTCTCGGTCGGTTCGATGGCTTCGGCCGTGGCCGAGCGCGGCGCTTCGTCTAGCAGGGCGAATTCGCCAAAGAAATCGTCCTTGCCCAGGATGGCCAGCAGGGCTTCCTGGCCTTCGGGGGTGGCGGTGGTGATTTTGATTTTGCCTTTTTGGATAATGTAAAGTAGTCCGCCGGGGTCGCCGTAGTGAAAGACAATTTGTCCGGAGCTAAAGCGGCGCGAGACCAGCCGGGCGGAGAGTTCTGAGAGTTCATCCTGGCTGAGTTCCGCAAAGAATGGCACCTGTCGCAATGCGTCATCTACATGGCGGTTTTGTTGCATGATTCTCTTTTCTCACTCTTCCAAAGCTTCCCCGAATTTCCCGATCCGGGGAGAAGTGGGCTAACTGCCTGATCAGGTATCAGACGAAGTGGTATTTGTCTGATCTAATTTTATCTCATCGTAGACGCGTTCCAAACTTTGTTTGATTTGACGTTTGACCCAATCGACAGGCAGGTCCCCAGGGGGGAATTGGGAGGCGAATTCGGAAACGTATCTGGCGAGGTCTTCTCGGGGTTGTTGGTGCTGCCAATGCTGCCGGGCGCGGTCTTGCATCTGGCGCAAGAAGTCGCGCACGGGCTGGATGGCGCTCTGGCTGCAAACGGGGCCGCGACCGGGAACGATGGCGTTGAGCGGTTCGGGCCAGTCGGCCAGCCGATCCAGGGAAGCCAGCCATTGCTGGCAGCTGCCATCGTTGAGCAGGGGATGGGCATTGACGACGAGGGTGTCGCCGGTGAAGAGCACGGCTGTGTCGGGCACATAGACCCAGATGTTGCCGGTGGTGGGCCCGGGGGCGGCTATCAGGCAAATTTCGCGGCTGCCTTTGAACAGGGCCAGCTTTTGCTCGAAGCTGATGGCCGGGCGTTCGACCGGCGTATTGTTGAATTCCCGGCCGCGATCTGGGTAGCGGGCGTTGAGGCTTTCGCTGAAGGAAAGAGGATAGCGCTTGTCGTAGCTGTTCAGGCGCACGGCCGTTTGCTCGTGGGTGATGGTGGGCGCGCTGAGCCAGCGGGTATTCAGGGTGCGGTCGCCGCTGTAATCGGTGAGAATGACGAACTGCAACGGGTATTGGTTCAGGCGGTGCAGGCGCATGGCCCAATCGCGGGCGTCACGCGGGAAGGTGGGCACGTCGATGGCGATGGGGCCTTTGTAAGTGAGGATAGCGCCGACGTTGACGCCGGTATAGTTTGTTTCGACGAAGATGTTCTTGGCCAGTTCGTTCATGCCAGTTTGCCAGATTGGATGTGCTGGATAACGGCCGTTTGCGCGGCATGGAGCGCCTGTTGGAGTTGTTCGGCCGTGGCTGCCGGCCCGCCGCCCTGGGCAAAGGTGGCACTGCCACCGCCGCCGCCCTGCCCCAAAACCCCAAAAGCCACCGATAAAAGTTGTTTCATGTTGCCGGGCGCATCTTGGGCGCGGGCAAAAACAAGCTGCGATTTCTCGCCGGCCAGACCAAGCAGCACGATCACCCCGGGGTGCTGAGTAAGCTGCGAGGCCAAAAGTTTCAGGTTGGTTGTGTCCTGCGGGTCAAATGTATGGTTCACAATGGTCAGTTCGCCCAGTTTTTGGCCGGAGGCCAACATGTTTTCGGCGGCCAGGCGCTGGCGCTCGGCCTGTTCTTTTTTCAGGGCGCGTTGGCTTTCTTTGGCTTCTTCGCGCAGGCGCAGCACGGACTCCAACAGCTGATCGGTTCCGGTGGTGAATTCGGCGGCCAGGGCGGTGGTTAGCTGGTGTTTACGGCCGTAATCTTCCCAGGCTCGTCCCCCACATACAAATTCGATCCGCAGTTTGTTGTTGCGCTTTTCGGTCTTGACGATTTTTATCAGCCCGACAGCTCCCGTTTGGGCGACGTGGGTGCCGCCGCAAGCGGTGAGGTCGAAATTTTCGATGTCTACCAAGCGGAGTTCAGCGCCGTTTTTATCCGGTATTTTGCGAATGGGCAGCGTTTGCGCTTCCGCGCGGCTGACAAAGCGGACGCGCACCGGGTGATTTTCCCAGACAACTTGATTAGCCAACCGCTCAGCGGCGTCGAGTTGGGTCTCGGACAGGTCGGCGGTATCCAGGTCGATGGTGACGTTGTTATCGCTCAGATGAAAGCCGACCGTTTCCGCTTCGGCCAGACGAATGAAGGCCTGGGACAGGATGTGCTGCCCGGTATGCTGCTGCATGTGGTCGAAGCGTCGGGGCCAATCGATAACGGCCGTTACCTCTTCGCCCACGGCCAGCCGCCGGCTTGCTGCCCCATCCAGCCAATGCATAATCGCGCCATCCGTTTCCCGAATGGTCACGTCTTGCACCGCCAGGCCGTTCATCATGCCCCGGTCTGCTGGCTGCCCGCCGGAAGTGGGGTAAAAGTAAGTATTCTCCAGGACAATGGCGGCTTGATCGGCCTCTATTGATTTTTCAATGATTTTGCTGGAAAAAGTTGTGGTGTAAGCGTCTTGATAATACCGTCTAGCACTCATACAGTCATTTTTCTTCTGTCCAGATTGGCAGTATAAAATTAAAGCGCGCGCCGCCATCAGGGGCATCATCTACCCAGATTTTGCCGCCATGCGCTTCCACCGCCAGGCGACAAAATGCCAGGCCAAGTCCCAGACCTTTGGAATATGTTTCGGTCTTGATGCGCCGGAATTTCTCGAAAATGGTGTCGCGCAGCCCTTCGGGAATGCCTTCGCCTTGATCGCTAACCGAGATGAGGACAAATTCATCGTCTTGGGGCTTCGCCTCGAAGGTGATTTGTTGACTGTCGGGGCTGTACTTGATGGCGTTATCCAATAAATTGATCAGCACGCGGCGGATCATGTCTTCCTGGACAAATACATCGGGCAGGTGGTCGGCAATTTGCCGGCAAAGCTCGATTTCCCGTTTTTCGTAGCTGGGCTTCACCGTGTCCCAAACGTCTTCGATCAGTTTGGCGATGTTGACCCGGCTTTGTTCGGTCACAGGATGTCCGGCTTCGAGCTGGTTGATGTCCAGCAGCGAGCGGATGAGGGTTTGCAGGCGGCTGCTGCTGCGCATGGCGATGTCGACCATTTCCAGCAGGATGGGGCTGCTGTCTTCTGGCAGCTCGTAGGTAAGTAGTTCCAGGCTGGAGATGACGTTGCCCAAAGGGCTTTGCAGGTCGTGGAAGAGCATGGCCTGGAGGTCGTTGCGCATTTCTTCCAGTTCGATTTGTTTGGAGATGTCGTGGTGGATCCACTGGATGAATTCGCTCTCGCCGTAGGAAGTGCGTTTGGCGTAAACCTCGACGTGAATGCGACGGCCGTTCTTGGTAACCATCTGGCTGTTCAGCACCCGCACCGACTGGGGCTGCATCCGCCTGACATTGGGCAGCTTCGCTTCTGGCGTATGCAAATCGCTGATTTTCATGCCCAAAAGCTCTTGCCGCGAGTAGCCCATGAAGGCAAACGCCCGGCGATTGGCCTCGATGATGTTCCCAGCCAGGTCGGCCAGGATAATGGGGTCGATGCTGTCCTGGAAAAGACCGGTATAACGGGCTTCCGCTGCCTGAGTCAGGGCGTATTGCTGCGCGTTGGCAATGGCGCTGCTGGCAATATTGGCCAGGTTGATCAACAGTTCAAGGTCTTGGTTGGTAAAGACGCTGTCGATGGGGTTGATGGCCTGGATCGTGCCCAACACCTCGCCTTTATAGGTCATGGGGGCGCAGATCATAGCGCGTGTCTGGTAGCCGGTGCGTTCGTCGCCCATGGGTTTGAAGCGCAGGTCCAGGCTGGTGTCGGGTACGTGGGCCGGCTGGTTGTGTTCCATCACCCAGCCCGATAGGCCCTGGTTGGAAGGCAAACGCAGCCCGACGATTTTTTCGCTGCCGATGCCTTCGGCTACCTGGTAAACCAGTTCATTGGTTTGTTTGTCTACGAGGGCGATGGAGATGGCTTCGACGTGGAGCAAATCGTTCATTTGGGCCAGCATCAGCTGCATTACTTCGTTGATGTCCAGGCTGGAGTTGATGGTGCGGCTGGCCTCGTTGAGCAGACTGGAGATGCGCAGCTGCCGGCGGGACTCTTCGAGCAGGCGGGCGTTTTCGATGGTGTTGGTGGCCTGGTTGGAAACGGCCGTGAGCAAATCCAGGTCGTGTTGATCAAACTGGCTGCTCCCTGGCTTACGAATGGTGACGGCGCCAATGGCCCGCTGCCCCATGATGAACGGCGTACAAATGATAGACCACGGATCACGCGCGGTGGGATGGGTGGCATCCCGCGGCAGCCAACGGGGGTCGTTGCGTGTGTCCTCAATGATGACGGGGCGCTGCCCCCGGACGACGAGACCGGCCAGCCCTTCTTCGAGAATGTTTTTGAAGAAGAGATCGCCGCTGTAATCTGGAGGATTATCCCCTACGGGCCAGACAAATTCCACCTGGTAATGGTCGTTGACCAGGATGATGCTGCCGTCAACTGCATTCAGCTGTTTGACAACAATGAGAAAGACCCGGGGCAACAGGGCGCTCAGATTACGGCCGTCTGCCTCTACTTCGGTGAGGATGCTGCTGACGTCATAGAGGGCTTGTAGACGCCCGGCGGCTTCGGCGTCATCTATGATCTGTACGTTCGAAATATCCATAACCGTGTAATCGTTGTCAGTAACCAGTCGTGGTTATTATACGTCATAACAAAGCCATGCCTAATGGCAATTGTAGACGAAATTATTGGAACTGAATATCTGAGGTTGATGGACTGCCGTTTGCCCCACCGCCCCGAAAAATTCTAAAGAGCTGTTTGCGGAAGTGCGATGATGTGCTGGGTACGGCCGTTCTCGCCCACACTCGGTAGCATCCTAACAAATTTCCGTCAGGCAAGCAGTTTAATAGGCTACACCTGAAACTCCAAAAGCTTGCGTTTTATGTCCTGGCGGGTACAGATAATCAACCTGCACCCGCCATCGCCTAAAAACCGGTTAGCCTAACGTATCGACGTTATTCAGGTCCGAAAATGCCTGTTGCAGCCGGGCCTTAAAGGAATCTTCACCCTTTCGGAGCCAGGCGCGGGGATCATAATACTTTTTGTTCGGGGAATCTTCGCCCTCGGGATTGCCGATCTGGCCTTGGAGATACCCTTCTTTGTCCTGGTAATAACGCCGCACGCCATCCCAAAACGCCCATTGCGTGTCCGTGTCGATGTTCATCTTAATGGCGCCGTAGGAAATGGCTTCACTAATTTCTTCTGGGCTGGAGCCTGAGCCGCCGTGGAAGACAAAGTTGATGGGTTTTTCGGCTGTGCCGAATTTCTCTTGCACATATTTTTGCGAGTTGTGCAAAATGATGGGGCGCAGTTTGACGTTGCCTGGTTTATATACACCATGGACGTTGCCAAAGGCCGCCGCCACGGTGAATTTATCGCTCACTTTCATCAATTCTTCGTAAGCATAGGCTACGTCCTCGGGCTGCGTGTACAGGCGTGAACTATCGACGTCGGTGTTGTCTACCCCATCTTCTTCGCCGCCGGTGACGCCCAATTCGAGTTCCAGAGTCATGTCGATTTTACTCATGCGCTCCAGGTACCGTTTGCAGATTTCGATATTCTCTTCAATCGGCTCTTCAGAAAGATCGATCATGTGGGAGCTGAACAAGGGCTTACCGTGGGCTTTGTAAAAAGCTTCACCGGCAGTCAGCATGCCGTCGATCCAGGGCAGCAGCTTCTTGGCGGCGTGATCGGTGTGGATGATGACGCGCGCGCCGTACAATTCGGCCAATTGGTGGATGTGATGTGCGCCGGACACCGCGCCGGCGACTGCGGCCCGCTGACCTTCGTTGCTCAGCCCTTTACCGGCGAAGAAGACGGCGCCGCCATTTGAGAACTGGATGATCACGGGGGAATTGACCTGCACGGCCGTTTCCATTGCCGCATTCACCGTGTTGGTGCCGATCACGTTAACGCCAGGGATGGCAAACTGATGGGCTTTGGCGTAGCTAAATACGGCCTGAACTTGATCGCCGGTGATAACTCCCGGGGGTAAATTTAATTTTTCGGCTGTCATTGTTATTCTCCTAATTTGACTATTCAGATAAAAATTTTCCTTGAAGCATGATGTGAAGGCGACGGTTATCGGCGCCATCATGGTCATCGACTCCCAAATTGTTAATAAACCAGTTCAGTTTGGTCGGGGAACTCTAACTTTACGACGCCAGTCTACCAGAAATTGTCGGCGCTGGGGTTGACGTCTATATCGAGTGGGTCTCGTCGGCCGTTTTGGTAATGCCAGTAAGCGGCGGCCCCGATCATAGCGGCATTGTCCGTACAGAGAATAGGAGGAGGGTACCATACCGGCACGGAAAGCCGTTCGCGCATCGCCTGCCGCAAGGCGCTGTTGGCCGAAACGCCGCCGGCCAGGTGCACGGCCGTTACCCCATATTCAGCCGCGGCGCGTTCGGTTTTCGTCACCAGCACGTCTACCACCGCCGCCTGAAAACTGGCGGCCAGGTCATTAACCGGCAGCTGGCCTTTGAATTTTTGCGTCTCGCGAAGCACGGCCGTTTTCAGCCCGCTAAAACTGAAATTAAAGCCATCCTCCAGAACAGCGCGCGGAAATTGGAATGCTTCAGGGTTGCCCAGTTTGGCCGCTTTGTCGATGGCCGGGCCGCCGGGGAAGGGCAGGCCCAACACCCGACCCACTTTATCGAACGCCTCGCCGGCCGCGTCGTCCAGTGTACCGCCTAGATGTTGGTAACGGCCGTGATCCGTCATCAAATAAAGTTCTGTGTGTCCGCCGCTGACGACCAACGTCAGAATGGGAAACTCAATTTCGTCTGACGGGCGGGAAAGCCACAGCGAGTAGATGTGGCCTTCGATGTGGTTGATGCCCAACAGCGGCTTGTTGCGCCCCAGGGCAATCCCTTTGGCCATGTTCATGCCCACGAGCAGCGAGCCCACCAGCCCCGGCCCCTGCGTTACCGCCAGGCAGTCCAGGTCGTCAAAGCCCAGGTGGGCTTCGTTCATCGCCTGGGTGACCACGGGATGAATCACCTCGATGTGGCGGCGTGAAGCCACCTCGGGAAACACGCCGCCGTATTGGGCGTGCAGATCCACCTGACTGGCGATGACATTGCTTAAAATGGTCGTGCCGTTTTCGATCACGGCCGCGGCCGTTTCATCACAAGAAGTTTCAATTGCTAGAATTCGGGTCGTCTGATTCATCGTGTATTTAGGTGTTCAACTGTCCAGGTGTTCAGGAGCGTTTTATCGCTCGGCCAGCATCGTTTGGCGTTCGTCGTTCATGGTTTGGATGACCAGCCGGATCAGGTCGCCGGCCTGGTCTGGCAGTACCGTGCGCGGGTCCAGCAGGTAACGGCCGTCTTGAATCCGGCCAATCACCGGCGGGTCTTGCCGCCGCAAGGCCGCCGCCAGGTCGTCGGGGCTGGCCGCAGGGATGGCTACCAGCCGGGTAGGCAGGGTCGTGCCGGGCAAACTGCCGCCGCCAACGGTCGATTCACCTGCTATCACCTGTGCGGTGAGGCCCTGCTCTTGCAATTGGGCGGCCCAGGTGTGCGCGGTCTCTTCGATGTCGGCCAAAGGCCGCGCAATCATCTGCCAGACAGGCACGGCCGTTTCCGCCTCTTCCTTTAAATAGTGGGTCAGCGTGGCGGCCAGCGCCGCCAGCGCCAGCTTGTCGGCGCGCACGGCCCGCGCCAGCGGGTGGCGCTTAATGGCGGCCAGACAATCGGCCCGGCCGCACAAAATGCCGGCTTGTGGCCCGCCCAGCAGCTTGTCGCCGCTGAAGGCGACCACGTCGCAGCCGGCGGCCAGCGCCTCGCTTACCGTTGGCTCGGGGTCCAGGCCGTAAACGGCCGTGTCCAGCAGCGCGCCGCTCCCTTGATCGTACAGCAGCGGCAGGTTGTGGGCGTGGGCTAGTTCGGCCAGTTCGGCCAGCGTGGGCTCGGTGGTAAAGCCGACGATTTTGAAGTTGGAATGATGGGCCACCAGGATGGCGGCCGTGTTTTCGGTGATGGCCGCGGCGTAATCACGCAGGTGGGTGCGATTGGTCGTGCCCACCTCCACCAGTTTTGCTCCCGATTGAGCCATCACGTCCGGCACGCGGAAGCCGCCGCCAATTTCCACCAACTGCCCCCGGCTGATGATGACTTCGCGGCCCTGGCAAAGGGCGCTGAGCATCAGCAGCACGGCGGCGGCGTTGTTGTTGACGACGGCGGCCGCTTCGGCCTGGGTCAGGCGGGTAAGCAGTTTTTCGGCGTGCACGGCGCGGGAACCGCGCTGCCCGGCGTCCAGGTCGTATTCTAGCGTGCCGTAGCCGCGGCTGACGGCCGTGATCGCCGCCAGGGCCGTTTCGCTCAGCGGCGCCCGGCCTAAATTTGTGTGGACGATGACGCCGGTGGCGTTGATGACCGGGCGCAGGGTAGGCGTGAACCACGTTTCCAGCCATTCCCGCGCCGCCTGTACCAGCATAGCCGTCATGGGCAGGTAGGTTGCGCCTTCGAGGACGGCCGTGCGTTGGTCGTCTAGCACGGCGCGCAAGGCTTCCAGGGTAAGGGAACGGCCGTATTCGGCCAGCAAATCAATCGTCACCGGCAGGCGCAGCAGACGATCCATGCTCGGTAACTCCCGCAGCAGGGCTTGTTGTTGTGCGGTCAGCTTGTGATTCGCAGTTTCGGACATGTAGACTTCGGTCCCTGGTTACTCTTTGGCAATGGCTATGGTCGAGGCGCGCGCGCGAATTTGCAGCATGATCTCGAATAAAATCAGTACGCCGGCCACCAGAAAAGCAACGGCCGGCCCCAGCGCCCGATTCATTTGCAGCCAGACGCAAAAGGCCACCCAGATGCCTACCCACATGGCCTGGCGCAGGGTGACGTGAAAATAAGGCGGCACGGTGCGCCCGGAGCGGTTATCCATGAAGCGGCTAAAGCGTTTGTTGATCACGTAAGCCAGCGGCAGCGCCAGGCCGGTTACGGTGACGAGGATTGCCCCCAAAAAGGCGAAGATGATTTCTTGGTTGGCCGCTTCTAAAATTGAGGCAGCTTCGACCTGGCCCTGGGCGGTAGACCGCACGAGGTCCAGGCGCACCACGTCAAACGGCCACCAGTTGTTGATGATGTGCAGGATGGCCAACAGGCCGATGATAAATAAAGCTGCGCCCAGCAAAAGAATTGGAAGTACCCCGAACCGCTCAACCTGTTTCATGACTGCATTATATCCTGCTGTGAAAACACCGCAAAAGGTGTATACTGAAAATTTAACGTCTACCGGCGCATTGTTTGGCCAGAGGGAAGGCTGATGGGCGAAACCTGGAACAAAAAACGATCGGCTGAAGAGAGTCCTACGCAGTGGAGCGTGCTCCTGGCGATTCTTTTTTTGCTGCTGCTGCCCTGTGCGGGGTTGACGGCCGTTGCCTATTTTTACCTCAACGGGGCGACGGTCGGTTTGCTGCTGACGATTGGCGGTTTTAGCCTGCTGGCCTGGACCTTGCCGCTGTTGGCGCTCTTTTTTCTGCGGCGGCAGCGGCGGCCCTGAAGTCAGGCGGGCGTGTGGCGCAGGACGTGCAGGAGGGCCTGTCCGTAGGCCTCGGCGGCGGAGGCAGCCGAGAAGGTGAGGGACTGTTGGTGCAAGGTGATGGTGAGATCGTAACGGCCGTCTCCTTGTAATGCCAGGCTGAGTTGTGTTTCCGGCTCTGCCTGATCCAGTGCAAAGACCAATTCCTGGCGCAATTGCTCCTCCGAGGGCATCCAGACCACTTCGTGCAGCAAAATGTAATCCATCGCCCATTCCGACGTGCCATGAAAGGTGATGGCCGGCCAGCCGCGCAGCAGCGTTTGCGCGGCCATCATATCCGACAAGACAAACACCCGATCATCCAGATCGCTGTCAGGAATGGCAAAAAAATCATTGTAAGCCGGTTTCCAGATTAAACCGGCCGTTTTCAGTTCGCGGGCAAGAGCAAGTGGTAACATAGGATTTGCTGGTTGGTAATTGGCGGTTGGCGCTGGTGTTGGTTTGACATGGCCAATCCCGAATCTGATCTCGACAATTGCAGTCCGATAGCTTTGGGCCAATACTCGTTGAGCAAATGATAATGCAGAACTGCCGCCAACGCACAAAAACTTATACAATTGCCATATGACGACATTTATCTGGGTACTCATTGCGTTTCTTGCCGGGTCGCTGCCGTTTTCGGTGTGGGTGGGCCGGTGGGCGCTGCACACCGACGTGCGGCAGTTTGGCGACGGCAATCCAGGCGCATCGAATGTGTTTCGGGCGGGCAGCAAGGCGTGGGGCGTGGCGGCGATCTTGTTGGATGGCTTTAAAGGGGCCATTCCGGTGGGCATCGCGCATTATCTGGTGGGGTTGGAAGGCTGGGGGTTAACGGCCGTAGCCATCGCCCCTGTTCTTGGCCATGCCTTTTCGCCTTTCTTGCGCTTTCGTGGCGGTAAAGCCCTGGCGGTTACCTTTGGTGTCTGGCTGGGGCTGACGCTGTGGTGGGGGCCGACGGCGTTGGGCTTGGCGTTTGCCTTCTGGTTTTGGCTGCTGACGGTGGAGGGCTGGGCAGTGCTGGCCGGGATGCTGACGTTCCTCGGCGTGCTGCTGCTGGTGGGCGCGCCCCCGGCGCTGCTGGGCGCGTGGCTGGGCAATGCGCTGATTTTAGCCTGGAAGCACCGGACAGACCTGCCAAAGAAGGTGGGGATACGGCCGTTGGTGGGAAAATAGGACGCGGATTTTCACGGATGCGACGGATTGTATCCACGAAAATCCGTCCCGTCGCATCCGTGTCATCCGTGGGCAATTTCTGTTTCCTCAGGCTTGAATACAAAAGAGAAAATGATCAATAACAAAAACATGAAAGCGACAGCCAACGTGAACGGCTCGGTGGCGGGGCCGCGTTGGATGAAGGAGACGAGGCCCAGCAAGAAGGTGACGACGGCCGTGATGGTGATCAGTTTGGCCAAACGGCCGTTTCCCCGCCACAACCACATGCCCATAAACAAAAAGTAGGTCGCCAGACTGCCCCATTTGAGCCAGGTAAACCAATGCAGCCGCGCCAACTCGGCGGTGAAGTCGCCGGAAGCCAGGTTGGCGGTGATGCCCAGCAGCTGCATGTTCTCCAGCGCGTCGCCGCTGAAGGCCAGCAGCGCCAGCGCCGCGCCCGCATATAGCCACCGCTGACCCGTATGCCGCGCCGCCAGCACCGCAAAGCTAAACAAGAAGCTGCTGTACAGCAGCATGTAGAGATAATCCAGCCGGTTGCCGCGATCCATCGCCTGGACCATCGTTGCCTGTTCCGGCGTGCCGGCCGCGCCGAACAATGTGTTGATTTCGGCCGGCGTCTCGGCAAATTCAAAGGCGATGATGGGCGAACCGATGCCGTCAATCTGCCCCGGCGACTGTTGGGGGAAGACGCTCATGTTCAGCAGGCTCATGACGATGACTGCCAACCCGATCAATCCGCTTAATATGTACGGCCGTTGCCCCATAATCCCTCCAACAGTCCAAAACAATATGACAGATACGCTTGCCGTGCTGCCCCGGCTACAAAACGTCCACGCCCAAATCGTCGCAGGCGGTGAGGGTGCGCTGCAGCATCGGCAGCCAGACCCAGGTCAGCGGCTCGTTGAGGCCGCCGCGGCAATATTCGGTGGCAATGTACACGCCCATCGGCGCCATCAGGCGATAATCGGCCCACAACTGCTCCCAAGCGTAATTTTCTACCCCGTGGCGGCGCAATTGTTGGTGGTAATGGCGCAAAATTGGCTCTTCCAGGCGGCGGCGTACGTCGGGTTCCCAATCCAGCACCAGCGCGTAAACCAGATCATACATGCCTAACCAGGTTGTCAGGCTCCAATCGAATGGTTGGCGGTCGATGAGGTAGATGGGGCGCTCGCCCTGGCGCGGCACGAGGATGTTGTAGGGTCCGGCGTCGCCGTGGATGAGGGTAAAGCCGTTGTCATCCTGCGCGCGCTGGATGAGCTGCGCCGGATGATGGTGATACAATGCGCGGATCAGGTCGGGCCAGTGGGTTTTCAGGTCGCCGGCGTGGTGGGCCAGGATATGATCGACGCCGGGCGCAGCAATGTCGATAAAACGCTGGATGAAAGCGGGGCTGTGCATCGGGGCATTGGCTTCGGCCAGCCGCCCGGCGCCCCACCAACGGCCGTGTAAAGCCGCCAATCCCTCTGCCAAAGCCAGACCATAGTCTAAAGTCGGCGTTTTGTTGTACGCTTCGGTGTGGGTGAGCGATACATCGTCCAGCAGCAGGTGATAACGCTGGCTGGCGGGCGAATAGGCCGCATCGTAGCAGCGAATCAGGGGCGCGTCGGGCACGTCCACGTAGTCGCGGGTGTAATAATCGACCTCGGACGGGCCAAAATATTCGCCGTCGCCCAGGTCGGTGTTCACCATTTTCAGGAAAAGGCGCTCGGGCCGGTCGCCCTGTGCGTTGGGGGCGTAGTGGAGGCGTAAAACGGCGTTGGTGGACCAGTTGCCACGGCCGTTTTCGACGTCGACGGCCGTTACCTGACCGATTAACGCCCCGCTGCGAGTGAGAACGGCCGTTAACCAGTCCGCCGTCACCTGCCCGAGCTCTGTTATGACCTCGCCGGACGTCATAACAAGGCGATAACGATAAACAACACCCAGGCCAGACCGGTATAAATGGCCAACCAGCCCAGGGCGTTGCCCACCGCAGACTTGCCGGAGCCGTCGTTTTCGGTGACGGCGGGCAAATTACGGTACCAGGAGGCGCGTTGGGCCAGGGCAATGGCCCGCCAGCCCAAAACCATGCTCGGGGCGATGCCAATCACGGCGGCGATGGCGATTTTTAAGGGCGTGAGGGACGCGCCAAAGCGGGTGAGGAAGGAATCGGGGCTTTCGGCTTGCAAAGCCAGGGGCAAAATGAGCAAAAGAATGGGAACAAGATTCAGAGCGATGGCCGCCAGGCCATACGTTAAGCTGGATTTGGCTGTTTTTTGGGCGCTGCTGCGTAATTCCGGCTGGACGGCTTGCAACGTTAACGGCCGTCCACAGTTACTGCAGTACGCGCTGCCCCGCATCACCGCTGCGGAACAGCCTTCGCACACTTGCAGGTAAGATGTGCGGTCGGTAAAGACGGCGGGGTCGATTTTTATTTCCACCACACGGTCTTCTTTATTCTTTACCAGCACGCCGGGGTTGTCGGGAATCGGTGTGGGGGCGGCGGGCGCGTCTTCGGCGGGCGTTATGGCCTGCCCGGAGGAGTCTACGGGGACAACGGCCGTTTCCGTCGACGGTTCCGGGCTTGCGGGCGACGAAACGCCGGGCAATAAATTGCGCGCTTTGTTTGCCAACTGCTTGCGTTTGGCCTGGCTGGCCTGCTGCCGCTGCATATCCACCCACTGCATGGTGGCGTTGGCCTGGATTTTGGCCCCATCGGTGATGTAATTGCCCACCAGCCGCAATACTTCTTGCGCTTTTAGCGCGTCCGGGGCTTCTATCTCCAATTGGGCCGTCTTTTCAAACTCGCGCACGCGCACGATGATGTCGTTTTGCTGCACGCCCAGCCATTTAGACACCGTAGCCACGATGACGCCGGTTTCTTCGTTGTAAGCTTGCAGCTTGGCGCCCATGTTAGCCAGGGCAAACAGCGTGGTGCGCATCACCACCGCCGCCGGAACAGGATAGGGTCGGATTTCGGTATAGCTCATAATCGTAGTTGATAGTTGGGAGTTGTTAGTTGATAGTTGGGAGGTCTGTCAACTCCCAACTATCAACTAACAACTATTTATCTATTGTCAAATTCCGCCAGCAATCTGCTTTTAACATCGTCCTCTACGCCGGCGGCGACAAATGCGTTGCGGGCAATGCGGGTTAATTCGCTCTCATCGTAGCCAAACTGCTCGGCCAGGATGGCGTACTCTTGCAAAAGATTGGTATTAAAGAGGGGCGGGTCGTCGCTGTTGACGGTGACGAGCAGTCCTAAGCTGTCCAGTTGGCGAAACGGGTGGGTGGCAAGGTCCGGGCAGACGTGGAGGCAGGCGTTGCTGGTGGGATTGACTTCCAGCACGATTTGCCGCTCGCGCAGGCAGGCAATTAACTCCGGATCTTCGATGGCCCGCACGCCATGACCGAGGCGATCGGCCTGCAGGTCGCGCACCGCGCCCCATACGCTGCTCGCCCCCATCGTTTCTCCGGCGTGGGGCACGCTGAGCAAGCCTTCGGCTTTGGCGATGGTGAAGGCGTGGGCGAATGGTTCGGGCGGCGCGCCGACTTCGTTGCCGCCCAGGCCAAATCCAACGACGCCCGAATCGCGCCCTTTTAAGGCGTAGGCCAGAGTTTTGTCAGCCGGGCGCGGATCATAGGTCTGGGCGTCGCGTTGGGGGAAGCTGAGGTTGCGCGGGATGTCGAAAACCCAGCGCATCTCGACGCCGAAATCCCGTTGGGCGCGGATACGGCCGTCATTCAACCCATCCAACAGCGCTTCAATGGGCAGTTTATCTTGAAAATCGGTGTGGGTGTAGGGGGTGACGGTGAGTTCGCGGTAGCGGATGTTTTGCGCGGCCATGTCGGCCCCGTTTTCGTAGGCAATCAGGGCAAAATCTTCCGGCGTACGCAGCAAATCTTGAATGGTCAGGTAAACGACGATGAAATGAGAGAAGTCGGAAAAGGTAAACCACTGCCGCAGGGTGTCCACGTCCGCGCCGGGCAGTTTGGCCAGCATCTGGTGGCGTTCGGCCAGCTTCAGCACGGTTTCGGGCTGGATGGCCCCTTCCAGGTGGATATGGATTTCGGCTTTGGGCAGGTCGTGGATGAACTGGGTCAGGGTCATAAATGAATCGTTGGTAGTTGATAGTTGGTAGTTGATAGATTTTGCGGCGGTGAACGGCCGTTTTTGCTTAATAATGAGGGGATTGTATCAACTTCTCGTGTTTTCAGCCCATGACAGATTGGTCCAATCTCCCAGATTGG
>Ga0116151_10002732_pt1 | contig 16101 bp, 13 predicted proteins | sample AD_UKC117_MetaG_FD_89893 | JGI IMG/M metagenome (GOLD analysis project Ga0116151, IMG submission 89893) | Active sludge microbial communities of municipal wastewater-treating anaerobic digesters from Hong Kong - AD_UKC117_MetaG | ecosystem: Engineered > Bioreactor > Anaerobic > Digestate...
GCGTTGAGCTGCTCGCACACGGCGACGTAGCCCTCGTAGGGCGTGACCATGAAGCACGTGTGGGTGAACGCCGCGGCTTGCTCGGCGACGGCGCGGGCCACCGGCGCGGCCGCGTTGCCGACGTTCACGACGGCGATCCCCGAGCCCAGGTCGATCAGCGAGTTGCCGTCGGCGTCGACGATGACCCCACCGCCCGCGGCGACCACCTCGATGGGCAGGCCGCTCCCGACGCCGGCGGCCACGGCGGCCCGTCGGCGCTCGTGGAACGCGCGCGAGCGCGGGCCGGGGATCTCGGTGGCCAGGCGGCGGACCTGGGGGAGCGAGGGACCCCCCGGGAGGGGTGCGGCGGGAGCGCTCGGCGCGGGGGAGGCGGCGACGTCGGTCATGGCCGAGAGTCTGCCGGACGGGCACCGGGCGCGCCCGGGTGGGATCGGGTCAGCGGGCGGCGGCCAGCTTGCGCCAGATCGGCCGGGGCAGGACCTTCAGCACGGCGAACACCCACCGGAGCTTCGCCGGCGACCACACGGTGTGGGCGCCTCGCTTGAGGCCGGCCACGATGTCGCGCGCCACGGCGTCGGCGGTGGTGGCCATCGGCCCGTCGGGCATGCCCTCGGTCATCGCCGTGCGGACGAAGCCGGGCCGCACCACGAGGACCGACGCCCCGCTGCCGGCGAGGTGGTCGCCGAGCCCCTGGGCGAACGCGTCGAGCCCGGCCTTCGTCGAGCCGTAGACGAAGTTGTCGGCCCGCGCCCGCTCGCCCGCGACGGAGGTGATGACCGCCAGGGTGCCGTGGGCCTGGGCTCGAAGGTGCTGGGCGACGGCCAGGCCCGACGACACGGCGCCGGCGTAGTTGGCGATCGCGGCCTGGGCCCCGGACGCGGGATCTTCGTCGAAGTCGCTCTGGCTCCCGAGGACGCCGAAGGCCAGCAGCACGAGGTCGAGGTCGGGGTGGCGAGCCCACACGTCGGCGATCACCCGCTCGTGGTCGTCGATGGCGGTGGCGTCGAAGGCGATCACCTCGACGTCGGTGGCGCCGGCGCGGCGAACCCGCTCGGCGGCGGCCTCCAGCTTGGCCGGGTCGCGACCGGCGAGGACGACGGTCCGGGTCCGCTCCTTGGCCAGCTCGTCGATGGTGGCGAGGGCGAGGTCGGAGGCGCCGCCGAGGACGAGGACCGACTCGATGCCGCCGAGGGCGTCGCGCATGGGGGCTCCTTGGGTGGCGGCGCGGACGGAAGGGGAGTCTCGCGCGGGCCTTGGGTGGCGATGGCCACCGCTCGGTACGCTCGGGTCCGATGAGCACCCGGAAGCTGATCCTCACGGCGTTGCTCTGCGGTCTGGCCATCCTCGTGGCCGCCACGGTCCAGCTGCTCCAGATCACCGGCTGAGCGTCGTGCCGGTGCGCTCGGCCCCATCCATCTCGCCGTCGGCTCCGTACGCCTGGTGACGTGAGCGAGCTCCCACCCGAGGCGGCCCCCGAGCCGGCGGCGGTGCGCCCCGGCACCGGCCGATCGCTGGGCGCGCTGGCCGGCGCGCTCGGAGCGGCCACCTCGCTGGCCGTCCTCGAGGTCGCCGCCCTCCTCGATCCCGACGGGTCGTCGGTCCTCGAGTCCGTCGGCAACCGGGTGATCGACAGCTTCGCCGCCTCCCTGAAGGACGTCGCCGTGGCGATCTTCGGGACCAGCGACAAGGCGGCCCTGCAGATCGGGACGGTCGTCATCGCGCTGGCGATCGGGGCCTGGCTCGGCTCCTGGCTCGACCGGCGACCGGCCGTGCTGCTCGGCGGCTTCGCCGCGTTCGGCGCGTTCGGCACCTGGGCCACCGCCGTCGATCCGCAGGGGTCGGCCGTCCTCGCCCTCGTCGCCTGCGCCGTCGCTGCGCTCGCCGGGGCCACGGTCGCCCTCGGGCTCCACGGGCGGTGGAGTCGTGGTACCCCTGATGCCGCCGAACCGGCCCTCGACCGGCGCGCCGTGCTGGTGCGCGGCGGCGTCGTGCTCGGCGTGCTCGCGGTGGGGGCTGCGGTCGCCCGGTCCGTGCGCGACGGCATCCGCGAGTCCCGGCTGTCGCAGGCCGTGGCCCGGCGCGGGCCGATCCCGTCGGCGGCGACGGTCGTGTCGGCGCCCGAGGGCACGCTCGACCAGCCCGGCCCCGACCAGGTCGAGGGGATCTCCCCGTACCTCACCCCCGTCGACGACTTCTTCCGGATCGACACCGCCCTGCGGGTCCCGGTGGTCGACGTCGACCGGTGGCGCCTGGCGGTCACCGGGATGGTCGACCGTCCGCTCGAGCTCTCCTACGACGACCTCTTGGCCCGAGAGCTGATCGAGGTGCCGATCACGATCCAGTGCGTGTCGAACGAGGTGGGCGGCGACCTCGTCGGCACCGCGAGCTGGCGGGGCGTGCGGCTGGCCGAGGTGCTCCGCGAGGCGGGGGTGCAGGGCGGTGCCGAGCAGATCGTCGGGGAGTCGGTCGACGGCTTCACCGCGGGCTTCCCGGTCGAGGCCGCCCTCGACGGCCGCGACGCCCTGATCGCGGTGGCCATGGACGGCCGGCCGCTGCCGCCCGAGCACGGCTTCCCCGTGCGGCTGATCGTCCCCGGCCTCTACGGCTACGTGTCGGCCACCAAGTGGCTCTCGGAGATCCGGGCCACCACGTGGGACGAGGCCGGCTACTGGATCCCGCGAGGGTGGGCGCGGGAGGGGCCGATCAAGACGATGTCGCGCATCGACGTGCCCCGCTCGGGTTCCGACGTCGAGGCCGGCGCGCGGCCCATCGCCGGGGTGGCGTGGGCGCCGCACCGGGGCATCGTGCGCGTCGAGGTGCGGATCGACGGCGGCGCGTGGCAGGAGGCGACGCTGGGCCCCACCGCCTCCGAGGACACCTGGATCCAGTGGTGGCTGCGCTGGGACGCGACCCCGGGCGACCACGAGCTCGAGGTGCGCGCCACCGCGGCCGACGGCGACGTCCAGACCGATGCCGAGGCGCCGCCCGCGCCCGACGGCGCCACCGGCCACCACACGGTCCGGGTGGCCGTGCGGTAGCGCCGGCGACGACCGGCTCGGCGCCCGCCGGGCCGCGTGGGCGGTCGGCCCCGCTCGGTAGGGTGAGGGCCTCCCGACCCGCACCCCCAAGAGGACCACCCCGTGAGCGACGCCCCGTCGGACGACCACTTCGACCTGATCATCATCGGCGGCGGTCCGGCCGGCTACGGCGCCGCCCTCTACGGCTCGGCGGCCGGCCTCGACGTCGCCGTCGTCGAGAAGGACAAGGTCGGGGGCACCTGCCTCCACCGCGGCTGCATCCCCGCCAAGGAGCTGCTCGAGACGGCGCACGTCTTCCGCACCGTCGGCCACGCCGCCCAGTTCGGGGTGGAGGCCTCGGCGCCGACGCTCGCCTTCGGCCAGACCATGGCCCGCAAGCAGCAGGTGGTCGACCAGCTCTTCAACGGCCTCTCGGGCCTGCTGAAGCACCGCAAGGTCACCGTCTTCTCCGGCACCGGCACCCTCGCCCCCGATCGGAGCGTGCGGGTCAGCTCGTCCGACGGGCAGGCGAGCACGCTGACGGGCGACGCGGTCGTGCTGGCCTCCGGCTCGGTGCCGCGCACCATCCCGGGCTTCGAGGTGGACGGCCGCGTCGTGCTCACCTCCGACGAGGTGTTCGAGCTCGACCACCTGCCCCGCAAGGTCGCGGTGATCGGCGGCGGGGCGATCGGGTGCGAGTTCGCGTCGATGATGAGCGACCTGGGCAGCGAGGTCACCGTGCTCGAAGCGCTGCCCCAGATCCTCCCGGGGGTCGACAAGGACGTCGTGAACGTGGTGCGCCGATCGTTCAAGGGACGGGGCATCGACGTGCGGGTCGGCGCCAAGGTGCAGGGCCACACGCCGGGCTCCACCGGCACCACCATCGCCATCGAGGGCCAGGACCCGCTCAACGTGGACGCGGTCGTGGTGTCGATCGGCCGGCGCCCGTTGTCGGAGAGCCTCGGGCTCGACGGGACCGGCGTCGCCGTCGACGAGCGCGGCTTCGTGCAGGTCGACGAGCTCTGCCGCACCTCGGTGCCTGGCGTCTGGGCGGTGGGCGACCTGATCGCCACGCCCGGCCTCGCCCACGTGGGCTACGCGGAGGCGATCCTCGTGGTCAAGCAACTGCTCGGCGAACAGGCGGTGCCGGTCGACTACGCGAACGTCGCGTGGTGCATCTACTGCCAGCCCGAGGTGGCCTTCGCCGGCTTCTCCGAGCAGGGCGCCATCGACGCCGGCTACGAGGTGGTCACGACGAAGCACCGGTGGGGCGGCAACAGCCGGGCCCTGATCATCGGCGACACCGAGGGCGTGGTGAAGGTGATCGCGGAGAAGCAGGCCGACGGCACGGGCGGGCGCCTGCTCGGCGTGCACATGGCGGGGCCGTGGGTCACCGAGCAGCTCGGCGCCGGCTACCTGGCCGTCAACTGGCATGCCGCGGTCGACGAGATCGCCCACTTCGTCCAGCCCCACCCCTCGCTCACCGAGAGCTTCGGCGAAGCCGTGCTCTCGCTCACTGGGCGCAGCCTCAACAGCTAGGTCACGCCCGCTACCGTCCCGGGTAGCCCCCGGGCACCCCGAACGCGACACCAAGGAGATCGGCGCGATGGCCGACATCGAGCTTCCGGCACTGGGCGAATCCGTCACCGAAGGGACCATCACCCGGTGGTTCAAGCAGGTCGGCGAGGAGGTCGCCGAGGACGAGCCGCTGTTCGAGGTGTCCACCGACAAGGTGGACTCCGAGGTGCCGTCGCCGGTCGCCGGCGTGGTGACCGAGATCTTGGTGGAGGAGGGCGACACGGTCGACGTGGGCACCCGCGTGGCCGTCGTGTCCGACGGGTCGGCCGCCCCCGCCGAGGCGGAGGCGCCCGCCGCCGACCACGAGCCGCTCCCCGAGCCGCTCCCGGGGGCCACCGAGACGCCCCGGCCCGACGTGATCACCCCGGCCGCCGAGGACCCGGGCCACGAGCCGCTGCCCGAGCCGCTCCCCGTGGCCGAGCCGGCCTCGTCGCCCGCCGCGCTGTTGCCCGAGCCGCTCCCCGACGTCGAGCCGTCGGCCCCCGCCGAGCCGTCGGCCCCGGCCGCCGCCGAGCCGCCGGCCGCCGAGGGGTCGGCTCCCACCTCCACCGCCGCACCGGCGCTGCTGTCGCCGGTGGTGCGCCGCATGCTCGAGGAGGCCGGGGTGGATCCCGCCCAGGTGCGGGGCACGGGCATCGGTGGCCGCATCACCCGGGCCGACGCCGAGGAGCACCTCCGCGCCGCTGGCTCGGCGTCGGCGCCGGCTGCGGCGTCGGCGCCCGCCCCGGCGGCCGCACCGACCCCTCCGCCGGCTGCGCCGGCCCCCGCGGCGGCGCCCGCTCCATCGGCGCCCGCCCCGTCGGCGCCCGCGCCCGCCCCGGCCCCGTCGGCGCCCGCCGCGCCGACGCCCCCACCGGTGGTCCCGTCGCCCGCTCCGGCGGCCGCGGCCGCACCCACCCCGGGCGTGGACGCGCGCGTCCCGCTCAACAAGATCCGCCGCATCACCGCCGAGCACATGGTCCGCTCGCTCGAGACCTCGGCGCACGTCTACGTCAGCACCGAGGTCGACTACGAGGCCATCGACCGGGTCCGCGCCGCCCACAAGGCGGCGTTCCAGGCCGAGGAGGGCGTGACGCTCACGTTCCTGCCGTTCGTGGCCCGGGCGCTCGTCGACGCCCTGGAGGACTTCCCGCACGTCAACGCCTCGATGGGTGAGGAGCACGAGCTCGTGGTGCACGGCAGCGTCGGGCTCGGGATCGCCGTCGACCTCGACCACGAGGGCCTCATCGTGCCGGTGGTGCGCGAGGCCCAGGATCGACGCCTCCGGGCCCTCGCCCGCGACGTGGCCGACCTCGCCGGCCGGGCCCGCGGCCGGGCCCTCACCGCCGACGACATCACCGGCGGCACGGTGACGATCACCAACGTGGGGAGCACGGGCAGCGCGTTCCTGCTGCCGATCATCAACCAGCCGCAGGTGATGATCCTCTCCACCGACGGGGTCAAGCGCCGGCCGGTGGTCGTCGCCGATGCCTCCGGCGCCGAGAGCATCGCCATCCACTCGGTGGGCAACCTGACCCTCGGCTGGGACCACCGCGCCTTCGACGGCGCCTACGCCGCCCAGTTCCTCGCGCGCATCAAGGAGATCCTCGAGACGCGCGACTGGGAGTCCGAGCTCTAGGCCGCCGGTGGACGCCGCCCGCCCGCTGCACGTCCGCTGGCTCGGCCGCGTCCGCTACCGCGACGCCCTGGCGCTCCAGCACGGCCTCCACGCGAGCTCGCCCCACGATCACCTGCTGCTCATGGAGCACCCGCACACCTACACGCTGGGCGTGCGGGCCGACGCCCGCCACGTGCTGGTCGAGCCGTCATCGGTGGGAGCCGAGCTCGTGCCCACCGATCGCGGCGGCGACGTCACCTACCACGGCCCGGGGCACCTGGTCGGCTACCCGATCCTGCACCTCCCGGGCAAGGGCGGGGGCGACAAGCCCGACACCGCCGCCTACGTCTTCGCCATCGAGCAGCTGATCATCGACGTGCTCGGCGACCTCGGCCTCGCCGCCGGGCGGCTCCACGGCTACCCGGGGGTCTGGGTCGACCACCTCACGATGTCGCCCCGCAAGGTGTGCGCCATCGGCGTGAAGGTGGCCAAGGGCAAGACGCTCCACGGCTTCGGTCTCAACGTGGACCCGGACATGGCCATGTTCGGCCACATCGTGCCCTGCGGCATCGCCGACAAGGACGTGACCAGCCTCCGGGCCGAGGGCGTCGGGGCGTCGATGGCCGAGGTGGTCGACGTGGTGGTCGCGCGCGCGGCCGAGCGGTGGGGCGGCGGGGGCGTCGAGCGCCACGACGTGGCCTGGCGCCACACGGATGCGGACCTGGCCCCCTTCTCCCGGGGCGAGGGCCCGGGCGAGCTGGCCGGCAAGGTGCGGGGGCCCATCGACGAGCAGGCGGCGGCCGAGGGCACGTCGGTGCGGCTCCTCGGCCGGCTCGCGGACGCAGGCGTGCCCCAGGGGCTGGCCATCGGGGAGCGCAAGCCCGAGTGGATGCGCACGAAGCTCAGCCACGGCCCCGAGGTCCTCGAGCTCAAGCGCACCATGCGCGACCTCCAGCTCGTGACCGTGTGCGAGGAGGCCGGCTGCCCGAACCTGTCGGAGTGCTGGTCCGACGGCACGGCCACGTTCATGATCAACGGCGAGCGCTGCACCCGAGCGTGCGGCTTCTGCCTCGTCGACACCCGCCACCCGGAGGCGCCCGACCCGGGCGAGCCCGAGCGCGTGGCCGAGGCGGTCGAGCGCATGGGCCTCGCCCACGCCGTGCTCACCACGGTGGCCCGCGACGACCTCCCGGATGGCGGTGCCTCGCAGTTCACCGCCACCATCGAGGCCATCCGTCGGCGCACCCCCGGGGTCCAGGTCGAGTGCCTCATCTCGGACGGCAAGGGCGACCCCGCCAGCCTCGACGCGATCTTCCAGGCCCGGCCCGACGTGTTGAACCACAACATCGAGACGGTCGCCCGCCTGCAGCGGGCCGTTCGGCCATCAGCTGGCTACGCCCGCAGCCTCGCCGTGCTCGCCCGGGCGAAGGCCGCCGGGCTCACCACCAAGAGCTCGATCATCGTCGGGATGGGGGAGACCTCCGAGGAGGTGCTCGCCACCCTGGCGGACCTGCGCGGGGTGGGCGTCGACATCGTGACCATCGGCCAGTACCTGCGACCCACCACGAACCACCTGCCCGTGGCCCGCTGGGTGCCGCCCGAGGACTTCGAGGCGTGGAAGGAGGCGGGGGAGGCGCTCGGCATCGCCCACGTGGAGTCCGGCCCCCTGACCCGGAGCAGCTACCACGCCCGCGAGGCGGCGCTGGCGGCCGACGGCGGGGCCGTCGTGGCGGCCGGATCGTCGCCGCAGAACTAGAACCCGTTACAGTTCGGGGCCGTGACCGACACCGACTACCGCCTTCTCATCGGCGGCGAGCAGGTCGTGGCCGAGGGCGGCTACGACGTGGTCGACCCCGCCACCGAGCAGCTCGTGGCCGTGGCCCCCGACGCGTCGCCCGCCCAGGCCGCCGACGCGTGCCAGGCCGCTCGCGACGCGTTCGACGCCTGGCAGCGGACCTCGCCGGCCGAGCGCGGTGCCCTGCTGAACCGCTTCGCGGACCTCTGGGACGCCCATGCCGGCGACCTGGTGCCGCTGGTGCAGGCCGAGACGGGCGCCACCCTGCGGGTGGCCAAGACCATCCAGGTGCCGCAGGTCTCCGCCCGCTTCCGGCGCTACGCCCAGCCCGAGTCGAACCTCGTGCCGCTGCCCCCGGCCGTCATGCCGAGCACCCCGCTCGCGCCCGGAGGCCTCATCGGTGGCGTCGAGCACCGCGCCCCGGTGGGTGTCGTTGCGGCCCTCGCCGCGTACAACTTCCCGGTCACCAACATGGCCGGAAAGGTCGCTCCCGCGCTGGCGATGGGCAACACCGTCGTGGTGAAGCCGCCCACCCAGGACCCGCTCGGCGTGATCCGGATGGTCGAGCTGCTCCACGAGGCCGGCTTCCCGCCCGGGGTGGTCAACGTCGTGTCGGCCAGCTCGGTCGAGGCCGCCGAGGCCATCACGACCCACCCCGAGGTCGACATGATCTCGTTCACCGGCTCCACGGGGGTGGGTTGCCGCATCGCCGAGGTGGCGGGCAAGCAGATGAAGCGCCTGCTGCTCGAGCTCGGCGGCAAGGGGGCGGCGATCGTCTTCGACGACGCCGACCTCAAGAACGCGGTGTCGAACATCTCGAGCACCTGGACGTTCCACTCCGGCCAGATCTGCACGTCGCCCACGCGCGTCGTCGCCCAGCGGGGCATCTACGACGAGCTGGTCGGTCGCCTCGCCGGCATGGCGCCGCACCTCAAGGTCGGCAACCCCTTGGAGAAGGACACGGTGATCGGCCCGGTGATCACCGGTGCGCACCGCGAGCGCGTCGAGGGCCTGGTCGCCAGCGCCACGGCCGAGGGCGCCACCTTGGCCACGGGCGGCGAGCGCCCCGACCTCGACACCGGCTTCTACGTGGCGCCCACCCTCGTGGTCGATGCCGAGAACCACATGACCATCGCCCGCGAGGAGGTGTTCGGCCCGGTCATCACCGTGATCCCGTTCGACACCGAGGACGAGGCGATCGCCATCAGCAACGACTCGGACTACGGGCTCTACGACTACGTCTTCACCGCAGACTCGGGGAAGGCGATGGCCGTGGCCAAGCTGCTGCGGGCCGGCAACGTGGGCATCAACACGCTGCAGCGCAACCACGAGGCCGCCTTCGGCGGCTTCAAGTACTCCGGGGTGGGGCGCGACGGCGGCTCGTGGGGCCTCCACGCCTACTCCGAGATGCAGTCGATCATGTGGCTCGGCTGACGCGCCGGGCCCGCCACCAGCGAAGCGAACGAACGGGGACGATGCGATGAAGGCCGTGGTCTGGACCGGGCAGCTCGAGGTGCGAGACGACGTGGAGGTGCGCGACCTGCGGGCCAACGAGGTGCGGGTGCGCATCGCCGCGGCCGGGCTCTGCCACTCCGACGTGAGCGTGGTGAACGGCACCATCCTGTTCCCCACGCCCGCCGTGCTCGGCCACGAGGGAGCGGGCGTCGTCGAGGCGGTCGGCGACGCCGTGCGGAAGGTCAAGGTCGGCGACCCCGTCGTGCTCACCACCCTCGGCAACTGCGGCCAGTGCGACGCGTGCGACCGGGGCCAGCCCACCCACTGCCGCGACACCGCCGGCAAGCTCAAGGCCCCCTTCACCGTCGGCGGCGACAAGGCGTTCCAGTTCGCCAACGCCGGCGTGTTCGCCGAGCACACCGTGGTCACCGAGACCCAGGCCGTGGTGATCGACCCCGACGTGCCGCTCGCCAGCGCCAGCCTCATCGGCTGCGCCGTGCTGACCGGCACCGGGGCCGTGCTGAACCGGGCCAAGCCCCGGCCGGGCACCTCGGCCGTGGTCATCGGCATCGGCGGCATCGGCCTCAACGTGCTCCAGGGCCTGGCCATCAGCCAGTGCGGCCCGATCATCGCCGTCGACGCCAACCCGGCCAAGGAGGCCGCGGCCCGCCAGTTCGGCGCCACCCACTTCATCGCTGCCGGTCCCGACGTGGACACGATCGCGGCGGTGAAGGAGATCTGCCCGAACGGGGTCGACCATGCCTTCGAGTGCGTGGGGCACCCGGCGCTCATCCGCCAGTGCATCGACCTGCTCGACTGGGGCGGCCAGTGCATCTTGCTGGGCGTCCCGAAGTTCGGCACCGAGGCCAGCTTCGTGGTGCAGTCGCTCTACAACGACAAGTCGATCCTGGGCTGCCGCTACGGGGCCGCACGACCGCACCACGACATCCCGCTGTTCATCGACCTGTACCGCGCCGGGAAGCTCAAGCTCGACGAGCTGGTGTCGGCCACCTATGCGCCCGAGCAGGTGCAGGAGGCCCTCGACGCCATGCACGGCGGTGCGCTCAACCGCGCCGTCCTCGACTTCTCGAGCTGACCCGCCCGACGCTCAGCGGCGACCGGCGAGCTGGTCGTCGTCGTGGTGATCGTCGCGGTCGGTCGACGAGGCGAGGGCGAGCACCGCCCAGACCCGCTTGCCCCGATCGAGCGGCTCGACGCCCCACGCCCGGCTCAAGGCGTCGACCAGCAGCAGGCCCCGGTGGCCCTCGGTGTCCCAGGCATCGCCGTGGACGACGCCCGGCATGGAGGGATCGGTGTCGCGAACCTCGACCTGCAGGCCGCCGTCGACCAGCGACACGCGCAGCTGGGCCTCGCCGGTCTGGTGCACCGCGGCGTTCGCCGCCAGCTCGCCCACCACGACGGCCAGGTCGTTCGCGTCCACCGCCGCTCCCAGGTCCGCCGCCGCATCCCGCGCGAAGTCGCGCACCGAGGCCAGGTGCGCCACGTCGGCGGGGAAGCGGATGGAGCGGGCGGAGGTCACGGTCAGGTGGTCCTTGCGGTGGTCAGCGGACGTATCCGCACGGTCCCCTACCCGCCGGCGCCATGTGCAGACCCCGCGTGACGTGGATCACCCGGGTGGGGCCAGGCGGAGGGCCAACGCCACGATGTCGTCGCGGGGCGACTCGTCGTCGGGCCCTTCGACCGAGATCGCCGCGATGCACTGGTCGACCGGGGTGGCGTCGGCGGCGGCGAGCCGATCGACCAAGCGGGCATACGTCTGGTCGAAGTCGCGCGCCCGGCGCTCGAACGCGCCGTCGGAGAAGGCGACGAGGACGTCGCCTGGATCGAGGTGGGCGGTGGCCGTGGGGCGGGCCTGGTCGGGTCGAGCCGCGCCGATGAGCCGTGAGCGGCCGCCGTCGAGCACCTCGACGCCCCCGTCGGCCCGGCGCACCACCGGGGCCGGGTGGCCGGCGACGCTGTAGCGCACGGTGCCCGCCGGGTCGACGACGGCCGCGAACACCGTGGCCATCGCCTGGCCGGGGGTGCGGTCGCTCAGCACCGCGGCGTCGAGCTCGTCGAGGAGGCGGCCGGGATCGGCGAAGGCGCGGACCAGGCCGCGGGTGGTGAACCGGAACTCGCCCATGAGCGCCGCCGCCTCGTCGCCGTGGCCGACCATGTCGCCCAGGAAGACGGCCACCTCGCCCCCGGGCGTGCGCACGGCGTCGTACCAGTCGCCGCCCACCGTGGCGTGGTCGGCGACGGGGCGATAGCGCCAGGCGAGCTCGAGGTCGTCGAAGCCGGGCAGGTCGGGCAGCAGCGTCGACTGGAGCTGGGCGGCGAGGGATCGCACCTGGGCCTCGGCGGCCCGGAGGCTGCTCAGGTCGTCCTGGGCTGCGACGTAGTGGGTCACCCGGCCGAGCTGGTCGCGCACGGCGGCCACCCGCCAGGCCATGGTGAAGCGGGTGCCGTCCTTGCGGTAGTTGAACGTCTCGCCCTGGAAGGGGCGGCCGGCCTCGAGGTCGGCGCGGAGGCGGTCGAGCACCCGTCGGTCGGAGTCGGGGCCCTGGAGGAAGCGGGGGTTGCGGCCGATGACCTCGTCGGCCGCGTAGCCCGTCATCCGCTCGAACGCGGGGTTGACGTAGACGATCCGCGGCCCCGGCGCGTCGAGGTCGGCGTCGGTGATGCACACGGCGTTGCGGGCGACGTGGGTCGCGGTGGCGAGCAGCGCCTCGAGCTCGCTGCCCTGCACGTCGCCGAGCGTCGCGGCCACGAGGTCGAACGTGTCGTCGAACGTGGTCACGCGGTCCCTCGGGTCAGCAGGGCGTCGACGAACGCGCCGATGGCATCGAGGCTCGTGAAGAGGCTGTCGACGCGCGCTTCGTCGGGATGGTGGCCGGCCATCAGCTCCATGCCGAGGAACAGCGAGGAGATGGCGTAGGCGATGTCGGCGGTGGGCACGGCCGCGGCGAGGGGCGTACCGGCGATGACCCGGGCCAGGGCGGCCTCCACGAGCGCGGTCCAGGGATCCATCCCGGCCATGACGGCGTCGCGCAGCGCCGGCGACGAGATCGAGCCGGCGAGCATCTGGGTGAGCACGACGGTGCTGCCGTCGCCCACCTCCTGGTCGTGGATGGCGCGACCCACGGCGATCAGCTGGGCGAGGGTGTCGACCTCGCCGAGCTGCTCGGCGTAGCGGGCGGCGCGCCGGCGCGAGTCTTCGAGCGCGGTGGCGGCGAGCAAGCCGTCGACCGACCCGAAGTGGTAGAAGACCAGCGCCTGGTTGAGGTCGCCGTGGCGGGCGATGGCCCGGGCGCTCACGCCGGCGATGCCCTCGGTCCGAAGGCACGCCCGGCAGGCCTCGATCAGTCGCTCTCGGGTCTCGGCCCCCGCTTGCCCGTCCTTGGTGCCCTTGACCGTGGCGGCCACCGCCACCTCCTCCGGTCCGGCGCGCCCGTCCATCTTCGCAGACGCACGGGCGACGAGGGGCCCGAGGAGCCGGCCGTCGCTCGAGGGTGCGCTCAGTGCAGCACCCGGCGACGGCGGCGGTCGAGCCCGAGCGTGGGGTCGACCTGGTGGCGGCAGGTGCCCTGCTCGCAGTCGTCGGGCGCGAGGAAGCCGGCGATGCGGCCCCGGTGGGACGACACCGAGGCGAAGAAGCGCTCGGCCAGCGGCGCGAAGGCCGGCCCCGACAGCCGCCGGGACCACGGCCGGTAGCGCTCGGTGGCCCACAGGCAGGTGAGGAACGCCGCCGGGCCGATCCACGCGGCGCCGTCGTCGCCCACCACGACGAGCTCCGTGCCCAGCCACGGGAGCTGGGGGAGGAGGCGCCGGGCGGCGGCGTCGGCCTCGACGAAGCGGAGGGGCACCCAGGTGGGCTGGACCTCGAGCCACGCTCGGCAGCGGCGGCACAGCTCGCAGCCCGGGTCGTAGAACACGGTGAGCGCCGCGGGGCCGCCGACCCCCGATCGAGGGTCGGCGACCGCCGCCGCGGGGCCCGCCGCCATCAGAACGCCGCCGGCTCGGGCTCGGTCACCCAGCGCTGCGGTGCGACCGGCGGGACCATCTCGCGCTGGCGCCGGCGGGCGGCGAGCTGGTGGAAGACCGCCATGTTCACGAAGTGGAACACGGCGAGGCTGACGAGGAGGATGCCCAGCTTCTGGGCCAGCACCTCGAAGGCGTCGGTGGCGTCCGCGGCGCCGTCGGCCCGCATGAGGAAGAACCCGTAGCCCAGGTTCAACATGGCGAAGCCGGTCACCAGCAGCCGGTTCACGGCCTCGGCCATCTCGGGTCGGTCGGCGAACACGTCGGCGAGGAACACCGCGCCGTTGCGGTGGAGCGTCGCCGCCAGCCAGCTGCAGAGGCCGACGGTGGCGATCAGGTAGGTGGCGTAGACGGGGATCAGGTAGCCGTTCATGGGGTCCTCCTCGAGGTGGGCTCGTCGTTGAGCGGATGCTTTGAGCATCTGCCTTGAGCGTGCGCTCAAATCATGGAGATCTCAAGTGATCGGGTTCACGAGGTCACTGACCAGGGCCGCCGTGGGCAGAGGCCGACGATCAGTCGGCCAGTGCGGCGTCCGCCTCGCCGGTCTGCACCCGCCACAGCGCGGCGTACAGGCCGCCGAGCCCCACCAGCTCCTCGTGGGTGCCGGCCTCGATCACCCGACCGGCCTCCATCACGTGGATGCGGTGGGCGTGGCGCACCGTCGAGAGCCGGTGGGCGATGACGATGGTGGTGCGCCCGGCCGCCACCTTGGCCATCGAGCGCTGGATGGCGGCCTCGGTCTCGTTGTCCACCGCCGACGTCGCCTCGTCGAGGACCAGGATGGCCGGGTCGCGCAGGATGGCGCGGGCGATGGTGAGCCGCTGGCGCTGGCCCCCGGAGAGCTTCTGGCCCCGCTCGCCCACCACGGTGTCGTAGCCCTGGGGCATGGCCTCGACGAAGGTGGCGGCCTCGGCCAGCTCGGTGGCGCGCCGCAGCTCGTCGTCGGTCGCGTCGGGTCGGCCGTAGGTGAGGTTCTCGCGGATCGTCCCGTGGAACAGGAACACGTCCTGGGCGACGAAGCCGGTGGCCTGGCGGAGCGAGCGGAAGGTCAGCTCGTCGATCGGGGTGCCGTCCACCGTGATGCGCCCGCCGGTGGGCTCGTACAGCCGCAGCAGCAGCTTCACCACGGTCGACTTGCCCGAGCCGGTGGCGCCCACGATCGCGTGGGTCTCGCCGGCGGGCACCTCGATCGTGAGGCCCTTCAGCACCTCGGTGCCGGTGCCGTACGCGAAGCGCACGTCGTCGAAGCGGACGGCGCCGCGGACCGGGAGCTCGAGGTCGCGGGTTCCGGGGACGATCGTGGGCTCGACGGCGAGGAGCCCGAAGATGCGGCGGCACGAGGCCATCGCCCGCTGGTACAGGTCCAGCGTCTCGCCCAGCTGCACGAGGGGCCAGAGCAGCCGCTGGGTCATGTACACGAGCATCGAGAAGACGCCGAGCGCCAGCTCGCCCCGCAGGGCGGCGCGCCCGCCGACGATGAGCGTCATGGTGAAGCCCGCGAGCACCGCCATGCGGATCAGCGGGTTGAACGCCGTGGAGAAGCGGATGGCGTCGCGGTTCGCCTCCCGGTAGGCCCGGCTGTCGGCGGCGACGCGCTCGGCCTCGCGCTCCTCGCCGCTGAACGCCTTGATGGTGGCCATGCCGCCCAGCGAGTTGGTGAGGGTGTTGCCGATCTCGCCACCGGCCTCGCGCACCCGGGCGTAGCGGGGCTCGAGGCGGGTCTGGTACCAGAGCGAGCCGACGACGATCACCGGGATCGGGAGGAAGGCCAGGGCGGCGAGGAGCGGCGAGACCACGAAGAACACGATGCCGACGAACACGACGTTGGCCGCGGTGATCAGCAGCTTGTGGGGGCCCAGGTCGAGGAAGCGCTCCAGCTGGTTCACGTCCTCGTTCAGCACGGTCATCAACCCGCCCGAGGTGCGATCCTCGAAGTAGGCCATCTCAAGGTCCTGGACGTGGCGGTAGGTGTCGATGCGGGCCTCGTGCTCGATCGTCTGGGCCAGGTTCCGCCAGGTGACGACGGCGATGTACTCGGTGGCGCTCTCGGCGAACCAGACCAGGACCGTGATCACGGTGAGGATGGTGAGCTGGGTGAACTTGTCCTCCACGCCGAAGAGCCCGCCGACGAACGAGTCCGAGCCCTTGGCGACGACGTCGACCGCGGCGCCGATGAGCAGCTCGGGCGCCACGTCGCACGCCTTGTTCAACAGGGAGAAGGTCGCCGCGAACACGACGCGGGGGCGGTGGCCTCGGGCGTAGCGCCACAGCTCGCGCAGCGGGGGCGTGGTCGACAGCGGGATGGCAGCGACGGGGGCGGGATCGGCCATCCGGACGACGATACGGCCGCGCACCGCCCCCGCCCCACGAAGTTCGCACCGGTGCGGCAGCGAGGCGGCCGCACGGATGCGAAGTTCATCGCCGGGAAGGGCACCTCCTAGGATCTGACGGCCCGTCAGGAACCTGTCGGGCCCGAGGACTCACCGCACGAAGGGGCACGGACACCCATGGGCATGCTCGATGGCAAGGTCGCGATCGTCACCGGCGCAGGGCACGGCATCGGCCGGGGCCACGCGCTGGAGCTCGCCAAGCACGGGGCGAAGGTCGTCGTGAACGAC
>Ga0116151_10002737_pt1 | contig 16088 bp, 10 predicted proteins | sample AD_UKC117_MetaG_FD_89893 | JGI IMG/M metagenome (GOLD analysis project Ga0116151, IMG submission 89893) | Active sludge microbial communities of municipal wastewater-treating anaerobic digesters from Hong Kong - AD_UKC117_MetaG | ecosystem: Engineered > Bioreactor > Anaerobic > Digestate...
ACCCCATCCGTCATTGGCCATCTGCCTTTCCGCCCGCAATTCGGCTGAGTCAGGCGGCGCCCGGCTGCTGCATGTCGAGACGACGCCCGCCGTTGCAAAGACGGCCCGAAATGGGTCCGCCGCGACGCGCTCGAAAAGGCGGAAAGTGGTCTTGCCGCCAGCGAGCGCCTTGACTATAAGGGCCCGGCTCGCGCCGTTGCGGCGGCGGGACATCGGAGTGTAGCGCAGTCTGGTAGCGCACCTCGTTCGGGACGAGGGGGTCGGAGGTTCGAATCCTCTCACTCCGACCATTTTCTCACATGGTCTGAATCGAAACGACGTCCGGATCGCCGCCACAAAAGTGCGGATCGCGTCAAGACTCCCGCTGCACGGGCGCGAAGCCGAGAATCAGGTCGCGCAGTTCCGGTTCGTCCACCAGCGCCGCGGCGTCCTGCAGCGCGAACCAGCTCGTCGCGCGCTGGTCGCGCTCCGGCCAGTTCCGCCGCTGTTTCTCCACCGCCATCGGAAAGACGCCGACCTCGCAGGCGATCCCTGCGCCGTTGCGCAGCCGCTTGATGTAGCGATAGGAGCCGATCGGTTCCTTGGCGATCTTGCCGGTCAAACCGGCCTCCTCCATCGCCTCTCGCGCGGCCACCGAATGCGGCTTCAGCCCCTTGATCGGCCAGCCCTTGGGCAAAACCCAGCGGCGGGTTTCCCGCGAAGTCACGAGCATGACCTCGAGCCCGTTTCCATCTCGAAACGGCAACGCTGCGAATTGCTGGCGCGCCGCCAATGCGGGCGGGTTGTCGCCTCTGACGCGCTTGCGCCGTCCTGCCAATGCGGCCGCCTCCTCACACTGTCGCGGGAATCGCCTCGAACTCCGGACCCCGTCGAGAGTTCCGGTCAAGCCGCTTCATGCGCGGTGATTCGGCTCCATTGTGAATCGGACGCAGATTTTCGGGAAGAGGAAGCTCCGGGCGTCGTCTCAGGCGGCGCTGGACAAATCCGGACGCTCGAACGACAGGCGCACAACCCCGTCGCGGCTCGAATCCTCGATTGGCACATGCCAGAAGGCCGGCGCGAGATCCGGGAAAACAGAAAGAGGCGCCTGGATTTCAGCCAGAGGCGCGCCGCGCCTGTTGCCGACAAGCAGCGCCCGCTCGAACAGCCTCAGCAATTCGCCGGCGTCTTCCGGCGCTTCGGCCAATGTCAGCGTCGTGCGCCCAAAACTCGGAATGGCGGCTTCCAGCAGCGTGTCGACATCCGAAGGCGTCATCGCGATCTCTCCCGAACCATGACGCGATTGTGACGCAAGGGCGCTGAGAATGCTTTGCGCCAACGCCTAGAATTGTCGGAAATCCACAAGTCCGGCTCGGCTGCGACAGCGCGCCGCATCGATCCCGGGATCGATGCGGCGCCGTTTGACCTGCGGCGTAATACGAGCGCTCAGTAGCGCGGGCGGGAACTTGGACCCCGGTAGGCGGCGGCGGGCAGGCTGGGATCGAGACCGGCGGTGGTCGGCGCGGCGGAAGCAACCGGCGCGGGCGTTCCGTAGACGACCGGCGCACTGGTCGGCATTCCGGCCACCGGCGCGAGATAGCGCGGCCCGCCCCCATACACCGGCTGCGGTTGCTGTTCCACGGGCGCCTGCCGCCGCGCGACGACGACCCCCTCTTCGGCCTCCTGCGGCGCGGGAGCGGCCTTGCGCCGGGCCACGTGTGTAGCGCGCTTGCGCTTGGGCGTCTCGTCGGACGCGACCTGCGTCTGCTTCTGCGGACCGAGCGCGCTTTCCAGGCTGCCGGCCGGCGCGGCGCTGGCGATGACTGTCGAGCCACGGTTGGGACCGGCGTCGCGGACCGGCGCGGTCGCCTCGATCCGACGCGCCGGATTGAGCGCATTCTGGATGATCGCGGGCGAGGCGAGCGTCATACCTTCCACGGTGGCCGCCAGATCGTCGACGGTCGCGTCCTTGCGGCACAGGTGCACGCGGATCGACGCGGGCGTGGCGCCGGCCGCGCTCGACGATCCGCCGAAGCGCCGCCCCATGATGGAGAAGCCCGAATCCTGGCTCCCGCCGCGACGGATGTCGTCCACCCACTGCCAGGCGAAGACGCAGCGCGCGCCGTTGCTGGCGCGGCCGATCGCCAGGCCGAACACGCCGAGCGAGTTCTGGCGCGGCTGGGTCACGATGCGCATCGGCACCTTGGGATAACGCGCGAGAATTTCGCGCTTCATGCCGGATTCCGAGGGCGGGCCGATGTTCAGAAGGCCTGCCGCGCCGTTCGAGGCCGAGGTCTGCACGTAGATTTCGAGATGGTTTTCGCCGAGGCCCGACACTTCGCCGCCCAGAATCGCCTGCTGGCTGATGCCGTTGGCGTATGATTTTTCGCGCACCTTGGTCACGAGGCCGCCCGGCTGCGGCATTTGCACGAGCATCATGGAGGCGTCGGCGCCGCTCACCGGCGTGGTTTCCGGCGAACTCGTGTCGACCCGCGAAACGAAACCGGTCGGCGCGTCGGACGCACAGCCCGCGAGCGCGGCCAGGATGGGGAGGAGGAGAACTGGAGAACGCATCTTACTTGCCCCCTTGCAGGGATTGGCCCGGCGCAGCCTTGCCGAGCGTCGCGAATGCGGTGCGCGCCTCGTCCTTGCGGTTGAGATGCAGCAGCGACCATCCGCGCATCATGCGCAGCTCCGTCGTCTCGGGCGCCATGGCTGCGCGCCGTTCGAGAGCATCCAGAGCCGCCGCATAATTCTTTTCGTTGAAGTACTGGGCCGCGCGCTGGGCGAGCGTGCCCGCGTCGGCCGCCTCGGGCAATTGCGCGGCATAGCCCGACCGCTGCAGCGGCGCGGGCGCGTCCGCCGACGAACCAGGCGCCGGCGCTGGCGTATAAACGGCGCGCGATACCGTCGGCGCCATGACGGGCGCAGGCGCGGGCGTTGGCTGCGGCGCGACCGGTTGTACGCCGATCGCGCCGCCGACCATGCGCACGCCGGGGTCGACGATGGATGCATTCGGCGCGACCGACGTCGGCGCGGGCGAACTCGTTCCAACGCTGTTCGGGGCCACGGACGACGCGCCGACCGAATTCGGCGCGATTGTCGGCGCAGAGCTCGCCGAAGGACCTGCGCCGCCGGCCTCGATCGCCGTCTTGGGACGGTCCTTCTCCGGGAGCTCCGTCGCCCATAGCGTGCCCGCTGGCGCAATCTGCGCGGCGTAAGTCGGCGTCGTGGGGCCGTTGATGCCGTTCCAGCCCGGCAGCAGCGAGAAGCCATAACGTTCGTACGGCATGCGGCCGACGCCCGGCACGCGCGCGGCCACCAGCGGATAGGGTCCACGGAACGGCTCGGCCTGCAAACCGATCTGCGCGGCGGCCTGCGCGAACTGGCCGGGGCTGTGCGCATTCGGCGCGGCGGTCGCGGCGAAACGCAGCGGATTCCCGGGATCGACGGCGACAGGAAAGAGCTTGCGATCTATCTTCGGCATTTCGACGCGCTGTTGCTGCTGATAGCCCCAGCCGGCGCCATATTGCCCGTTGGCGACATAGCCCGCGGCCTGCGCGGCCGTGAGGTTCTGCAGCGGAACGCCCTGCGGCGGCGCGACAGGATAGGAACCCGGAACCGTATATCCGCCGACCGCCTGCTGCCGCTGGCGTAGCTGCGAATTGGCGAGCTCGTCGCACGGCGTCGGCGGATGGTAGCGGCCGTCGGGGAAGATAATCTCCAGCACCTTGCCGAACAGGCCGTCGTACCGGTTCATCAGATCCCAGAATTCCTTCGTGTGCTTCAGCTTCTCGAGCGTGAGCGCATAGCCGTAGACGGTCGCTTCCTTCGGGAACCATGCGACCGCGCGCTGGAACCACTGATGCGCGACGTCGTACTGGCAGGAATTGTAGGCGTACCAGGCGAGCGCCTGCGCCCCCTCGCCCGAGGCGACGTCCATCGTCACCTTGGCGTAGCGCGCAAGACGCTCCGGCTCGATGTAGGGCGGGAATTCGAGCGTGAGATCGCGCTCGAGAATGTCGATGAACAGGATGAGATTGTTCACCAGCGGCTCGCGCCAGGCGTAGGCCACCTCTTCCGTCTCGCGACGCATGTCGAGCTCGCGCAACGAATGCGCGAGCCCGTGCGCAATCATCGCGTCGCCGCCGCGCTCGAGCGCGATCTTGAACCAGTCGAGCGCGTCCCGGAACGACTTGATCTTGTAATAGTACCAGGCGACGAGGCCCGGCTGGTTCGGGTCTTTCTCTTCCTTGGCGTAGGCCTTGAAGACATCGAGCTCCGGATCCGGAATTTTCTCGGAACGTTCGTCGTGCAGATAGGCGCTGATGCGGGCGCGCACGATGTCGACCATGATCGGCGCGAACTCGCTGCGCCCGGTCGCGTCATAGCGCCCGGCGGCGATGAGTTTCTCGACGTCGGCCATGCGCAGGTTCGCCATCGCCTTCTGGATGGTGGCGAGGCGCGCCGGCTGGTCCGCGCCGGACTTGAGGATCGAGAGATAGACGGAAACGGCGTCGTTCGTCTGCTTGGTCTTGGCGAAGGCTTCCGCGATCGTCCAGAGCATTTCGACGTTGGCGTCGTCGGCGTTGTAATCGTCGGCCTTCACATAGTCGACGAGGTCCTGCCATTTCCCCTTCTTCCAGAAGTCCATGATGCGAATGCGCAGTTCCTTGCGCCGCATCTTGCTGGCCAGATCCTTGGACGGTTGCCAGTTCGGCTCTTCCTTCTTGCGGGCGTTGACGGCCGCGCGCAATTCGTCGATCCGATCGGCGGCGAACAATTCCCAATAGGCGTCCTCGCTCGGATCGCCGGGCGGCGCCCCGTTGAAGAGATCGATCGGCGGCGTCCAGCCGGGATAGAGACGGACGAGACGCTCGATCTCGGTATTGACGCGATCCATCTGGCCGAGCTGCGCATAATAGCGCAGCGCGGATTCATCGGGCCCTTCGCCATCGGCGGCGAGCGGCTGGGCGCGCAGCATCCTGGCGCTCGGATCTTCAGCCTTCGGAATGCTCGGCTGCACGGGCGCGGGCGTCTCGCGCGCCGGAACCGCCGCGGGCGCGCCGGCGACGGGCATGTCGACGATGAATCCGCCGCCACGCTGCTGCGCGAGCGCGGCCGTCGACGCGCTCAGAAGCAGCGCGCCGGCAAGCGCGAACGGGACCCCCCTCAGCGCACGCATGACGGGAACCTCATCTGCGCTGCGAGGACGGCCATGATGCGAAGCGTCGCCGGGTAGTAATTCTCGGGCGTTCGAGACGACCAGAGGTCGCGACCGATCGCGCGGCCTTCCACCACGCACTGCGTCAGCGCGCCGATCGCCCCATAACCGCCTTCGCTGAGGTTGCCGGCGCTGCGTCCTCCCGCGAGATCGACGATCGCACGACCGCGATAGCGGTTAGCCCATGCCAGGAAGGGCTCGTAATGCTCGCGTTCGCCGATGCCGGCCCATGCGAGGTAGAGCGGGATGCGGATCGCGTTGTAGCCGAACTGCACGGGAAATCCGTCGGCGGGCCGCGCCTTGCCGTCGCGCAGCGACACCCATTCCGTCGGCAGGCCGTCCGAACCGAAGCGGGCGAGCTTCAACGCGTCGAGACCGCTCTGCACGATGCCGCGCCAGTCGATTTCCGGAGCGACCAGCGGCAGTCGCGCGAACGCCGGAAACACCCAGTAGGAAAGGTTGACGACAGGCCCGTCGGCGCGATCTTCAGGCGCAAAGCCAGCGACTGCCGGCAGAAGCAAGGCGCCGTTCTTCGTCTTGTAAATGACGAGCTTGCGGCCGATCTCGACCGCGATGCGTCGCGCCGACACCTTGAGCGCGACGTCGCCCCAATATTCCGCGGCTTCGGTCAGCGCCCAGGCCACGAGAATGTCGCCGTCCGAGGCGTCGTTGATGTCGGCGATGGCCGGACGATGCGCCGGGTCCCAACGCCAGGCGAGCAGCTGATCGTCGCGCACCTCGAGATTGGCGCGCGTCCAGCCCCAAAGCTTGTCGAAGGTCGGGCGATCGTTGGCGGCGACGGCCAGCAGCATCGCATAGCCCTGGCCTTCGCTGTGGCTGATGCGTCCGTTGCCGGTGTCGACGACACGACCATTTTCGGTCACGTAATTCGTCTTGTACTGCTGCCACATCTCGGGCGTCTTCAGCGCGCCGCCGAGCGAAAGCGGGCGCGCGTCGAGCGCGAGAGGGGCTTTTTCCGGCGGCTTGCCAGCCACCGCGGACGCCGCGCCGCCCATCTGCGCCTGTACATTCGCGCCGAGGGGAATCACGGGCGCGATGGTTTGCGCCGAGAGGGGGGCCGCCAGCAGCGAAAGGAAACTGGCCAGGATCGACAGGCGCTTCATGGCTGCCTCCGACCGACATTTCGGACGAACAGACTGGTCGTGAGCGCGAGCAGCATGGCGATCACGAGCGCGACCGCGACGTAGATCTGGCTGTTGAGCGACAACCAGCCGGCGGCGATCAGGCGCGAATTCTCGATCGTCAGCGGCTGCGTGACGATCAGGCGCTGCGCGCGCGCCGGCGCCGTGACGACTGAACCTTCCGAGGCGTCGAGGATCGACATGCGGCCGGCGATCTGGCGCCACACGCGCGGATCCACCAGGCACGGGACGGATTCGGCGAGGTCGGCCGACGTCGGCGCCGTCACCAGCGTCCATACGTCGTCGATCGTGTCGCCGATCATGTTCTGCGCGACGATCAGAGAGGCGCGCGCGTTGATTTCGGGCTCGACCGGGCCAGAGGCGAGCGTCGCGCCGAACCACGAGACGACGCCCTCGACCCGCGCCGACGTCCATTCGCGCATGCTCGCGTAAGTGCGCTGAACGTACGAGGAAAACGCATTGGTGCTGCGCACCTTCGAATTCCATTCGTCGAACAGGGCCCCGGAGGCCTGACCCGTGATCTGCAGCGAACCGACGGGTGAATGATCATAGCTGTTGCGACGGTTCGGGCCGACGAAGATCGCGCGCGACTGCGACTGCCGGATCGTCGCCGTCGACACGTCATCGACCCGCCGGAAGGCGGAATTGATCGCGCGTTCGAAACCGCCTGGCGGCTTCGGCATGCGGCACGCGGAAGGAAAGTTTCGTTCGAGCACGAGGCGGTTGCGCGCCAGAGACTCGTAGCGCGACAGAGCCTCGTCTCGCACCGGCCGCGCAGAGCGGTCGAATCGTCCGGACCACGCCTTCTGCACGGCTTGCGGATCGATGCCCGCCGCGCGAAGGAGCGAGGGATCGAGCACATTCGCCCCACCGACCACGAGCACGGAGCCCGAGCCCTTTTGCGGCAGCGCGCCGGTGAGCTGGAAGTCGATCGGACGGCCCGCCATGATCGCCATATGCGCGGCGATCGTCGCGGCGGCGCCGATCGTCTCGCGATCGGGCGAAGGCGCGACGATTTTCGGCCGCATGCCTTCAGCCGCGAAGGGGAAAGCGCCGGTCGTCGTTACCGCGAGATCGGGCATGCGCGCGATGCGCGCGATGCGAGGCAATTCTATCTCGGTGGAATCGAGCAGCAGGAAACGCTTGGCGCCGGAAATGGCGGCCAGAGGATCGCACGCCGAATCGCTCGCCATCGGCACCAGCGCTTCGATCTCGACGCGATTGAGACCCGGACGCATGGCGCCCAGCGGCAACGGAATGGGATTTTTCGTGAAGACGTCGCCAGCCGCTTTCGGCAACTTCATGCTGACCGCGTTGCGGCCGTTCACGCTGACGACGATATGCGCCTCTGTCGTGAGGCCGGGCGCGTAGCCGCCCGCCAGATCGACGATCGCCTTGCCATAGTCGGCCGGATAGAAGTCCGGCGGCAGAATGACGTTGAAAGCGGCGCGGAACAGGCGGCCGGAGAACTCCTCGCTGGCGACGCCGAGATCGCGCAGCTTCACGCGCTGACCGCCCTCGATATGCAGTCCCGGGAACGCGGCGGCCGCGCGAAGACCGGCCGGCGCGCCGATTGGCTTCTGGCTCGCGTCGAATTCAGCGAGAGCCTCGCTGACCTGCGCGTCGGTCGCGCCGGTGACGACGATGGTCGTGCGCAGGCGCGGATTGGCGGGAATGATGAGGACGCGCGGACCCGAAATCGGGCCAGCGGCGCGCAGGTCGACGAGGCTCGCCACGTCGCTGGCCGGACCGACGACGAGATTGACGCCATATTCGCCATCGGCGAGCGGACCGATGTCGACGACCGGCTGCTCGAAGCGGCCATGCAGCGAGATGAGCTGCGCGGCGCGCATGATGCGCTCGACATTGGCAAGATTGGTGCGGCCCGGCACGACGGCGCGGATCGGCAGAGCGCCCTGCGCGTCCGGCGAGAGCGCCGGCAGGTCCGAAAGGCGCGAAACAGGCGTCGAGCGCGGCAGCAGCAGACCGGTCTGCGACGGGTCGATCTGCGTCCACAATTCGTAGGTCGCCTGCAGCGAGCAATCGACGCGATGGCGCTGCTCGGCGGTCAGGCGGATTGAGTTGAAGCCCGCCTGCAGCGCATTCAACGGAATATCGAAGGTGATTGTCTTGACCGAATGCGTGGCGCGAATGTTGGCGCGCCCGACGACGACATCATTGACGGACAGCGTCAGATAGGACGCCTCCGGCATGACGGAAATGGCCGACAGATAGCCGACCTGGAACTTGATCGGCAGCCTCGCCTGTTCGGCCGTGATGTAGACGGGCCATTCCGACGACGCGATTTCGCCGGCAAGTCGGAAGCCCTGGATATTGTTCGTCAGATGGCGCAGCGTCAGGCCGGTCGCGGGCGCAACGCTCGCCGCGACCGCCGGCGCCGCGAACTGCGGCGCGGGTTGGGCTTGGACTGGGACGGGCGCAGGCGCGGGCGCGGCCGGCTGCGGACGCGTGAACGAGTATGCGGCTGGCGGCGGAGCCGACAAAGCCGGCGGCGCGCTCCGGATCGGCGAGGACGCAGGCGGAACAGGCCGCGTCGGTTCGGACGGTCGCGGCGCCGTTTGCGCGGCGACTGGAGCGCGCGGCGCGGTCTCGACGACAGGCGCGCGATGGACCGGTTGAGACGGAGCAGCCGGCGCCGTCGTCGGGCTCGAACCATACGGAATGACCCGCGACAGGCTCGGCGGCGCGGTCGTGAAAATCGCTTGCGCGAGACACGCGTCCGCCTGCGCCGCCAGAAAGGCGGTCATCAGCGAGAGAATGTGGACGCTTCTACGCATGCGTGCTCGGACGACCCCTGTCAGGCGGATTGTTTGACTTGCGCGGCCGCATCGGCAGCGGGCTGCTGCGCGGCCTTGCCCATGGCCGCGAAACGACGCAACCAGGAAAGCGATGTCTTGGGCGGCGCTTCGGCCGCCGCGATTTCTTTTTTCTCTTTCTCGCGCTTCAGCAAGTAGGACACGGCGCGAACCGGTTCGCTGATGCCCCACCAGATGAAGCGCGCCGAACCGGCGAAAACGTTCTTGTGCTTGCGCCGCGTCTGCAGGAACGACGGCAGCGCCTCGGAATCGGCGTACATGAGGTCGGCCAGCACGTAATATTCGTCCGGTTCCATCGCTGCGAATTCAAAGCCGTAGACGGCCGTATCGCCGGTCCCGGATTGATGGACGAAGGTGAGCGGCAACGTTTCGTCCTTGACGATCTCGCCGAGCGGATCGATCGCGAGCCGACCTGTCATTCCCGTATCGAGCGAGAGCGCCGACAACTCGCTCGAGCCATGCAACGAAACGCCGCCCGCGGAGACGTCCTTCATCCGCACGCGGATATTCTTGTCGCCGACGGTCAGCGTTCCTTCACGCGTGATGGTCAGGCGGGGGTGGCGATCTGGTTGCTTGCGTTCGGCGACCGCGCCGAGCGCCGCGCCCGCGATCATCATGTTGAACAGGTTCCACAGGCCGACGACGAGCATGAGATTGTCGACGCCGGGCTCGAACATGTAGCGATAGGCCGCCACCAGTCCGGCGCTGAACAAGAGACCGTAGATGGCGAAGAACGGCCAGGCGAGTTCCGACAGATGGTCCTCGTCGAGCGTCAGGCCCTTGGCGGTCACGTTGAACGTCGGCTTGCGCGGGCTCATCACCACCGACACGATCGCCTTGGCCAGGAACACGCCCTGCACGTATTCATAAAGCTCCGACACCCAAGGCCAGCGCACGCGGCCGTAGAGGTAGTTCTGAAGCATGACGTTGACGATCATGTAGGTCAGCGTGTACGCGATCGCCTCGTCGAAGTTCGACACGAAGATCTTGATGTCGAAGAAGATGTGCGTCAGCGGCGCGAACATGAAGATCATGCGCGGCACCGGGAAGAACCAGAAGGTCATGCTCGACAGATAAGCGACACGTTGAATGAACTTAAGGCCCTTCTTCAGGGCCGGGTTCTTCAGCATGAGAATCTGGAACATGCCCTGACACCAGCGCGACCGCTGACCGATGAAGGACGTGAAGGTTTCTGGTTGCAGCCCCGCGATCAGCGGCTTGTCGACATAAACGCTGTTCCAGCCCTTGGAATGCAGTTCGAACGCGGTCTCGCAATCCTCGGTGATGGTGATGCCTGAAAATCCGCCTGTCGTCTCGAGCGCCGAACGGCGCAGCAGCGCCGCCGAACCGCAGAAGAAGGAGCCGTCCCACTTGTCGAGGCCACGCTGCGTGACGCCGTAGAACATTTCGTTCTCCGACGGCATCTCGTGGAAGGTGCGCAGGTTCTTCTCGATCGGATCGGGATTGAGGAACACGTGCGGCGTCTGCACGAGAAAGGTCCTGGGATCCTTCGCGAAATAGCCGACGGTTTCGCGCAGGAAGGCGCGGAATGGCGCATGGTCGGCGTCGAAGACGACAACGATGTCGCCCTTCACGTGACCGAGCGCATTGTTCATATTGCCGGCTTTGGCGTGCTCGTTGCGCTTTCGCGTCAGGTAGATCGCGCCGAGTTGCGCACACAGCGCCTGCAACGAAATGCGCCGCTGGCGGGCGGCCTCGGCCTTGGTGGAATCCTTGTCGTTGCACTTCTGGTCCGTGCCGCCGTCGTCGAGCAGCCAGACGTTCAGCTTCTCGGCCGGATAATCCATCGACTTCGCCGCCGCGATCGTCGTGGCGAGAATGTACTCGTCTTCGTTGTAGGTGGGGATGAAGACGTCGACGACCGGCAGCTTGTCGTCGTCCTCGCGTTCCAGACGCGGGCGAACCAGCGGATCGGCATTGATGATCAAGCTGATCGACAGGATCACCATGCAGTACATTTCGGCGACGATCAGGACGAGACCTATGCCGAAGGCGAGCGGATCGCTCGCCGGCGGAAGCGTCGAAGTCCAGCGCCAGTACATGTAGCGGATGACCACGAAGCTCGCCAGAGCGAGAAAGAACTGGCGCGCGACGAGGCCGCGACCGAAAATCCATATGAAGATCAAGCCGACGATGACCGTCGCGCTCAACGTGAGCTGGCTGTGCACGCTCACCGGCTGCGTAAGCAGAATCAGGGCCATCAGGCCCGAAATCCCCCACGCTATGGCGCGCATCGTCGCCGACATCAACGCAACTCCCTGACGCTTGGGCATGACTTTAGCCGCGACGATTTACGCTTCGGTTAACGTAACTGGAGGTTGAACGGAGAGGCCCGGACCATGCAGGATCCGTTAAGGATTGGCGGCGGTCACGCCCTGTATCGCGACGCGGCGATCCGCGTCGCACGCCGGAAACTGTCGTCGTTCGCAATCCGCCTGCCCTCCCCCTCGGGCGCGGCGGCGACGCAGCGTCGCCGATATCCGCTACAAGTTAAGATTGTCTTGCCGCCGCGCCTCAGAAGCCGAGACGCGCGTCGAGAATTCCGTAGATGCCGGTGCCACGGACCTTGTCGACCAGAACGCCCGCCGAGGCGCCGACCTGCAGCATGCTGAACTTGGCGCCTGTCATGTGGAGACCCACGCGCCATTGCTTGAAAAAATCGTCGCCCATGTAGATCGCCTCGGGGCCGACGTAGAGCTGCGGCGCGATCGCGTAACCCGCCTTCAGGCGCGTGTAGTAGGCGCTGTGCAGCGTCGAGAACGATCCGACGCCGGAGAACATCGTGTAGTCGGTCGGGCGGTAGTTGAAGTCGACAGCGATCTTCAGGCCCGTGCCCTTGCCGACGGAATTGTTGGCTGTGTCGAGCTTGTCGATCGTATTGTTGTCGTAGTTCGCGCCGCCGTAGACGCCGAACGATGCGCGACGCGTCACCCACTCGTAGCCGATCATGAACGAGACATCCGACTGGGTGCCCTTGATCGTGCCGAGCGTCGAATTCGTATAGGAGTACTGGCCGATCACGCCACCGAGCCGCATGCGGATGCCCGATTGGTCGAGCCCCGAGAACGGCGCGATCGTCGCGATGGCGGTGAGGAATTTCGAACCCTTGGAATCAGCCGTCACCGCGAAGTCGATCGCCGCGCCGAACTTTTCGTCCGCGAGCGGGGCCGGCGCATATTCCGACTTGGTGACCGGCGCGTATGACGTGTAGACCGGATCCGTCTGCGGCGGGAAGGCCGCGATATAGGCGGTGGGCGCAACGCTCTGCGAGCCAGGCGCACCCGTATACCATTCGGCGGCGCGCGCGGCGCCGCTCGGGGCCAAAGCCGCCAATGCCGTCAGAATGACAGGACCGCAACGCATGTACCGACGCTCCCGGGGAGGACGCGACTGCGCCTCTCCTTCCTTTGCGTCGCAGCATGGTTCCGCCGCGTAAGAGCGAAGTTAATTCAAATCGCCGATCAATCGATATGTCTAAAATGGTATTAACCGTGCCCGCCGCGCGAGCGCGCCCGTACGGCCGGCGCCCATGAGAAGCTTGGAAAACGAAGGGTTTCGCCCGGACGGTCTTCGTTAACCAACCTGCCGCCCTTGCCCCTCCCAGAACTTGGCGCGCAACACCTTCTTGTCGACCTTTCCGACCGGAGTCATCGGCAGCGCGTCTACGAATTCGACGCGCTTGGGCGCATGCGCGGCGCCCTTGCGATCCTTGACCAGAGCAATCAGTTCCTCCGCGCTCGGAGCGGCGCCGGGCTTGCGGACGACCATGGCGACGACGGTTTCGCCCCATTTCGGATCGGGCGCCCCGATCACGCTCGCCATGGCGACGCCGGCGTGGGTCGAGAGGGCGTCTTCGACGTCGCGCGGATAGATGTTGAAACCGCCCGAGACGATCATGTCCTTCTTGCGGTCGAGAATGAACATGTAGCCACGCTCGTCCATGCGCGCGATATCGCCCGTGTGCAGCCAGCCGTTGCGGAACAGTTCCGCAGTCTGCTCGGGCCGCTTCCAGTAGCTGCCCACGGCATGCGCCGCGCGAACGCAGATCTCGCCGGCGCCGCCCGGGGCGACAGGCTGGTCCTGATCGTCGAGAATGGCCACGTCCACGCTCGCGATCGGAAAGCCACAGGATGCGAAGAGTTCTGGCCGCATCGCGTCGTGGTCGGCCTTGCGCAGCACCGAGATCGGATAGCACTCGGTCTGGCCGTAGAGCTGGGAGAAGACCGGACCGATGCGCTTCAATCCCTCCTCCAGCCGCGCCGGCGACATGGGCGAGGCGCCGTAGAGAAGAAGATCGAGCGAGGACAGATCAGTCCGCTCGAGCGCGGGATGGTCGAGCAGCACGTAGATCATGGTCGGCACGAGCAGCGTCATGTTGATCTTTTCGCGCGCGATCGTGTCGAGAACCGCCTGCGGGTCGAACCCCTTCATCAAATGGATCGTGCCGCCGAGCATTAGGCAAGGCAGGATCTTTGTGCCGGCGACATGGCTCATCGGCGCGATGACGAGATAGCGCGGTGTATCCGGAATCTCGAAATCGGAAAGGATGGCCGTCGTATAGCTCGCGTTCTGCGCGTGATTGCGCAACGCGCCCTTGGACTTGCCGGTCGTCCCTCCCGTGTAGTTGAGGATCGCCACATCGTCCGGCCGCGCGATGTCCAGCGCATTGGCGGCGCCGATCGCGCTCGAAGCGGCCATCAGATCGATCGCGTAGTCCACTTTCGACAGCGAGAATATCGCACGCAACGCGCTTATCGCCCGCGTTGCGATATCGGCGCCGCGCGCGAGGAAATTGGCGTCGTCGACCAGTAGCACGGTGCATTCGCCGTCGACGATCTGGTCGACCTGGTCGTCGAGCGATCCGAGGGGGTGCAGCCAGGTGATGCTCATGGCCGAAGCCTGCGCGGCAACGCTGGCGCACCAGGATTCCGAACGGTTGGCCGTCAGGATCGCGATGCGATCGCCGCGCCCGAGGCCTTGCGTCGCATAGACGGCCTGCATGCGGGCGACGAGATCGAGCGCCGCTGCATAGCTCGTGCGCTTGTCGCCCTCGACGAAGGCGATGCGCTCGGGATAGCGCGCGAGCGCGCGCAGCGCCTGCGCGCCGACGGTCGGCCCGTGATGAATGGGATCGTTCATGGCGTCCTCCAGCTCGCGCTTCGTCAGACGGCGCGATTGTCTCGATGGCAAGACTAGCCGCGACATCCGTTCATGAACAGGCCGGTCATTACGTCCGCTGGATCGCTCCCTCCGCGGCCCACGCGTCGAATATGCTCAACGCCGCCTCGGCGAAAGCGGCATCGTTGATATGCGCGTCGATCTCGATGAGGTCGACATTGCCCGGCGCGGACGCGCGCGCCTCCTCCAGAAAGGCCGCGAGCGCATCCGCATTATGCATCGGTTCGCCCGGCCTATCCCAGGCCTCCACGCCGCCGCGCGGCAATATATAGGCGACGCGCCCGGTTGCGCGCGAAAGCTTCTGCGCGATCAGTCGCGCCACGCCCCGTCTTTCCTCCGCCGTCGCGGCGATCGAGGCGATCAGTCTGTTGTGCGCATGAAAGCCGCGTGTTTCGTCCGCGCGGCCGTCGGGCCGCCACGCCGGAAAATCGATCATGTCGATCGCGCCGGGCGCGACGATCTGCGGCGTGCCCCGAAGCCCCGCCGCCTCGAGGCGACCGGGCCCAGCCGTCACGATCGACCCCGCATGATGATTGGCGAGTTCCTGCAGACTGAAATCCATGACGGCGGCGAAGGCCCCTTCGGCCGCCAGCGCCTCGAAGGCGCGCCCGCCCATGCCAGTCGTGTGGAAGACGGCGGCCTCGTAGCCCCGGCTTTCCAGCGCGGGCAGAAGCGTCTCCATGTAGCTGAGGCAGCTCTTGCCGAGCGACGTCATGCCGACCAGTGGTCGCTCGCCCGCCGGCGGCCGCGCCGCGCGGCAGGCGCCGACCACCGCGCCGGCCGCCTGCGCCAGAGCAGACCGGCAAATGGCATTGAGACCGTAGAGTCCGCCCGCCCACAAGATGGTCATCAGATCGGGCGTCACGCGCTCGGGCGGAACCAGATGCGAATGCGCGATGGTCGAGACGACGCATTTGGGCGCGCCGAGCGGCAAAGCCGCTGCGACATCGAGCGCGAGATCGGTCCCCATGGTCCCGCCGAGCGCCAGCATGCCGTCGATCCGCTTTTCACGCAGCATGCGGGCCGCAATCACGCAGGCGCCTTCCGCCATCTTCGCCATGGCCATGTTCTCGTCGCCATAGGCCTTGATCTCGTCGAGCGTTGCACCTGCCGCAGCCGCCACATCGACATTGCTCACATCCGGCGCATAGGCGCCGCCGGAGAGTACGCCTACATCCATGAACACGGCCTGCCCGCCAGCCTCCGCGAGGCAATCTCGCAGGAAGGCGAGTTCGGGCGACTTCGTGTCGGCCGTGCCGATCAGGAGAATTTTCGGCCGCCGCCCCGTCATGCCGCCCATGTTCGTCCTCCCCTGTCGCGCTTCGCGGCGCTCAGTCTATAATCGGCCGGGAGCGCGCCCAACAGCGCTGACGGGACGATAGCCATGAACGAACATTCCTCGAACTTCCTGCGTGAGCACAACGCCCGTCAGGTCTGGCATCCGATGGCGCATCCCGCGGAGATGGAGGCCATTCCGCCGCGCATCATCGTCTCCGGCGAAGGCGTGAATATCGTCGATCTCGAAGGCAAGAAGGTCGTCGACGCCGTTGGCGGATTGTGGAACGTCAACCTCGGTTATTCCAACCAGCCGATCAAGGACGCGATCGCGCGCCAGCTCGCCGAACTCCCCTATTATTCCGCCTTTCGCGGCACCACCAATCCGCGCCTGATCGAACTCGGCGCGCG
>Ga0116151_10002744_pt1 | contig 16072 bp, 17 predicted proteins | sample AD_UKC117_MetaG_FD_89893 | JGI IMG/M metagenome (GOLD analysis project Ga0116151, IMG submission 89893) | Active sludge microbial communities of municipal wastewater-treating anaerobic digesters from Hong Kong - AD_UKC117_MetaG | ecosystem: Engineered > Bioreactor > Anaerobic > Digestate...
AGCACCCCGAACCCGCCGGCCTCGGCGATCGCCGCCACCAGATGGCGCTCGGAGACCCAGGTCATCGCCCCGCCCAGGATCGCCGTCTCGGTGCCGAGCAACTCGGTGCCGCGCCGCCAGAGCGCGCGCAGCCTCGGATGGGGCGGCAGGTCCACCACCGGTCAGCTCCCGTCGAGCCCGTAGGCGGTGTGCAGCGCCCGCAGCGCCAGCTCGGTGTAGGCCTCGTCGATCAGCACGCTGACCTTGATCTCGGAGGTCGAGATCGCCTGGATGTTGATGCCCCTGTCGGCCAGCGTCTGGAACATGGTGTGGGCAATGCCGGCATGGCTGCGCATGCCGACGCCGACCACCGAGACCTTGCTGACGTCGTCGTCGACGAGGATCTCGCCGAAGCCGATGGTCGCCTGGTGCTCCGCCAGCACGGCCTGCGCCCGCTTGAGGTCGCTGCGCGTCACCGTGAAGGTCATGTTGGCGTTGACGCCGTCGCGGCTCACCGACTGGACGATCATGTCGACATTGATGCCGGCCGCGGCGAGCGGCCCGAACACGGCCGCCGCGATCCCCGGCCGGTCGCGCACGCCGAGCACGGTGAGCCGGGCCTCGTCCCGGCTGTAGGCGATGCCGCTGACGACTTGCTGTTCCACGATGTCATCCTCGTCGACGACGAGCGTGCCGGGCTCGTCGCTGAAGCTGGAGAGTACCTGTACCTTCACCTTGTGCGCCATGGCGAGGGCGACCGAGCGGGTCTGCAGCACCTTCGCCCCCTGCGAAGCCAGCTCGAGCATCTCCTCGTAGGTGATGCGGTCGAGCTTCCTCGCCTTCGTCACGATCCGGGGATCGCTCGTGTAGACGCCGTCCACGTCGGTGAAGATGTCGCAGCGATCCGCACCGATCGCCGCCGCCAGGGCGACGGCCGAGGTGTCGGACCCGCCGCGGCCGAGCGTGGCCAGCCGGTCGCCCGGCGCCAGGCCCTGGAACCCGGCGACCACGGCCACCTTGCCGGCCTCGAGCGCCGCCAGGATGGGCGCCTTGTCGATGCCGGTGATCCGCGCCTTGCCGTGCGCCCCGTCGGTCGCCACCCCGGCCTGCCAGCCGGTGAACGAGCGGGCCGGCACGCCGATCGACTGCAGCGCTATCGCCAGGAGCCCGACCGTCACCTGCTCGCCAGAGGAGACGACGACGTCGTACTCGGCCGGGTCGTAGTTGGCCGGATCGAGCCCGTCGACCCAGCCGACGAGCTTGTTGGTCTCGCCGGCCATGGCCGAGAGCACCACGCAGACGCGCTCGCCCGCCCGGACATCGCGGGCCACGCGGCCCGCCACATGGCGAATGCGCTCTAGATCGGCGACCGAGGTGCCGCCATATTTCTGCACGACCAGCGTCAAGGATGTTACTCACTTCGGATGGCGCCCGCGCGGCCAGGAAAACGTCAGGGGCCGTGGCCGGGGCAGCTCGCCGGATGCGCCACCTTCTAGCCAGCAGGAGTCCAATGGGCAAGCAACTGACCGGCATCGCTCGGGATGCGCCTCCGCAGCCCCAGGGTGCTTCCGCTCTCGACCGGGACGAGGTGGCGAAGTTCGAGGCGCTGGCCGAGGAATTCTGGGACCCGTCGGGGCCGATGCGGCCCCTGCACAAGCTCAACCCCCTGCGCATCGCCTATATCCGTGACCACGCGACGCGGCTGCTGGCTCCGGCGGGGGCGGGTGCGGGCGGGCTGCGGCCGCTCGCCGGCCTCAGGCTCGCCGATATCGGCTGCGGGGCCGGGCTGCTGAGCGAGCCCATGGCGCGGCTCGGCGCCGAGGTGACCGGGGTCGACCCGTCGCCGCGCTCGATCGAGATCGCGAGCGCCCACGCCGCCGCCGCCGGCCTCGCCATCGACTACCGGGCGACGAATGTCGAGACGCTGGCCGAAGCCGGCGAGCTCTTCGACGTGGTCCTGGCGATGGAGGTGATCGAGCACACCACCGACCCCGACCTCTTCATCTGCGAGCTCGCCGACATCACCCGCCCGGGCGGGCTCGTCGTGCTCTCGACCCTCAACCGCACCGCCCGCTCGTGGCTCCTCGGCATCGTCGCCGCCGAATACATCCTCGGCTGGCTGCCGCGCGGCACGCACCAGTGGCAGCGTTTCGTGCCGCCCGCCACCCTCGCCCGCCTGCTCCGCCGCCGCGGCCTCCGGGTCATCGACACGCAGGGCGTCGTCTACCGCCCGCACCGCGACGATTTCGTCACCAGCCGGGATCTCTCGGTCAACTACATGATCAGTGCCGTCAAGGACTGAGGGGCACCACCGATGGCGCCTGCAGGACCCGGCCTCTGGGGTGGCGGCGACGCCTACGAGCATTACATGGGTCGCTGGAGCCGGCTCGTCGCCCGGGTCTTCGTGGACTGGGTCGGCGCCCCCGCGGGTGCGCGCTGGATCGACATCGGCTGCGGCACCGGCATTCTGACCACGGCCGTGCTCGATCGCTGCGCGCCGTCTCGCGTCCTCGGCGTCGACAGCAGCCCGGCCTTCCTCGAGGCGGCCCGCTCGCAGGTCCTCGATCCCCGCGCCGCCTTCGAGCCGGGCGACGCCCAGGCGATCCCGGCCGGCGACGCCGCCTTCGACGTCGCGGCCGCCGGGCTCCTGCTCAACTTCGTCCCGGACCCGGGCCGGGCGCTCCGCGAGATGGTCCGGGTCGTCGAGAACGGCGGCCGGGTCGCCCTCTATGTCTGGGACTACCCCGGTCACATGCAGATCATGCGGCACTTCTTCGACGTCGCTACCGCCCTCGATCCCGGGGCACGCGACTTCGACGACGGCGTCAAGGCGCCCTTCTGCCGCCCGGCGCCCCTGGCGGCCCTGCTCGCCGGCGCCGAGCTCGCCATGGTGGAGACGCGGGCCATCGACATCCCGACCGCCTTCGCCGGCTTCGACGATTACTGGACGCCCTTCCTCGGCGGCACCGGCTCCGCACCCCGCTACTGCATGTCCCTGAGCGAAGCTGCACGGGACCGGCTGCGGGAAGCGCTGCGCCAGCGCCTGCCGACCGGCCCCGATGGCGAGATCCTGCTGGCGGCGCGGGCGTGGGCCGCAAGAGGCCGCAAGGTCGATCAGAGCGTCGGCACGGCGGCCGTAGACGAGGAAGGCCCATTGGACTGACTGGGGCGATCGGCGCGCAGCGTAGTTTACCTACGTGAGCACCGATCGTCCGCGGCCTGACGAAGTATACGGCCGCCGTGCCGACGCTCAGCCGTCCAGCTTGGGCAGGTCGGGCAAGGGCAGCACCTCGATGCCCTCCTCGAGCAGCTCCCTGGCCTCCTCCAGCGTCGCCTGCCCGAAGATGTCGCGCGCCTCGGCTTCCTCGTGGTGGATCTTGCGCGCCTCCTCGGCGAAGCGCTTGCCGACATTCTCGAAATGCGCCTCGACATGCGCCTTGAGCCGCCGCATCGCCACGAGCGCCCTGGCCAGCTCGACCTGGCGCGGCGTCAGCGCCGCCGCCGGCATGGCCGGTGCCGCGAACTCGCCCGCGACCGCGACCGCCCCGCCCGCCGGCGGTGCTGCCGCAGGGGCCGGCTGGAGCTCGGGCTCGGCCGACGGCGTGGCGCGCTGCATCACCGCCGGCGCCATGATCGCCTTCTCGATTCCGCCGTCACCGCAGATCGGGCAGGCGAGCGCGGCCGCCTCCTCGCCGAACGCGGCGCTGCTCCTGAACCAGCCCTCGAACTCGTGCCCGGCGCCGCAGCGAAGCGCGTAGCGGATCACCCGGCCGCCCCTTCGAGCAGCGGGTCGAGCCCGCCCGCACGGTCGAGCGCCATGAGGTCGTCGCAGCCGCCGATCCCGCGGCCGTCGATGAAGATCTGCGGGACCGTGCTCCGTCCCCCGGCCCGCTCCACCATCTCCTGCCGCCGCCCGGCCGCCATCAGGACGTTGATCTCGTCGAAGGCGACGCCCTTCTGCTGCAGGAGGCGCTTGGCGCGGATGCAGTACGGGCAAAAGGGCGAGGTGTAGATTTCGACTTTGGCCATCAGCGTCATATAGGCTCGCTCGGGTCGTGCGCTACCCTGGCCAGCGTCAGCACGTCGACCGCCGTGGCCCCGCCGGCGATCAGGCAGGTTGCACAGGCATCGGTGGTGCTGCCGGTCGTCAGCACGTCGTCGACCAGGAGCACCCGCCGGCCATCGACCGCCGCCCGGCCGCGCCGGCCGAGCGCGAAGAGCTCGGGGCGGATATTGGCCCGCCGCGCCTCGGCCCCGAGCTGCTGCTGGGACGGCGTAGCCTCGAGCTTGACCAGGGCGTCGACCAGCACCGGCTTGCCGCTGCGCCGCCCCAGCGCCTGCGCCAGCACCGCCGACTGGTTGTAGCCGCGCTGCAGGAGCCGCCAGCGATGCAGCGGCACCGGCACGATGAGGTCACAATCCCCGAGCAGCTCGGCGCCGGCGCGCGCCATCCAGCGGGCGAAGGTCGTGGCCCCGTCGGTCCGGTCGCCATGCTTGAAGCGCAGGATGAGCTGGCGCGCCACCCCGCCATAGCGCAGCGCCGACCGCGCCCGCGCGTAGACGGGCGAGGCCGCCTGGCAATGCCCGCAGATCGCCGCCTCGGCCGCCACCGGCGGCAGGGGCAGGCCGCAGACCCGGCAGCCGCGGCCGAGCAGGAAGCCGACCGAGGACCAGCAGCCGGCACAGAGCCGCCCCTGCTCCTCGACCAGCTCGCCGCAGGCGAGGCAGCGCGGCGGCAGCAGCAGATCGAGCAGCCGCCGTGCCAGACCCGCCGCCCGGCCGGCCCAAGGCTTCCCAGCCCATCCAGCAGCCTGCATTCCGCCATCCAGCACACGCAATGGTTGAATGATATGCAGCACAATCGCCCGATAGGCAAGCTCGCCCACCTCCCACCGCGGGCGGCCTACGACTGCCGGCTGAACCTGACAACCGTCACCCCATCCTCGTCGAGCAGGTGCAGGAGGCCGGTCGGCTCGACGCGCCAGCGGCGGACCAGCTCGAGGGCGGCGAGGAACCGGCTCTCCTGGTCCATGACCGCCGCGGGGCACGCCATTCGCGTCGCGCCCAGCGCACCGAAGCGGATCTTGTCGCCATCGATCTCGGCATCGCCGAAATAGCGATTGCAGCCGCCGAAGCCGCTGACCCCGCCACCGCTCGTCACCTGCAGCGTGGTCTGCAGGTAGTCCATCGCGCCGCGCGACTGGATGTCCTCGGCGAGCCAGGTCCCGCCCTCGATCCGGTTGTCGCTCCGGATGTCCCCCGCCGTGGCCGGCCCGGCGCCGGCGGCCAGGGCCGCCAGCACCAGACCGGGAAGGAAGAGGCTAGCCGGCGAGCGCACGGATGAGCTCGTTGGTCTCCGCCGCCTTCTCCATGTGCGGCATGTGGCCGACGCCGGCGAAGCGGGTCACCTTGATCGACGCCGGCAGACCCTCGCTGTGCCCGACCGGCAGGACCTGGTCGACCTCGCCCCACAGGATCTGCACCGGCACCTTCAGCCCGGCCAGCCCGTCGCGCAGGCTGCCGGCCTGCTTGCCGCCCGGCATCAGCGCATCGCGCAGCTTCTTCAGCGCCGCGTCGACCCCGTCCAGCCGTTTGAACTTCAGCACGTCCTCGACCATGTCCTTGGAGATCAGCGACGGGTCGCCGACCAGCATCTCGAGGACGGGCCGGAGCTTCTTCGCCCGCTTCTCCTCGATGAAGCCGTTGATGTAGTCCATGTTGATCTCGTCGCCGAGCGCTGCGGGTGCCACCAGCGTGGCGCTCGCCACCCGATCCGGCTGCTCGAGCGCCAGGAGGAGCGCCGTGGCCCCGCCCATCGAATGGCCGACCAGGTGCGCCTTCGCGATGTCCTTGGTGTCCATGAACGCGACCACGGCGGCGGCGAGGCCGCGCAGGCCCGTGTCGCCCACGTCCTTGGTCGACCCGCCATGCCCGGGCAGGTCGACGGCATAGGTCTTGTGCCCGGCCGACAGCTCCTCCTGGTTGAACATCCAGTTGTTGAGGTCGCCGCCATAGCCGTGGATGAAGACGATGGGCGCACCCTCGCCGTCGCCCATCTCGAGATAGCGGATGCGGCCGGCCGCGGTGGTCGCGTCCTCCGGCTCCGGGCCGCCGGCGCCGGCGGCATCGAAGACGAAATTGGCCTTGAAGTCTTCGACGAAGGCATCGATCTCGGCATCCGTCACCGATTCCTCGGCGACCACGCCGATCAGGTAGGCGACCGGCACGGTCTCGCCGTCCTTGACCACCAGCCGGCGCAGCGTGCCGCTGATGGGGCTCTCGAACACGTTGGCGATCTTCGACGTCTCGATGTCGACGATCTCCTGCCCCTTGGTGATCTTCGCACCCTCGGCGACATGCCACTGGGCCACCATGCCTTCCTGCATGGCGAGGCCCCATTTCGGCATCACGATCATCTGAATGGCGTCGGACACGGCACCCCCTCCTCGTTCTTGCTCTGCATCTGAAAGCAGCAACGCCCGGGCACGGGTTGCGCGCCCGGGCGTGCCTCGGCGGAAAGGCTCAGTGGCCCTTGCCGGCCACCTCGCGCACCGCCGCCTCGATCTTGGCGGCGTTCGGCACATAGAGATCCTCGAGCGCCGGCGAGAAGGGGACCGGGCAATGATAGCCGGTCACCATCTTCACGGGCGCCTTCAGGGCACCGAAGATCTCCTGCGCGCACATGGCGGCGATGTCGGTCGCCATGTTGCAGCGCGGATGCGCCTCGTCGACCACCACGACCCGGCCGGTCTCCTCGCAGGTCTCGAGGATGGTGTCCCGGTCGAGCGGCGACGTCGTGCGCGGGTCGACCACCGTGCACGAGATCCCCGACTTCTCGAGATTGTCGGCCGCCTCGTTGGCGAAGTTCACCATCCGGCCGAAGGCGATGATGGTCACGTCGTCACCCTCGCGGGTGACGTTGGCCTCGCCGAACGGGATGGTGTAGGCCTCGTCCGGCACCTCGGCCTCGTCGTCGTACATGGCCTTGTGCTCGAAGAACATCACCGGGTCGTCGTCGCGGATCGCCGTCGCCAGCAGGCCCTTCGCCTCGTAGGCGTTGGAGGGCAGCGCCACCTTCAGACCCGGGATGTGGGTGAAGAGCGGGTAGAGGCACTGGCTGTGCTGCGACGCCGCCCGGAACCCGGCGCCGTACATGGTGCGGATGGTCAGGGGTGTGACCGCCTTGCCGCCGAACATGTACTTGAACTTGGCCGCCTGGTTGAAGATCTGGTCGAAGCAGACGCCCATGAAGTCCACGAACATCAGCTCCGCCACCGGCCGGAGCCCGGTGGCCGCGGCACCGGCCGCGGCACCGATGAAGGCGCTCTCGGTGATCGGCGTGTCCAGCACCCGGTCGCGGGTGAAGACCGGCATGATCCCCTTGGTGACACCCAACGGGCCACCCCAGGCATCCTGCTCACCCGGGGCACCCATGCCGCCCGAGATGTCCTCGCCCATCAGGATGACGCGGTGGTCGCGCTCCATCTCCTGACGGAGCGCCTCGTTGATCGCTTGACGATAGGTCTTCTTCGGCATGACTGGCGCTCCTCAATAGGCCGAGGTGTAGACGTCGGTGAGCAGGTCGGCCTCGGTCGGCATGGCGCCGGCCTTGGCCTCGGCGAGAACCTGGGCGATCCGCTCGCGGCAGGCCTTGTCCACCGCGTCCATGGCCGGGCCGTCGAGCAGGCCGGCCTCCGAGACCCGGTTGCGGAAGAGCATGATCGCGTCCTTCTCGGCCTTGACCTTCTCGATCTCGCCCGGCGCCTTGTAGCTGATCGCGTCACCCTCGAAGTGGCCGTAGTAGCGGTTCAGCCGCGAGTGGATGAGCGACGGGCCGCCGTCATTGCGGGCCCGCTCGATGGCCTCGCGCGCAGCTTCCCAGACGGCGAAGAAATCGTGCCCGTCGACGTCATAGGACGGCATGCCGAAGCCCTTGGCCCGATCGACCTGGCTGCCCGCCACGGACCACTTCGAGGCCGTCGATTCGGCGTAGCCGTTGTCCTCGACGACGAAGATCGCCGGCAGGTTCCAGACCTTGGCGAGATTGTAGCTCTCGAACGTGGTGCCCTGGTTCGAGGCGCCGTCGCCGACGAACGCGATCGCGACGCCGCCGGTCTTGAGATACTTGGCCGAGAGGGCCGCACCGCAGATCAGGGGCGGGCCACCGCCGACGATGCCGTTGGCCCCCATCATGCCCTTCGACATGTCGGCGATGTGCATCGAGCCGCCCTTGCCGCCGCACAGGCCTTCCTTGCGGCCGAAGATCTCGAACATCATGGCACGCTCGTCGCAGTTCTTGGCGATGCAGTGGCCGTGGCCGCGATGCGTCGAGGCGATGGCGTCGCGGTCGTCGAGATGCATGCACACCCCCACGCCCGAGGCCTCCTCCCCGGCATAAAGATGCACGAAGCCCGGAATGTTGCCGGCCGAGAACTCCTCGTGCACCGCGTCCTCGAACTCGCGGATCATCCGCATCTTGCGATAGGCTTCGAGCAGATCGTCACGACTTAACTGCATGGTCTGTCCTCCCGGTTGGCATGCCCTGAAATTCGCGAGGGAGGCGTGCGCGACGAACCCTGCAGGCCGCGTGCGACACGGTCGCCTCCCCTCGTTCTTCGTCCCTGACGCAAGTCCGGCCGGCGATCGGCCAAGCTCCCAGCGCTACCGCGCACCTCTAGGCCAGCCCCGTCATTTCGACAAGTCGATCAGGATCTTCACCTGGGTCCCGCCCGGATCGAGCAGCGCCTCGAAGCCGGCCGGCACGGCTTCGCCGAGGCCGATCCTTTTGGTCACGATCTTCTTCGCCGGCAGGAGGCCGGACGCGATCAGCCGCATCACCCGGGGCCAGAGATAGGTCGGGTAGCACCAGGAGCCGCGGATATCGATGTCCTTGAAGGTGACCTGGAACCAGTCGAGCGGGTTCTCGTGCGGGTGCAGGCCGGTCTGGACGATGACACCCTGCTTGCGCACCGCATCGAGGCAATCCTTGAGCGCGTGCTCATTGCCGACGCATTCGATCGCGACATCGACGCCGGCCCGGCCGTCGGTGGCGGCGCGCACGACATCGCCCGGCTTCTCCCGCGACGGGTTGATGGTGACCACGTCCGGCAGCATCGCGCGGACGAAGTCGAGCCGCGCGTCATTGACGTCCGAGACGAAGAGCGGCGCGGCTCCCGCCGCCCGGGCGGCGAGCAGCACGAGAGCACCGATCGGCCCCGCACCGGTCACCAGCACGCTGTTGCCGGCTGCCACACGGCCTCGGTCGCAGGCATAGACGGCAACCGCCGTGGGCTCGACCAGCGCCGCCTCCTCGTCGGTCAGCGCATCGGGCACCTTGAAGACGTTGTACTCCTTGACGGCCGCCAACTCGGCCATGCCGCCCCAGCCCCAGCTCAGGCCGACGAGGGCGAGGCTGCCCGAGAGGTGAAAGAGCCCGCGATCGGCATAGTGCTCGCCGGTCCGCGGCATCAGGAGCGGCTGCACCGAAACCCGGTCGCCGGGCGCGACCGACGTGACGCCGGCGCCCACCGCCTCGACCACCCCGCCGAACTCGTGCCCCAGCACCTGCGGCGCCTTGGCGTGGCTGAAAGGGTGCGGCTCGGTCGGGATGAAGATCGGGCCGTAGCTGTACTCGTGGAGATCGGTGCCGCAGATGCCGACGAAACGGTTGCGGATCACCACCTCGTCGTCGGCCGGACGCGCCGGCGGCGCCGCGATGTCGTCGAGGCGAAGATCCTTGGCGGCGTGAAACCTCAGGGCCTGCATAGGACGTCCTCCCGGCAAAAGACTCTACCCACGGTCGTCGCACCCGACATGGCGTCGCTCAGAAATAGGCAAGCCCGGTATCCCGGTCGAAGAGATGCCAGCGCCCGGTGTCGAAGGCCAGCCGGCAGGCATCGCCACGCCGCCCCTGGAAATCCGGCTTGGTCTTGACCAGGAACTTCTCCTGGCCAACGGCAGCGTCGACCAGCATATCACCGCCCAGGGGCTCGGTGAGCAGAATCTGCGCCGCCACCGCGTCGCCACCGTCGCCGGTGACGATCCCGATCTGGTCCGGGCGAATGCCCATCCGCACCTCGGCCCGGTGCGCCGAATCGCGCAGGATCGCCTCCTGCGACCCCGTTACCGGCACGGCGAAGCTCGGGTGCACGGCATGCAGCACGCCGCCCCGGTCCTCGATCAGGCAGTCGACGAAGTTCATCGGCGGCTCGCCGACGAAGCCCGCGACCCATTCGTTCACCGGATGATCGTAGATCTCCTGTGGCGTGCCGAACTGCTGCAGGACGCCTTCGTGCATCACCGCGATCCGGTCGGCCATGGAGAGGGCCTCGAGCTGGTCGTGGGTGACGTAGATCATCGTCGTGCCGAGCTCGCGCTGCATGATCTTGAGCTCGCCGCGCATGTGCGCCCGCAGCTTCGCGTCGAGATGGGCGATCGGCTCGTCGAAGAGGAAGAGCTGCGGCTCGCGGACGATCGCCCGGCCGATCGCGACGCGCTGCTTCTGCCCGCCCGAGAGCTCCTGCGGCTTGCGCTGGAGCAGATGGCCGATCTGCAGGAGCTCCGTCGCCTTCTTGACCTTCTGCTCGATCGTCGCCCGGCTGGCGCCGCGCAGCATCAGCGAGTTGGCGATGTTCTCCCGCACCGTCTTGTGCGGGTAGAGGGCATAGTTCTCGAAGACCATCGCGATGTCGCGATCCTTGGGCGGCAGGTCGTTGATCCGCCGCTCGCCGAAGCGGATGTCGCCGGCCGAGATGTGCTCGAGCCCGGCGAGCATCCGGAGCGTCGACGACTTGCCGCAGCCCGACGGCCCGAGGACCGAGAGGAACTCGCCATCGGCGCATTTCAGGTTGAGATCCTTCACGGCCTCGGTCTTGCCGTAATACTTCCAGACGTGGTCGATCGTTACAGAGGCCATCGAAGCTCTACTCTTTCACAGCGCCCATGGTGAGCCCGGCCACGAGATAGCGGCGGATCAGAAGGCCGAGGAACATCATCGGCAGGGTCGTGACGACCCCGGCCGCCATGATGCTGCCCCACTGGATGTTCTGCGGCTGCACCAGCTCCTTGGTGGCGACGGGCAGGGTCTTGGCCCCGCCCGAGCCGATGATCGAGGCGAAGAGGAAGTCGTTCCAGGCGAAGAGGATGCAGAGGACGAGGAACGCCCCGACGCCGGGCGCCACCAGCGGCAGGATCGACAGGAACGCGCGAAAGCGCGTCGCCCCGTCGCACATCTGCGCCTCCTCGATGGCGTAGGGCACGTTGTCGAAGAAGCCCTTCAGCATCCAGATGGCGAACGGCAGGTTGAAGGTGGTGTAGGCCAGGATCAGGCCGGGGATCGTGCCGACGAGCCCCGCACCCCTGAAGATCGCGTAGAGCGGCACCATCACGGCGACCACGGGTGCCATCCGGGTGCTGATGATCCAGAAGAAGAGATCCTGCTTGCCGCGGAAGTTGATCCGCGAGAGCGAGTAGGCGCACATCGCACCCAGCACCACCGAGATCAGCGCCGAGCCGGCCGACGCCACGATCGAGTTGAAGAGATAGACGCTGAAATTGTGGTCGAGGAACAGGCTCTGGTAATGCTTGACGGTCGGGGTGAAGTCGAAGAACAGCGTGATCCCCGACCAGTCGCCGACCGTCGGCAGCTTGAATGCCTCGAGCAGGTCCTTGAAGGACGAGACGAACATCACGAACAGCGGCAGCACCGTCCAGACGACGTAGATCACGAGGAAGATCGCGACCAGGACATTGACCAGCGAGCGCAGCGGCGAGCGGTAGCGGACGACGTCGGAGGAGGCCATCAGCTGTCCTCCGGCCGGGTCTGCGCCGTCGGGCTCTGGAAGACGCGCACCAGGATCAGGCCGAGCACGATGGTGACGGCGAGCAGCGTGAGCGCGATCGCGGCACCCCGGCCGAGCTTGAAGAACTGGAAGCTGACGTCGAAGAGGTAGGTCGGCAGGATCTTGGTGCTGTCGGCCGGACCACCGCCGGTGAGCACCAGGATGTGGTCGATGAAGCGGAAATTGTCCATGAACCGCAGAAGGATGGCGATCAGCAGGAAGGGATAGATATTGGGCAGGGTGATCTGGAAGAAGTTGCGGATCTCGCCGGCGCCGTCGACCATGTTGGCCTCGAGCTGGTCGCGCGGCACCCGCTTGAGCCCAGCCAGCACGATCAGCGTGATGAGCGGCGTCCACTGCCAGGTGTCGACGATGACGATGCCGAGCATCGCCGTCGAGGGGTCGCCCAGGATCGAACGCTCGCCGAGGATCCCGGCACTCTGCATCAGCCAGTGGTACCAGCCGAAGGTCGAGTTGTAGAGGTAGTACCAGACGAGCCCGGCCACGACCGGCGCCATCATCATCGGCATCAGGAAGATCGTGACCAGGAGCTTCTCGTGGCGCGAGCCGTTGAGGATCACCGCGAGCAGCACGCCGAGCCCGATCTGCAGGACCATGCACATGGCGCTGTACTGCAGCAGCAGCCACCAGCCGTCCTGGAACTTGCGGTCGCGGCCGAGCCGGATCCAGTTGGCGAAGTCGTTCCACTTGTCGGCGGCGGCACCCACGTCGACGTCGTGCAGGCTCATCCAGACGAGCCAGAAGAACGGGTAGAGGGTGATGCAGGCGAGGACGATGATCGCCGGCAGCATCAGGTAGAAGTAGTAGGCGCGCGATGGCGCCGTGTTCAGCCGGGCCGGCGTGTGGCTGATGACCCGGGCACCCTCGCGCATCTCGAGCAGATGCTGCTTGCCGGCAGCGGCCGACGCGCCGCCGCCGATGCCCCGTCCTCCCCCTGCCGTCGTCACCGCCATGCCCGTCCGCCCACCTGGCTCGCCTGCCCGCCGCCTTTTCGGCACCGGGCCGGCGGATCAACCGACCCGCCGGCCCGGCCGCCCGCCAATCGATCGCTCAGTGACCGTGCATGTCGTCGAGCTGCCAGCGAATCTCCTCGCAGGCCTCCTCGGCCGAAGTCTGGCCGGAAATGCAACGCTGCACCTCGGTGGCCAGAATCTTGTGGTACTCGTTCGCCTCCGGGATCTTCGGCCCGAGCACGAAATGCGGGTCGCGGATGCCGTAGTCGTAGACCGGCTCGAAGGTCAGCGCGTTCGGCATGTTGGTCGGCCGCTGCCGCGCCGCCTGGACCTCCGGGATCTCCAGCACGGCCTTGCGGGTCGGCGTGCCGCCGACGCCCTTGAGCACGCTGAACTGCGTGTTCTTCGAGGTCGACCAGATGGCGAAGAGATAGGCCGCGCGCTGCAGCTCCTCCGACGCCCCGGCATTGATGCCGATGCCGCCGATGCCGCAATTGGTGCCGTTGACCGCCTCGCCGCCGTTGACGATCCACTCCTTGGCACCGAGCGGGCAGACGCCGTAGCCGGTCTTGCCGCCGGCCGCCCGGCTGGTGCTCTCGTCCTCGATCGAGGCGGCGAACTCGTGATACTGGACCTGCATCGCGATCTGCCCGGCCTGGTAGACCGTGTTCAGCTCGAGCGTGCCGTTGGCGAGGTTGTCCGGGTGGCTGACATCCGCCTGGTCCTTGAACTTCTGCATGATCAGGACCGACTGCTCGTCGCCCCAGCGCGTCGGGCCGGGCTCGCGGCTGCCGAGCTTGTCGTCGACCCCCTCGAAGTCCGTCCAGCGGCCGTTCGCGAACAGGAGCCGCTGGATGTCGAGCTGCGTCGTCCAGGCGAAGCTGCCCTGATGCTGGGCATAGCCGTACGGGATGTCCTCGCGGCCACCCTCGCGCAGCTTCTTGAAGAAGGCGGCGAAATCCTGGACGTTCTGCCAGGTCGTGTCGGCGTTGAACTCCATCCGGTAGCCGTGCTCGGCCTCGAAGTCCTTGCTGAGCTGCTCGAACAGATCCTGCCGGTAGAAGGTGCAGGCGACCGCGCAGTCATAGGGGAAGGCGACGATCCGCCCCTCGTCGTAATAGACGCCGCAGGCGGTCAGGAAGTTCTCGAACCAGGCATCCTCGCCTGACCCGTCCGGGTCCTGCGGCAGGGTGTCGTCGGCCATGAACTTGGTCAGGTCGACGTAGAAATCGGCGAACGGCGCGCCGATCGGCTTGTCCTGGACGTAGTTGAGATGGAAGTCGGCGCTGCCGCCCCTGAGGTCGATGCCGACCTTCTGCTGCACCACCGGCAGGTCGTCTGTGAGGATCTCCACCTCGATGCCGGTCAGGTCGTAGAACGGCTGGAGGTTCTCACGAATGGCGAAGGAGGGCGGCGTGTTCTCGCTCATGAAGACGAGCTTGGTGCCCTCGAACTGGCGCCACTTGGCCTCCTCCGACGACTGCGCGTAGGCCGGCCGGCGGGTGACGACCGAGTTCAGGCCGACGGCGATCGAGCCGGCGCCGAGTGCCGTGGCGGCACCGCCGCCGAGCTCCAGGAACTTGCGGCGGCCGACCCGCCGGAAGAGCGCATTCTTTGGGGTGTAGAACATGGCGGCCTCCCTGTTGCGGGCAGGGGTCCGGCAGGGGCGCCGATTCGACCGACCGAAGCCGATCGAGAAGGTGCCGCCTCCTCCCCTGTTCCCTGGAGGCACGGAACATCCGTTCCGTGCCGGAACTTTGTTTCATGCACCATTAGGAGGGGTCGCCGACGCCTGTCAATGCCCCCGCCCCCGCCGGCCATCCGGTGCCTGCAGGAACCGAGGGCGGCACCCGGGGCCGGGTCAGCGCGACGACGGGACCACCCGTCGCCAGGCCCCGGCCGTGGCCGTGAAGCCCGTCTCGGACGCCCGCTGCTCCAGTGCCGCGCGTGCCCGCCGCTCGACACAGGCGCGCTCCTCCAGCAGCACCTCGGCGCAGGCGAACCGCGTCGCCGTCTGCAGCACGATGGCGAGGAGCGCGTCCAGCGAGCGGTGCGGCCTGCCGAGCTCCATCCAGCGCAGCCGGTCGACCACGAGCCGCGGCCGGCCGTCCGGCGCCCGGCTGCAGACATGGAAGAAATAGGCCAGGGTCAGACCGGCGAAGCACTGCGCGATGACGATGCCGCTGCCGGCCGACGCGTTGCCGATCCGGTCCTGGGCGTCCCGCCGCCAGTGCGGGGCCTCGGTGCGGTCCGGGTCGACGGCGAGCACCAGCGGCAACACCTCGTCGATGCGATCGTGCTCGAGATCACGCCAATACCAGGGCAGGCCGGCAATCGGCAGCATGTAGGAAGATGCGACGGGCGAAAGCGCGATCATCATCGAAGCGTCGCCCCGGTGTCGAGCCGCCGCATTGACCCATGTCAACGTGAATGCGTAAATGAGCCTCGGCAGGCTCGGTCCCCTCCGCGGTCATACGGCATCGTGACGGGCGGCCGTGGGAAGGATCGCTTCACAATTATGGATCGACAGCAAACCCATTGTTGCGGCGCGCGTGTCGACTGCGCCAATTGCGGCATCCGGCCGATCGCCATCTGCGGCGCCCTGGCGCCGATCGCCCTCGGCAAGCTGGCGGCCATCGCCGGCTCCAGGCGGGTCGACGCCGGCGCGCAGCTCATCCAGGAGGGTGAGCACGCCCAGGACATCTTCACGCTCACCGAGGGGATGCTCAAGATCTACAAGCTGCTGCCGGACGGCCGCCGGCAGATCACCGGCTTCATGATCCCGGGCGACCTCGTCGGCCTCGCCTATGGCGACAGCTATATCTACAGCGCGGAGGCGGTCACCGACATCGTCGCCTGCCGCTTTCGCCGGGGCAGCCTCCTCGCCCTGATGGCCGACCACCCCGAGCTCGAGCACCGCCTGCTCAGCCGCGCCGGCAACGAGCTCGCCGCCGCCCAGGCGCAGATGCTGCTGCTCGGTCGCAAGACCGCGCGCGAGCGCGTCGCGAGCTTCCTGCTCGGCCTCGCCGGGCGGTTGGACCTGGGCCAGGGCGAGCCCATGCCGCTGCCGATGAACCGCGGCGACATCGCCGATTTCCTCGGCCTCACCATCGAGACCGTGAGCCGCACCCTCACGCTGATGCGCAAGGCCGGGCTGATCATCCTGCCGGACAAGCATTCAGTGACGATCACCGACCTCGCCAGCCTGCGCGCCGCGTCGGGCGACTGAGAAGCCCCTTGCGATACCGTCTCGCCACGGCGCTCGCTTCCGCCCTCATC
>Ga0116151_10002745_pt1 | contig 16072 bp, 15 predicted proteins | sample AD_UKC117_MetaG_FD_89893 | JGI IMG/M metagenome (GOLD analysis project Ga0116151, IMG submission 89893) | Active sludge microbial communities of municipal wastewater-treating anaerobic digesters from Hong Kong - AD_UKC117_MetaG | ecosystem: Engineered > Bioreactor > Anaerobic > Digestate...
GAGATCGTTTACCGCCTGCGCGGCTGACGCCGTTGCGGCGGGAACAGCCTACCGCCGCTCCGCCAGCCGGCGGCGCAACGCATCCCAGCGCCGATGGCACCCGTCAAGGGCTCGTGCCGTCGGCCGCTTCAGGAATGGGATGTCCTGTGCCAACAGCAAGACGCCGATCGGCAGCATCCAAAACCCAAGCACGGGAAGAAAACCGAGAAAGCCGCCCGCAATCAAGGCAACGCCAAGCGGCAGCCGCAGCCAGCGCAAATGCGGCTGGCGCAGCTTTGCGAACGGGGCTGCCACACGCGGGTGCAACCGGTTCTGTAGCCGCTCGAAATGGCGATCGAGGTGGGCGTCGGGATGCTCATCCGCCGGCGTTCGCGCCATCACTGGTCCTGTGCCCTCGGCCACCTCAGCCCTCGTCGCTGCCGTTCACGATCGAGTCGGCGACGGTTTCCACGATCCGCTCGTGATCGGCCGAAATGCCAGGATCAACCCCCATTGCCCGCGCCAAGTGATCGGCCAGCAGGCCAGCGTCCGCCGTGCCGAAGCTTTGCCGCTGCGAGGCCGCGATTTCGGCACCGAGATGAGCGGCGGCGACGACGAAGGAGGCAAGAGCGTCCTGCGAGCAAACCACATCGGGCCGTGTCGACGGGCTGCGCTGCAGGACGTTCTCGACGCGGGCAGGAAACGAGGGATCCATGTCGGCGCCGAGAACCGCGGCTGCCCGCCGCGCAATCATCTCCGGTGTGAATGCGTGCGGGTCCGCATGCCGCTTGTGCACCGTCATTGCCGCCGTCCTTCCGCTGCCTGATCCAACGGCTCAGCTGCCGGTGGTCTTCGGCCGGGCACCGGCGCTTCAGTCTTCCCAAGTTGGCAATCCGAGGCAAGCAAAAGCCGGCTGCCCCTCGAAGGAAACAGGCGAGGGCACGCGAGCGCCTTGCCCGATCCTTGCCGAGGCGAAGCGACGCGACCGCCCGTCCCGCCCGAACTCGGCCGAGCGGAAGGGGTGGAAGCGCTGCTCAAAGTGCCGCTGACTTAGACGTCGTGGCCGGAGTCGCGGCTCGTGATAGTCATTTGCTCGGTCGTGGCTTCGACCTTCACCGGCACGACGCCATCGTGGATCATGCCCAGCTGGCGGGCGGCGGCCTTGGACAGGTCGATGATGCGGCCATCGATGTACGGACCGCGGTCGTTGATCTCGACCTGTACCGACTGCCCATTTTCGAGGTTGGTAACCGTCACTTCGCTTCCCAGCGGCAGGTTCCGGTGCGCCGCGGTCAGCTTGTTCTGGTCAAAACGAACGCCACTTGCGGTCTTGCGGCCATGGAAGCGGGGGCCATACCAGGAGGCTTCGCCATGTTCGACAAAAGCGACGTCGTCGCGGTCCGGCCGGGAGCCGATCGCTGCGTCGGTTGTCGCGACAAGCGGGACTGCGAGGGCCATCACGGCGAGGCTCCATCGCAGCGTGTTCAGCGCTGGGTTTTTTCCCTTCATTCCCTGATCCAATTCCTTTCGTTGCGTCGCATTCGCAGGAGGATGCGGGATGGCAGGGTAGAATGCAAGCCAAAAGGACAAAAAAAGCCCCACCGTCACGGTGGGGCTCTTCCCGAAGTGCGCTTCTCGCGTCTTTTACGCGCCCGAAGAGCCGCCTGGACGGACTCCAGTAGCGATCGGCAGGCCTAATGCACGTCCGACCAGATTTTGCGCTTGAGCGCAAAGAGGAGGGCAGTCAGGGCGACTAGGAATATCATCACCTTAACGCCCAGCCGCTTCCGCACCTCCATCTCTGGCTCAGCGGCCCAGGAGAGGAACGTCACCACGTCCTTAGCCATCTGCTCGACCGTTGCCGTGGTGCCATCGGCGTAATCAACCCCGCCCTCGGAGAGGGGCGGTGCCATCGCGACCTGATGCCCAGGGAAATACTCATTATAGTGCATCCCCTCCATCAGCGCGAACCCGGCCGGTGGCTCCTCCTTGTAGCCCGTCAGCAGCGCGTAAACGTAGTCCGGACCGCCGACCCGAGCCTTGGTCATCAGGGACAGATCTGGCGGGTAGGCGCCGTTGTTGGCAGCCCGAGCGGCTGCCTCATTCGGGAATGGCTTGACGAAGCGGTCGGCTGCGACTGCCTTGCGGGTGAACATCTCACCTTCGTCATTGGGTCCATCCTCGACCTCAAAGTCGGCGGCGAAGTCTGTTACCTGCTGCGGCGTGAACCCAATGTCGGTCAAATTGCGGTACGCCAACAGGTGAGCGGCATGGCAGGACGAGCAGATCTGCTTGTAGACCTGGAAGCCGCGTTGCAGATCCGGCCGCCCGAAGGTCCCAAACGTTCCCGAGAAACTCCAGGATTGGGCGGGAAGCTTCGGTGCCTCCGACGCGACGGCGGCCCCGGTTGTAAACAGCAGCGTTGCGAACGCTGCCGCCAAGGTTTTCCGTTTCATTCTGCAACCCCATGCGCCGAAATGCCCACGCCCTTGCCGGTGACCGGCGCGCTGATGCTAGACGGGAGCGGCCGCGGCCGTTCGATGAAACCGAGCAGCGGCATAATGACGAGGAAAAAGGCGAAGTAGAAAGCTGTCGCCGCCTGGCCGAGCGGCACCCATACTCCTTCCGGCGGATGGCCGCCGACGACGCCAAGCAGAATGCAGTCGGCGACGAACAGCCAGAATACCTGCTTGTAGATTGGGCGGAAGCGGGCGCTGCGCACCGGCGAGCGGTCAAGCCACGGCAGGAACAAAAGAACCAACACCGCGGCAAACATTGCAATCACGCCCAAGAGCTTCGCCGGGATGAACAGGATATCGAACGTAATCGCCCGCAAGATCGCATAGAACGGCAGGAAATACCATTCCGGCACGATATGCGGCGGAGTTTGCATCGGGTTTGCCTTGATGTAGTTGTCCGGCTCCCCGAAGAAGTTCGGTGCGAAGAACACGAACGCCAGGTAGAAAATCAAGAACGCGCCTAGGCCGAACATATCCTTAACCGTGTAGTACGGTGTAAAAGGAATGGTATCCTGAGGGCCCTTGACATCAATGCCAAGCGGATTGTTTGACTTGCTGGTGTGCAATGCAACCAAATGCAAGAAAACCAGAGCAAACAAGAGGAAGGGTAGGAGGTAGTGAAGCGCGAAGAACCGATTGAGCGTCGGATTGTCGACCGCAAAGCCGCCCCACAGCCAAGTCACAATGGCATCACCCACGAGGGGGATAGCTGAGAAGAGGTTGGTAATGACCTTGGCGCCCCAGTAGCTCATTTGCCCCCATGGCAACACGTAGCCCATGAACGCGGTCGCCATCATTGCCAACAGAATGATCACGCCGATCTGCCACAAGAGTTCCCGCGGCGCCTTGTAGGAACCGTAATACAGGCCGCGAAACATGTGGATGTAAACGACGATGAAGAACATCGAGGCGCCGTTCATGTGCAGATAGCGCAATAGCCAACCGTAGTTGACGTCACGCATAATGCGCTCGACACTCTCGAACGCGTGCTGGGTGTGCGGCGTGTAATGCATCGCCAGCACGACGCCGGTCGCGATCATGATTACCAGGACGATCCCGGCGAGCGACCCGAAGTTCCACCAGTAGTTGAGGTTTCGTGGGGTCGGATAGTCGACAAGATCGTGCTGCATCATCGTAAAGATCGGCAATCGCTTGTCGACCCATGCGATAATGGGATTCTTCCAGGTTTTGGCGTCCATGACAGAAAACTCTCAGCCGATTTCGATACGATTGTCGTCGAGGAACCGGTACGGCGGAACCGCAAGATTGGCGGGCGCCGGTCCTTTGCGGATGCGCCCCGAGGAATCGTAGTGCGATCCGTGGCACGGGCAAAACCAGCCGCCGTAGTCGCCTTTCGCGTCGGTCGGTCGCTGGCCGAGGGGAATACACCCCAGGTGCGTGCAAACCCCGACGACAACGAGCCATTCCGGCTTTTCGACGCGGGCGCTGTCCGGCTGAGGATCGGGAAGCTGGTCGACGTTGACGTCGCGCGCCGCTGTGATCTCGGCCGCAGTCCGGTGGCGAATGAACACCGGTTTGCCTTGCCAAATGACCGTGATCGCTTGCCCCACCGCAATCGGCGACAAGTCAACCCCGGTGATCGCAACTGCGAGCGTATCGCGCGCTGGGTTGAGACTATCAATGAACGGCCACGCGGCAAATGCGGTGCCAACCGCGGCAACGGTGCTGGTCGCGATCAGAAGAAAATCGCGCCGTGTCTCCTCGTCGTCCGCGGCATGAGGAGAAGCCAGTGTGGAGTCTGCCATGGAAACCCTCTTCCGTGTTTCTTGTCCAGGGGTGCTGGCACCCCCTCGCAGCTTTGTTGCGCAGGAAAGAAGGCAAGAGGGCGCTTGGTGCTTGAGCTCGCGCCTGCCCACCCCTTTCGCAACCCGCCGGCCACCCCGGTGATGGCCAAGCTGTTTATCCCGCAACCCATTTCCGGAACACAATCCGGCGCCCCGCCGGCGCGCAGGCGCCGAATATCCGACCCTCCCATATAAGCCAAAGGCTCAAAGGTGAAAAGGCCTATGCTGCAGCGCGGGAAAAACTCCTCTGCTTGAGCAGCTAGACGACTCTCTCGCCCGCAGCGATATCCCGGTGCTAAGTATGCGCATTGCCCTCTACCAGCCCGATATCCCGCAGAATGCCGGCACGATCATTCGCACCGCGGTCTGTTTCGGCCTTGCTGTCGATCTGATCGAGCCCTGTGGTTTCGTGCTTTCGGATCGGCACTTCCGCCGCGCCGGTCTTGACTACCTCGCGGCTGCAACGATCGAACGCCATCCCAACTGGGCCGCGTTTCGCGCCTTTCACAAGGCTCCGGCACGGCTCGTGCTTCTGACGACGAGCGCCGAATGCGTCTACACGGAGTTCGCCTATCGTGATACCGATATCCTGCTCGCGGGGCGGGAAAGCGGCGGAGTGCCGGCTGACGTACACGCAGAAGTAGAGGCGTGCGTTCGAATCCCGCTGAAGCCAGGGGCGCGTGCGTTGAATGTCGCGGTTGCCGTCGCCATGGTGGTGGGCGAGGCCCTGCGCCAGACCGGCGGCGCTTCCGCTGGCGGCAGCGGACCGACCCCACTATAGTGCCGCCGCGCGGAGCGGGCGAACAGCGAGCTGATGAGGAGTGTTTCGAGATGGGCTCAGCGCCCGAGCCAATGCTGGTGCCGGTCCTGACGGCCAAGATCCATCGGGCAACGGTGACTGCGGCCGACATGCATTATGAAGGCAGCATTACCATCGATCGCGCCCTGATGGCGCGGGCGGATCTTGTCGCGTTTCAGCAGGTCCAAATCTACAACATCACCAACGGCGCGCGCTTCGAAACCTACGTGATCGAAGGCGAGGCAGAGAGCGGCACCATCCAAATAAATGGAGCCGCCGCACATCTGGCTCGGCCGGGCGATCTGATCATCATCGCCGCTTACGCGATGGTGCCACGAACGCTGGCGGCCGGCTGGCAGCCTCGCATCGTTCTCGTTGATGCCGACAACCGGCCGGTCGCAGCGGCGGCGAGTACGCCGGCCCTATGAAGTGGCGGCCGCTCGCTGGGTGGCATGAAGGTGCTCGTGCCAGCGCCACGCCGTTTCGATAACGGCTTCAAGTGATGACGAGTGTCGAAACGCAAGGCCCAGGACTTCGACCGAGCGGCCTGGTGCTGCAACGAGCGCCGGCGGATCGCCGGGCCGGCGCGGAGCGTACGACAACGGCACCTTGCGTCCGGTTACGGCCTCCGCGCATGCGACAACCTCGCGCACGGAATAGCCGCGGCCCGTGCCGAGGTTGAGCTTAAGAGAGCCTTTGCCAGCAATAAGATGCTTCAGTGCCGCGACGTGGGCGTCGGCCAAGTCGGCGACGTGGATATAGTCGCGCACGGCGCTGCCATCAGGTGTCGGATAATCGGTGCCAAAGATCTTGAGTGGGGGCCGGGTGCCGAGGATCGCATCAAGCACCAGCGGAATCAGGTGCGTCTCGACCACGCGGCACTCGCCGATCTCGGTTTCTGGGTCAGCACCTGCGGCATTGAAGTAGCGCAGGCACGCGTGCGGAAGACCGTAGGCCATTTCGTAATCGGCCAGCACCCGCTCGATCATCAGCTTGCTGGCTCCGTACGGGTTGACCGGGTGCTGCGGCGTCGTCTCCGGGATCGGCACCTCCGCCGGCTCGCCATAGGTCGCGCAGGTGCTGGAAAAGACGAACGCACGCGCACTGTGGGCGACGGCGGCGTCGGCGACGTTGAGGGCGCCGACCGTGTTATTCCGGTAGTAGAGTGCGGGCGCCTGCATCGATTCGCCGACCAGGGCCAATGCGGCGAAATGCATGACGGCGACCGGGCGGTACTGCTGGAAGACCTCCTGCAAGCGCTCAGGATCAAGGATGTCGCCGAGCTCAAGCGGTCCCCAGCGCACCGCCCAGCGGTTGCCGGTGGAAAGATTGTCGTAGGTTACGGGAAGGTAGCCGGCCTGGGCGAGAGCCTTGCAGGCATGGCTGCCGACATAGCCCGCGCCCCCGGTAACGAGGACGCGCTGCGGAGCGGTGGTGGTCATGATCCGATTCCCCGATTTCCGATAGTCGGTGCGCGAAGGCAGCGCCGTCCCCGAGGACGGCCGGCCTTCTTTCCTGCGGAACGATCTTCAGTTCACGCTTAAGCTGCGCTTGATCGTGCTGGCGTTGGCGCCACTGCCGCGGTGACGGGTGCCTGCCGGTTCGTTTCGGCAATTGCCGCGCTGATCTGTCCCGACCGCACAACCGAGCGGAAATACTCGATCGTTCGTGCCAGGCCCTGCTTGAGCGGAATCGTCGGTTGCCAGCCGAGCAGTTCGCGCGCGCGGGTGATGTCTGGGCAGCGCTGCAGGGGGTCGTCCGCCGGCAGCGGACGGAATTCCATCCCGGCAGTCGAGCCGGTCATCTCGATGACCATTTCTGCCAACTGACGGATTGAGAACTCGCCCGGATTGCCGATGTTGACCGGCCGATAGATATCACCCTCGGTGTTCATCAACCGCAACAGGCCTTCCACCAGGTCATCGACGAAGCAGAAAGAGCGCGTCTGGCTGCCGTCGCCGTACAGCGTGAGCTTCTGGCCGGTCAACGCCTGGATGATGAAGTTCGAAACAACCCTGCCATCGTGCGGATGCATGCGCGGCCCGTAGGTGTTGAAGATGCGGACGACGCGGATATCGAGCTGGTGCATGCGGTGGTAATCGAAAAAGAGCGTCTCGGCGCAGCGCTTGCCCTCATCGTAGCAGGCACGAATGCCGATGGGGTTGACCGCGCCGCGGTATTCCTCCGGCTGCGGGTGGATCTGCGGATCGCCGTAAACCTCGCTCGTGGAGGCCTGGAGAATGCGGGCCCGGGTTCGCTTGGCGAGGCCCAGCATGTTGATGGCACCGTGAACGCTGGTCTTGGTCGTCTGCACCGGGTCGGCCTGATAGTGAACCGGGGATGCCGGGCATGCGAGGTTGTAGATCTGATCAACCTCGACATAGAGAGGGAACGTCACGTCATGGCGCAGGACCTCGAAGAACGGCCTGCCGATCATATGCGCGATGTTGTCCTTGTTGCCGGTAAGGAAGTTATCGACGCAAATGACGTCGCAGCCCATGTCGAGCAGCCGTTCACAGAGGTGCGAGCCGACGAATCCGGCGCCGCCGGTCACCAAAACGCGCTTGCGCAAGAACATGATCAACTTCTCCTGATCGATCGGCTGGGGGAACCTACACGAAGGGCGAGCGAGACGAAACCCTGGGGAGCCCCCCTATTTGGAGAGGGCCGGAATTAAGTACAATTTATACTAGTTGTGATCCGTAAACATTCGGCTAAAGATAGGGCTTTCGCGATCAGGGGGCAGTGACCTGGGAGCTTCGATGCCCGCGCATCACGCTGTAGGCCGCCAGATTCCGGAACTGCCGCAGCACTACGGCGCTGAGTCAGGGTGGGGTGTGGGACTTGGGTGGGCGGCCGCGACCTGGAGCTGGGTTCGGACCAGTGTGGCGAAAACACCGTCTGCCGCCAGCAGTTCGGCCGGGCTGCCGCGCTCGATGATGCGCCCGTCCCCGAAAACGAGGACGAGGTCGGCATCGCGGATGGTGGACAGCCGATGCGCGATGACGAAGGTGGTCCGCCCCTGCATCAGCTGTTTCAACGCCCGCTGCACGCGCGCCTCGGTCGCCGCATCAAGGGCGCTCGTCGCTTCGTCGAGGATGAGGATCGGCGGGTCCTTCAAGAGCGCGCGGGCAATCGCGATCCGCTGGCGTTCGCCGCCTGAGAGCGTGGTGCCCCGCTCGCCGACCAGCGTATCGTAGCCGCGCGGCTGGTTCTGGATGAAGTCGTGCGCCTCCGCGAGCGAGGCCGCGCGCACAAGCTCTTCATCGGTTGCGTCGGCCCGGCCGACGCGAAGGTTGTCGGCGATCGAGCGGTAGAACATCGTCGATTCCTGAAACACGACGCCGATGTTGCGGCGAAGTGAATCAAGCGTGAGGTCGCGGATGTCGATGCCGTCGATGCAGATCCTGCCCGCGCTCGGATCGGCAAGGCGGTGCAGCAACGCCATTGCCGTGCTCTTGCCGGCGCCCGTACTGCCGACAAGGGCGACGGTGGTGCCGGGCGGAACGCTGAACGACAGGGACGAGACGGCGGGCGTGACGCCGTCATAGGAGAAACTCACGTCCTCGAAACTGACCGCCCCTGCAACCCGGTCAATCGAGATCGCGCCAGGCTTCTCGGTCACGGTGGGCCGCGTATCGAGGACGGCGAAGAACTGGCCGAGGCCGTGCATCTGAAAGAACAGCCGGCTGGCAAAACCCATCGCCTGCTCCAGGCGGCCGATCAGCATGGTGGCAAAGCCCATGAAGCTGACGATCTCGCCGACCGACGCAAGGCCGCGCAGGTTCAGCCACGTGCCGAGCACGAAAATAGTGATCACCGTGATGGTTGAGGCGGACCGGGTCAGCACGCTTACCAGCGCCCACATGTTGAGGACTGGATACTGGGCCGCCAGCACGCGGCGGATGACGAATCCGAGCGTGCGTGCCTCCGCCGACAACCGGGCGTAGGAGTGGATCAGCGGGATGTTGCCGAGCGCGTCGCCGGCCCTGAGCGCCAGTTTCGAATGGTATTCCTCGACCAGGCCCTGGGCGTGCTCGGTCTTGCGGATCACGAAAGTTGTGAGGATGGCAAAGACGACGATCAGGACGACCAACAGCAGGGCGAGACGCCAGTTGAGGAAAAACGACAACGGCAGCAGGACGACAAGCGCCACGAACGTTGCAAGATGCTCGCGGAAGAAGGACAGCCAGACACCGAACAGATTGTCGACGCCGGTCAGCATTATCTTCAGCAGGCGGCCGGAATGCGAATCGGCGTGGTAGGCGGGCGAAAGCGTCAGGACATGGCCGAAGAACGTCGCCATCGCCGCCAGCCGGCGTCGATGCGCCAGCCGGTCGGCATGGAGTGCCACCAGCATGCTGGCCACGATGCCGCTCAACCCCACAACGCTCCATACGGCGAGCAGCCGCATGCTGGCAGACCAGGTCTCGCCTGGCTGCGCACGGTCGCTATTGACGAGAACGTCGATGATGCGGCCAAAGAGGAACGGTTCGACGTAATAAAGGACGGCGACCGCAACGTTGGCCACGACAAGGGTGATGGCGAGCCGCCGCTCCGGCGCGAGCAAGCCGAGCACCCGACTGTAGATGCGAAAGAATTCCATCGGCTTCTCTGCCGGTTAGTGGAAAGCGGACAAGCTGCTTCTGCGATTGAGCGTCCTTGATGAGAGGCATGGTTTACGGGAGCGGCAGACGAAAGAACAGAGCCTGATCTCAGCTTCCGCTACAATCGCGGGCGCGACGACCGCGGCTGGCTGAGTGAAGCGCGTTGACACCGGCGCGGTGTTGCCCTTGGCTTCAGGGAGGCAAACGTCCCGGCGGTGGCGACTCCCATGGCATATCAGTCCTTGCGCGCTTTTATCGAACACCTCGAACGGAACGGTCGCCTCAAGCGAGTCCGCGAGCCGGTCTCTCCGGTCCTGGAGATTACCGAGATCCAAACCCGCTTGTTGGCCGAGCAGGGACCGGCGGTTCTGTTCGAGAAGGTGGTCCGGCCCGACGGCGCTGCATACACGATGCCGGTGCTCGCTAACCTGTTCGGCACCGTGGAGCGGGTGGCGTGGGGCATGAACCGCGCGCCCAACCAACTGCGCGAAGTGGGGGAGATGCTGGCGTTCCTGCGCCAACCGGAACCGCCCGGCGGCTGGCGCGAGGCGCTCGACATGCTGCCGCTCCTGAAAACCGTGATGGCGATGCACCCGCGCAGCGTCAACCGCGCCCCGTGCCAGGAGGTGGTGATCGAGGGCGATGACATTGATCTCACCCGGCTGCCGATCCAGACCTGCTGGCCTGGTGAACCGGCGCCACTGATCACTTGGCCGCTGGTCGTGACCCAAGGGCCCACTGCCGGTGCGCGCGGCGGCGACAAGCGCGACGCGTTCAACCTCGGCATTTACCGGATGCAGCTGATTGATCAGCGAACGACGCTAATGCGCTGGCTCAAGCATCGCGGCGGCGCCCAGCATCACGCCCGCTGGAAGGGGGTGCGCTCGGACCCGCTGCCGGCGGCCGCCGTAATCGGGGCCGACCCCGGAACCATCCTCGCTGCGGTGACGCCGGTGCCCGACACGCTCTCGGAATACCAGTTCGCCGGCCTATTGCGCGGGGCGAAAGTGGAACTGGTGGACTGCAAGACGGTGCCGATCAAGGTGCCTGCGGAGGCCGAGATTGTCCTTGAAGGGCACGTGTCTCTGGACGAGGAAGGCGACGAAGGGCCCTACGGTGACCACACCGGCTACTATAATGCGGTGGAGCGCTTCCCCGTTTTTCACCTGAGCGCGATCACCATGCGCCGCGAGCCGATTTATCTGTCGACCTTCACAGGCCGGCCGCCGGATGAGCCTTCGGTCCTCGGCGAGGCGCTCAACGACGTCTTCGTGCCGCTGCTGCAGCAGCAGTTTCCGGAGATCGTCGATTTCTGGCTGCCGCCCGAGGCGTGTTCGTACCGGGTTGCCGTCGTCTCGATGCGCAAAGCCTACCCCGGCCACGCCAAGCGGGTGATGATGGCGGTCTGGTCCTTCCTCAGGCAGTTCATGTACACGAAGTTTGTCATCGTCGTTGATGCCGATATCAACGTTCGCCAATGGACCGACGTCGTGTGGGCGGTTTCGACCAACGTCGACCCGGCACGCGACGTGACCATGGTTGAGCGGACTCCGATCGACTATCTCGACTTCGCCTCGCCCGTCTCGGGGTTGGGCAGCAAGATGGGGATCGACGCGACCGAGAAGGCATTTCCCGAGACGGATCGCGCTTGGGGGCGCAAGCTCAAGATGAGTGAGGAGGTCGTTGAACTCGTCACGCGGAAATGGTCCCGCTACGGGTTGCCCGGCAGCGGTCGGCCGATCTGGCCAGTGAACGATTGACAGGAGAGTGCAGGTCTCGATCCCGTTCGGCCCGCATGCTAAGGCAGACGCAGGCCGCTCGGCCGTGACTGCCGATGAGGAGGCAAAGCTTTGCCTGATGAAGCGCCCACCCAACCCTCTGCCGTTCGCGCGGCCGCCGCGAATGCGCGCGCTTGGCCTTTCGTCGAAGCGCGCACCCTTGTCGAGCGGTTCGCTGACCAGCCGCCGGCGAAGGGTTACGTCCTGTTCGAAACCGGATATGGCCCATCGGGGTTGCCGCACATCGGCACCTTCGGGGAGGTTGTGCGCACGTCGATGGTGCGCCACGCGTTTGCGCAGCTCTCCGACCTGCCGACGCGGCTCCTGGCATTTTCTGATGACATGGACGCGTTGCGCAGTGTGCCTGGGAACGTGCCAAACCAAGGGATGCTCGCGGAGCATTTAGGTCGGCCGCTGACGACGGTGCCGGATCCCTTCGGCACCCATCCCAGCTTCGGTGAGCACAACAACGCCCGCTTGCGTGCATTCCTCGATCGCTTTGGCTTCGAGTACGAATTCGCGAGCGCAACCGAGTATTACCGGAGCGGCCGCTTCGATGCGGCGCTGCGCACCGTTCTCAAACACTATGACGCCGTCGCCAACATCGTCTTGCCGACGCTCGGCTCTGAACGCCAAGCAACCTACAGCCCGTTTCTTCCCGTGTGCGCCAAGACCGGCCGCGTGCTGCAGGTGCCGTTGCGGCGGTGGGATGCCGAGGCGGGAACGATCGTTTATGTCGATGATGACGGGGAGGAGATCGAAACATCGGTCACGGGCGGTCGATGCAAGCTCCAGTGGAAGGTCGACTGGGCGATGCGCTGGGCTGCGCTCGGCGTCGACTACGAGATGGCAGGCAAGGACCTGATCGATTCGGTTCGGCTCTCGTCGCAGATCTGCAGGATCATAGGTGGGGTACCGCCGGCCGGCTTTAATTACGAGCTGTTCCTTGATGAGCGCGGCGAGAAGATCTCCAAGTCGCGCGGCAACGGTCTTTCCGTTGATGACTGGTTGCGCTATGGGCCTGAAGAAAGTCTGACCTTGTTCATGTATCAAAAGCCGCGCAGTGCCAAGCGGCTTTACTTCGATGTCATCCCGAAGAACGTCGATGACTACATCGATGGTTTGACACGGTTTCCGCGCCAGGAAATCGCCGCCCAACTTGAGAATCCTGTCTGGCACATCCATCACGGCCAGCCGCCGCGGCAGGAAAGCCGCTTGAGCTACTCGATCCTCCTCAATCTCGTGACGGTCTGCCATACTGAGGATAAGGCCGTTCTGTGGCGGTATATTTCGAGCTATGACCCGGCGACGACGCCCGAGACGGCGCCTCTATGGGATCGTTTGCTCGACTTTGCGCTGGCCTATTACCGCGAATTCGTCAAGCCGCGCCTCAACTACCGGGCGGCGAGCGAGGCGGAGAAGGAGGCGCTTGCAGACCTCGGCGCCAGTCTGCGTGCGTTGCCGGCGCTGGCGGATGCGGAGACGATCCAGAGTGCCGTCTACGAAGTCGGCAAACGGCACGCGGTTTTTCCTGATCTGCGCGCGTGGTTTCGCAGCCTCTACCAGATCCTGTTAGGTCAGGACGACGGGCCGCGGATGGGCACCTTTATCGCCCTTTACGGACGCGACGAAGCGGTGACGCTCATTGACCGGGCGATTGCCGGCGAAGACTTGGCCGCCGGCGGCTGACGCGCGCGCCGCCGATCAGCTCGCCCGATTGCGCGCTGCTGGCTGGGCTATTGGCTGGCCCAAAGGATGCGCGCAACCCAATCGACTTCCTCGTCCGAAAAGACGAGGTCCGGGTGCTCGGGGTTCAGCGACTTCAGCTCAAGCTTGTGCGCGGTCTGCCGTTTCAGCATTTTCGCCATCACCTCGCCGGCCTTGGTCTTGACGACGACGCGGTCGCCGCGTCGGACGTTCGCCTGCGGACAGACGATGACGATGTCACCGTCGCGGTAAACGGGCTCCATGCTGTCGCCGCTGATCTCAAGCGCATACGCGTGCGGGTCGCCGATCTCCGGGAAGTTGACATCTTCCCAGGCCCCGCCGACGGGGTAGCCGGCATCATCGAAATATCCCTTAGCGCCGGCCTGCGCCATGCCGATCAGCGGAATGTTCTGCAGGCCGCCTGAGGCTTTGCCGCCGCTCGCATAGTTGGTGAACTCGCCGAGCGTTGCTCCGGTCGCTTCCAGAATCTTTGCGATGCTCTCCGTGCTCGGCCAGCGCGGTCGGCCGTCCCGCGTCATCCGTTTGCTTTTGTTGAATGTGGTCGGATCCAGGCGCGCCCGCTTGGCCAAGCCAGAGGCGGAAAGACCGCGCCGCGCGGCAAGCGTGTCGATGGCCTGCCATATGTCTGCGTGCTTCACCATGGGAACATTATCAGGCAATCAAGGGCAGAATGCACTAGGAACGAATTCAAATGCTGCTTGCAAACAGGAGTATTATCCTATATAGGGATTCTTAACGACAAACCATTGGAAGGACCGCGCGGGCCGTGACCGCCACACGCTTCGTGCCTCGATCGTTCTGCGGGGACTCCCCGACACAGCCCTTTGCGACTGCCGAGGAGGCATGGTTTTGGTTCGCCCGCTGCCAGATCGTTCGTCGGCAAGGCGCGCGATTCGCACCGCTTCCGGGCGCTTCGGTGCGCCCGTGCGATCCAGACGACATATATCGTGCAGCCGTCAGTTTGAAGAGGAAAGGACTTCTTGGCCGCCGTCATCTCGCGGTTCTGGGACACTTCGGTGTGTCAGGGCGTCCGCCCGATCCGCGTTGTCCAGAGGAGGAAGAACCTGCCCGGCTGTGGGAGCAGGCGATCGATCGGCTGACGACCGTCCTGCAGGAGAAAGGAATAGTAGCCTGATGGCTATGCGCATCCCGCCCGCCGCCGGCGCACCTGCCGACTTGACCGAGGAGGCCGCTGCAGCTCTTGTCGTCTTTACAGGCATGACGGGTATTCGCTGGCTCAAGCCGCTGCGCGCCGGTTTCCGCCACTGCTTCGTGGTGGTGTTCCAGGGCGACACCGCCATCGTCTGTGACCCGCTATCCAACCAGATGCTCCTTGGCAGTGTTCGGCCGGCAACACCGCCCGTTGTGACCGACTGGTACCGCGAGCGCGGATTTACCGTTGTTGCGACCCGGATCACCGAAGTGCCGCGGCGCGGGGCCCTGCTTCGGCCGTTGACCTGCGTCGAGATCGTCAAGCGCGTGCTTGGCATCAGGGCGCCCTTTGTCCTGACACCCTGGCAACTCTACCGCCACCTCCTGGCGCTCGCGCCGGTGCGCACGCAAGAGACGCTTGACAGCACGCTCTGCTATGAATATAGTCCTAGATGCGACGGGCCGAATTGTGCCCAAACGTCATCGCTTCTACTGGCGCACGGCGATGGCCGTGATCTTTCCTAGGATGAAGCGCCTGTCGAGTGGGTATTGCGTGTGTCCCTACCGTTCGCCGTTGTCCTTAGCGGCGGCGCCAAGTTAACCGTGCGCGGAGTCAGCATGACGATGTCGGGTCTCAACCCTCAGGACGTAATCCGCCGCTATCAGCGTGCCCGAGAGCGGCGTTCTGGCTGGGAGAGCTTGTGGCAGGAATGCTACGATTACGCCCTGCCCAGCCGCGACACCGCAGTGCGTGCGTCGGTGCAAGGGGTTCGGCGGACGGATCGTCTGTTCGACGGCACCGCGCCCGATGCGGTGGATCAACTCGCTGCCAGCCTGATGGCGCAATTGACGCCGCCATGGGCGCGCTGGTTCGGCTTTGCCTCCGGCCCCGACATTGAGGCTGGGGAGCGCTGGGCGGTCGGTCCGGAGCTCGAGCGGGCGACGACGATCATTCAATCGCATTTCGACCGCTCCAACTTCGCCGTCGAAATGCACCAGTGCTACCTCGATCTGGTGACGGCTGGCAGTGCATCCCTCTTGTTTGAAGAGGCAGCGCCCGGCGAAACGTCCGCGTTTCGCTTCACGGCCGTTCCTCTCTCGCAGGTGCTGCTTGAAGAGGGACCCTCGGGGCGTCTCGACACCACGTTCCGCCGCACCGAGCTTACCGTTGCACAGCTGTTAGCGCGCTTTCCCCAGGCCGTGTCCCATCCCGGGCTCGTCAGCACGATGGACAACGAGCCGGACACACGCGTGGGCGTGATCGAAGCCGTCCTGCCGGAAGCCGGAACCTACCGGTACATGGCGATTGCCGAGCTCGATGCGCTGCGGCAGCAGGCACCGGCCGTGCTCGCCGAAGGGACCTTCGCCGCGTCGCCGTTCATCAATTTCCGTTGGCTCAAGGCACCGGGTGAGACGTACGGGCGCTCGCCGGTCATGAAGGCCCTACCGGAAATCAAAACCGCCAACAAGGTTGTCGAACTCGTTCTCAAGAATGCTTCGATCGCGGTCACGGGCATCTGGCAGGCCGACGATGATGGCGTCATCAACCCGGCGACGATCAAGCTGGTGCCGGGAACCATCATTCCGAAGGCGGTTGGGTCAGCAGGCCTCACTCCACTGCAGACGCCGGGCCGGTTCGATGTCTCCGAGATCCTTCTCGATCAGCTACGCTCGCGTATCCGCAAGGCCCTGTTCGTCGATTTCC
>Ga0116151_10002748_pt1 | contig 16051 bp, 12 predicted proteins | sample AD_UKC117_MetaG_FD_89893 | JGI IMG/M metagenome (GOLD analysis project Ga0116151, IMG submission 89893) | Active sludge microbial communities of municipal wastewater-treating anaerobic digesters from Hong Kong - AD_UKC117_MetaG | ecosystem: Engineered > Bioreactor > Anaerobic > Digestate...
CGGCCTGCCGGGCAACCCGGTCTCGGTCTTCGTCAACACGGAGACCCTCGTCAAGGAGCTGCTGTACGCGCTGTCGGGCGCGGCCTACGAGCCGCTCTACGCGCCGGTCGCGGCGGCCGAGGATATACGGCGCAAGGGTTCGGACAGGGTAGAATTCCTGCCGGTCAAGATAGACGCGGACGGCGTTCGGCCGGTCAGGTACGGCGGCTCGTCGGGCCTCCAGGCCCTCGCCGAGGCTCACGGCTTCGTGCGCCTCGAGATAGGCCAGGACGCCATAGCGAAGGGGACGGTGACGCGTGTTAGACTCGTTCGGTAGGCGCGTCCGCTACCTGCGCGTATCGGTCACCGACCGATGCAACCTGCGCTGCGCCTACTGCATGCCGCCGGAGGGCGTCGCCTTCGTGCCCCACGAGCGCGTCCTGAGCCTCGAGCGCATCGCCCTCGTCGCGCGAGCGGCGGCCGGCCTCGGCTTCGACAAGGTCAGGCTCACAGGCGGCGAGCCGCTCGTCCGCAAGGGCCTCCCGGAGCTCGTATCGATGCTCCGGGATATCCCGGGCCTGGCGACGATAGCGATGACGACGAACGGCACCCTCCTCGCGCCGGTCGCCGCCGACCTGGCGCGCCGTGGCCTGTCGAACGTCAACGTGTCGCTCGACGCCCTCGACCCGGCGCGCTACGCTTCGATCACCCGCGGCGGCGACGTCCGGGACGCGATAGCAGGAGTACGGGCGGCCAGGGCGGCCGGGCTGCCGGTCAAGCTGAACGTCGTGCTCGGCGACTCCGACGGCCCCGAGGACCTCGACGCGGTGACCGCCTTCGCCGCGTCCGAGGGCTGCGCGGTGCAGACCATACGGCGCTACAGGCTCGACGAGGACAAGCTCGACGGCGGCCTCTACGACAGGCCGTCTCCGTGCTCGGCCTGCGACCGGATCCGCCTGTTGGCCACCGGCGAGCTCAAGCCCTGCCTGCACGGCGACGCGACCGTGCCGGTAGACTTCGACGATATAGAGGGTAGCGTACGAGCCTGCGTTGCGATGAAGCCGATCCGCGGCGAGCGCGCCTCGGAGCACCTCGTCAGCTCGATAGGAGGATAGATGGCGACTGGAACGGTACTGACCCATATCGACGGCGCCGGCAAGGCGTCGATGGTCGACGTCTCGGGCAAGGGCCGAGTCAGGCGGACCGCGCGCGCCGCGTGCGCCGTGGTCATGGCGCCGTCGACGATAGAGCTCATACGCGCCAACGGCATGGCCAAGGGCGACGTGCTGGCGACCGCGCGGATAGCGGGCATCATGGCCGGGAAGAAGGCCGCCGAGCTCATCCCGCTCTGCCACAACATCGAGATCGACCGCGTCGCGGTCGACTTCGAGCTGCTGAGCGACCGCGTGGCCATCGAGAGCCTGGCCGTCTGCACCGACAGGACGGGCATCGAGATGGAGGCGCTGACGGCCGCCAGCGTCGCGGCCCTGACGATCTGGGACATGTGCAAGGCCGTCGACAAGGGCATGCGCGTCGACGGCCTGACCCTGATCGAGAAAACCAAGGGAACGGAGGCCGGCGCATGAGGATCGGCATCGTCACCGTGTCGGACCGGGCCAGCCGGGGCGAGTACGACGACCTCTCGGGCCCCGAGATGGAGACGGCCTTCTCCGAGCTGGTCCCCGGCGCGGAGATCCGCAGGCTAGTCGTCCCCGACGACGAGGACGCCATCGTCGAGGCGCTCGAGAGCCTCGGCGGCTTCGACTGGGTCTTCACGACCGGCGGCACCGGCCCGGCTCCCCGCGACGTCACGCCCGAGGCCACCCGACGCTTCATCGACCGCGAGGCGCCGGGCCTGGCCGAGTACCTGAGGCTCGAGTCGCTCAAGGAGACGAGCCACGCGGTTTTCAGCCGCGGTATAGCAGGCATGCGCGGAGCGTGCTACGTGGTCAACGCGCCGGGCTCGGTCAAGGCCGCCAGGCTGTGCGCCCGCGTCTTCGCCCCGCTGCTCGAACACGGCGTCGCCATGGCTAGCGGCAAGGGCCATTGAACTTTCCTACATTTTCGTAGCATCATGCCGTCATGCTCGATAGAAACGACCGTGACGACGAGCTTCGGGTCCTGCGGCTCCTCTTCGACATCTCGCGCGTGCTCGACCGTACGCCCGACCTGCGCGGCGCCTTGGCGCCGATGCTCGACCTGCTCGAGTCGCGGGCCGGCCTCGGCAGGGGCGTGGTCACCCTGCTCGACCGCGCCCAAGGCGTGCTACGCATCGAGGCGGCCCCGAGCCTGAGCGAGGCGGAGCGCGGCCGCGGCCTCTACCGGCTCGGCGAGGGCCTGATAGGCCGCGTGTTCGAGTCGGGCGTCCCGGTGACCGTGCGCGACCTCGCGGCCGAGCCGCGGCTACTTAACCGGGCCGGCGGTCGGGACGCCGCCGAACTCGCCGGCGTCTCGTGCCACGTCGTACCGATACGCTCGGGCGATTCGGTCATCGGCACCCTAAGCGCCGAGCGCAAGCCGGTCGACCGCTATCCGTCGAGCCGGGCCGAGCCGGAAGCCGCGGCGCTCGACGCCGACCGATCGCTACTCGAGAAGGCGGCCGAGCTACTGGCCGATTCGGCGAAGCTGCGCGAGCGCCTCCAGGAGGACCGTATCAAGGTGGGCGTCGCCTCGTCGGCGCGAGCCGAGGACGGCCAATACCCCGGCCTCGGGCCGTCGTCGCCGTTGCCGCCGAGCCTGTCGGGCGGTATCGTCGGCACGAGCGCCGCGATGCGCGCGGTATTCGAGCTGGTAAGCCAGGTAGCCCCGAGCGACGCGACGGTGCTCGTCTCCGGCGAGAGCGGCACGGGCAAGGAGCTGGTCGCCGCCGAGCTCCACCGGCTGTCGCGCAGGGCCGACGGCCCCTTCGTCAAGGTCAACTGCTCGGCCCTGGCCGAGTCGGTGATCGAGAGCGAGCTGTTCGGCCACGAGCGCGGCGCGTTCACCGGCGCGGTAGGCATGCGCAAGGGCCGCTTCGAGCTGGCCCACGGCGGCACGCTCTTCCTCGACGAGATAGGAGAGCTGTCGCCCCAGGTCCAGATCAAGCTGCTGCGCGTCCTGCAGGAGCGCGAGATAGAGCGGGTCGGCGGCAGCGCCAGCCTCAAGGTCGACGTGCGGGTAATAGCCGCGACCAACCGCAGGCTCGACGAGGAGGTCAAGGCCGGCCGCTTCCGGGAGGACCTATACTACCGCCTGAACGTGTTCCCTATACGCATCCCGCCGCTGCGCGAGCGCAAGAGCGATATCGTGCTGCTCGCGGATCATTTCACCGAGAAGTACGCGGTCAGGAACGATAAGCCGATCAAGCGCATCTCGAGCCCCGCCCTCGACCTGTTCACGAGCTACCACTGGCCGGGCAACGTACGGGAACTGGAGAACTGCATCGAGCGGGCCGTCATCCTGTCGAACGACATGGTCATACACTCGTACCACCTGCCGCCGAGCCTCCAGTCCGCCGGGTCGACGAATACCGGCCCCACGGCCACCCTGTCCGCGGCCCTGTCCAGGCTCGAGAAGGAGCTGATAGTCGAGGCGCTCAAGATGACCGGCGGGAATATGGCGCAGGCGGCTAGACGCCTGGGTATCACCGAGCGCCAGATGGGGCTGCGGGTTCGTCAGTATTGCCTGAACTGGAAGGCGTATAGAGCTACATATTTGTAGGTTATATTGATTTTTCCTACTTTTTTGTAGCTTTCGATTGTATCAATAAAACCCCGATCATTCAGATCTACGCACCTAGGCCTTTGCCAAGCTTTCCGGGAGGCTTTTTGGCTAGTTTCATGTATGTTGGCATGTTTTTTGCATTAAGACTGTATCTTCGATTCATCAGGAGCTTCTATGCACGATCCAGCGAGCCTCGCAGAACCATCCATAACCGAACTATTCGGCCGCAACAGCTTCTCGAACGCGGTGATGCGCGAATGGCTGCCCAAGACCTGCTTCGTCGAACTGCTCGAGGTGCAGGCAGGCCGCAAGGAGCTGTCGCTCGAGATGGCCGACATAGTCGCCGACGCGATGAAGAGCTGGGCGATCCAGAACGGCGCGACCCACTACACCCACTGGTTCCACCCGCTCAACGGCCTGACGGCCGAGAAGCACGAGTCGTTCATCGCGCCGACAGGCGACGGCCGCGTGCTGATGGAGTTCTCCGGCAAGGAGCTGATCAAGGGCGAGCCGGACGCGTCGAGCTTCCCGTCCGGCGGGCTGCGCGCGACCTTCGAGGCCAGGGGCTACACCGCCTGGGACGTGACGAGCCCGGCCTTCCTCAAGCAGGACGCGACGGGCACGACCCTATGCATCCCGACGGCGTTCTTCAGCTACTACGGCCACGCCCTGGACAAGAAGGTGCCGCTCCTGCGATCGATGGACGCGCTCAGCAAGCAGGCCATACGCGTACTCCGCGCCCTCGGCAACGATAGCTCGCTGCGCGTCGTACCGACCGTCGGGCCGGAGCAGGAGTACTTCCTCGTCGACAAGGCCTACTACGACGAGCGGCCGGACCTGATGCTGACCGGGCGGACGGTCTTCGGCTCGATGCCGGCCAAGGGCCAGGAGATGGAGGACCACTACTTCGGGGCCATCAACGCCAGGGTGGCCGCCTTCATGCGGACGCTGAACAACGAGCTGTGGAAGGTCGGCGTAGCCGCCAAGACCCAGCATAACGAGGTCGCCCCGAACCAGTTCGAGCTGGCGCCCGTCTTCGCGAGCTCGAACGTAGCCGTCGACTCGAACCAGCTCGTCATGGAGACCATCAGGCGGGCGGCCAACCTGCACGGCATGGAGGCGCTGCTCCACGAGAAGCCGTTCGAGGGCGTCAACGGCTCCGGCAAGCACAACAACTGGTCGATAGCGACCGACGACGGCGTCAACCTGCTCGAGCCCGGCGAGAACCCCGAGTCGAACGCGCGCTTCCTCCTGTTCATCGCGGCCGTCGTCGAGGCGGTCGACCGCTACGCGCCGCTCCTGCGCGCGTCGGCGGCGATAGCGGGCAACGACCACCGGCTCGGAGCCGACGAGGCGCCCCCGGCCATCGTCTCGATATTCTTCGGCAGCCTCCTCTCCGAGCTGCTCGACAGCATCGCCGACGGCAAGCCGCTCGCCGGCACCGGCTCCGCCCACAGGATAGAGCTCGGCGTCACCACGATCCCGGCCCTGCCGGTCGATATATCCGACCGCAACAGGACGAGCCCGTTCGCCTTCACCGGCAATAAATTCGAATTCCGCATGGTCGGCTCGTCCCAGTCGATCGCGACGCCGAACACCTACCTGAACACGGCCGTGGCCCAGGTGCTGTCGGAATTCGCCGACGTCCTCGAGGCGGCCCCGGATAAGCGCGCCGCCATCCAGGAGATCATCCGCGTCTCGTACTCCGCCCACCGCAGGGTCGTGTTCAACGGGAACGGCTATTCGGACGAGTGGGTCAAGGAAGCCGAGCGGCGGGGACTGCCGAACGTCCGCTCGACTGTCGACGCCCTGGCGGTCCTCGCGCGCGACGAGACCATAGAGCTGTTCGAGGCTCACAAGGTGCTGTCGAGGGCGGAATCGATCAGCCGCCACCATATCTACCTCGAGAAATACTCGAAGCAGGTCAATATCGAGGCCGGCGTGATGGTCGACATGGCCAGGCGCACGATCTTCCCGGCGACCGGCGCCTACGCGGCCGCGCTCGCCCGCGACGCCGCCGCGCTCGCCGCGATCGGGGCCGCGTCGACCGCTATCGAGAAGCGGGCGAAGCGCATAGCTGAGCTTACGGGCGAGATAGCCGGCGAGACCGAGCGCCTCGAGGCCGTGCTCGGCGAGGCCCAGGGGACGGACGACGTCGCCCTCCAGGCCAAGGCGTACCGCGACAGGGTCGTCCCCCAGATGGACGCCCTGCGCGGCAGGGTCGACGCCGCCGAGAAGCTGGTAGACAAGAAGGCGTGGCCGCTGCCGACCTACGAGGAGCTGCTGTTCAGGCTCTAGGCGATCCGCTCGGGGCGCGTATAGACGACCGGCGACTCGTCGGCGACGCGGCCGACTATGGTCACGCCGGCCGCGTCGCCGAGCTCGGCCGCGGCGGTCGTCGGTATGCTCCTCGACGCGACCACCGGGATGCCGGCCGCTATGATCTTGAGTATCATGTCGGCCGCGACGCGGCCGCTCGTCAGCGCGCAGGCGGAGGAGAAGTCCACGCCGTCGATGAAGCCGCGGCCGAGGACCTTGTCGACGGCGTTATGCCGTCCGACGTCCTCGCGCGCGACGAAGTACGGCGATCCGCCGGCGGACGGCCGCGCGGCCAGCGCGGCGCAGTGCATGCCGCCGGTCTCGCGGTATATGGCCGCCGCTTCGAACATGGCCCGCGCCCAGGCCCGCAGCTCGTCCAGGCCCACCCTGAAGCCCGGCCCGACGGCATTAAGCCCGCTCGCGTCCAGTCCTACGGCCGCGGGCCCCGTTCCGGTCGCGAGCGCCGTCCCCAGCCCGTAGCGGTCGACCATCGAGGCGCTCGGGGCGACGACGGACATCGTCCGCAGGTCGGCGCAGGCGCCGACCGCCAGCAGCTCGGACCTGTCCCTCAGCATGCCGCGCGAGAACAGGTGGCCGACGGCCAGGTCATCGAGGTTGATCGGCGTGCACAGGAGGATAGCGACGCGCTCGCCGTTGGCTACGAGCTCGACGGGCACCTCGTCGGCTAGCTTATGCTCATCCATCAGTTCTCCTCGCTATCGCTGAATCGCCGCCAGCGGCGCTCGCCAGCGGCGCTCGCCAGCGGCGCTCGCCAGCGGCGCTCATCCTACGTACTCGGCCCACAACTTCTGAAGCACGGCGTTATGGCGCTCGAGCTCCGCGGCTACGGCCTTGGCCTTCTTGAAGTCGCGCTCGTCGAACGCGGCGGCCGAGGCCCGCTCGAGCCGTTCCTTCTCGCGCTCCATCGCCTCTATCCTCGACTCGAGGCCGTCGCTCACGCCCGCGCCTCGCGCCGCGCCCCGCGCCGGGCCGCCCGCTACCGTCGCCCTGCCGCGTCCCTCGAGGCCCCGCGCGACGGGCCGCCGTCCGGCGGCCGCTCCGGCCGAGCCCACGTCGCGCCAGTACTCGGCGAAGCCTCCCTCGTACTCGACTAGGCGGCGCCCGTCGATGAACACGATGCGCTCGGCCACCTTCTCTATGAAATAGCGGTCGTGCGATACGACGAGGACCGTTCCGTCGAAGTCGGCCAGGGCGTCCTCGACCGCCTCGCGCGTCGGTATGTCGAGGTGGTTGGTCGGCTCGTCCAATATAAGGAAATTCGCCCGCATCGCCGAGGCCCTGGCCAGCTGGAGGCGGTTGAGCTCGCCGCCGGAGAGGCTGGACACGCGCTTGCCCAGGTCGTCCCACGAGAACAGGAAGCGCCCGAGATGGGCCAGGGCGTCCTTGCGCGTCGGCAGGATCTTGAGGAACTCCTCCTCGACGGTGCGGCCGGGGTCGAAGACCTCCTGGGCCTGGGCGCAGTAGCCGACGACCATGCTCGGCCCGACGCGCAGGCGACCGTCGTCCCACGACCCGAGCTCGACGATATCCCGCACGAGGCTCGTCTTGCCCGAGCCGTTCGGCCCGACGAGGGCGACCCGCTCGCCGTTCATCACGGTGAAGCCCGACGGCTCGAGGATGACGCGGTCGCCGTAGGCCTTCGAGTACCCTTCGACGCGCAGGGCCAGGTCGGCCTTCGACGCCTCGCCGAGGAAGCTGACGCGGGCGTCGCGGTTGCCGAGGTCGGGCCGCTCGGTAGCCTCGGCCTTGACGCGCTCCAGCTGGCTGCGCTTGGCCCTCAGGCGCTTGCCCCAGGCCGGGTCGGGCCTCGAGCGAGCGATGTCGGCGAAGCGCCGTACGAGGGCCTCGAGCCGCTCGATGCGCTTGCGGTCGGCCTGCCAGTCCTGTCCCTGCCCCGCCGCCTGCTTGAGGCGCTCGAGCCGGTAGGCCGAGTAGTTACCCGAGTAGCGAGCGACGCGGCCGCCCTCGAGCTCGAGCACCGAGGCGGCCACCTTGTCGAGCATGCGCCGGTCGTGGGAGACTAGCAGCACAGCGCAGGGCAGCGTCGCTATGAAATCCTCGAGCCAGGCCAGGCCCGCCATGTCCAGGTGGTTGCCCGGCTCGTCGAGCACGAGCAGGTCGGGCATGCGCCTAACGGCGCGGACGAGGGCCAGCACGTTCTTCTCGCCTCCGGACAGCGTCTCGGCAGGGGCGTCCGCCCTGTGCCCGAGGCCGGCCTTATGGAGCAGCCTGTCCGCCGCTTCCTCGGCTTCGTCGCCGCCGTCGTCGTCGTAGGCCTCGCGCAGGGCCGCGTAACGGGCCAGGGCTTCGGCCGCCGCCCGGCCGTCGTCGCCGGCCATGGTCTCGGCGAGCCTGTCGAGCTCGGCGCGCCGCTCGAGCGCGTCGCGGCACACGTAGGCGGCCGCGCTCTCGCCAGGCTTGAAATCGGGCGCCTTCTGCCGCACGTAGGCCAGGCGCGCTCCTGGCGCCGTGCGCACGACGCCCTTGTAGTCGTCGTCCAGACCCATCGCTATGCGCAGCAGGGTCGTCTTGCCGCAGCCGTTCCGTCCTACCAGCGCCGCCTTCTCGCCGGGCTCTATGACCAGCGATACGTCCGTAAGGACCGGCGTGCCGCCGAAATCCTTGCTGAGCCCTATGATCTCCATGATAGCCATCCGATGTTCCTTTCGTTACCATCGGCCGAGCGCCCAGGATCGGTTCGACGCTAAAAAAAACCGCGCGATCCCGTCATGGGCCGCGCGGCTCGGTATAGGATACTTGATATCTCAAATATCTCCATTCCCCGTTTCGAGCGGACCTCCCCTATGGACAAGAGCGCCGCTTCCGGAGCGGACGGCCAGGACATCCTGGAGGTCTATCGAACGGGTCATACTATTCACGAGGCCACTATAGCATGGCGGCGCCGCGGCCGCAAGCGAGCTTCAGCTCGACGAAGCCTTCGCCCGGCTTGGACGAGAGCGCCGCGCGGAGGGTATACTTACGCCATGATAGACGAGTTCCTGTCCTGCGATTGGGACGAGGCCCCGGACGCGATGGACTTCGAGCGTCCCTACGCCGAGGTCATAGGTCGATCGGCCGAGCTCGTATCGCTCCTGTCCGCCCGGGCGGCTTCAGGCGGCCACGGCGACGACGAGCGCGAGCGTCGGCGGACCTGGGCCGCCGCCGGCGAGCTGTTCGTGCTGGCCCCGGCCATCGTAAACGTGGCGCTCAACCATTCCGTATGCGTCCAGTTCGGCCTGCCCCTGCACCCGACCGAGTACTTCGAGGTCGACCAGGCCGCCGAGCCCGTCGTCCGCTATAGCGACGAGGATAGGGACGAGGCCTTCGCGACGCTCGAGCGCTCCATAGCCCTGGCCAGGGCCGCCTACGCCCTCGACCCGGCCTTCGGCGGGCTGGCGGCCGCCTACGGCTCGAGCCTGCCTCACGGGATAGGGGGCTTCGTCTACACCTCCAGGCGAGATAAGTACACCTGGCGGGCCGCCGAGCCGGCCAAGGTCAGGGCCCTGGCCAGCTCGGTGCTCAAGGCCGGCAGGCCGAGCCTGGCGATCGGGGCCGCCCACGGCGCCATCATGGCGGGGCTATTCCTGGCGGAGCTGCTCGGCTGCGAGCTGTGGTTCCTGCGCTTCAGCATGTTCAAGCGCAACGACGCCGAGCCGGTCGTATCGGCCCGCGACGAGCGGAAGATACGCTCGTACGGCGCGGGATCGGGCATCCTGGTGTTCGACGAGGACTCGGCGTCCGGCGCGACGCTGTCGCTACTATCGGCGCGCGTCAAGGCGATGGCGCCAGAGGCCAGGACCGGGGCGGTGATACGGCACCAGAGCGCCGCGTTCCGCCCAGACCACGTCGGCCGGGTATGGTGGGACTGACGGCCGCTAGACGCCCATCAGCCTGATCACGTCCTCGGCGCTCGCGGCCTCGAGTATCTGCTGCCTGCGCCGCTCGTCCTTGAGGGCGGCCCCCACCCCGGCGAGGAACTGGATATGGGCTCCCGGGTTCTTCTTAGGCGTCGTCAGCAGCACGATGATCCTGGCCGGCTGGCCGTCGAGCGAGTCGAACGCGAGCCCGTCTCGCTTGATGCCGATCGACGCGGCCATCGCGGTCACGGCGTCGGTCTTGGCGTGCGGCAGGGCTATGCCGTGTTGCATGCCGGTGCTCATCGAGCGCTCGCGCTCTACGATGTCGGAGAAGGCCTGCTCCGTATCGTCGATCAGCCCGTTACCGGCCATCAGCTCGAGCAGCTCGCGTATGGCCCCTTCCTTGGTATCGGCCTTCAGGTCGAGCGCGACGCACGACGGGCAGACCGCCTTGGCCTCCGACCTGCCGAGCGGCACGGCCTCGCCCGAGTCGTCCCGCTGGATGCTCGCCGGGTCGAAGTCGGACTTGAGCCTGGCGAAATTCTGGTTCAGCGCCGCCACCGCCTCGAACACCGAGGTCCTGACTATAGACAGCGTCTTCTCGGGGGCCTGGACGCTCAGCCGCGAGCCGTCGAGCCGCATCGAGAAGGCCAGGTCGTCGCGCCTGACCTGGGCTATGCCCTCCTCGATGTCCATGGTCCTGACGAAGTAGCCCTCGGCCTGCAGCTCGTGCGTCATCGTATCGGTGACGAGCAGGGCTACGTCCTCGGACGGGAAGTCGAAGTCGACCGACTTAGACTCGCCGGAGGCCTTCGGGTCCCTCGTGCCGGCCCCGGGCACGCGTAGCGTCGCAGACAGCCCGAACGGCGCGACGAGGGTCGTCAGCAGCGTCATCATTATGGCGATGCCGAATAGGCCGCCGTCGAGCAGGCCGTTGGTCACGCCGATGCCGGCGACGATCAGCGCGACCTCGCCGCGCGGGACCATGCCGGTGCCTATCCGGAGCGCGCCCTTGAGGTTGAAGCCGGTGAACAGCGCCGGAAGCCCGCAGCCGAGCACCTTGGCCAGTATGCTGACGACGGTGAAGACCAGCCCCACGGCGATCACCTGGAGCGAGGCGAGCTCGCGCAGGTCGACCATCATGCCCATCACCGCGAAGAACACGGGCACGAAGAACTCGTAGAGCACGTGGACCTTCTCGATGATGATGTGGCTGATATCGGTCTTGGACAGCGACAGTCCGGTGATGTAGGCGCCTATGATCATCGCCAGGCCCTCGCGCTCGAAGAAGCCGGACAGCAGCATCGCAAGGCCGAGGGCCATGATCGAGAAGGCGCTCGCGTGCTTGAACTGCTTGAGCACGGCCGCTATGCGCTTGGACAGTATCAGCCCGAGCGCCGTGATGCCGAGCCAGATGCCGAAGGCCCTGGCGGCGATGATCCCTATCCGGCTCCATTGGACCGATCCGCCCGACGTACCGGCCGCGCTCGCGATGCCGAGCACCACGGCGAGCACCACGATGCCGAGCACGTCGTCCAGGACGGCCGCGGCCAGTATGGTCACGCCCTCCGGGCTGTCCATCTTCTTGCGGTCGGACAGTATCCTCGCGGTGATGCCGACGCTGGTCGCCGTGGACAGGATGCCGAGGAACAGGTTCCTCGGCGCCATGAACGAGCCGCCGAGCATCAGCGTGCCGACGAGGTCGCCGGCGGCGAACGAGAACAGCACGCCGCCCAGGCCGACGATGCTGCCGGCTACGGAATACTTCAGGAATAGGCCGAGGTCGGTCTCGAGGCCCGATACGAACAGCAATATAATGGAGGCGATGGTGGCGATACCGTACAGCTCCGGGCTGACGGGTATCTCCGTAACCGTCTTGACGAACAGTCCCTGGGGGAATCCCGGCAGGGCCAGGGCGCCGAGCGCGTAGGGGCCGATCAGGATGCCGGACATCAGCTCGCCTAGCACCGTCGGGATGCCGGCCTTCTGGGCGAGTATGCCGCCGAGCTTCGCCGCGAACAGGATGACGCCGATCTGGATGACCAGCGTCGTCTGGCCTTCTCCGATATCGCCTCCGGTCGAGGCGAATACCGGAACGGCGATCAGGGTTAATAGCAGTCCGATTAGAATCCGCGACTTCTTCATACGCACACCTCATTACGCTATTTCATGCGATAAACAGCATTATCCGCACATAATAGCGTTCGAGTACTGTATATGCAAGCAATACGCTAAAAAGAAGTATTACTGAAACCGGGCCTGGACACGAGGCTAGCGCTCACGCGTGGCGAACGAGCCAGGTCCGGTGCGGATGTCCCCTGAAATCCTCCGGGACCGTGGAATCGCTGATATCGTCGGCGGCGGCGCCGGGCACCTGCGACGCGTCGAAACGCAGCCCCCGCGCGTTGGTAGAGAACAGGATGACGCCGTCGGGGGCGAGCGCGGCGAGGCATCCCGAGACGAGCCCGGGCCAATGCCTGGCCGTATCCAGGTATCCGTCCATGCGTTTCGAATTCGAGAAGGTAGGCGGGTCGAGGATTATAAGGTCGAAGCGCTCGCCCCGGGAGGCGGCCTCCGACGGGAAGGCGGACGCGTCGGCTCGGACGCCGCGGTAGCGCCCGGCGTCGAGGCCGTTGACGGCTATATTGCGCTCGGCCCAGGCGAGATAAGTCGACGACAGGTCGACGCCCACCGTCTCGGAGGCTCCGCCGGCCAGCGCGTAGACCGAGAAACTGCCCGTATAGCAGAAAAGGTTGAGCACGCGCTTGCCGTCGGACCGGCTCCGTATCATCTGCCTGGCCGGCCTATGGTCCATGAAGAGCCCGGTATCTATGTAGTCCCTGGTATTGACGATGAACGACAGCCCGTTCTCCTTGACCACGAGCTCGCCGGGGCCCGACGACGAGCCCGGCCGGACGTACGATCCGTCGTCGTCGTCGGACTTGCCGTACTGCCTGTCCACGCCGAGCCTCCGGCGCGTCTTGACCGCGACCGAGCCGGGGTCTATATCGAGCGCGGCCGAGGCGGCCTCGGCCATCAGCTCGAGCCAGGCGCGCTCCTCGGCCTCGGGCTTGTCGTAGGGCCGCTCGTACAGGTATAGGACCGCCGCGTCGCCGTAGCGGTCGAGGGATAGCGGCAGTTCGGGGATATCGCGGTCATAGACGCGATAGCAGTTCGTATCGGTCCTGCGGGCCCATTTACGCAGGTGCCGATCGCGCTTCAGGAGCCTATTGGCGAAGAACCCGGCTTGCTCCAGGTCCTTGTCACTCGGCATCGGCGGTCTTCATCAGACTGCGCAGATGACGCTTGATCGACAGCATGGCGTAGCCGGACGACAGGTCCTCGTTCTGCACGATCACCTCGTCGGGAACCTTGAGCTTGACGTTGGTGAAGTTCCAGATCGCGGTAATGCCCGCGGCGACGAGCCTGGTCGCTATATCCTGGGCGTAGGCGGAAGGAACCGTCAGGACGGCTACCGTTACCCCGAGGGACTGGACGCGTTCGTCGAGCTTATCCATCGCGTAGATGGGCGTATCGTAGATGGTCGCGCCGACCTTCTCGGGATCGGCGTCGAAGCCGGCCACGATATGGAGCCCGTGCTGCTTGAAGCCCGGGAAGCCGGTCAGGGCGCTTCCGAGGTTACCCGCTCCGACCACGACCGCGTCCACGCGCGTATCCCAGTTCAGGTACGACTCGATGGCCGCGATAAGGGGCCCTACGGGATAGCCGCGCTTAGGCTTTCCGACGATTCCGGTTATCGACAGATCCTTACGAACCTGTATCGGCTCGAGGTTCAGCTCGATCGCTATCATCGTGCCCGATATGTATTCGTCTCCGTGGTCCTGGGCCTGCTTCGCGAGCAGCAGATACGAGGGGAGCCTTCGCACGGACGGAGCGTACGAAACCTTGAATCGTGCCATGTAACACCTCTCGTGCGAAAAGTATAGATACAATCCCTACATAGAAGTGAAGAATAGTCAAAAGCGCTTGGTTAAGTCAAGAATATAAGGTTTTTAATATAGTAATTCGCCTGTAAACAGATCCGCCGTCAGGATATAGGAAGGCCCCGTGGAAAAAGGAGGTAAACCACGGGGCCGATCGTAGCGCCTGAGCGACTACGGAATAAATATACAATCTATACTATGATTATGCAAGCAGTATCGGCGGGTCCGCGGCGGGACGCTCCGATGGACGAGGCCATCCGCGACGGTACGCCTTTGATTTTTCGGCTCGAAGCGTATAGGATCATCGGCGCGGACGCTATCCCGAGCGTGAGCGCGCCGCTTTGAGGAGAGTACACATGAGGATAACGACGAAGGGCCGGTACGCTCTCAGGGCGGTCGTGGCCCTCGCCAGGCTGAGCGACGGGTCAGCCCCCGTCTCGATCAAGACCATCGGCGACGAGGAGGGCCTTTCGGCCGAATTCCTCGAGCAGATCTTCTTCAGGCTCAAGAAAGCCGGGATCATCCGGTCGATCCGAGGGCCGGGCGGCGGCTTCGTCTTCGCGAGGCCGCTATCCTCGATACTCCTCAAGGATATCGTAATGGCTTCCGGCGAGGGAGTCGAGCTGGCCGCCTGTTCCGGCGACGGCGACGAGGCGCAATGCGACCGGATCGATCGCTGCGCGGCCGGCAAGGTCTGGCGCGAGCTGTCCGATCACATCGACGCGTACCTGACGGGCGTCAGCCTGGAGCAGATACTCGCCAGGGACGGGCGGGCGGACTAGTCGGCCCCCGCCCGTCGGTTCCGCCTATTCGCTATCGACGAAGGCCTCGAGCCGGTCCCGCTCGCCGTCGTCTATCAGGCCCGTCTCGCGGCACAGCGCTATGAGCTCCCTGACGTGCATGAACGCGCGTAGCCTGACGCCGCACGACTCCATGTCCTTCCGCCCCCGCTTGCCGCGCTCTATCAAGACGACCAGCTCCTCGACGACGAGGCCCTCGCCGCGCAGTATCTCGATCGCCTCGAGCTTCGACGCGCCGGTCGTTATCAGGTCGTCGAGCAGCAGGACCCGCTCGCCGGCCTCGAACGCGCCCTCGACGCGGACGCCGGTGCCGTGGTCCTTGGCCGGCATGCGCGGCCATACCATCGGCGAGCGCAGCTTGAGCGAGGCGGCGGTGGCCAACGGGAGGGCCGCCGCCGGGATGCCGGCTATGCGGTCGTAGTCCGCGCCCTCGGCCGCCATCGCGTAGGCCGAGGCGACCAGGTCGAGCAGCGCCGGGTCGGAGATGACGCGCCGCAGGTCGATGTAGAACGGCGAGGTCTTGCCGCTCTTGAGCGTGAACGAGCCGGTCTTGAAGCAGCCGGTCTCGACGAGGCCGCGCAGTATCGATCGCTTCAAGAGGCTCTCCCGGTCGTAGCCGGGGACCGCGACGCGAGCGCCTCCCTCGGCCGCCTCGCGCATCGCGGCTACCAAGCCCGCCGCGGCCTCGGCCGGATCGGGCGCCTCGGCAACGGACCTCGCGGCCACCGGCAGGACGCCGGCGCCGTCGGCCCGAGCGCCCGCCCTCCAGGCCTCGGCGATGTCGCCGCCCTGGGCGCCGATGCCCGGGGCCAGCAGCCAGGCGCCCGGCGCGGCCTTCCTGACTACCGACAGGCCGTGCGGGTCGTTCCCGGCCGCGACGAGCCCGACCCGGTCGGACCACGAGGCGCATTCGGCCGCCACGCGGGCGTAGAGGCTCTCGCCGGCCACGTCGACGTCCTGGAAGACTCCGGCCCGGGGGTTGCTCGTCCTGGCGAGCAGGAAGACCGCCTTGTCGGGATAGGCCAGGAAGGGATCGACCGCGTCGCGCCCCATATAGGGGCTGAGCGTCACCGCGTCGGCGCCGATGGCCTCGAAGCACGCCTTCGCGTAGGCTTCCGCGGTCGAGCCGATATCGCATCGCTTGGCGTCCAGCAGGACCGGCACCCCGCCCGGGATCGCCTTGACGAGGCGGACCAGCGCGTCCAGCCCAGCGGCGCCGAAGGCCTCGTAGAACGCCGCGTTCGGCTTGAAGCAGGCCGCGTACCTGGCCGTCGCCTCGGCGATGGCTATCGATCGCCTGAACAAATCGTCCGGCCCCTCGCCCGGCCCGAGCCTGGGATCCAATCCGACGCACAGGGCCGTGCCCCGCTCCGCCCGAGCCGCCTCGATCCTCTCGAAGAACTGCATGTATTCCCGCCTTTCGTCGACC
>Ga0116151_10002751_pt1 | contig 16039 bp, 20 predicted proteins | sample AD_UKC117_MetaG_FD_89893 | JGI IMG/M metagenome (GOLD analysis project Ga0116151, IMG submission 89893) | Active sludge microbial communities of municipal wastewater-treating anaerobic digesters from Hong Kong - AD_UKC117_MetaG | ecosystem: Engineered > Bioreactor > Anaerobic > Digestate...
AACGTAGAGACATCACATTCACCACTCGCCAAGCCATCCGCAACCTCCCGACCACGACAGGTCGAAAGTGTCACCCATGTCTCCGTACAGCTGTTAATGATGTCTCCGGTCCATACAGGAGGCCAGCCTCCCCGTCCTTCTTCGCTGCGATCCCGACGTCTCAGGCTTCGCGGTCTGCCAGCATGGCGCGGCGGAGGATGGCGTTCATGCGACTTTGGTAGCCTTGGCCGCCTGCCTTCAGCCAGGCCAGGACATCGGCGTCCAGACGTGCCGTGACCTGCTGCTTGACGGGCCGGTAGAATCGGCCACGCTCCATGTCGGCGAGTTGTGCCGCGGTCAGCTCGGGCATGTCATCGGTGTCGATACGCTCGTCCGGCATGGCCTCGAGCCGGGCGAGCTCGGCCAACCGCTCAGGGGTCGATCGCGGTGCGCTCTCTGCTGTGTAGCTAACGGTCCTGTTCCTCATAACGCTTCCTTTCCGATCGCGTGGCCTTTCGGGCGGAAATGATGCGGATCACCTCCCCGGTCCCCGAGCCTTCCTCGGTCATCGTGTGGGCGACCAGCAGGACCGTCACGCCGTGCGCCCGGCCGATGGTCTGCCACCGTTGCTCGCCGTCCTCGACCCGGTCCAGGCGGGAGAGATGCAATGGATCGCGAAAAACCCCCAGCGCATCCTCGACGTCGACGCCGTGCTTGCGCCTGTTCGATCCGGCCTTGGCGGTGTCCCAAGTGAACCGAATCTCCATCATGCCGGAAAAGTAATTACATTTTTGTCGTTAATCAAGCCCGCTCAGTCGGGCCGGGGGCGCACCCGCGTCGCCCACCCCCGCCACCTCAAAATCCGGTGGGGCCGATGGGGAGGATCATCCTCCCCATCATCTTCCTGCCAGACTGGCTGGCTCAGCTTCGGTGATACGGATGCCCCGCCAGAATGGTGCTGGCCCGGTAGAGCTGCTCGACGAGCAGCAGCCGCACCATGAGATGTGGCCAGGTGAGGCGGCCGAGGGCGAGGCGCCAGTCGGCCCGGGCACGGGTCGCGTCGTCGAGGCCGTCGGCGCCGCCGATGAGGAAGGCGAGGTCGCGGCCCTCGTCGCGCCAGCCGCCGATTCGGGCGGCCAGGTCCTCGCTCGTGGCGAGCTCGCCCCGCTCGTCGAGGGCGGTGACGGCCGCACCATCCGGCAGGGCGCGGCCGAGGCGGGCCGCCTCGCTCTCGCCCTTGCGCGGCACGAGCTCGTCGATCCGGACGGGCCACGGGCAGCGGGCGACATAGCCCTGGATCAGGCGCTCGAGATCGGCGTCGCGGTTGCGGCCGAGGGCGAGGACCGTGATCTTCAGTTCGGCTCCACCGCCGTCGCCACCGCCTTGAGGCGCTCGCGCGGCACGACCTGCCACAGGCGCTCGATGTCGTAGAAGGAGCGGGTCTCGGCGCGGAACAGATGGACGATCACGTCGCCCGCGTCGATCAGCACCCACGAGCTGTCGCCGAGCCCTTCGGCCTGGATGCCGTCCAGCCCGGCCGCCTTCAGGCGGTGGATGAGCTTCTCGGCCATCGACGCCAGGTGGCGTTGCGACGTGCCGGTGGCCACGACCATGTGGTCGGCGAGCGTGGTCTTGCCGGCGAGGTCGATGACGATGGGCTCGAGCGCCTTGTCGTCGTCGAGCGAGCTCAGGACCAGAGGCAGGATCGTGTCGGCGGCGGGCTCTTCGGTGCTGGTCAGGGTGCGGTCTCCCGGATGGCGGCGTCCTGGCGGCCGGCGCGGATCGCCGTGCTGGAAGCCGGGTGTGGCGGCAAATGCAGATAGACCCAGGCGGGTGTCGGTCGGTCCTTGAGGTGCAGGGCCTCCCGCTCGGGCAGGCGGGCGTGGCCGAAGACCGAGGCGGCACGGCCGGCGGCAGCACTACTAGAATGGGGTGCCCGGTCGAAGACCGCAATCGGCGCAAGCGCGAAGATGCGCCGCCAATGGCGCCAGAGCGGCAGCTGGGCGAGGTTGTCGGCCCCGATCAGCCAGATGAAGCGCTGGCCGGGCAGTCGCGCCAGCCGGGCGAGCGTGTCGGCCGTGTAGGTGACGTCGAGCCGTGCCTCGAGGTCGCTGACGCGAATGCGCGGGTCATCGACGAGCGCCCGGGCATAGGCCAGGCGATCCTCGAAGGGCGCCATGCCGGCCCGGGGCTTCAGGGGATTCTGCGGCGAGACCAGCCACCAGACCTGGTCGAGCCCGAGGCGCTTCAGCGCCTCGCGGCTGACATAGAGGTGGCCTTCATGGGCCGGGTTGAACGAGCCGCCGAGGAGGCCGATCGCGCGGGTCGGCTTGCGGGGCAGGGGCGGCGCCTCCGGAACGCGGCGAAAGAGCCTGGGACCGCGGCGGCGCCGCAAGGGCGGCGCCTCGTCGAGCCCCGGTATGCGTGATGTCACGCCGGCGCCTCGGCGCTGCTAGCCCGGTCGCGTCTGGCCATTGCCGCGCACCTGGTACTTGAAGCTGGTGAGCTGCTCGACGCCGACCGGCCCCCTGGCATGCATGCGGCCGGTCGAGATGCCGATCTCCGCCCCCATGCCGAACTCGCCGCCATCGGCGAACTGGGTCGAGGCGTTGTGCATGACGATGGCACTGTCGACCCGTGCCAGGAAGGTCGCCGCCGCACCCTGGTCGCCGGCGACGATGCTGTCGGTGTGGTGCGAGCCATGGGCCTCGATGTGGCCGATCGCCTCCTCCAGCCCGTCCACCAGCTTCACCGACAGGATGGCGTCCAGATACTCCGTCCGCCAGTCCTCCTCCGTCGCGGCACCGACGCGCGGGTCGAGCGCCATGACCTCGGCGTCGCCGACGAGCTCGCAGCCGGCCCGCGCGAGGTCGTCGAGGATCGGCGGCAGCAGGGCCCCGGCCACGCTCCTGTCGCAGAGCAGCGTCTCCATCGCCCCGCAGATGCCGGTCCGCCGCATCTTGGCGTTGAGGGCGATGGCCCGCGCCATTGCCGGATCGGCGGAGCTGTGCAGGTAGACGTGGCAGATGCCGTCGAGATGGGCGAAGACCGGCATCCGCGCCTCGGCCTGCACCCGCTCGATCAGCGAGCGCCCGCCGCGCGGCACGATGACGTCGACATAACGGCTCAGCGCGAGGAGATGGCCGACGGCGCGCCGGTCGGTGGTGGCGACGAGCTGGATCGCGTCGACGGGCAGGCCGGCGGTGGCCAGCCCCTCCACCAGGCAGGCATGGATCGCCGCCGAGGAGTGGCTGCTCTCCGAGCCGCCGCGCAGGATCACCGCATTGCCGGCCTTGAGGCAGAGCCCGCCCGCATCGGCGGTGACGTTGGGCCGGCTCTCGTAGATCACGCCGATCACGCCGAGCGGCGTGCGCACGCGGGCGATATCGAGGCCGTTGGGGCGCTGCCAGCGGGCGATCTCCTGGCCCACCGGATCGCCGAGCTCGGCGATCGCCTCGAGGCTCCGGGCGATGCCCGCGATGCGCTTGCTGTCGAGGGCCAGACGGTCGAGCAGCGCCGGGGTGAGCTGCCGTGCCCGGCCGGCGGCGACATCCCGCTCGTTGGCCGCGAGAACGGCCGACTCCTGCCGGCGCAGGGTCGCCGCCGCCGCCCGGAGCGCCTCGTCCTTCAGGACCCGCGGTGCCGTGGCCAGCGCCGTGGCGGCGGCGCGGGCCTTCCTGCCCATGGCCTCGATCTCGCTGGCCAGCGTATCCTGGAGTGCCGTTGCCATCGCCTTCTTTCGACCTTTCCTTGTCAAACCTTGCTTAGCAGCAAACGGGTGGTCCGGGCCAGCAGCCGTCAGGCGGCAGCCGCGGCGCGCAGATACGACGTGATCGCCGGCAGGCGCGTGGCGAGGTTCTTGTAGGTGAGCATCGCCGCTGGCAGCTCGTCCAGCCGGTCCGCGAGCAGCAGGGCGAGGCGGCGATCTTGGGCGAGGCTCGCCAGCGGCTCGACGAAGGTCAGGATGGTGAAGAGGACGAGCCCCGTCCTCGGCAGCCGGCGCAGCGTCTGCCGCTCGACGCGCAGCCAGAGCTGCCGGCCGGCCTCGGCTGCCGTGACCTCGGTGGCCGTGCGGCGAAAGGCGGAGGATGGCTGATGCAGCAGCGGGTCGTCGGTGAGCGACCAGTTCACCCGCCAGACCGGGCGGTCCGCCTGCAGCCGCTCGAAGAAGAGCCGGACCGGGCCGCCGATCGCCGCCTCGAGGCCCGGCACGGGGGCATGGATCGCCGGCATCGGCCGGCCGATCTTCTCCGCCAGCCACCAGCGCGAGGGAAAGGCGACGAAGGCGCCGACCAGCCGGTAGCCTTCCGGCGAGCCTTCGAGGAGGCAGAGATCCTCCTGCACGGCGAGCCCGGCCCGGATGAGCGGGTCGGCGATCCCGGCATCCACCCGCACGGCCGGCGCATGCGTGGCCAGATGCGCCTCGACCAGCGCCGCCGTCTCGGCCGCGGCCGCCGCGCCCTCGGGCAGGAGCCGATGAATGTCCGCACCTGCGTCGAGCAGCCGGCGCTTCTCGGCCACCTCGGCGGCATGGTCGGCGGTCACCACGAGCCAATCCTGCAGGTCGAGCGCGTGCAGGCCCATGGCGAGGCGGTAGGGCCGGCCGAGCAAATCCAAGAGCAGCCGGCCGAGCTCGGGGCTCATGGCGCTTCGGTCCCGACCGCCGCCTCTCCTGCCGGCTCGCCCGGTGCCTGGACCAGCACGAGGTCGTCCCGGTGGATCATCTCGTCCCGGCCGCGATAGCCGAGCAGCGCCTCGATGTCGGCCGTCCTTCTGCCCCGGAGCCGTTCCGCGTCGGCGGCGTCGTAGGCGACGAGCCCCTTGGCGACGACCGTGCCCTGGAGATTCTGGACGAGCACCGCGTCGCCCCGCTCGAAGCGCCCCTCGACGGCGGCCACACCGGCCGGCAGCAGGCTCGAGCCGCGCCTGAGCGCCGCGAGCGCCCCGTCGTCGACGGTGAGCCGGCCCGCCGGCTTCAGCGTCGCCGCGAGCCAGTGCTTGCGCGCCCGCCGCGGGGTGGAGCGGGCGGCGAAGACCGTGCAGCGCGCCCCCGAGCGCAGCGCCTCGAGCGGCCGGTCGGGCTTGCCCGAGGTGAGCAGGACGGCGCAGCCGCTCTGCGTCGCGATGGTGGCGGCGACCAGCTTGCTCGCCATGCCGCCCGTGCCCACGGCACTGCCGGAGCCGGTGGCCATGGCCTCGATCTCGGCGGTGATCGCCCCGACCTCGGGGATGTGCCGGGCCGCGGGGTCGCGCCCGGGATCGGCCGTGTAGAGCCCGTCCACGTCGGAGAGCAGAACCAGCGTCTCGGCGCCGGACATGACGGCGACCCGGGCGGAGAGCCGGTCGTTGTCGCCATAGCGGATCTCGGTCGTGGCCACCGTGTCGTTCTCGTTGACCACCGGCACCGCACCCAGCTTCAGCAGCGTCTCGATGGTCGCCCTGGCATTGAGGTAGCGCCGCCGGCCCTCGGTGTCGCCGAGGGTGACGAGGAGCTGGGCGGCGATCAGGCCATGGCCCGCCAGGCTCTCGGCCCAGGCGCCGGCCAGCAGGATCTGGCCCGCGGCGGCCGCCGCCTGCTTCTCCTCGAGGCGAAGGGCCCGCTGCGGCAGGCCGAGCGCCCGGCGGCCCAGGGCAATGGCCCCCGAGGTGACGACGATGACCCGGCTGCCCCGCCGGGCGAGCTCGCCGATATCGGCGGCGAGGCCGTCGAGCCAGGCACGCCGGATCCGCCCTTCGCCGTCGACCAGCAGGGCCGAGCCGATCTTGATGGTGACCCGTCGCCGGGCGAGCAGGGCGGCCGGCTGCATCAGCTCTGGTCCGCTGCCCCGGCCTCCGCCTCGGCCGCGCGCCGGGCGCCGACATGATCCAGCACCTCGCGCAGCACCGCCTCCAGCCCCTCCTTCGCCACGCCCGAGATGCAGCGCACGGGCTCGCCCGAAGCCGCCTCGAGCAGGTGCTTGCGCTCCTCGATCACCTCCGGGGTCAGGGCGTCGATCTTGTTGAGGCAGAGGATCTCGGGCTTCTCCGCCAGCCCGTGGCCATAGGCCTCGAGCTCGGCGCGCACCGTCCGCCAGGCCTCGTCGGGATGCTCGGCCGTGCCGTCGACGAGGTGGATCAGCGTGGCGCAGCGCTCGATATGGCCGAGGAAGCGGTCGCCCAGCCCCACCCCCTCCGAGGCCCCCTCGATCAGGCCCGGGATGTCGGCGATGACGAAGCTCCGGTCGTCCATGACGATGGTGCCGAGCTTGGGCTCGAGCGTGGTGAAGGGGTAGTCGGCGATCTTCGGCCGCGCCCGGCTGACGGCTGCGAGAAACGTCGACTTGCCGGCGTTGGGCAGCCCGACCAGCCCGGCATCGGCGAGCAGCTTCAGCTTCAGCCAGAGCCAGCGCTCCTCGCCGGGCCAGCCGGGGTCGGCGCGGCGCGGGGCCCGGTTGGTCGAGGTCTTGAAGCGGACATTGCCGAAGCCGCCATCGCCGCCCTTGGCCAGCACGATGCGCTCGCCGGGCTCCTTCAGGTCCGCGATCAGCGTCAGGCCGTCCTCGGCCAGGATCTGCGTGCCGACCGGCAGGCGGAGCTCGACATCCTTGCCGCTCGCCCCGGTGCGCTCCTGGCCGGCGCCGCCTTCGCCACGCCCGGCCTTGAAGTGCTGCCGGTAGCGGTAGTCGATCAGCGTGTTGAGGTCGGCATCGGCGATGGCCACCACGTCGCCGCCGCGCCCGCCATCGCCGCCGCTCGGGCCGCCGAACTCGATGAACTTCTCGCGCCGGAAGGCCGACGAGCCATTGCCGCCGTCGCCCGACTTGACGAAGACCTTGGCCGAATCGAGGAAGCGCATGCGGTTTGGCCAGCGAAGGGAAGGGGGTGAAGAGGAAAAGGGCCAAAAAACGAAAAAGGGAAAGGCCTGGGCCTTTCCCCCGTTCGCCGGCCTCTTGGCGGACGCCTACTCGGCGACCTGGGCCACTGGCGGTGCAATCTGCACGAACTGGCGATCGCCGCTCTTGCGGAAGGTCACGTGACCCTCGACCAAAGCGAAAAGCGTGTGGTCACGGCCCATGCCGACACCCTTGCCGGGATGGTACTTGGTGCCGCGCTGGCGGATGATGATGTTGCCGGGGATGACGTGCTCGCCGCCGAACTTCTTCACGCCCAGCCGCTTGCCGGCGGTGTCGCGACCGTTCCTCGAGCTGCCGCCCGCTTTCTTGTGTGCCATGGGATGCTCCTCGGTTGCGCTCGCCGGCTCAGGCGGCGATGTCGGCGATCTTGACCACGGTCAGGTACTGCCGGTGGCCGGTGCGGCGGCGGAAATTCTTGCGCCGCCGCTTCGTGAAGATGACGATCTTCGGGCCCCGGGTCTGCTCGACCACCTCGGCGGTCACCTTCGCCCCGTCGAGGAGCGGGGCACCCACCTTCGGGTCGGCGCCATCGCCGCCGACCAGCAGCACCTGGTCGAACTCGACCGTGCTGCCGACCTCGGCGTCGAGCTTCTCGATCCGAAGATAGTCATCCTTGGCGACGCGGTACTGCTTGCCGCCGGTCTTGATCACTGCGTACATCGACTTGAACCGATCCGGACTGGAAGGGGGCCTGGGGCGCAACGAACCGGGCCGCGACAAAGCAGTCCCGCAGGCCTCACCCGAGAGAAGGCGGAAATAGGCGGAACCCGGACGCCTGTCAATCCTGCCCGAGCCTCTCCGCGGGCTTGAGCGCCTCGAAGCCGGAGACGAGATCGAGCAGCTCCTCGGTGATCGAATCCTGGCGCTTGCGCCGGTAGTCGGCGTTCATCTCGCCGAGCCGCTCCTCGATGTTCCGCTCGGCCGCCTGCATGGCGGCGAGGCGGGTCGCATGCTCGCTCGCCGCCGATTCCGCGGCGGCCCGAAAGAGGCCGATGAAGAGATGCTGGCGCACCAGGGCGGCGAGCAGGGCTTCGGCCGACATGGTGAAGCTGGGCAGGCTCCGCCCGGCCCAGCGGCGCTGCGCGAGGCCGGCGAGCCAGCCCGGGTCGAGCGGCAGGAGCGGCAGGCTGGTCGGCACGGCGGCGCCGCCGGTCGTGCGCCGGTTGTAGAAGAGCCGCGCACGGGTCGCGGGCTCCTGCGCCCGGCGGGCGTCGATGGCTCCCAGGATCCGATGCACCGTCCCGCTCAAGCCACCCACAGCACCGGGCAGGAGGAAGTCCTGCTCGACCGTCTCGCCCATGGCCTCGAGGACCGCCGCCGGCCGCGCACCGGCGACGAGGTAGCGCGTGCCGGCAGGTGCGTCGGCGAGCGCGCGTTGCGCGAAATGCGCGATCTCGTGGTTGAAGCGGCCGCAGAGCCCGTGATCGGAGCCGAAGACGATGGCGAGCACAGGGGCGGGCACCGTCGCCCGTGCTGCCATCGCCGGACCGTTCCGCTGCAGCACCACCTGCAGGCCGAGCTCGATGGTCCGGCTGTAGTCGCGGAGCGCCGCCACGGCCTCCTCGTACTGGCGGATGCTGACCGCCGAGAGCGCCTTCATCGTGCCGACGATCGATTGCAGGTCCTCGGTCGTGGCGATCCGCTTGCGGAGGGTCTCGAGGGTGTCCATTGCCCGGCGCCGGCCGGTCAGGCCCGGAACGGGGTCGAGGCGCTGCGCGCCAGGGCCAGCAGGCGCTCGCGCTCCTCGTCCCCGAGCTTCTCGCCGGATGCCAGCCGGGGACCGAGCTCCGGCATGTCGGCCGTGACGGCCCTGCGCAACGCCGCCTCGGCCTCGGCGACGCGCTCCACCGGCACGTCGTCGAGCACGCCCGTGGTCGCGGCCAGCACGACGACGAGCTGCTCCGGAACCGTGAGGGGATCGTGCTCCGCCTGCCTGAGGATCGCGCGCACGCGCTGGCCGCGCGCCAGGCTCTGGCGGGTGGCCTCGTCGAGCCGCGTGCCGAAGCGGGCGAAGGTCTCGAGCTCCTCGAACTGCGCGTAGCCGAGGCGGAGATCGCCGGCGACGGCGCGCAGTGCCGGAAGCTGCGCCTTGCCGCCGACGCGCGAGACCGACTTGCCGATATCGACCGCGGGGAGCTGGCCTTTGCGGAAAAGCTCGGGCGAGAGATAGATCTGCCCGTCGGTGATCGAGATGAGGTTGGTCGGGATGTAGGCGGAGAGGTTCTGCGCCTGGGTCTCGATGATCGGCAGCGCGGTGAGCGAGCCGCCGCCGAGCTCCTCGCGCAGGTGGGTCGACCGTTCGAGCAGGCGCGAATGGATGTAGAAGATGTCGCCCGGATAGGCCTCGCGGCCGGGCGGGCGGCGCAGCAGCAGCGACAGCTCGCGATACGCCCGGGCATGCCGCGTCAGGTCGTCGTAGACGATGAGGACGTCCTGGCCCTGCTCCATGAAGTACTCGGCGATGGTCGTCGCCGCGTAGGGGGCGACGAATTGCAGCCCCGCCGGATCGTCGCCGGCGGCGACGACCACCACGCAGCGCTCCAGCGCATCGTGCTCCTTCAGCACCGCCACGGCCCGCGCCACGGCGGCACCACGCTGGCCGATGGCGCAGTAGATCGAGACCATGCCGGTCCGGCGCTGGTTGATGATGGCGTCGAGCGCGATGGTCGTCTTGCCGGTCTGCCGGTCGCCCAGGATCAGCTCGCGCTGGCCGCGGCCGATCGGGATGGCGGCATCGACGGCCTTGATGCCGGTCTGCAAGGGCTCGGCGACCGGGGCGCGCGCCATGATCGGCGGGGCCGGACGCTCGATCGGCCAGCGCGCCTCGGCGGCGATCGGCTCGTCGCGATCGAGCGGCCGGCCGGTGGCATCGACCACCCGGCCGAGCAGCGCCGGGCCGACGGGCATGTCGACGACCCGGTGCGTGCGCGTCGCCGGATCGCCGGTGCGCAGCGTGCCCCCCTGGCCGAGGAGGATGATGCCGATGCCGTCCATGGCCAGATTGGTGGCGATCCCCAGGAGCTGGTTCGGCAGGGCGATCAGCTCGCTGTCCCGCACCTCCTGCAGCCCCGTCACCCGGGCGATGCCGCTCGCCACCTGGACGACCGTGCCGACCTCCGAGAGCTGCGGTCGGGCACGGTAGCCCTGCACGGCCCGGTCCAGCGGATCGAAGGTGGCGTCCGTCACGGCGCCGAGCTCCGAAGTGTCGGCCCTGTCCGTCATGCGCCGGCGAGCTCCTTCTCGACCGCCGCCTCGAAGCCGTCGAGATAGCTGGCCAGGCTCCAGCTCAGCCGCTGGCTGCCGGCCTCCAGCACGACGCCGCAGGCGAGGCCCGCGTCCACGGTGTAGGCGACCTCGATCCCGGGATCGAGCCGCTCGTGCACGGCACGATCGATCTGCCGCCGTGCCTCCGCGCCCAGCTCGAACCGGCTGCGCACCCGGACCCGGCCGTCTGCGGCTGCGGTGATCGCCGCGGCGGCGGCGTCGTCCAGCCCGGCGAGCTGGCGGGCGAAGCCGAGCGCCACCTGGTCCTCGAGACCCGTGTCGGCCAGATCGTCGAGCGCCCGCCTCGCCAGGGTGTAGAAGGCCTCGGTCGAGCGGTGGCGCAGGTTGCGCAGCACCGTCTCCCGCTCAGTGGCCAGCTGCTGCAGCCATTCCTGCTTGCGCGCCTCGACGGCGCTTCGCGCTTCCTGCTCGAGCGCCTTGCGCTCCTTGTCGGCGGCCTCGTGCGCCTCGCGCAGCAGGCGTTCGCGGGCCTGCTCGAGTGCGGCCCGCTCGTCGCGAAAGCTCCGGGCTTCCCTGTCGGCCGCCGCCTGCTTTTCCGCCGCAAGGCTCAGCCGCTCGGCGATGCGCGCCTCGCGTCGCGCCATGGCGGCGGTGATCGGGCCATAGAGGAAACGCTTGAGCAGCCAGACCAGGACGAGGAAATTGACGATCTGCGCTGCGACCGTGAGCCAGTCGATCTGCATGGCTCACCCGGCGCCCTGGCTGATCATGTAGTTCCAGAACGGGTTGGCGAAGATCAGGATCATGGCCACGACGAAGCAGTAGATCGCGGTCGATTCGATCATCGCGAGGCTGACGAAGAGTGTCCGCGTGATCCGGTTCGCCTCGTCCGGCTGCTGGGCGATGGCGCTGAGCGCCTGGGCGGCGGCGCGGCCCTCGCCGAGGGCCGGGCCGATGGAGCCGATGGCGATGGTGATGCCGGCGGTGAAGATCGAGACCGCGGCGATGAGCGCGATGCTGTCCATGAATGGGCTCCGTTCAGCTCGGTTGGTTCGGCTCGTGCCGGTCGGAAGCCGCCGCCCCGGCGGCCTCGACCTGGGCTGCCGAGGCGATGTAGACCATCGCCAGGATGGCGAAGATGTAGGCCTGGATGATGCCGGTCAGCAGGCCGAGCAGCTCCATCACGATCGGGAAGAAGAAGGGGACGACGCCGATCAGGATGGCGATGATGATGGTGCCGCTCATGACGTTGCCATACAGGCGAACCGCCAAGGCCAGCGTCCGCGAGAGCTCGCCGATGATGTTGAACGGCAGCATGAAGAAAGTCGGCTGCAGATACTGGCGCAGATAGGCGGCGACGCCGTTCTCGACGATGGCGTAGAGCGGCACGGCGACGAGCACGCAGATGGCGAGGGCCGTGGTGGTCGAGAGCGAGCCGGTCGGCGGCCGGAAGCCCGGGACGATGCCGAGGATGTTCGAGCTCGCGATGAAGACGAAGAGCGTGCCGACGAAGGGCAGATAGCGGCCGGGCTCGGTCTGGCTCACCTCGCGGATCTGGTCGCCCATGCCCTCGACGAGGACCTCGAGCAGGTTCTGCCAGCGTGACATCGTCTCGGTGTCCCGCAGGCGGCGGGTGACGAGCCAGCTGCCGGCGGTCAGCAGCAGCATGACCACCCAGGTGAAGAGGATGGTGGCGTTGATGGCGACTGGCCCGAGATGGAAATAGACGATCTGGTCCGGTGAGATTTCCATTGCCTAGGTGCTGCCGCGGGAGGTCGAGAGGGTCGTGCGCGCCCACGTCGTGACGGCGATGCGCATGACGATGAAGCCGGCGAGGGCGGCGAGCATGAGCTGCCAATCGCCACCCATGACGACGACGATGGCGCCGACGAGCAGCGCGATGCGGAGCGCCGCGCCGATCAGGAGCCGGGGCAGGGGTGCCGCCGACGAGCCGAGCCGCCGGACGGAGACCCAGAGCGACGCGAGATAGGCAGCGCCAGCCAAGAGGCCGAAGCCGAAGGCCAGGGCCAGGGCGGCAGGATCCCAGGCCATCGCCAAACTAGGCTCAGTCACGCCGGTTCTCCCGTTCGACCCAGTACCAGGCATTGATGGAGCCGAGGACGGCGCCGATGAAGAGCAGGGAGAGGGTCCAGGAGAAGCGGCTCGGCACGGCACCGTCCAGCCAGATGCCGAGCGCTATGCCGAGCAGCGTCGGCACGGCCACCGACCAGCCGACCAGCCCGAACATGCCGAGCCCGAACCAGACCCCGCGATGCCGCGCGCCCTGCGCCTCGAGCTTGCGCTCGGCCTTGCGGCCGATGGCCTCGCCGACCGTCTCGTCGTGTCGCGAGGGGCCTTCGGGGCCCGCCATCAGCCGATCTCCTGCAATTCGAGGAAGCGCCGCACCACCCCGAGCTCGAGCCGGGCGAGCGTGCTGCGTGCCACCTTCTGGCCCTCGTCCAGCTCGACATAGCGCCGCTGGACGGTCGCCCGGAGGCTTTCGAGATCGTCGCCCACGACCGCGCTCTGGGTCGAGACCAGGACCTCGCCGGCGCACTTGACGAGGATGCCCTCGTCGATGCCAAGATAGCGCTCGCGGCCTTCGGCGTCGGTGTAGATCAGGATGCCCGGGCGGAGCGCCGCGGCGAAGTCGACGTGGCGGGGCAGGAGGCCGAAGGAGCCGTTCTCGGCCTCGGCGACCACCCGGGTGACCGGGCGGTCGACCAGCACCTCGGTCGGCAGCAGCACCTCGAGCCGCATGAGCCCGGCGCCGTCTCGCTGGTCAGGCGGCATCGGGCTGGCCTCGCGCCAGGCGCTGCTCGAGGTCGTCGAGCGCGCCGATCATGTAGAAGGCGCTTTCCGGCTGGTCGGCGAACGCATCGTTCAGGATGCGCTCGCAGCCGTCGAGCGTGTCGTCGAGCGCCACCAGCCTGCCGGGCTTGCCGGTGAAGGCCTCGGTGGAGAAGAAGGGCTGCGTCAGGAAGCGCTCGAGGCGGCGCGCGCGGCTGACGATCTGGCGGTCCTTCTCGGCCAGCTCCTCGAGCCCGAGCATGGCGATGATGTCCTTGAGCTCCTCGTACTCGGCCAGCGTCTGGCGGACCTCGCCGGCGATCCTGTAGTGGCGCTGGCCGACGACGCCCGGGGTCAGCATCTTCGCATTCGACTGCAGGGGGTCGATGGCCGGGTAGAGGCCCTGGCTCGCACGCTTGCGCGACAGCGCGATCGACGCCGAGAGATGGGCGAAGGTGTGGGTCGCCGCCGGGTCGGTGAAGTCGTCGGCCGGCACGTAGACCGCCTGGATCGAGGTGATCGCCCCCGAAGCCGTGCTGGAGATGCGCTCCTCCAGCGCCGCGAGCTCGGTGCCGAGCGTCGGCTGGTAGCCGACCCTGGACGGCATCCGGCCGAGCAGGCCCGAGACCTCCGAGCCGGCCTGGACGAAGCGGAAGATGTTGTCGATCAGCACCAGCACGTCCTGGCGGGCGTCGTCGCGGAAATGCTCGGCGATGGTCATGGCGCTGTGGCCGACGCGAAAGCGCACGCCGGGCGATTCGTCCATCTGGCCGAAGATCATCACCGTCTTGTCGAGCACGCCCGCGGTCTGCATCTCGCGGTAGAGGTCCTCGGCCTCGCGACAGCGCTCGCCGATGCCGCAGAAGAGGCTGACCCCCTCGTACTTGCCGACCATGTTGTGGATCATCTCGGTGATCAGCACGGTCTTGCCGACCCCCGCACCGCCGAAGAGCCCGGCCTTGCCGCCGCGCTCGAGCGGGCAGAGCAGGTCGATCGCCTTGATCCCCGTCTCGAAGATCTCCGACCGCACCACGCGCTGCCGAAGCGGCACCGGCCGGGCATGGATCGAGCGCCGCTCGACGCCCTCGAGCGGCGGCTTGCCGTCGATCACCTCGCCGAACATGTCGAGCATCCGCCCGAGCACGGCCCGGCCGACCGGCACCTGGATCGGCGTCCCGGTGTCGCTGACGCGCATGCCGAGCGCCAGGCCGTGCGGGGCACGCAGCGCCAGGCCCCTGACCGTGCGCGGGTCGAGCAGGCCCATGACCTCTATGATCGCGTCCTGATCCGGGCCGGCGCGGAGCATGTGATCGATCATCGGCAGGTCGTGCTCGAAGCGCACGTCGACCACCGTCCCCTGGATCGCCACGATCCGGCCTTCCGCTGGCCGGCCTTCCCGCGTGCTGGCGTGCCCGTCCCGCATGCTGTCTCCGCTTCACGCGCGCCAGGGTCCGGCACGCGCGATCTGCCTCGCATCTGGCACAACTGCCTATCCTGACCTCGATCGAGGCGCCTGTCGAGCGGCGGCCGCCGGCAGAAGCCGGCTCGGCAGTGCTGCCCGCACCGCCGGGCTCTTCAGAATCTGGCCGATGACCAGCGGCACGAGGCTGCCGATCGCGATCAGCAGCCAGCCGGTCGCGCCCGGATCGACCGTTTCCAGCACGTCTGCCAAGAGCGGCACGTAGAGCGCGGCGGCCAGGAGCGCGATGCCGACGCCCAACGCTCCCCAGACCCAGGGATTGGTGGTGACCGTGTTGCGCAGCAGGTCGGAGCCCGGCTCGCGCATGTTGAAGACGTGCCAGAGCCGGCCGAGGGCGAAAGTCAGGAACGAGATGGTCACCGCCTGCTCCGTCGCCATGCCGGCGACCAGGAGAGCATAGGCGAAGACCGCCATGACGGAGCTGCCGATCAGCACGCCGTAGCCGCCGATGGCGAGCCAGTGGCGACGCGCGACGATCGGCTCGTCCGGGTCGCGGGCCGGTCGATCGAGCGGGCTCTCGCCCCGCCCGACGCCGAGGGCGAGCGCCGGGAACACGTCGGAGATGAGATTGATGTAGAGGATCTGCAGCGGCAGCAGCGGCAGGGGCGCGTTGAGCAGGGCGAGGACCGCCACCGCGAAGATCTCGCCGGCATTGCCCGACAGCATGTAGACGATGAACCGCCGGATGTTGTCGAAGATCACGCGGCCCTGGGCGATCGCCAGGACGATGGTGGCGAAGCTGTCGTCGCGCAGCACCATGTGCGCCGCCTCGCGGGCGACCTGGGTCCCTCGCTGGCCCATGGCGATCCCGATGTCGGCCTTCTTCAGGGCCGGCGCATCGTTCACGCCATCGCCGGTCATGGCGACCCTGGCACCGTCCTCCTGGTGAATGCGGATGAGGTCGAGCTTCTGCTTCGGGTCGACCCGGGCGAGGATCGAGGCCTCCAGCACCCGCCGCCGCTCCGCCTCGGACATCGCCTCCACTTGGCCGAGATCGCCGCCGTGGACGATCGGCACGTCGTCGCCGGCATCGACGAGCCCGACCGCCTCGGCGATCGCCCGGGCCGTCGCCGGCTGGTCGCCGGTGACCATGACGACCCTGATCCCGGCCTCGCGGCAGGCACGGATGGCGTCGCGCACGTCGCGGCGCGGCGGATCGAGGAGCCCGACGAGGCCGATCAGCTCGAGATCCTGGTAAGGCTGGTCGTCGGCGCTGGTCGCCGACTTCTCCGCCAGCGCCAGGGCGCGCAGGCCGCTCCGGGCAAGCGCTTCGTTGCGTTCGCGCCATCGCGCGCGGCCGGCCTCGTCGAGCGCCTCCGCCTCCTCGCCGGAGCGGACCCGCGTGCAGGCCTCGATCACCGCCTCCGGCGCTCCCTTGACGGTGACCCTGACGCCCCCCTCGGCCTGGTGGAAGGTCGCCATCATCCTGGTCGCCGGCTCGAACTCCTCGCGGCGCAGCTCCGGCTGCCGCTCGAGCAGCGCCTCGCGGTTGATGCCCGCGGCGGCGGCACCGGCGAGGAGTGCGAGCTCCATCGGATCGCCCTTGCCGCCGCGGTCGTTCTCCGCCAGCTCGGCGCTGGTGCAGAGCGCGCCGATCTCGAGCGCCTTTCGCAGGGCCGGGTCCTCGGCGGCATCCTCGCCGTCCCGCCGCAAGCACGGCGGCTCGTCGTCG
>Ga0116151_10002757_pt1 | contig 16022 bp, 17 predicted proteins | sample AD_UKC117_MetaG_FD_89893 | JGI IMG/M metagenome (GOLD analysis project Ga0116151, IMG submission 89893) | Active sludge microbial communities of municipal wastewater-treating anaerobic digesters from Hong Kong - AD_UKC117_MetaG | ecosystem: Engineered > Bioreactor > Anaerobic > Digestate...
AACGAGGCGATCTTCCTGGACGATGCCGGGAACGTCTCCGAGGGGAGCGGCGACAACATCTTCGTCGTCAAGGACGGGAAGATATTCACCCCCCACACCTTGAACAACCTCAAGGGGATAACCAGGATCGCCGTCATCGAGGTCGCCCTGGCCCGGGGGTACGAGATGAAGGACGTCCACCTGGGGATCTTCGACCTCTACACCGCCGACGAGATCTTCGTCACGGGGACGGCGGCGGAGGTCGCTCCGGTCACCAGGATCGACGGCAGGGTGATAAGCGGCGGAAAGCCCGGCCCGGTCACCAGAGATATCATCGAGGGCTTCAAAGAGATGACGGAAACGACGGGAACTCCCATCTGAACTCTCCCGATCCATCAGAAACGACGCGGACGGCCTGAACTTCCTGGACGAAAAGAAAACCGGAATGGGAGGATCTTCAGGATGGAACGACCTTGATGAGGACGTTCCTCCTCCGGGGGCCGTCCAGCTCGACGAAGAGGACCCTCTGCCAGGTTCCCATGACCAGGCATCCCTCCTCGATCGGAATCGTCTGACAACTTCCCAAAAGGACGGCCTGGAGGTGGGCGTGGGCGTTGTCGTCGATCCTGTCGTGGAGGTACCCGTCCCCGGGCGGCGCGAGGGACGAGAGCCGCCGAACCAGATCCTGAACAAGGCCGCTCTCCGACTCGTTGATCACGATCCCCGTGGTGGTGTGAAGGGTGTAGACGAGGCAGATCCCCTCAACAACGCCGCTATCCGCCACGGCTCCGTTAACCTGATCGGTTATGTCTACGACCTGAACCGGCTTTTCCGTCTTTATCTCCAGCAGATGAATCACCTCATCACAGAACCCGTTTTAAACGTATATATAAAATAAATTGAATTATAACAGATCATACTCCGCCAAACCCCTCAGATGTGGGGTTCTCGGAGAACCGCAGAGTCTTCTCGACCTCGAAGACTCCGGAGAAGGTCTGGTGCTCCTTCATGTCCTTATAGAAGATCTTGTGCCACCTGGAGTCGGTCTGCCACGTTCCGTTGAAGCTTGTGGCAAGGTCCATTCCCACCATGTGGGCGGGGCTTTTTTCCCTCAGGGCCGCGGCCTCGGCGGGGTCTGAGGACCGTGATCCTGGGTCGGTGGAGGCGAAGTAGGTCTTCTGGATCCTCTCCATCTCAGTCACCTCAAAATACTCCTTTACTTCGGCGCCGATGCCGCCCCAGAAGGCTTTGGAGTTGATGTACTTGCTCCCCACCATGGGGGTCTCCCCCTCGTAGCTCATCTTGACCTCGTCAAGGAGGTTGAGGGGGACTTTGGAGCCGTTCAGATCGCCCTGGACGTTTGCGGCGCTGGTCGAGACGGCGCTCTTCTGGTCCATCTCCAGGTGGCCGTCTCCGTAGACGAAGCTGTAGTACTCAAGCCCAATCCTCTTGTCCACCACCGAGGAGCCCACCTCGAAGTAGCCGGTTCCCGATGCCCTGACCCTGTTGTAATAATCCTCGCTCTGGGCAGTCTCGGAGATCGCCGGGTTTCCGGCAGCCACGCTCATCGCCAGAACGGCGATGAGGAGGATCGCGCTAAAAGTCGCCCCCTTCGTCCCTCTCGCCCCACAGTCGTTGCTCGGACCTATTATTCGGCATCTTAATTAAAAAATGTGTCGTTTGGAGGCGCCCTCGTCAGGTCGGCTTAAATCCCTCAAGATCCTACAGGCCAGATGAAGAATAGACCAAGAGAAGAAGAGAAGACGAGGCGAGATCGTGAAGATTGAGGTTTGGACCTGGGGGACGGGTGGACCCTTCGGAAGAGAGCTTGGCATCTCTCCCAACCGGAGACGGCGAGGCCATACGGCGACGTCGATCATCTTCTCAGATGAGGTTGAAGGCGGCGGGATCGGGGCCCACGTCCTCGTCGACGCCGGTGCCCCTTTCGTCGAGACGATGATCGAGAGGGGGGTGGGGTCCCCAGACCTCCTCTTTCTGACCCACCCCCACTTCGACCACGTCTCAGACCTGGATAGGCTCGCAAACAGCAGGATGAGGGGGCTCATGGTCGAGAGGGGGAAGAGAGACTTCGAGGGGGCGGAGAGGAGCTTCGGGCCGCTCCCGGTGATCGGGACCTATGGGTGTCTGAACCACCCCGAGGACGGGGTGAAGGCGAGGTTCGGCTACCTTGGAAGGCTCGTCTCCTACAAGCCGATATCGACCTTTGGCGTATGGCACCGGGTCCGGAGGAAGGACGGCTCCATCTTCCCGATCGAGCCTTTGAATTTTGAAGGTCGCCGGATCGACCGCTCCATGGATCTCCCGGGTCCCGGGAGCTTCTATCCCCTGGAGTTTGCAGCCCTTCCCGTCCGCCACTCGAAGCACGCTCCAGGGTCCTGCCTCTTCATATTCAGGTTCAAACCGGGCGGAGTCGGTGGCCCTCCCGGCGAACGGGATGGTGGAGGGAGAAAAACCAGAAACGTCGTCGTCTCCGGGGACTTCAAGTCGATGGAAGAATGGGTCGAAGAAAGTCCGGATCTCGTGGATCCGGCCTGCATCGTCCTCGATTCAAATACCATCAAGGCCTCCGGAAGATATCACGCAAGCTTCGAGGAGAACAAGGCACGGATCGACCGGTGGTCCTCCGGAGATGAGGATGTCCAGGTCCTCATAAGCCACCTCTCGGGCTTTGGCGAATACACCGAGGGCTTCTACGACCACGTCCCCGACGACGAGGACTGGAGGGCTGCCATCGACGGTTTCATCCCGAAGCCGAAGGTGACGATCAGGATCGCCGAGGACGGGGCCTGCTATCGCCTCAGATGATGTGGAGGCGGGGCTTGGCCGAGAGATCCCAAAGCCTTTAAGAGTGAAGCCGACTTCAGATGATCGAGATGATGACCGGCTTATGATGGAGTTAGTGATCATGAGAACGAAATTATTTCTGGTTTTGGCGGTGGCCCTCATTCTGGTCCCGGCTTCCTCGGCGGCCGAGGAGACCGTGGGCCTGGGACCCTACCTGGTCTCCTTCAACCTGACGGCTTCGAAAAACTGCACCATCCTGGCAGCGGAGCCCGTCGAGGGGAGAACGCCGACGGGAACCGATTACGTCGAACGCTCCATCTCCCTGGACTGCTACGACGGTCGGGCCGAGATCAGGATCGCAAAATACGTCAGCCCCGTCCCGGCGGGCGACGGCGCCACCCGGGCTTTGAGCAAAAAGACGCCCTGGGGTATCGGGTGCATCGGCGTCGAGACCGAGGCCCGGCTCGTGGACCGGCACACCGGATATCTGACGACCTTCTCGCTCGCCTCCGGTGGAGAGGTCTATAAGGCCGCATACTGGCTGGACAGGTACCTGGCGCCCGGGGACTATCAGGGAGAGACGTCCTGCGTCATATCCTCCAGCCTCCCCTGGGTGGCGACAAAAGAGCTGCTCGATACCCTCCACGTCGAGAGAAGGCCGGAGGCGGCCCTGAACGGGTCGACGGCTGAGACGGTGATCGCCGGTCCCTACGCCGTCTCCTTCGACCTGGGGGATCTGAACCACACCATCTCCCTGGAGGCTCCCGAGCCCGGCGAGGCCGAGGCCGGTCTGGGGGTTGAGACTCAGAGGATAACCCTCGACGGGGGAAACAGGGCTGCCACCATCAGGATAACCAGCTACGACGACTTCAGGCCCGTAAACCTCGAAGCTGAGAGGCTCCTCGCCGAAGCCCTCCTGGCGGCGGGGGGGTACACAAGGAACAACGCAACGGATTGGACGATCGGCGGCGAAGCGGGGGTCCTGGGAGTCGGGGAGGACGACGACCACCAGATCCTCTATGCTGCGATCTATTGGCCCGACCAGGTCCAGACGGAGGATGGACAGGTCATCGGAACGGCCAGGTGCGAGGTGGAGTCGAGCTTCTTTTGGGACACGACGGAGAGGCTCCTCGACACCATCAGCGTTGAGAGGATCGAGGTGAACTGACCCGGTTGCGGGGTCGGAGGGCCATTATGAGCCGGCTTTTGGCGGGGGTTATCCTCTTATCCCTCTTTTTTACGATGGCGGCAGCTGGGGCCGGGGCCGGAGAGGACGGGAGCGATGGCCCGGCCGTCGTCATATCCAGGGTGGAGACCAACCCCTCAGGGTCTGACGGGGGCCTTGAGTGGGCGAAGATCTTCAACCCCGATGGGGCTGACGCCCCGATCGGCGGCTGGAGGCTTGTTGCAAAGGAGAGCGGAGCGACGGCGACCCTCCCTGATGGAGCCATAGTGCCGGCTCAGGGGGCCCTCAGGGCGAGTTTCGGCGAGGACGGCCTGAGCCTCGCCGACTCTGAGGAGTCGATCCGTCTTCTGGACGAATCGGGGACGGTCGTCGACGAGACCCCACCAATAAACGATTCGGAAAACGGCAACAATGTCTGGACCAGAATCTCGTTTGACGACGAAATTCTCCAGGACTGGAGGTTTGAGAGCCTCTACCGGAGAATCGACGAACTCGCCGACGACGCCCCGGCCGAGGCTGAGTCGTCCCCCGAAGATCTGGCCCTCTACCTATCGGGATCGGCCGAAAGCGACGAAGAGCGGGCACGGGCGATCTATCGCTGGATAACAGCCAACGTCGAGTACGACGTCGGGGCCTCCGTCTCGGCGGCCTACAGGGGCCGGCCCCTCGAAGAGGTTTTGGACGGGAGGAAGGGGGTGTGCAGCGATTACAGCCGCCTCTTCGAGAGGCTCTGCGAGCTATCGGGGCTGGAGGCGGTGGTGATCCGGGGGTTTGGCAAAGGGTACGGGTACACCGTCGGCTCGAAGATCCCAAACTCCAGCAACCACGCCTGGAACGCCGTCAGGATAAATGGCGAGTGGCGGCTCATTGACTCCACCTGGGGGGCGGGCCACCTGGACCCGGCTGTGGGTTTTTTCCGGGAGTTCGAGGAGTTTTACTTCCTCACCCCGCCCGAAGACCTGGTCTGGACCCACCTTCCCGACGATCCCGCCTGGCAGCTTCTGGACGTGCCGATGACGAGGGAGGAGTTTGAGGGGCTCGTTTACTCAAAGCCCGCCTTCTTCAGGGACGATTTGAAGATAGCCGGATCCCCGGATGGAACCATCGAAGCCGACGGCTGGGCGACCGTCAACCTCTCGGCCCCCCGGGATGTGAGGGTCATCGCCGAGCTACTGGATGGGGATGGAAGAGAGCTTCCCAGCCGGTTCGCCCAGGTCCGGCGGTCCCCAGAGGGAGAGGGCGAGGGCGAGGGTGCGTCGGTGAGGGCGGCCTGCCCCGGCCCCGGTGAGTACACCCTCCGGATCTACTCGAATAGGTTCGGGGGCGAGGATCAGGAAGGGGATCGAGAAGGGGGCAAGGAGGCCGACCAGAAGGTCTACGACTGGGCCCTGGACTATCGGATCGAAGCGGGGCCGGACTCTCCGGTTCAGACCGGCTTTCCCGTGATCTGGGATGCGTTCTGGGATCTGGGACTCGACTTCAAGAGCCATCCCGAGGGGTTGATCGAGACGGGAGCCGAGCTGAAGGTGACCCTCTCGGCCCCCGAAGACGTCCTCCTCCTGGCTAGGCTCCTCAACGATGGAGGAAAGGAACTCGCTGAGGAGAGGACCTTCGCCCAGAGGGAGGAGGACGGGTACGCCGTCATGGCGTCGTTCCCCGAGGCCGGAGACTACACCCTCAGGATCTATGCCAGACGAGGAGGAGACGGGGGGGACGGAGGCGGGAGCGGAGGCGGAGCCGGCGAGTACACCTCTGTCGTCGAGTACTCGGTGGTGGCAGACGACGGGATCGAAGAGAGAACTTTCCCGCGAACGATGGGGTCGTTCGCCGAGGTTGGGGCGACCCTCATCAGCCCACTAGAGGGAAGGCTCGTTGCAGGGAACGCCACCGAATTTGAGATCATCGTCCCCGGAGCCGAGGATGCGACGGTCATCTCCGATGGGACATGGACCCCTCTGACCAGGGACGGCGAGACCTTCCGGGGGGAAGCGGTGCTATCCGAAGGAGTGGCCCGGATAGCGGCTAAGTCTCCGGGCGAGAACTCTTACGGCATCCTCCTGGAATACGAAGTCATTTGAATGAAGATCCAGATGTGAATTAAGTCATGAAAGTCACCATAATCTACGACAACACCTCACTTCGGGAGGATCTCAGAGCCGACTGGGGATTCTCCGCCCTCGTCGAGGCGAGAGGGAGGAGGATCCTCTTTGATGCCGGCGCCAGGGGCGAGATCCTCCTCGGGAACATGAGGGCGCTGGAGATCGATCCTCGATCCATCGAGGAGGTCTTCATATCCCACCCCCACGCCGATCATGTTGGAGGACTCTCCGACCTTCTCAGGATCAAACCTGTCAGGGTGGTGGTCCCCCTCTCAGCCCCTGCGCCACGAAACGTCGAAGCTCTGAGGGTCGAAAGCCCAACCGAGATCCACCCCGGCATATACTCCACCGGTGAGCTTGCAGGGATAGAGCAGTCAATGGTCATCGATTCGGGCATCGATTCGGGCATCGGCCTCGTCGTGATCTCGGGCTGCGCCCACCCCGGCGTCGGAAGAATCCTCGGAGTCGCCTCCGGATTTGGGAAAGTTGGGGGCCTCATCGGGGGGCTACACGGCTTCTCCGAGCTGAATCGGCTCCGGGATCTCGACCTCGTCTGCCCCACGCACTGCACCGTCTGCAGGTCCGAGATCATGAGGAGATATCCAGAAAAGTGCCTGGAGGGCGGGGCTGGAAAGGTCGTGGAGATTCTGGGAAATTGATTTAGAGGATGAGTTTGAGAAATGTTGGGAGATAGTTCCAGGGACGTGGATCTGAAGAGGATATTTGAGGGCGGAATTTGGCGGGAAGTTTGAGCATGTCCGAGAAGATCGAAGGCGGCGCGGCTGGGAGATGGGGGGCAGAGATGGAGATGGAGATGGACGGATCTCGCGATGCGGGTCCGGCAGGAAGAGGTATGGACCCCGTATCGAGGATCGCCCTCCTCTCGCTCCTGGTGAACCTATCCCTCGTCGGGATCAAGCTCACCCTCTCCTACGTCTCAGGAAGCCTCGCCCTCCGGGCCGACGCTGTCCACTCCCTGGTGGACGTCTTCGGCTCGACGGCCCTGATCCTCGGGATCTTCATCTCCGGGAGGAAGAGCAGGAACTTCCCCTACGGCCTTTACAAGGTCGAGAACGTGGTGGCTGTGGTCATCTCCCTCCTCCTATTTCTCACCGCCTTCGAGATCGGCCGAGAGGCGGCGGTGGGGGCCGTCCACTCCGTCCCCTACAGCGGCTGGATCCTGGCGGCGGTGGCGGCGATCGTCCCCATCCCCTTCCTATTCGGGACCTACGAGATGCGGATCGGAAAAAAGCACAACTCCCCCAGCCTCGTCGCCGACGGCCGGCAGTTCCGGGCCGACGTCCTCACCGAGCTTGTAGTCTTCGCCGCCCTGGCGGGGCAGCTGGTTGGCCTGCCCCTGGATAGGGTGGCGGCGGCGATCATCGCCGTCCTCATCGTCAGGGCCGGCTGGGAGATCCTCGTCTCGGGGATGAGGGTCCTTCTGGACGCCTCCATAGACTCGGCGACGCTGAAGAAGATTGAGTCCGCGATCGAGGCCCACCCCGAGGTCTCAATCGTCGAGGAGGTGACGGGGAGAAACTCCGGCCGCTACTTATTCGTCGAGGCGAAGGTCGCCTTCAGGGTCACGGACCTCGCCCGGGCCCATCAGGCGAGCCAGAGGATCGAGGGGGCCATCCGGGAGGCGGTCCCCAACGTCGACCGGGTTTTGATACACTACGAGCCCCGCCCCCGTACCCACCTCCGATACGCCGTCGCCCTGGCGGACCTTGACGGGAAGGTCAGCCACCACTTCGGGGAGTCCCCTTACTTCGCCCTCGTCGACTTCAACCTCAAAGAGCGCCAGGTCGAGGAGCAGACGATCGTCGCAAACCCCTTCAAGGACCTGGAGAAGGGGAAGGGTCTGAAGGTCGCAGGCCTCCTCCTCTCGAAGAAGCCGGACGTCGTCGTGGCGGGCGAGAGTCTTGAGGGGAAGGGTCCGGGCTACGCCCTCGCCGAGGCCGGGGTCGAGACGGTGAGGACCGAGGCCGGGAGTCTGCGGGAGGTGGTGGAGGTCTCGATGACCGGCCACTTACTCCGCCATCCACTATGAGATTACAGGAGCGCGATGCTGCCACCGCCTCCAAAGCCCTTAACTCCCCCACCCCCATACCCACGCCCCAGAGATGACCGAAGACCCCTCGCAGAAGATGGCGGCCCTGGTGGTGGCGGCTACAAGCTCCTTTCTCACCCCCTTCATGGGCTCCTCGGTGAACATCGCCCTCCCGGCGATCGGCGAGGAGTTTGGCCTAGACGCCGTGACCCTCAGCTGGGTGGCGACATCGGCGGTCCTGTCGGCGGCGATCTTCCTCGTCCCCTTCGGTCGTTTGGGTGACATCCACGGTCGGAAGAGGGTCTTCACCTGCGGTGTCTTCACGTATACGGGGTCGGCCCTCCTCTGCGCCCTCGCCACATCGGCCCCGATGCTGATCGCCTTCCGGTTCACGCAAGGCATGGGCGGGGCGATGATCTTCGGGACGGGAACCGCCATCCTCACCTCCGCCTTCCCCGCCCGGGAGAGGGGGAAGGCCCTGGGGGTGAGCGTCGCCGCCGTCTATCTGGGGTTGACTTTGGGGCCGTCTCTGGGGGGCTTTCTAACCCACCAGTTCGGCTGGAGGGCGGTCTTTCTCTCGAACTTCCCCGTCGGCCTGATGGTGCTGCTTTTGGTCGCCTTCCGGCTCCAAGGCGAGGTGGCCGAAGCCCGAGGGGAGAGGTTCGACCTCTTCGGCTCGGCCCTCTACTGCGGAGCGCTGGTGGCGACGATCTACGGCTTTACCAGGCTTCCGGAGGCCGTCGGCGGCGCGCTGATCTCCATCGGCCTTCTGGGGATCGCCAGCTTCGCCCACCTGGAGTCGGGGAGGGAGAGCCCCCTCCTGGAGGTCGGCCTCTTTCGGCGTAACAGGACCTTCGCGTTTTCAAACCTCGCCGCCCTGATCAACTACAGCGCCACCTTCGGTGTGGGATTTCTCTTAAGCCTCCACCTCCAGTACGTCAAAGGCCTCTCCGCCCAGGATGCGGGGCTCATCCTCATAGCCCAGCCCGTGCTGATGGTATTCGTCGCCCTCATCTCTGGCTGGCTCTCCGACCGGATGAGCCCCTCGATCCTCGCGGGAGCTGGGATGGCCCTGACTACGGTCAGTCTTCTGACATTCATCGACCTCGGACGGGAGACGTCGATCGGCTCGATTCTCGTGAGCCTTGCGATCCTGGGGCTCGGCGTTGGCCTCTTCTCCTCACCCAACACCAACGCCATCATGAGCTCCGTTCCGCCCAAATTCTACGGCGTCGCCTCATCGACTCTGGGTACGATGAGGCTAACGGGGCACATGCTGAGCATGGGGATGGCGATCCTCGCCTTCTCCCTCTATTTGGGGCGGGTCGCCATATCCGCCGACAGCATCGACCCATTCATCAGAAGCGCCCAGGCCACTTTCTGGGCCTTTGCGGTTTTGTCTTTTGGCGGGATCTTCGCCAGCATGGCCGGAGGGGTCAGGAGAGAGAAAGACTCCTCCAACCAGAGAGCAAGCGGGAGACGATTTTAATGTGGACGCTTGTGATCCATCCCGAGGGGTCGGGTCGGGTAGAGGCGCTGCTCGGATCTCGAAGATATATGTAAATTAAAAACCCTCTGATTTAGACAATAACCGCGCAACATTGAAATAGATGGTCACATATATCGGGTATTCAGAACAAACGACCATACGATCTGCGAGATCGGCGGTTCTGAACTCCCCAGAGATGGTCTTTGAGTCTGGGAACATATCCAGAACTTCGCAAGATCGAAAAAGGAAGGAAATTGGAAATCGATTGAAATCGATGAGGAAGTCTTCAAATGAAAGTGTGTGTTACAGCAGCCGGTCCCGGCCCCGACGCCCTCCTCGACCCGAGGTTCGGGCGATGCGCCTACTTCGTGGTCGTGGAGACCGAGACGATGGAGGCAGAATCGATACCGAACTCCAGCGCTAGCGCCGCCAGCGGCGCCGGGATCCAGGCGGCCCAGACGATCGCCAACGCCGGAGCCGGCGCCCTGATCACGGGGAACATCGGCCCCAACGCCGCCGAAACCCTGAAAGCCGCAGGGATCAAGGTCTATCTCTCCACGGGCGGGAGCGTGCGAGAGTCCGTGGAGAAGTTCAAGAACGGAGAGCTCTCCGAGACCTCTTCCGCCTCGGTCCAGGCCCACTCGGGGATGGGGGCCGGCGGCGGGATGGGTCGGGGCGGCGGTCGCGGAGGAGGTCGTGGTGGCGGAAGAGGACAGGGCCAGGGCCAGGGCGGTCAAAACTGGTGATATGAATGAAAGTGGCAGTTCCAACCATGGGAGATCAGGGTCTCTGTGAACTGATATGCGCCCACTTCGGGCGGGCCGAGACCTTCACGATAGTCGACCTCGACTCCGGAGACGTCGAGGTGATCAGAAACACCAGCGAGCACATGGGAGGCACCGGCCTTCCCCCGGAGCTGATCTCCGCCAAGGGCGCCCACGTCATGCTGGCGGGAGGGCTCGGGCCGAAGGCGGTCAAGATGTTCGAGGGGTACGGGATCGAGGTGTTCATCGGGGCGACCGGCACCGTCAGTGACGCCATATCCGACTGGAAGGAAGGATACCTCGAAGAGGCGACCGACGAGAACGCCTGCAGAGAACACCGGCACTGATCGGCGTCCGAAGACGAAAAGGGGGAGAGGAAGTGCCCCCTTTTTGGGCTATTTTTGGGCTATTCTTCTTTTTTGTGATTCTGACGAGATGGGACTTGCCGATGGGAATCCTCAAATCAGATCTCGATCTATCGACTTTTTCGACGAGAGGTGATTGAGATTGGACCTTGAGGAAAGCGGCCAGGACCTGATAGAGATTGAAGAGCTGACAGAGGCGCTCTACTCCTGCATCTCCTTTTTTCAAGGGGAGAGTCCGGACCTCGTGCGGCTGAGAGGGCTCTTCATTGAGAAGGGGATATTGATCAACAACAACGACGACCCGCTGATCTTCACCATCGACTCGTTCGTGGACGCCATCGATTATCAGATCTCCGCCGGGAGCCTGAAGTCCTTCAGCGAGAGGGAGATCGCAGAGAAGACCGAGATCTTCGGAAATATCGCCCACCGGTTCAGCACCTACGAGGCGAGGTTCGACCCCGACGATGCCGAGCCCCTCACCGTCGGGATAAACAGCATCCAGCTCGTAAAAGTCTGAGAATCGTGGCTTGTGAGCTGCCTCGTCTGGAACGACGAGAGGGATGGCCGGAAGATTCCGGAGAAGTATGATGGAAAATTAGGATGATCAGGAAGAGGAAGGCACGATGCCGGGTCAGATCTCCATCGTGTCCCCGTCCTTTCCCATCTGACAGACGGGGCAGGCGTCCTTCTCCTCGTTCAATTCCCTCGTGGCCATGGCGAGGACGGTGGCGTTGGCGATATTCCCGGCGATGAGGAGGGCGGCCCCGATCTCGTCGTCGGTGATCCCCATCCTTTTTGCGATCCTGAGGTGGAGCTTGAGACAGTGGCTGCAGCGGATCGCCGCGGCGACGGCGATGGATATCAGCTCCTGGGTCTCCGGGTCGAGAGCCTGAGAGCTTCTGATGATGGCGTTGTTGTGAAGGATCTTGGTGACCAGAAGCTCGGGCTTGTCCTTCATGAACCGAAATATGTACGGCACCTCGCCATAGGCCTTCTCGATGGAGGCGAGCATATCCTCCGCCGTCTGTTCTGTGCCCTTATCTAAAACCCGTTCCAGATCGTCTTCGAAGCTCATAAGCTCATAACCCCTCATCTAAACCACAAAGCCGGTCTCCGAGGTGGGCAATATCCGGACGAGTATATAGCTCTTCATCCTCGACGGCATCACCTTGGCGATCTCCCCCAAGGTCACTCCCTCATCGAAGGTCACGCCGGCCACCGCCTCATGATACTCCTGGTAAGGAAGCTTGATCCTCAGGCCGTTGAGGTTAAGGGCTATAGGGAGGGGCGATAGAGACGCTGAGACGTCGGGGACCTGCTCTCTCACCGCCTCCATCACCCGAGGCGGGGTGGTGGTGAGAGGGTCTTTTGAGATCGAAGCCCGGACGCTGTCGAGGGCTCTTCCGACGGCCGCTACGATGTTGTCGAGGCTTCCGATCTCCGTCGCCTTCCGGGACCGATGGGCGATCCTGCCGACGTTTGCGACGTACTCGAAGGCGTAAGGTAGATCCTCCTTCTTCATCTCGGGGCCGCCGGTGACGATGACGGGGATGGTGAGGGTTCGATAGAGGTGCTCCTTTTTGAGGATGCAGTCGGCGAAGTTTCCGAAGGTGAAGACCACGGCGTCGTGCTCGTTGATGAGGCCGGTCTCGTACTCGTCGATCTGAGCGATCTCCCGTGCGACGCCCCGACCCATACCGATCATGTTGCTCTTGGCCCCGTGCCTTCTCAGGTACTCGGCGACGTCGCAGGCGGGGTGGGGTAGGTGATGGATGGCGAGGGTGGGGGTGACGACGGCGATCTCCGTTCCGGCCAGGGGGGCTCGTTCGAGCTTACCCTTCAGCTCTTTTGTCAGAGCCTCCAGAACCGGCATGTCCTCGTGAGGCACCAGCATCAGAAGGATCACCTCGCTCTGGGTGACGTTCTTCTGGAGGAGGTAGCCTCCAAGGTCCTCGATCAATTCGGTCACCAGGTCGTGCTTGTAGACGCCGCCTGTGAACATCACGGGATCAAGCATTTTGCATACCCCTGATCTTCTCTTTCGCATCCGCAACCAATTCGGGCGTTATCGTCTCCTCTGCCGCCAAAAAGAAGAAGCTCTCTTTGCCCATCTCGTTCCTCCGGTTCCGAAACCCCTCGGGAGCTATCCGGACCAGGGCGTCCATCAGGTCTCTCCTGAACTCGGTCTCCAGGTCCGCCACCATCAGCTCTTCGGGAGACTCGTCCGACAGCACCACCAGAACGTTCCTGTCGGGCTGCTCCACCTTCTCCCGGCCGTAAGTGCCCCAGAGGACCCGGATGAGGTTTGCCATGTGCTCCTCGTCCTCCACCGTTATCTGATAGCCGCCCTCCGTCGGAACCAGATCGCCGACGTCCCTGACCTTCAGGGGCGGCTGTTTGCCCCGGATCATCCCGAAGACGGCGAAGTATGGGATCTCGATCTCGACGTAGACGTAAAGCCTCCCTATCGACCTGATCAGCCCCAGGTCCTGGAGGATGTCCATTATTATATCCCTGTACTTGTCGGCCCCGTAATCCTCGCCGGGCATCCGGACCTCGAAGACCTCGAGGGGGTCCATCTCCATCTCAATCCTCCACGAGGCCCGAGACGAGGAGGCTTGCTCCGACGCAGCCGATGTACTGGGCGTAATCCGGCACCATCACCTTGAGGCCGAGGAGCTGTTCCATGGCCCGGGGGAGCCCCTCGATCAGGGCGGTCCCACCCACCATGATCACCGGCTCCTTCACCTCCACCTCCTGGAGCTGCTGCTCGAAGACCTGTTCTGCGACGCTGTGGCAGGCGGCCATCGCCACGTCCTCGGGCCGGCTCCCCGCCGATAGGCTGTTGACCAGGGACTGGGTTCCGAAGACGATGCAGTAGCTGTTCATCGGCACCTTCTGGTGGTCCCCCTTAAGGGCGAGCTTTCCAAGCTCCGTTATATCGACGCCCAGCCTTCTCGAGGTCAGCTCCAGGAACCTGCCGGAGGCACCGGCGCAGATGCCGCCCATGGTGAAGGTTCCGGGGATCCCGTCCTGGACCGATATCGCCTTGTTGTCCATCCCACCGATATCGATTACCGTGGCCGCGCCCTTCTGGGCGTCTGCCAAAAAGACGGCGCCCTTGGAGTTGACGGTGATCTCCTCTTGGATCAGCTTTGCTCCGAACTCTTTGCCCACCAGGTGGCGGCCGTATCCGGTCGTCCCGAGACCCTCGATCTCACCCCGGGTGACCCCGGCGGATTCGAGGGCGGCGTTGTAGGCGGCCTCGGCGCTCTTGAGAACCTCGGTGGTGGGAACCCAGCCGGTCCCGATCACCTCGTTGTCCCTCATCACCACCGACTTCGTCGTCGTCGAGCCCGAATCGATCCCGGCGGTGAGGCCGGTCTGCCTCTCCCGGGAGAGGAGCCCCTTGAACTTAGCCGTGGTGACCAGGGCCTCCATCCTGGTGAGGAGGGTCTCGGCCGTCGTCCTCTCGGTGAAGGAGTAGCTGAGGACTGGGATTCTCGAGTTCTCGTGGATGTACTTTCGCAGCTCGCTTCGGACTATGGCGCCTTCGGCGCATCGGAAGCAGGTGGCCACAAAGACGGCGTCGGCGAGGTCGGGGTTCTCGACGATCCGGGTTGCCCTCGCCATGGCGAGGTTCAAATCGCCGCTCGCCACCTCGATCCCGAACCTCTCCTCCACGTTCCGGACGTCGTCGAGGGAGACCTCGGGGAAGACGAGTTCGGCGCCCACCATCTCGGCAGCCTTCTCCAGCTCCTGCTGGACGCCGCTGTACTCGGGGCCGCAGGAGAGCTGGGCTATCCTGATCAATTCAACCCCTCCAGAAACTCCCGGATTTTGTGGACGAACCGGCGTGCTGAAAGCTCATCTGTGGGATAGTCTAGCTCCAGGATGGGGATACGTTTTGTCCGGAGGAGAAAACGGGTCAGCTCGTTGGTCCTGGCACAGCCGGTGCACCCCAGGGTGCAACGGTCGTTCATTATAATGATGGCGGCGTCCGCCTCTTCGATCATCGGTCCCAATAGCGACATCCTGCCCCTCACCCCCGAGGGGACGTCGACGGCGGCGTACTTCAGCCCCTTCTTCGGGTCCTCAGGGGTCATGTTCAGGGGGGGCGAGTCGAGACCGGCGGTGTTGACCTTCTTTCTGACCTCTTTTGATACCACCAGCGCCTCGTGCCCCGTCCTCTCGACGAGGTCTGAGAGGATCATGCTGGTGGGAGGGTAAACCATGACTTTAACCATGAACCAACCTCAGGAAAACTCCTCTTTTATCATCTCTTCAAGCTCCGCAAGCCCCGGCCGCTTTACCGACTCGGCCTTCGGCGGAGCCTCTTCGCCCCTCGCCTCGGAGGCGAGCCCCCGAGATATCAGGGGGAGGATCTCGGACTCGTACTGCATCATGTAAAAACCGGGCCTCGCACCCCCGCCCCGATGGCCACGACACCTCCGAGGATCGCCCGGCGGAAAGCCCCTATCTTTGATGAATATGTTGCTCTCGTCCATCGCCCTGATATCCTCGACCGTCGCTTCTATGTCCTCCTCCTCGCCGTCGATGATGACGCCGAAGCAGGTCTCTTTGACGTTGATATCCCGGCCGAGCTCGTAGATCTTGAGAGCGATGTCGGAGGGGAGTACGTCGGAGTCCTGACCTGTGATCACGTACTTGGTAGCCTTCACTTATCGCACCTCCAGAACGTAAACGGTCTCCTCCTCCTTGACGTCCCGGAGCTTCTCCAGGTCGAGGATCCGACCTACGATGTTCGTCGCCAGAAACTTCTCGCCCGAGGGCCCGTACTTGGGGTCGTCCTCCAGCTTCACCCCGACGAGGCCGGCGTTCCGAGCAGCCTGGTTGGTGACGCCGATCTCTCCGGCTCTGACGATCTCTGATGGCTTGTTCTCAGGGAGGATCTCCTTGTAGCTGGTGGCCGAGATCACGGGTTTGAATAGTATGGTGTTCTCGTAGACGAAGTAGACGGGCAAAGGTCCAACGGGCTTCTCTTTGAGCCCCACCACATGTCTGAAGTAGTCCAGGCTCTTGGGGGCGAGGTCGTCGTAAAGCTCGATCGCCACCATCCTGCCGGCCGGTATCGAATGGACTTTGACCATCCCCTCTTTGAGGATCTGCATGGTGGCGACCGGCCTCTGCTCCACCACAACAGCGTCGTCACCGGTGTAGCCATCAACCTCAAAACCCACGCCCCGATCGGCGGCGATCTTCTCCGCCTCTTTGAGGGGGAGGCCCATGAGCATGATCCTCTCGGGGGTGACCTTCGCCGCGAG
>Ga0116151_10002760_pt1 | contig 16016 bp, 13 predicted proteins | sample AD_UKC117_MetaG_FD_89893 | JGI IMG/M metagenome (GOLD analysis project Ga0116151, IMG submission 89893) | Active sludge microbial communities of municipal wastewater-treating anaerobic digesters from Hong Kong - AD_UKC117_MetaG | ecosystem: Engineered > Bioreactor > Anaerobic > Digestate...
GGCCGGCACGATGCAGTCGACCATCGCGTTCGGGAAGGTGCAATTGGCGTCGATCCACCCGGCGAGTGCCGGGTCAGAGAGACGCGCCAGCGACACAACGGTCTGGCGCAGGATATTGCCGTTGCCTTGCAGGTTGTCGCAGCTTTGGCCGCTGAAGGGGCCGACGCCCCGGTCGCGCCGAAGCTTCAGAGCGGCAACCATTGCACCGAAAGCGGTCTTCGGTTTGTCCGGATTGGCAGCATCGTGAACGATGTCAGGATGGCCCGCATCGAACGACTTGGTGGCCGGGTCAATGTAGTATCCCCCCTCGGTGACGGTGAGCGACACAATGCGGATATCGCGCTGGGCCATGCGCTCGATGAGGGCGGTATTGCCCTCGGTGACGGGCACATAATCGATCATCGAGCCCACCACCTCGGCCGAAGTCCCCGAAGGATCGAGTTCGATCAGGGTCGTCAGGTAATCCTGCTCTTCCAGCTTCCGGCGCTGCGCTGCGTCATAGCTGCGGACCCCCGCACCGATGATCGCCCAGTCCAGAGCCAGCCCCATCTGCATCAAGCGGTGGAGATACCAGGACTGGTGAGCGCGATGGAAGTTGCCGAGCCCGATATGCACAATCCCGGGCGAGAGCCTTGTGCGGTCGTAGCCGGGACGCTTCACGGCTTCCGGGAGTTGATTGAGGGTAGCGTTGGACAGTTTCACGGTCATGGCGAGACCTTTCCTTTCAAATCAAGACGGCCGCGACCCCAAGGGAGCCGCGGCCGCAACATCCGGCACGGTTCCCGGCGTCAGCTCATCCAGTTGCCGCCGTCGACATTCAAGGTCTGGGCGGTGATGTAGCGTGCCTCATCCGTAGCAAGAAACACGCACGGGTCTGCCACGTCGCGCGGGTCTCCCATGCGGCCAAGAGGCACGGCCTCTCCGACTTCACGCTTCTTCTGGCCAATCGGCTTTTTCTCGTATTCGGCGAACTGAGCATCGACCACATCCCACATCGGCGTGTCGATGACGCCCGGCGCAATGGCATTGACGCGGATCTTATCCTTTGCGAGTTCCAGTGCCAGAGATTGGGTCAGCGAAATCACGGCGGCCTTGGTCGAACAGTAGATGGTGATGTTGGGCTCTCCCCGTCGCCCGGCCTGGCTGGCAAAATTCACGATGACGCCACCACCCCTCTTCTTCATTGAGGGGACAACTGCCTGAATTGTAAAGATCGTGCCGCCGACATTGACGTCGTACTGTCGGCGGTAGTCTTCGACGGTTATCTTGTCGATAGAGGCCATGTTGAAGATACCGGCATTGTTGACGAGAATGTCGATCCCGCCCCAGGCCTTTTCGACTGCCGCAACACCCGCGGCAATCGAGGCCGTGTCCGCAACGTTCATCGCCACCGCCATGCCCCCAATCGCGGCAGCGGTCTCCTTGGCATCGGCTTCACGGAGATCCGCCACCGCCACTTTTGCGCCGGCCTTGGCATAGGCTTCGCAGATGGCACGGCCGATGCCGCGGGCACCACCGGTCACGAGCGCAATTTTTCCTTCCAGTCGCTTCATGCGAGTCTCAGTCCTTCTTTGTCAAAACGATGCAGATTGTCGAGATGAGGGGTAAGGCTCACCTTGTCTCCGTATTTGAAATCGACCTCGCCATCAGCCCGAACCGTGAGAGGCTCCTTGAATCCGTTCACGTTGACATGGAAAAACGTGTCGCTGCCAAGATGTTCGGAGACGCCAACGGTTCCTGTCCAACTGCCCCCGGCCGTGCCAATCTCGATATGTTCCGGACGGATACCGATGGTGTGTGCTCCGTGTTTCTCGGCCTCCTTGCCTTCGATGAAGTTCATCTTCGGCGAGCCGATGAAACCGGCGACAAACTTGTTGCGCGGATGCCGGTAGAGTTCGAGCGGACTGCCGGTCTGCTCGATGACGCCGGCATGCAACACCACGATCTTGTCTGCCATGGTCATGGCTTCGACCTGGTCATGGGTGACGTAGATCATGGTCGTCTTGAGCCGCTTGTGGAGTTCGCTGATTTCAAGACGCATCCCGACGCGCAAGGCGGCATCGAGATTCGACAGGGGTTCGTCGAACAGGAACGCCTCGGGTTCCCGCACGATGGCTCTGCCGATGGCAACGCGCTGGCGCTGGCCGCCGGAAAGCTGGCCCGGGCGGCGGTCGAGATAATCGGTCAGATTCAGGACCCGCGCAGCTTCTGCAATGCGCTTGTCCTGTTCGGCCTGCGGCATTCCCGCCATCTTCATCGGGAAGGCAATGTTCTTGCGAACCGACATGTGCGGATACAGCGCATAGGACTGGAAGACCATGGCCAGGCCGCGCTTGGCGGGCGGAATGTTCGTGGCATCCTTGCCGTCGATCATGATCTGGCCGCTGCTGACATCTTCGAGGCCCGCGATCAGGCGCAGCAAGGTCGACTTGCCGCAACCGGATGGGCCAACGAACACGACGAACTCGCCATCTTCGATTTCAAGGTCTGTCGGCTTGATGACCTTGACGGTGCCGAAATCCTTGGTGACCTGCTTGAGCGTGATCTTCCCCATGATCATTTATCCTTATTTGACGGCGCCGAAGGTGAGGCCACGGACCAGTTGCTTCTGGCTGAACCAGCCCATGATGAGAATTGGCGCGATGGCCATGAGCGAGGCCGCCGAAAGTTTTGCGTAGAACAGGCCCTCCGGGCTCGAATAGCTGGCGATGAACGCCGTGAGCGGGGCTGCCTGCGCCGCGGTCAGGTTCAGCGTCCAAAAGGCTTCATTCCAGGCGAGGATGATGTTCAGCAGCACCGTCGAGGCCATGCCGGGAATCGCCATGGGTGTCAGAACGTAGAGAACCTCTTCCCTGAGCGATGCCCCGTCCATGCGGGATGCCTCCAGGATCTCACCCGGAATTTCTCGGAAGTAGGTGTAGAGCATCCAGATGATGATCGGCAGATTGATCAGCATCAGGACAGCGGTCAGTCCAATCCGGCTATCCAGCAGGCCCGTGTCACGGAAGATCAAGTAGATCGGCACCAGAACACCAACGGGCGGCATCATCTTGGTGGAGAGCATCCACATCAGCACATCCTTGGTGCGCTTGGCAGGCACAAAGGCCATGGCCCACGCAGCCGGAATGGCGATGACCAGCCCCAGAAGGGTGGACCCGATCGAGATGATCATCGAATTCGAGAAGTGCTTGAAGTAGTCCGAACGGGCCTGGACCGTGCTGAAGTTCTCCATCGTCCAGCCAGAGTTGAACAGAACGTCCAAAGGCGCCCTGATGGCGTCTTCTTCAGTCTTGAACGCGAGAATGATGACCCAGAGGATCGGAAAGAACATCAGGAAGGCCAGCGTTCCGGCAACCGCGGTATTGAAGGCCTTGGTCTTGTTGGAGACTGCGCGCGCCATAACCTCTCCTCCCTATGCGTCAAGGTTCTTGCCAATCATGCGCATCAGGAAGAACGCAACGATATTGGCTAGAATGATGGCGATGACACCGCCGGCACTTCCCATGCCCACGTCGAACTGCAGCAGGGACGATACGTAGATCAAATATGTCAGGTTGGTCGTTGCCGTGCCGGGGCCGCCGTTTGTGGTGACGAGGATTTCGGCGAAGACCGACAGCAGGAATATAGTCTGGATCAGGATCACAACGGTGATCGCCCGCGCCAGATGGGGGAGCATCATGTACCAGAACCGGCTTGTCCAGCTTGCGCCATCCATTTCCGCGGCTTCCAGTTGCTCCTGGTCAAGCGACTGAAGCGCGGTAAACAGGATCAGTGTCGCAAAGGGAAGCCATTGCCAGCTGACGATGATGATGATCGAAACCATCGGAATCTTGCCGAAGAAGTCGATCGGCTGAAAACCCAGGCCAGTGGCGATTTGCCCAAAGAACCCGTTCACCGGGTTCATGAACATGTTCTTCCAGACCAGGGCGGAAACGGTCGGCATCACGAAGAAAGGTGCGATCACCATGATGCGGATGATGCCCTGGCCGAACATGGGCCGGTCCAGCAGCAGGGCAAACAGGATGCCTCCGACAACCGTGATCAGCAGCACGCCGCCGACGAGAACAAGCGTGTTGATCATCGCCGCCTTGAAGCTCGGGTCGGTCACGAACCAGTAGTAGTTCTCCCAGCCCACGAAGGGGTTTCCGCTGGGCGTGAGCAGATTGTATCTCAGAAAGGAGAAGTAGATCGTCAGCACAAGCGGAACGATCATCCAGCCGAACAGAAGGATCACGGCAGGCGAGATCATCAACCGGGCGGCAGCGCGGGAAGCTTTGGTTGCCATGTGTTCCTCCCGTTGAATCTTTTATTGCGGCACGAAGAAAGGACCCACCCCGGTCATCTCTTCAAGGCTACACTACAGACATATCGGAGGTTAGAAAAGCGGGCCGATCCGCGGAGACCGGCCCGCCCTGGGAGGAGGTTACTTGATGTAACCGGCCTTTGTCATTTCGCGCGTCGCGAACTGCTGGCTGTTGGCCAGGGCCGTGTCCACCGACTGCTGACCAGCCAAAGCCGCGGCGATCTGCTGTCCGACATAGTTGCCGATGCCCTGGAACTCGGGGATCGCCACGAACTGGATGCCGGTGTAAGGCACCGGATCCTTCGTCGGATGGGTCGGATCGGCTGCGAAGATCGCGTTCTTGATGGTTGTCGAGAACGGCGCTGCCTTCAGGTAGCGCGGATCATCGGCAATCGAGGCGCGCGTGCCACTCGGAACGGCGACCCATCCCTCTGTCTCGCCGACCATTTCGAAGTATTGCTTCGAGGTACCCCACTTGAGGAAGTCCTTCGCAACGTCAGCCTTCTTCGAGCTTGCCGGAATGGCGAGCGCCCAGGACCAGAACCAGCCGGTTCCGTTGGACGTCACCTCTTTCGGCGCCTGGAAGAAATCGGTCACGTCGGCGACCTTCGAGTTTGCCGGGTTCTTGACGTCGTTGGCAGCCGAGGTCGCGTCGATCCAGGTGGCGCATTTGCCGTCCTTGAACAGGGCGCGGTTTTCATTGTGGCCATTGGCGGTCGCGCCCGGAGGACCGTACTTCGTCATCAGGTCGACGTAGTAATTGATCGCGTTGTGCCACTCCGGGCTGTCGATCTGCGGCTTCCAGTCCATGTCGAACCAGCGGCCGCCAAACGCGTTCACCATCGGTCCGATGAACGCCATGTTCTCGCCCCAGCCGGCCTTGCCGCGCTGGCAGGTGCCGTAGACGCCATGGTCCGGATCATGCAGCTTCGCCGCCATGTCCTTGAACTGATCGTAGGTGATCTGTTCCGTCGGCTTGGCGATGCCGGCCTTCTCGAACAGGTCGGTCCGATAGTAGGTGAACGACGTTTCAGAGTAGAGCGGCACGGCATAGAGATGACCGTCGGCCGACAGGCTGTTCCGCACCAGAGGGAAGATGTCGTTCAGATCGTAGGCGGCGTCGTCAGCGAAATCGTCCAGCGGCGTGAGCCAGCCGTTCTTGCCCCAGATCGGCGTCTCATAGGCGCCGATGAAAACGATGTCGAAAGATCCGCCGCTGGTGGAGATGTCCTGCGTGGTCCGCTGACGGAGCACGTTCTCTTCCAGCACGACCCAGTTGATCTTGTTGCCGGTGGCTTCTTCCCACTTGGGCGCCAGCTTCTGCATCACGATCATATCGTTATTGTTGACAGTAGCGACCGTGATTTCCTCGGCAGACGCGTCAACGCCCGCGAAGCCGACAAACGCCAGCGCGGTGGCGCCGAGGAGAGTCCTAGTCAGTTTCATCTTATTACCTCCCAGTTTAAAGATGGTTGCACGTTGGGTTGCCAGTTGACTTAAGCGTCCGCCGTTTCAAGAGTCAACAAAAATTTACCCCCGTAAATTTTGCTATGCCGAAGACCGAAGAATGAGTTTGCCGTCAAACAGGTATTCATGGCGTTCGTTGTTGACGCCGTTGATCAGATCGAACAATACTTCGACGCTCTTTGTGGCAATGGATTCATAGTCTTGCGCAACAGTGGTAAGTGGCGGACAGGTGAAGCGCGACCACGGATGATCGTCATGGCCGGCAATGCGAAGTGCACACTCCTTGCCATGGCCGACGCGCAGTCCCTTTTGATAGGCGGCCGCGATCAGCCCGATGGCGATGCGGTCGTTGCTGCACAGAACGGTATTTGTGGGCAAGGCGCGTTCCGAGATGAGACGAAGACCGTTTTCAAGGCCAATCTGCTCGAAGTCCCACCCGCCACCGCCTGACGCCATGATCACTCTCGGATCATGGCCAAGGCGGTCCATGGCTTCCACATAGGCCTCCCGGCGCTTGTTCGCATTGGGATTGACCGGCGGCATCTCGAAGAAGCAAGGCGGCTCACCTGTCCTGCAGAGATATTCGACCAAGAGCGGAATGCTCTGGAAGTTGTCCGAGCCCACAAAAGCCTTGCCGACCGGCACATTGCTGTCGAAGACGACCGTCGGCACCTTGCGGGTAAAGATTTCGACGTTCTCGAGATCCGAACGCCGGCCAAGTGGAGCGATGAGTGCCCCCGCAGGCTTGAGCGATTGGAGTGTCGATAAGGCATTGTTTTCCAACTCCGTTTCGCCATGGGCACTGAACACGATCGGCCAGTAGCCGGCATCGATGCATTGCCATTCGATGAAGCGCACGATCTCGGCGAAGAACGGATCCGCAAGATACGGCACCAGGATTCCGATGGTCTTGGTCAGCTTCCGGTTCTGGTTGATCGCGAAGATGTTCGGCCTGTAGTCGAACCGGTCCAGTGCAATCTCGATCTTCGCCCTGGTCGACTTCCGCACGCTGTCGGGATCATGAAAAAACTTCGAAAGCGTCGGCCGGGAGATGCCGCTGACGGAGGCAAATTCCTCCATGTTGCGGATCCGGTTTTCTGTCATATGAGGCCACCTTTCTCGAGACATGCGCACGAAACGCTCACAACACACGGCCGCATGACACACCCGTAATTTCTTTACGCGCGGCGTGTTTAAATTGACACAGGTTAAGCATTATGGCAACCATTCCGTCAGCGGGATGCCTGGCGCAATCGCATCTACCGGAGGCACACATGAAGCGCGTTGTGGTGATAGGCGAAATTCTCGTTGAGGTCATGGCCGACACGATTGGCGAGGGATTTCTTGTCCCTCAACCTCTCACCGGGCCGTTCCCGTCAGGTGCTCCAGCAATTTTCGCCGACCAGATGGCCAAACTTGGTCACCCGGTCTCGATCATTTCGGCCGTGGGCGACGACGATTTCGGCCGCGTGAACATCGGCCGGCTGAAAAATGATGGCGTCGACACGCGCGCGGTCTACATCGACGGCGAACGCCCGACCGGCAGCGCCTTCGTCCGGTATCGCAAGGATGGCGCACGGAATTTTGTCTTCAACATCCGCCACAGCGCCGCCGGCCACCTTCACATGACGGAAAATGTCAGGGACGTCCTGGCAGCGGCCAATCATGTTCATGTCATGGGATCTTCGCTTTCAAGCCCGGAGTTCGTCGGCCTCAATCTCCAGGCCATCGAGAGTGTCCGCGCGCGTGGCGGGTCCGTATCCTTTGACCCGAATCTGCGAAAGGAAATCCTGTCTGCACCCGGCATGGCCGAAGCAACGAAGCGCATTCTCTCGCTGACAGACCTGTTCCTGCCGAGTGGTGACGAACTCACCCTCTTCACCCGCAGCAAGGATACGGCCGGCGCGATTGAGCAACTGCTTGCACAAGGTGTCCGCGCCATCGTCCACAAGCGCGGGATAGAGGGGGCGACCTACTATGACAAAGCGCGCAGCCTCGCTGTGCCTGCATTCAAGGTTGACGAGATCGACCCGACGGGTGCGGGCGATTGTTTCGGCGGCACCTTCACGACCTTCTGGTTGCGGGACGCCGATCCGCATGAGGCGCTGCGTCTCGCCGCGGCGAGCGGTGCATTGGCGGTCACGCGGCGAGGGCCAATGGAAGGCACCGCAGATTTGGAGACTCTGAAGTCCTTCATCAAGAATGCGGAAAGGGTGGCATGATGGCCGACGCTCTGAAGTCGCTTCCGACTGCCTATCATCGCGGAGAACACCTCGGCATAACGTCAGTATGTTCCGCGCATCCCGTTGTCATCGAAGCCGCACTGCAGCTGGCGCTGGAAACCGGCAAGCCGGCACTGATCGAGGCCACCTGCAACCAGGTCAACCAGGACGGCGGCTACACGGGCATGACACCGCTGGATTTCCGGCATTTCGTGGAAGGCATCGCCCGAAAGGTTGGCCTCGATCCATCCAGCATCATTCTTGGCGGCGACCACCTCGGCCCCAATCCCTGGAAAGGTCTGCCTGCCAGTCAGGCCATGGCAAAGGCCGAAGTCATGATCGCGGCATTTGTCGAGGCCGGGTTTTCAAAGCTTCACCTCGATACATCGATGGGATGCGCAGGCGAGCCCGTGGCGCTTGCGGACGAGGAGACGGCCCGCCGCGCCGCGCAGCTCGCTGTCATCGCAGAACGCCACAAGGGCGCGGTCGATCCGGTCTATGTGATCGGAACCGAAGTCCCCGTCCCGGGAGGCGCCACACATGCCCTGGATCACCTCGAGCTGACACAACCGGCAGCCGTTGAAAAGACCTGGTCCGTTCATCGCGAAGCCTTCTTGGATTGCGGTCTGGAGGATGCCCTCGCCCGGGTCATCGCGCTGGTCGTCCAGCCAGGGGTGGAATTCGCTCACACCGATGTCGTTCACTTCGATCCGGCAAAGGCAAAGTCCCTTTCAGCCACGTTGCAGGATTTTCCGCAGCTCGTATTCGAAGCTCATTCGACCGACTATCAGACTGCGGCCGGCTTGCGGGACCTCGTTGCAATGGGGTTCTCGATCCTCAAGGTAGGACCCTGGCTCACGTTTGCGCTTCGCGAGGCGCTGTACAAGCTTGATGGGATTGCCGACATCATGGACAATCAGGTTCCATCCGGCCGTTTGATGGCGGCAATGGAAGCGGCCATGCTGGCCTCACCCGGCAATTGGGAAAAGTACTATGCGGGCAGCAAGCACGATCAGTGGATTCAACGGCATTTCAGCCTGTCGGACAGGATCCGGTATTACTGGCCCCAGCCCAGTGCCACCAGCGCCGTAGATGAATTGCTGACCAGACTGGGCGACCGGAAAATCCCGGCACCCGTCCTGCATCAGTACTTTCCAGAAATCGGCATGCAACCCGAACCGGCAACCGCCGCCGAATTGCTTCTTGGGTCAGTCAGGCGGGTCCTGGTAACATATCGGAATGCAACTGAGCCGGTTCCGTCACCGGCGTCATGATCCTGCAGATTTGCTCTGCGGCTATGAAACGCTGTGAATGATGTCCCAGTCAAGGCCGAAGCGCGCCAGGTATTTGCGCAGGCGATCGGCATCGTTGCTGCTCGCCTTCTTGCGGCGCGAGGCGGCGAAGAGCTTGCGGCCCGCCTCGCTGAGCGACAGGCTGTTGCGACAGACCTGAATGACGGTTGCGAGCTGGGCGCGATCGAAGATGTCATCTGGCCGACCAGCTGCTGCTGCCCATGGCACTCGGCGCGAGCGGGAATTTTATCACCCCCCTCCCGACCCGGCACACCCACACCAACACCGACACCATCCAGCGTTTTCTCGATGTGCCGGTGACGTTTGCCGCAGCGGGCAACGGGCTGTGGTCCGTTGAAGTTGGTGGAAATTGAAACCGGACGGCCGGGGTCTGCCATTTCACAAGCAGGACCCGATCCTGCAGCGCGACAAAAGGGGTCGATCCCCCTTCGCCCCCCAAGTCTATCCCTGAATACTGAGCCGATGCCCGCCATTCCGGCATGCGCCGATGCCGTCGTCAAACAAAATCCGGCTGCGAAGCAATTCTCAGTCGCAATGACAATCACCCATCAAAAACTGGACGGCCCAGACCCACCGGCCTCAGATATAGACGTCACTCAGCACATGGCCCGGCGTATCGTAAATCGTGACGCGCTGATCCCATGTATGGTTATTGTCGACATCGTAGATCGTCCGCTGGGCATAATTCGGCTCGCCCGTATCGTAGTAAAGCCATTTGGTCTTGAGCGCACCGGGTTCGGAATATTCTCGAACCATCGTCTCCCAGGTCTTGGAATCGTCGTGGTCAAAATCGATGCGCTTCTGGTAAAGCTTCCCGCCCGCATCATAGGTGAAGGTCTTGTAGTCGAGCACGCCTTCGCCGACGTAGGCGAACAAGGTCTGATCCCATCTAAAGGCATCGTCCTGATCGTAATCTATCTTTTGAGAGTAGAGCGGCTGTCCGATGTCGTAAAGCGTCAGCTGAACGTCCAGAATGTCAGGGGCCGAGTAGGTGTATGTGATTGTGTTCCATGTGTAGGACCCCACCTGGTCATAATCGACCTTGGTTGCCCAGATAGCCTGTCCATCGTCGCGGTAAGTCCACTTGTAGTCCACGATGCCTGCGGCTGAATAGGTGGTCTCGATCGAGTTCCAGGACTTTGCATTATCCTGATCATGGTCGATGACGCGCATGAATTGCGGCTGATTGCCATCGTAGACGATCTTTTCGCGGTCCAGAAGGCCAGCAGAATCATATATATATTCCCATCGCTTGAATGGCTGATCCCTGTCCACGTCAAAGTCGTACAGCTTGTAATTGGTCAGCGTGCCGACAGGCCCCGCCGCCAACGTAGTCGCAACTTCCAGCGTCGATTTCGACAGCAGCGTCGAGCCGCTTTGCGCAATGATAAGGACGTTACCGGTCGTATTCACCTGGATCGCGCCATTGATCAAGGCCCCTAATGCATTCGCCACGACCGATGGCGTGCCCGTGTTGTTCGCCAGCACGATGTAGTCTTCCGTCGTGTAATCATGAACCGTCTCGGTGGCGTTAAGATCGGTGTTCGAAAACACGAACCAGTCGGCGCCCGTGCCGCCGGTAAACAGGTCAAAGCCCGACCCGCCGTACAGCCAGTCGTTGCCTGCGCCTCCGTTCATTTGGTCGTTGTTGTTCCCGCCATACAGCTGATCGTTGCCGCCCATGCCGTATAGAACGTCGGACCCGTCTTCGCCGTAGAGGATGTCGATCCCGCCCAGGAAAACGCCGGAATGGGCCTGGCCGGTTAGAGAGATGTTCAGCAAATATTCCTCGCCGCCCGAGAAGTTCTGCAGCCCCGTGCCGGCCAGATAGGCGCCGACCTGGATGTAATAGGTCCCGGCTGTGGCAAAGGTATAGCTCAGGTAGGGGTCCGCGAAGGATGAGCTGCCGCCACCGCCAGTCGTCGAGCTTGGTGAATCGTCATTGGCCGCGATCACATTGCCGCCGGAGTCGTAAAGCTGGAGCTCCATGTCGCGTGACCCGCCGATGGCATGGCTGCCATAGTCGAGGTCGATGGTGATGGTCTCGCCCGCGCCGACAACAACCTGGTACCAGTCCGTCTGTCCCGATGTTCCCGAAGCGTAAACCAGCGTATGCGGGATCGTGGGGTCGCCGACGTCGGGGCTTTCCTCGACATTCCAGGCGCTGACCGCACTGGTCAGGACGGACCCGGTACCCATCGCGGACCCTGCCGCCCCGGCCAGCCAGAACGTATTGATATCGCCCAGAATGAAATCGTCACCCGCACCGCCAAAAACGCCGGAATTGGCGTTTCCATCGCCATCCCAGTCAAACAGGAAATTGTCGTTTGCGTCGCCGTATAGCGGATCACCGGTGTAAAGAAGAGACATTTCGGACTCCTATGAGAACGAGTGCAGATTTTCTCGGGTCGTCGAGAACGAAGGTAATACCGCACACATGCTCCAGACATCCATGGATGAGATACTGCGGTAGGCGCCGACGGGATTTGGCAGACCAAACAAAAGTTCAAATTTTGGTAACATTTTGTCAAGCGGTGAAATACGGCAATGCGGGTTGACTGGCCGAGTATGTGATAACAGAGCAAATGACCGGGAAGCCGGTGAACATGATGACATTTTCTGCTCTGGTCGACTTGTGGCCATTTATTTCTAGTGCCGATGACAATCGCTGCAGGCTTTTGATCGACAAACACTCAATTCTGGACGCCGGAATGCGAATGGTCCAAGATTGGTGGCATGACTCAGATCCGCTTCGAACCCGCCGACTTCCACAACACCATTGGCAGCCATCCGCCGGCCCTGAAGGTCCGCGATGGCGCCACAGTTTCCGTGCGCACGCTGGACGCCCATGGCTTCGACTATCTCGGCAACAAGCCGGGCGATCGGCCCAATCCCATGAGTGGGCCAATCTTCGTCGAGGGCGCCATGCCGGGCGATGTTTTGCACGTCACCATTCACGCGATCGAGATGACGCGCGCCAGCGGCTGGACGTTCCAGACCCTGGCACCCAATGTCGTTGACCCGGACGCGGTGCCGCGCTTTCCGCCGCGCGAGAAGACGCAATGGGTGATCGACAATGCCGCAGGGCACGCGCGCCTCGCCGAACCGCCGGCCAGCCTCAAGGACTGGTCGGTGCCGATCGAGCCGATGATCGGCTGCTTTGGCGTCGCACCGGCTCTGGGCCAGGCGATCTCGACGGCGACCAGTGGCCGCAATGGCGGCAACATGGATTATCGCGGCTTCAAGCCCAGCGCGGAAGCGATGTTTCCCGTGGCCGTCGAAGGAGCATTATTCTTTCTGGGCGATGTCCACGCCTGCCAATGTGACGGCGAAATCGTCGGCACCGGTATCGAGACGGCGGCCGAGGTGACGGTGACCCTCAAGGTGATCAAGAACAAGACCATCGGCTGGCCGCGCGGCCGCAACGGTAGCGAAATCTTCGCCATCGGCAACGCCCGCCCGCTGGACCAGGCCCTCCAACATGCGACGACGGAATTGCTGAACTGGCTGATGGAGGACTATGCACTCGATGAGGTGGCGGCCAGCCATCTCATGGGGCAACTGGTGCGCTACGACATCGCCAATGTCTTCAACCCCGCCTACTCGGTCGCCTGCCGCATCGACACGGCGGCCCTGGCCTCGCTCAGGAAATGAGCCGTTTCAGGCTTTCGAGGGTGTCTGCTTCGGCAGCAGGCTTGTCCCACCGGATTCGCGCGATGCGCGGAAAGCGCATGGCGATGCCGGACTTGTGACGGCTCGACGCCTGCACCGCATCGAAGGCCACCTCGAAGACCAGCTTCGGCTCGACGCTGCGCACCGGTCCAAAGCGATCGATGGTATTCTGGCGAACGAAACGGTCGATTTCGGTCAGTTCCGCATCGGTGAACCCCGAGTACGCCTTGCCGACAGGCACCAGCCGCGGTTCGCCGTCAACTTCGGTCCAGGCGCCAAACGTATAGTCTGAATAAAAGGACGACCGCTTGCCGGCGCCACGCGGGGCATAGAGCAGCACACAGTCGGCAGTCAGCGCCGCGCGCTTCCACTTGTACCAATGTCCCTTGGGGCGGCCCGCCAGATAGGGACTTTCAAGGCGTTTCAGCATCAGGCCCTCGATGCCGTCGCTGCGCGTTCCCTCCCACATCGCGCGCAACGCGTCTTTGTCAGCGACGTCCAGCAGTCCGGAAAGATCGCTGCGTGGCGGCCGATGCCGGGCGTGCCATGCCTCCAGGCGCCCCCGCCGTTCGGTGAACGGCAAGCCGCGCAAATCCTCGCCCGCAATTTCGAGCACGTCGTAGAAGCGCACATGGACCGGATATTTGGCCAGCATGCTGCGGGTGACGCTCTTGCGGTTGAGCCGCTGTTGAAGATCTGAGAATGGCGCCACTTCACCGTCACGCATCACGAGAAGTTCGCCATCGAGAATGGCCTCGAAGCTGAACGCCGAAACGAGATCAGGAAAGCTTTGCCCGATATCATCGCCGGTGCGCGAGAACAGCCGGGTGATGCCGTTGCGTCCGGCGACCTGCACACGGATGCCGTCCCATTTCCACTCCGCTGCAAAGTCGTCGGGACTGAGCGTCTCCCAATCACCGTCTTCCAGTGGATGGGCGAGCATAAGCGGGCGGAAGATGGGAGAGGACGTTTCTTCCGGCCGTTCGGCCTTGCCCTCCAGCCAGGCAAAAAGCGGAAGGTAAGGCGCTTCGAGCCCATGCCAGAGCTCTTCGATGTCGTCGACGCCAACGCCGAAAGCATCGGCCACCGCCTGCTTGGCGAGCCTGGCCGAAACGCCGACACGCGGCGCACCGCCAAGAAACTTGAGCAATGCCCAGCGGCCCGTCGTATCGAGCCGGTCAAGCCAGCCGGCCAACAGCGCCGCATAGGACGATGCCGGTGCGGTTCTGAGGGATTCCACGACATCGGACGGGTGAAGCTCTCCGCCGGGTTTGACATCATCCGGCCAGATCAACGCCAGCGTCTCCGCCGTATCTCCAACATCGGCCCGCGACAGGCGGAACAACTCCGCGTCGAATCGCGTGCGCGACAGCTCGCTGACGATCCGCCGCAGCGGAAAGGACACCGGCACGCCATCGGTGAGCGCGGCCAGGGCAAAGCCCCGGTCCGGATCATGAGCCGTGCGGAAATAATTGCGCATCAGCGTCAGCTTGCCGTTGCGCGCAGGCGTATAGGTCAGGCGATCGAGGAGCGTGGCGAAGGCCTTCATTCGGCGTCATCCTCGCGTCCCACCAGCGCCAGCGCCCGGGCGGCGATGCCCATCTGGGTGCAGGCATGCACCAGTGCCTCTTCGCGCCCATGCGTCACCCAGATTTCCCGCGCCCCGGTTTCACGAACCGTCTGCAGCAGGTCCGGCCAGTCCACATGGTCCGAAATCACCAGCGGGAGTTCCACGCCACGCTGGCGCGCCCTGCCCCTGATCCGCATCCAGCCCGACGTGAATCCCGCCAGCGGATCGGCAAACCGCCGCGACCACCGGTCGCCCAGCGCCGACGGCGGCGACAGCACGATCTCGCCTGCAAGCTTCTCCGTGGTGTCGGCAACAGAAGGCACCTCGCCCAAAGCGATCCCGCGGGAGAGATAGTAGTCGGTCATCGACCGCAAGGCGCCATGGAGATGGATGGGCCGGTCATACCCTGCTTGCCGCAACAGGGCGATGAGGCGCTGGCATTTGCCAAGACCATAGACGCCGATCTGGTGGGTGCGATCTGGAAAGTCCCCGAGAGACTGAAGCAGCTTTCCAATCTCCGCCTCATCAGGCTCGTGGCGGTAAACTGGAAGCGCAAACGTGGCCTCGGTAACAAACAGATCGCAAGGGCAAAGCTCGAAAGCGGCGCATGTCGGATCATTCTGGCGCTTGTAGTCGCCGGAGATCACGGCCCTCTGGCCCTGATACGTGATCACCACCTGGGCCGCCCCGAGGATATGACCGGATGGCAGGAGCGTGACCGTCACGTCCCGCACGGTGATCGGCACACCATAGTCCAGCGGCTGCAGGTCGTGTCCTGCCCCGTCGCCGAGGCGCAGCTTCATGATGGCGAGCGTATCAGGCGTAGCCAGCACGGCGCGATGACCCGGCCGCGCGTGGTCCGAGTGGCCATGCGTGATGACCGCGCGTTCGACGCTGGCGTGCGGGTCGATATGGAAACCGCCCGGCACGCAATAGAGACCGGCGCCGTCTGGCCTGAGCCAGGTCTCGAAAGGTGGTGTGCTGCTCATACCGGACATCAATGTTGTATGCCGCGAACGGTTTCGCAAGCGCTACGGCCCGGATGCACCGGTTTGTGTCAGGAGCACAAAAACAACGAGGGGCCCTCCCCTGAGAGGCCCCCCGTGAAAGTGGTGTCCGGGTACGCAGTACCCAATCCCGGACGAACCTGACGCGTCCCCCGCTCAGGGTCTCAGCGCCGTGAGGCCATGATGACGGAAAGCGGTTTCCAAACCGTTTCAAACAGGAAAATATTGCTTAACAGAAGGTTTCTACGTTGCTCCGGGCTGGCACGGCAGGGCCCGGTGCCGGGTCCATACGGGGATCATCTGGGGCGTTAGTGCGTAATCTCCCGCCTTTACCTTGCATCAGGCGGCTGCCGGCGCAAGCCAGCGGTCGAGAAACCGGCCAAGCCAATCCTTGACGGGTCCGTCATGGACAAGGTTTCCGTCCAGGTGGGCCTCGCGCTTCTGGGCCCCCGGCAGCACGAA
>Ga0116151_10002765_pt1 | contig 16011 bp, 13 predicted proteins | sample AD_UKC117_MetaG_FD_89893 | JGI IMG/M metagenome (GOLD analysis project Ga0116151, IMG submission 89893) | Active sludge microbial communities of municipal wastewater-treating anaerobic digesters from Hong Kong - AD_UKC117_MetaG | ecosystem: Engineered > Bioreactor > Anaerobic > Digestate...
GCCATATAGACTCATAAAGGTCTGGCGTTCTCGCCACCTTGCCACCCTGTCACCTTGTCACCTCGTCAGCAGTCACCTTGTCACCCTGTCACCTTGTCACCTAGCCTGCCACCGCTATACTTCCTTTATGTCCAAAACCATCCGGCAGCACCGCATGCGCTATACCACCGACGTGGGCAAAACGGCCGTCGCCCTGGTTACTCATTTTCTCAACACCCGTTGGGCCGATTATACCGTCGCCGTGCACAGCGTGGAGGATGACCCCGCCTATCAGCCCCACGACGTGGATTTGTTGTGGACGATTGTGGATGGAAACGGCCGTCTGCGCGTCATCCCCCTGGAAGTCAAAGGCGACCGCTACCACAACACCGGCAACTTCTTCCTGGAAACCGTCAGCAACGCCGACAAACAAACCGCCGGCTGCTTCCTTTATACCCGGGCGCGCTGGCTCTTTTACGTCTTCATCGAAGTCGGCGATTTATACTGCCTGCCCATGGACATTGCGCGCCCCTGGTTCGCCGAAAACAGCGACCGCTTCCGCGAAGCCCGTACCAGCACCCCCGTCGGCCAGGACAGCTACGTCACCATCGGCCGTCTGGTCCCCATCCAGACCCTCTGCGAAGAAATCCCCGCCACCCTCCACTGGCGCAAAGCAGGCGAAGCATGGCAGCAAATCACCTGATGGCCGGCAGCTAGGCGCGCCGGGCTTTCACCCGCGTCATCGTGCCCCAGGCCAGGGCCATAAAGACCGTGCTGAAGATAAACAGCCAGCGGTACTGGTCGCCAAGCACATCCACCATCACCCCGCCCAGCGTCGGCCCCAGCACGGCCGCCGACTGCGACGAAAAGTAATACAAGCCGGTGTACGCGCCAATCCGGCGTTCGTCGCCGTAGTCGTACACCAGAGGCAGGCTGTTCACGTTGACACAAGACCAGAAAATGCCGGCCAGCACCAGCACCAATATGAAGGTGACCACGCCTTGAATGACGAAATACCCGGCCAGCAGCACCACCACCAGCCCGGTCAACCCAATGAGGATGATGCCGCGACGGCCGTACTTCGTCCCCAAATACCCCGCCGGAATGGCGAACAAAATAAACGACACCGTAATCGATCCGGCATAAATGGACGCCGTGCCCGGCGAAATGCCCAACGTAAACACGGCAAACGACGACAGCCCGGCCTCCAGCGCGTTAAAGGCCATAAACCAGAACAAAATGCTCACCAGCACAAACACGCCGCTCTTGTCCGGGTTGTGGAAAAGCAGCTGCAGATTGGCCAGCACGCCGCCGCCCCGGTCTTCCTCGTCCAGGGCAATCTGGCGCGGCTCCTTCACCCGCCAGACGGCCACCAGCGAGGCGGCAATCAACACCACCGCCCCGGCAATAAACGGCGCGGCCCGCCCAAACGCTTCATACAGAATACCGCCGGCGAAGAAAGCCAGCAGCCCGCCCACGCCGCCCATCAAGTTGATAATGCCATTGGCCTTGCTGCGGTCCTCCACCTCGAACAAATCGCCCAGCCAGGCCACCGTCGGCGAGCGGAACAGGGCCATACCAAAGTTGGTGATGAGGATGAAGGCGGCAATCGCCAGGGCGGATTGGGCGAAAGGAATGAGCAAAAAACCGACGACGGCAATGGGCATGCCCAGCAAAATCCACGGCTTACGCCGTCCAAATCGGTTCCAGGTGCGGTCGCTCTTCGCCCCCACCCACGGCTGGACAAAAACGTTAATCAGGTTGTCCCAGGTCATAATGAACAGGGCCAGCGACGGCGCCAGGCCAAACCCGGCCACCTTGGGGATTTCGCGTCCGGCTTCCAGGAGCTGCCGCTCAAATTCCGGATTGCCGGCTTGCAAAAAGATGGGGATATACTGGTTGAAGATCGGCCAGATGATGCTGATGCCCAAAAAGCCAAACCCGACGATAAACGTTTTGCTGAAGGTAAAGCGCTTGAGGTTTGCCTGCTCGGCGGCGGTGGTCATAGTTCCTCCTGAGGGAATTGAGACTAGAGCCTGGAGACAGGAGAGCAGGTAAATCTCCGGTCTTCAGCCTCTCTTTTAGTAGGGAGATTAACAGTTGCTAATGGTCAACGGCCGTTTCTCCCTTATCATCTGGCACAATCTTAACCTGATGTGGACAATGTGGCATGGAAATCAGTCAAATTGAAGCCTTCCTCGCCGTGGTGCGCGCCGGCAGTTTTACCAAAGCCGCCGAACACTTGAATCTGCGCCAGCCGTCGCTCAGCGCGCGCATTCAGCAGTTGGAACAAAGCCTGGGCGGTGAGTTGTTCCAGCGCAACAAGCGGCCGGTGCAGCTCACGCCCATCGGCGAGATTTTTGTAGATTATGCCGAGCGGGCGCTGGGCATTCTAGACGCCGGGTACGAGGCGGTGCGCGCGGCGCAGTTGGGCACCAACGGCCGTGTCACCGTCTGCTGTCCTTTTTCCCTCGCCACCTACCTCATGCCCGAAGTGGTCAACCGTTTCAGCCAGGCTTACCCGCAGGCGGAACTGTTCGTCGAAGCCGGCCACTCCGATTATGCCGTCAGCCAATTGGTGGATGGGTTGGTGAATTTTGCCCTGGCCGCCGCTTTCCCGCGCTACGCCGCCCAGACCCACACGCTGCTGCGCCTGCACGACGAAATGGTGATCGCCGCTGCGCCGGAGCATGAGCTGGCCGGCGCAGATTCGTTGGACGTAACGGCCGTCTGGTCCTGCCAGAAGCTGGTCATCCACTGGGGCCGCGCTTTCGACGCCTATCTGGAAAGCTTGCAGCAAATGCACCCGGTTTCCGGCCCCACGACACGCGTGCCGCTGGCCGCCGCCCTGGCGATGGCCCGTCAGCCCAACACCATCACGTTCATGCCGCGCCGGTTAACGGCCGTTTCCAACCTCATCGAACTGCCCGTCACCGACTTCAGCTACGATTGGGACGCCGTGCTGCTCACCCGCCCCGGCCGCTCGCTCAGCGTTTTAGAACAAGCCTTCGTCGACATCGTTGCCGCCGTTTGGAGAAGAGAAGTCGAGTAATCTGGTAGTCGGGTAGTCCAATAGTCCAACTACCAGACTATTCGACTACCCGACTCCCTGACCACTCGACTACCTGACTCCCTGACTAAAGGACTAACACATGAAACCTATCCCCCCTCAACCCGGCCAGGAATCCGTCTGGGATTACCCCCGGCCGCCGCGCCTGGAGCGCACTGAGAAGCATATCCAGATTGTGTTTAACGGCGTGGTGATTGCCGATACGCGCCGCGCCTACCGCGTGCTGGAGACCAGCCACCCGCCCGTCTACTACCTCCCACCAGAGGATGTGCAGATGCAGTACCTGGAGCCGGCCGACGGCCGTTCCCTCTGCGAATGGAAAGGGCAGGCCAGTTACTACACCCTGCGCGTCAACGGCAAACAGGCGGCCAAAGTCGCCTGGACCTACCGCCAACCCACGCCCGCCTTCGCCCCCATCAAGGAGTACCTGGCCTTTTACGCCGCGCCTATGGACGCCTGCACGGTAGACGGCGAGCGCGTCACGCCGCAGCCCGGCAATTTCTACGGCGGCTGGATTACCGCCGACGTCGTGGGCCCCTTCAAAGGCGCGCCGGGCACGATGGGCTGGTGAACATGGTGCATAACGGCTTACGACAACGCGCTCTCCTGGCTACGGCCGTTGCCGCCGGCGCGTGGCTGCTGGCGGCGCTGGGGCTGTGGCAACTTTGGCCGGGGCACGCCGGGCGCTGGGCGCTGCTGTCCGGGCTGGCGCTGGCCTACGTGCTGGCGTTGTTCTGGCGCCATCTGGCGGCGAATCATCGGGCGGGGGAAACGGCCGTGCTGCCCACCCTCGGCCTGGGCAACAGCCTCACCCTTTATCGCGGCCTGGCCACGGCGCTGCTGGCCGGTTTCCTGCTCTCGCCCTGGCCGGTGGGCTGGCTAGCCTGGCTGCCCGCCCTCCTTTACATGACCGCCGACGTGGCCGACTACCTCGACGGCTACGCCGCCCGCCGCGCCAATCACGCCACCCGCCTGGGCGAAATTCTGGACATGGAATACGACGGCTTAAGCGTGCTGATTGTCACCCTGCTGGCTGTGTGGTATGGGCAGCTGCCGTGGTGGTACTTGCCGCTGGGCCTGGCGCGTTACCTGTTCATCTTTGGCCTGTCGCTGCGAGCGCGGCGCGGCCTACCGGTTTACGATTTGCCGCCCAGCGTCCACCGGCGCGTCATCGCCGGCTTCCAGATGGGCTTCCTCAGCGCTGTGCTGTGGCCCATCGTGCCGCCCGCCGGAGCGACGATTGCCGGAGCCGTGTTTGGCGGGGCCACGGCCGTCAGCTTCTTGCGCGATTGGCTGGTGGTCAGCGGCCAACTCAACCCGGAAGACCAGGCCTACCGCCTGTGGCAGCGCCGGTCCTTTACCGCTGCCACCCGCTGGCTGCCGCTGGTCTTGCGCCTGATCCTGGCCGAAAGCCTGGCGGTGGTCGTCCTGGCCATGCCCAACTGGTGGCCGCCGGACGATTGGGTCGCCTTGCTGGCGGCCTGGGGGCTGCCTGGGGCAGTGCTGCTGGCCGATTTAGCGATACTGCTGGTGATTTTGGGCGGCACGGCCGTTGCCCTGGGCTTCCTGGGGCGCATCATCTCCTTCCTGCTCGTTTTTCCTCTGGGCTTCGACATCCTCAGCCACGGCCTGACCTGGGCCAACGGCACAGCGCTGGCCTGCGCCACAGCCATCATGCTGCTGGGCACCGGCGCCTGGTCGCTCTGGCAGCCGGAAGAGCGGTGGCTGGGAAAGCGTGGCGGCGAAGAGGGGACACAGTGGCAAGGTGACAGGGTGGCAGGGTGAAAGAGTGGCAAGGTGACAAGGTGACCGGGTGATTGGCCGTTTGAAATCCGCGTTCCGCGTTCCGCGTTCCGCACTCCCCATTCCGCGATCTGCCCGCTACCTGCTGCCGTGGCTGCTGGCCGTGGGACTGCTGGTTTTTGTGGCGCGCGCCATCCCGCTGGCGGAGGCGTGGGCGGCGCTGCAGCGGCTGAGTTGGAGCGCGCTGGCGGCGCTGGCGGTGCTCAATGGGCTGGTGCTGCTGGCGTTGAACGGCCGTTGGTGGATTATTTTGCGCGCTCAGGGCCAAGCCATCCCCTTTTTTTCGCTGCTGCGCTATCGCCTGGCGGCTTTCGGGGTCACTTATTTTACGCCTGGCCCGCAGTTTGGCGGCGAGCCGGTGCAGGTGGTTCTGGTGGAACGGCGGCATGGCGTGCCGCGGGCCACGGCCGTGGCCGCCGTGGCCCTGGACAAATCCCTAGAGCTGCTGGTGAACTTCCTCTTTCTGGCCGTCGGGGTGATTGTGGTGCTGCAGCAGCGTTTGTTTGGGGAAATGGTCGGTGGGGAAACGGCCGTGCTGCCCTTCTTGCTGCTGGCCTTGCCTTTCTTCTTTCTGGCGGCCACCTGGGCCGGCTGGCACCCGGCCACGCGGGCCGCGCGTCTGCTGCGCCGCCTGCCGCTCTGGCCCCGGCGCGCCCGCTGGCAAGCGCGGGCCGACCGTCTGCTGGCCGGGCTGCAAGAGAGCGAAGCACAGGCCACCCGCTTTTGCCAGTCCAGCCCGGCGGCGTTGGCCGCCGCGCTGCTCGTTTCGCTGCTGAGCTGGCTGCTGATCATCGCCGAGTATGGGCTGATGCTGCGCTTTTTGGGCCTGGAGTTAACGGCCGTGCAAACCATCGCCCTGCTTACCGCGGCGCGCATCGCCTTTTTGCTGCCGCTGCCCGGCGGGCTGGGCACGTTGGAAGCCAGCCAGGCACTCACCTTGTCGCTGCTGGGGTTGGACCCGGCCATCGGCTTCAGCGCCAGCCTGCTCATCCGCGCCCGCGATGTGGGCCTGGCGGCATTTGGCCTCTGGTTGGTGGCAAACAGGCCCCGGTTAACCGTGAACCGCTAAGCTTTGGCGCCGCCGGATGCGCCACAACGGTTGCTGGTTGGGCAGAAACGGCCGTTCCCGCTACACTTTCTTCACACAATCCGCAGCTTACAACCCACACCCATTTCCCCTGAGGTGAAACCATGTCTACTGACCAGATCAAACAAAGTTACGAAGCGCTGCCCTACCCGGACCTGTGCTACACCCAGACCCATCCCGACCGTCTGGCGACGCTGGCCACGCTGTTGGGCCTGAAGCCAGCGCCGGTCACCCGCTGCCGCGTGCTGGAATTGGGCTGCGCCATCGGCGGCAACCTGATTCCGATGGCCTACGGTCTGCCGGACAGCGAGTTCGTGGGCATCGACCTGTCGCCGCGCCAGATTGAAATCGGGCAAACGGCAGTGCGCGACCTGGGCCTGAACAACATCAGCCTGCACGCCGCCGACATCATGGACCTGGGACCGGAATGGGGATCGTTCGATTACATCATCGCCCACGGCCTCTATTCCTGGGCGCCGCCGGAGGTGAATGACCGGCTGCTGGCGCTATGCCGCCGACACCTGGCGCCGCATGGCGTGGCCTACATCAGCTACAACGTCTATCCCGGCTGGCACATGCTCGGCGCGCTGCGCGACATGATGCTGTACCGCATCAAAGACCTGACCGACCCGCATGAACGGGCGGCCACCGCACGCGAGTTCCTCGATTTCCTGGCCGAGGCGATTGAGCCCGACGATCCGTATGGCACGCTGGGCGAGGCTTACCAGAAGCTGCTGCACAGCTACGCCGGATTTGTAACGCGCGAACGGCAGCAAGACAAAGATGGCGACCAACTGCTGCTGCACGATGAACTGGCAGCGGTGAACACGGCCGTTTACTTCCACCAATTCGTGGCCCACGCCGCCCAACATGGCCTGCAATACCTCAGCGAAGCTGATTTTGCCCGCGTCATGCCTACCAATTTGCCGCCGGACGTCATGCAGCACATCCGGCAGATGGCCAGGAACACCATCGAGGTAGAGCAGTACATGGATTTTGTGCGCAACCGCACCTTTCGCCAGACGCTGCTCTGCCATGCGACGGCGCCGGTGCGCCGCACCATTGGCGGCGACCTGTCGGCCTTTTACGTGGCCAGCTATGCCCAACCGAAGCAGGAGGGGGTGAACGTCCACGATACGGCCGTGGCCCAATTTGCAAGCCCGGACGGCGCGGTGCTCAGCAGCGATCACCCTGTCACCAAGGCCGCCATGCTGCACCTGGCGGAGATTGCCCCGGTCGCCCTACCCTTCACCGAACTGCTGGACGCGGCACGAGAGCGGGTGTACGGGCCGGCCGCCGCGCAAGCCCCCAGCGACCAGGATGCCCGCCTGTTGGCGATGAACATCTTGCAAGCCTACAGCTACAGCGCCCGGCTGGTGGAACTGCATGTCCACCGGCCGCCGTTTGTGCGCCAGATCAGCCGGCAGCCGGTGGCCAGCCCGTTGGCCCGCCGCCAACTACGCCTGGGCCAGCCCAAAGTCACCAATTTGCGTCACGAACGGGTCAACCTCGACCCCATCGGCCAGGCGCTGCTGCCTCATCTGGATGGGGCGCACGATCAGGAGGCATTATTGGCGCAGCTCCAGGCCTATGTCGCCGCCGGGGAACTCACGCTGGCCGAGGGAAAAGCGCAGCCAGCAGACTCGGCGGAATTACGGCAGGCGCTGGCCCGCGAGATAACGTTTAGCTTGCAATGGCTGGCCTGGACGGCGTTGTTGGTGGGGTAGGCGGCGGAGTGGTGGCTGGAGATTGGAGATTGGAGAGAACTCAGGCTCTAGTCTTTCGTCTCCCGTCTTGATAAACCCATTCCAGCCGGTCGGCCAGGCGGGGCCAGGCGAAGTGGGCGGCGTAGTGGCGACGGCCGTTTCTGGCCATTTGCGCGCGTTTCTCCGGTTCCGTCAGCAGGTGAATCAGGTCGGCCGTCAGGCCGGCAACGTCGCCGCTGGGGCGCAGCAAGCCGGTCTGCCCGTGGACGACGTACTCGCTTACCTGCCCCACCGCCTCCCCCACGACGGGAATACCCAACGCCAGCATGTCGGCCAGTTTGACCGGGCACTTGGTGCGGTTGAGCAGGGTATCGTCCATGAGGTAAAGGCCCACGTCGGCCCGGCAGAGCGTGTCGGCCAGTTCCGCCTCAGCCACCCAGCCCACGTCCTCCACCGCCGCCAGCAAACCGGCCCCGGCCAACTGCTGGCGCAGTTGGGCGGCGTCGGCCTCGTAAAGGCCCGCGCCGACGGCCAGGATTTTGAGGTCGGGCACGGCCGTTTGCACCCCCTGCAGCACGGCCACCAATCGCCCCGTATCGAACTCGAACAGGCGGCTGTAGAGGAGAAGGTGGGGTGAGCGGGTGAGCGAGTGAGCAGGTGATGGCTGATCATCCTGCGCACCGCTTTGGGCGATGCCCGCGCCGTTGGGCACGTACACCACCCGCTCAGGCGGCACGCCGCGGCCCCAGGCCAGCGTTTCCAGGGCGCGGCTGGCGACGGTAAGGGCGTGGCAGTGGGCCATCCCCCAACGTTCCTGCCAGGCGAAGACCTGCTTTTGCGCAGTGGAATAGGGCGCCAGGTCGTTCCAGCCGCCCCAGCCCTCCCAATCGTCGCTGTCCACCACCAGGCGCAGCCTGCGCCGGTGAAACTGCCACAGCCACCAGGCGACCAATCCGCTGTACGCTTTAGGCTTGAAGCAGTGGACCACGTCCGGCTGCCAGGCTAAGACCTCGCGCAGCAGGCGGCCGGTGATACCCAGCGTGCCGCCGCTCAGGGGGACGGTCCGGATGGCGACGCCGTCTTCCTGCCAGCGTTTGTCGGCTTCGGCGGGGGTTTGCCAGGGGGGCATGAAGATGTGCACGTCGTGGCCGCGGGCGGCTAACGGCCGTGCCAGACCCAGCGCCCGGCTGCGCATGGTTTTGTTGGGATGAAAGCCAAACGGCCCGACCATGGCAATTCGCATGGGATTATCTTTATCACGAATCCGGCGAATTGGCGAATTGGCAGGTTGGCGCGGTTTGGTTAAAGTTGAGGCGCGATGCATGATGCGTGACGGTCACCGTCACGCATCACGAATGACGCAGACAAAAGGTTTCCCTATGACCAGCTTTCAATTTCAGGCTATTTTGCAACTACTGCGCTCCGGGCCGCTGCCGGAGACACTGTCCATCGCCGACCGGCGAGCGGGCGAAGAGGCGATGGCCGGACAGTCGCCGCTGCCGGAGAACGTGTACGTGGAGGAGGTAACGGCCGTTACCGTGCCCGCCCTGCTCATTGCCGCTGAAGGTACCCGCGACGAACGGGTGATTTTGTACTTGCACGGCGGCGGCTACTGCGTCGGTTCGCCGCGCACCCACCGCGATTTTGCCTGGCGGCTGTCGGCGGCCAGCGCGGCGCGGGTATTGCTGCCGGATTATCGCCGCGCACCGGAGCACCCCTTCCCCACGGCCGTTGACGACGCCGTCGCCGCCTACCGCTGGCTTCTGGTCGAGGGCATCGACCCGGCCCATCTGGTGATCGCCGGAGATTCGGCGGGCGGCGGGCTGGCCCTGGCCGCCCTGGTGCGGCTGCGCGATGAGGGAGAGCGGCTGCCGGCCGCCGCCGCGCTGCTTTCGCCCTGGGTCGATTTGGCCCTGACCGGCAACTCGCTGCAGAGCAAGGCGGCCGAAGACCCGGTTCTCTCACCGGCGCAGTTACAAGAATTTGCCGAACTTTATCTGGGGGATGCGGACCCGCGCACGCCGCTGGCTTCGCCGTTGTACGCCGATCTGGCCGGGCTGCCGCCGCTGCTAATTCAGGCCGGCGGCGCGGAAATTTTGCTCGACGACGCCGTCAGGCTGGCGGAGCGGGCTGAAGCGGCTGGGGTAGAAGTGACTCTGGACGTCTGGCCGGAGATGATCCACGTCTGGCAAGGGTTTGCCGGTTTTTTGCCGGAAGGGCAAACGGCCGTCACGAAGCTTGGCGCGTTTATCCGCAAGCACACGGCTCAGGCCGGGCTTTCGCCGGAGAGCCCTTTGTAATCTTGATACGCCGCGGGGGGAACGGCCGTGTCGCCCTCCGCCCTTTCCAAAAGCGCCTGCAACTGCGGATGGTTGGTGTACACACCGCGATATTTCTCCGGCAGCATGGCGGCAATCCGGCACATCACGGCGTCTGTTTGCCGCCGCAGGAATGGCTCGCGCTCCTGGCCGCGCGGCATGGGCGGCAGCCCATATGGCTGACCGATGCGCACGTGGATTGTCAGGCGCTGCAGGCGCTTCAACCGCTCCACCACCTGGCGATCCTCCGTACCCCACACGGCGATGGGGATTACCGGCGCGCCGGTTTTGGCGGCCAGATACGCCACCCCTTCTTTGCCTTCAATCATCGCTTCTGATTTGCTGCGCGTGCCTTCGGGGGCCATGGCCAGGATTTCGCCTTGTTTAATGCGTTTGATCACCTCGCGCAAGGTGTGGAAATCAGCCTCGTAGCGGTTGAGCCACAGGGCATTCAGTTCCTTCACCACCCAGCGCCAGAAAAAATATTTCTGGTATTTTTCGGCGATCATCAAGACGAAATCTTCGCGATCGGACACGATGACGGCCAGGGCGGCGTCCAGGCGGCCAAGGTGGTTGGAAGCCACAATGACGCCGCCTGTATCGGGGATATTCTCTAGTCCTGTTACGTCTATATCAGCTACTACCCGCAAGATTGGACGGGTCACAATACGCACAAAGTGAATAAATTTCATAAGCTAACCTAAGTTTGTTTGTTGCCGCTGCCCGAATAGCGAAGCGTCTTGATTGACCGGTCCGGCGACGATCCTCGGCGGATTATACCTGCGGAGTGAGCTTGATGCCATGACCACTGAGCGGCTGGCTACGTGGACCGAGCGGTGATCTGGATGGTTTGGAGTTGGATGGCCACGGTTTCGGCCAGGGAACGGCCGTATCCCCCCGCCATCGTCACCGCCACCGGCAGCCCGGCGGCCCGGCACAGCCCCAACACCAGCCGATCCCGCGCGCCAACGCCGGCCTTCGTCAGGCACAGGCGGCCCAGGCGATCCTGCTCGTGGACGTCGGCTCCGGCCAGGTAGATGACCAGATCGGCGCGGGCGCGGGTAACGGCCGTGTGCAAAGCCGGTTCCAAAGCGGCCAGGTAATCGTCGTCGCCGGTATCATCGGGCAGGCCTACGTCCAGGTCGCCGGGGATTTTGCGGAAAGGGAAGTTCTTCTCGCCGTGAATGGAAAAGGTGAAGATGGTGTCGTCGCCCTGGGTGATTTGAGCCGTGCCGTTGCCCTGGTGGACGTCACAGTCTACTACCAGCACGCGCCGGGCGCGCCCTTCGGCCTGCATGGCGCGGGCAGCGGCCACGGTGTCGTTGTAGATGCAAAAACCCTGCCCTTCGTCCCAGCAGGCGTGGTGGGTACCGCCGCCGAGGGAGGCGCTACGGCCGTTTTGCAGCGCGGTGCGGCAGGCAGCAATGGTCGCCCCTACGGAATGCTGGCAGCGCACGACCAGTTCCGGCGACCAGGGCAGGCCAATGCGGCGGATTTCTTGGGGAGAGAGACGGCCGTATTGCACCTTGTCCAGATATTCTTCGCTGTGCGCCCGCCGGAGTTGGTTGATTGTTGCCGGCGTGGGGGTGATCAGGTTTTCCGGCGGCACAACCTGCGCCGCTTCGACCGCTTCGCGCAGCAGGCGGTACTTCGCGGCCGGAAAACGATGGCCTTCAGGCAGGGGAAAGGTAAACGAGTCGTACGTAAAGATGTTCATCAGGGCGGATTATGCCGGGAGAAGTGAGAACAATCAACCGATAACCCATGCCCGGAACGAATAACCGGCCGCCATGGTTTGTTCTCAGGCACCCATTGCCTGTTTTTGCACGATAGCTGCATTCAACCGCCGCCAATTGATCAAAACAACCTGGGGAAGGTTTACGAAGAAAAGATTTGTGACCAGACGCTGCGGCCGCCGGCGCGGGCCAGGGCAGACCAGACGGCCGGCAAGCTGGCAGAACCAGGGTACGCCAGGAAACGGGGCGCGGTCTCGATGGTGAACGCCTGCGCCAGTTCCGGCCAATCGGATTCCAGAATGGGCGGCTCTACCGCTTTGTAGATGACCTGAGCGACGCGATCGCGGGCCTGGCTGTCGCCGTTGAGGTGGGGTGGCAGGGCGTGGAGGCCAAGATTGAGACGGCCGTATCCCTGCTCCTTAGCCCAGGCCGCCAATGTGATGAGCAGCTGCTGCCGGGCAACGGCCGTCAGGCTCTGGCGGTGGCGCAGCAACGTCACAACCAGTTCCTGGCTGTCGGGAATGGGCACCGCGTGGACAAAAGCGAGGATGTCCTGCCCCCTGGCCGAAAGCGTTGCCAGCACGCCCTGGTTGATGTAGCTGCGGCTGAACCAGCCGTGGGCAAAGCGGTTCTCCTCGCGGCCCTGGTCGCTCAACCAATCGTCGCTGACCAGGCGCAGGCGCTCGACGAGATCCGGGCTGAACGGGGGATGGTAAACGGCCGTAACCCAGGCAATCGCTTCGGCCGGTTCTGGCGGGGTCCAATCGGTGAGGCAAACGGCCGTTTCCTGGCCAATGCTGATGGTTTGCAGCCCGGCTTCGTGGTACGCCGCCAGGAGATCCGGCGTGGTGCGATAAAACACGGTGCGCCAATCGCGCCGTTGGCAGTATTCGCGGAACTGCCGGATGGCCGTCACCAGATCGTCTGGCGGCCCGATGGGATCGCCCAGGGCGATGGCGGTGCGCCGCAGCAGAGAAAAGGCTACCAGGGAACCGCCGCGGCTGAAGTAGTATGATTTGCCGCTGAGGGGCAGGAGGTGGGCCAGGGAGGAACGGCCGTATTGAGTGACAATGGTTTGCGCCCGCCGCCGTTCCGCGTCGCTGGCCGGGGCGCGCACCAGCACCGGGCGCAGCAGCATTAACAGAGCATAACCCAGCGTCACCGCCCCGACGATGTAAATTGACGCAGCCAGATAGTCGAAGGGCGTTTCCAACTGGAGCAGGCCGGGTTCAGATGAAATGGTAAAGAAGAGGAAGGTCTGCCGCCAGGCGTCCGGCAGGCTAAACGGCAAACCGTAGGCGCGGTCCAGCACGTAAAAGCCGATGATGCCATAGGCCAGCGTAAAGGCAAAAGCCGCGGCCAGCATCTGCACGCCCTGCCAGATGGAAGGCTGGTCGGACAGGGCGTGGAAATGGGAGCGTTGGGCAAAGAGGTAGACGGCCAGCAGAAAAGCCAGGATGGCTTCCGGGTAATTTTGCTTGAGCACATGGCCCAAAATGGACAGGGCCAGCATCAATAAGGTGAGGAACCAGGCCATGCGTTTATGCCGCCACAGGCCATAGGCCAGGATGAGCAGGGCAAAACCGGTGAGAACGGCCGTAATCGCCCCATTTTGCCGCACGGCCACCGGCGAGTATTGGGTAAGCGCCGAAAATTTATCTACCCACTCCGGCTGAATGACCGACAGCACGTTGAGCACGCCCATCAGCGCCGTCAGAATGGCTACCAGACGCACCTGCCCGGATTCGGCCAGCGCCCGCTCTGAACCGCTGAACATGGAAAGCTGCCGCAGCAAGAAAAAGCCGATCAGCATGGGAATCCAAAAGGAGAGGCCGCGAAACGACAGGGTAATCGCCGTGCCGGCTTCGGCGGGTATGCCCATCGAGGTATAAATGATGGGCACGATCACCTCGACAACGCCGATGCCGCTGGGCGTGGGCGAGACCATCATGAAGAGGATGGACATGGAGTAGCCGGCAATCAGCGTGGTTGCCGTGGGGGTCTGGTGGAAGGCCAGGAAAAGGCAAAACAGGCTGACGAGGTTGAGTAGGTGCATGGCCAGGGCGATGAGCAGCGTGATCCCCAGGCGATCTGGGTGGGCGCCGATGGCGGTGGCGGCGCTGGTGAATTCGTGGGCGTTTTTGCTGGCCCAGGTGTCGGGCAGGAGAGACGGCCGTTTAACCAATCGTCCGGCGCTGTTGGTCAGGTGGGCAACGGCCGTGAACAACCGCAGCAGCCAGTCCGGCCGCCAGATGCCCAGGCCCAAGACAAACACCATGCTTCCCACCAGCAAAAACATGATCAGCGCGCTGGTAATTTCTAAAACCGTCAGGTTGTGGTGGCGAAACAACAAAAACAGGCCCACGCTCAACACCAACACAAAGACGCCGTTGTTGCTCACCTGCACCAGCAGCGTGCCGGCGGTCGCCGCCGCCGCCGAATGGCCGCGCCGCCGCGTGTCGTCGACGAACAAAGCGATGCCCGCCGTGCCCGCCGAAGGCGTGGTGGCGTTAACAAACAGCGAGGCAAAGGTGATCGGCAGCAGGTCGCGCACGCGGGAAGGGATGTCTACCAGGCGAAAGGCGGACCAGAATAACGTGGCATAGACCACGTAATAAGCCGTTTGCAGTCCGGCGGCCAGGGCAATCCAGGAAAGCTGGCCCTGCACCAGCGTGCCCAACAACTGCCGGATCTCGGCGAAGCGGCTGATGAGCACCCAAAGGAAGCCAACCACGAGGATGGCAAACAGCCAGCGTTGGACGGATGAGGACTTACCCGTTGCTTTCACGGGGAAATTTTACTGTAATTGTGGGGATGGTTCCATGATTCGCCGGGGGGATACGACCACGGCCGTTGCCGTTTACCAACCGACCGCTCAGTTTAAGGCCACAAGCAAACCCAAGATAAGGAAGGAGAAACGGCCGTTACCAACCGCTGATCCGACGTCCAAAACTCCGCGCCATACCGTTCCGCCAGCGCCAGATAATGGGCGTCATACGCCGCTGGTAAGGCAAACTCCTGGGTTAACTGCAGCGCGCGCTGATGCAGTCCGGCATCGCCCAAAATTTGTACAGGCAACGACAGGGCCGTTTCCTGCGCCAACTGGACGCTCTCGCCATCCAGAATGCCGTGCTTCTGATATTGATAAAGCGCATTGGTCACTTCATACCACAGCAGGGCGGGGGCCACAAGCTGGCGATTTTGTTGTGCCCACTGCGCCCACTGCTCCTGAATACGGTCGTCCTGCACATCTACCACCAGACGAACCACAAGGCTGGCGTCAAGACAAATGGGCGAGTTGGGCATCCCGATCCTCCCGCATCTGGCGGATGATTTCCTCGCTGGGCGGAATTTCACGATCGCCAAGTTTGGCTGCCAGTTGGGCGCGCGTTTGCCGGACCCGGTCTAGCCAATGCTCCTGATTTTGCACGGCCGTTTGCAAGCGCTCGTATTCGTCAATAGACAACATCACCATCGTTGGCTCCCCGCCGCGCGCCACGATAATTGTGTTGTGCTCCTCTGTCACGCGCCGCATCATTTCGCCAAAGCGCACCCGTGCTTCGGTGGCGGTTACTGTCGTTTCCATATATGCCCCACTTATCCATCAATCAATCCATCGATGGATAAACAAAGTATACCGAGAGAACGCGCAGAGAGTCAATAACAACACTCCCTACACGCTGCCCACCTGCCGCCTGTTTACGATATTTCCCGCCCGCCGGTCACGTTGAGCGCCTGGCCGGTGATAAACCCGGCTTCGTCGGAAACGAGGAAGGCAACCAGGCTGGCGATGTCGGCGGGCAACCCCAGCCGCCCCACCGGGATTTTGGCCGCCAGCTCGGCGACCAGCGCCTCTTTCTCCTGGCCGGTCAGCAAGGCTTCCATTTGCATGCCCCACTGCTTCATTTCCGTGTCGATGTCGCCGGGCAAAATGGCGTTGACGGTAACCCCCTGGGCGGCGACTTCCTGCGCCAGGGACTTGGTCATGGCAATGACGGCCGCTTTGCTGGCGGCATACGCCCCCACGTTCGGTTTGGGGCGGATGGCGGCAATGGAGGCCATGTTGATGATACGGCCGTGTCCGCTTTCCAGCAGCATGGGCAGCGCCTTCTGGCAGCAGAGGAACGTGCCCGTGGCGTTAATTTCCAGCGTGCGCTTCCAGGCCGCTTCGGCCTGATATTGAACGGGAGCGGGGCCAACGGCCGTGCCCGCATTGTTCACCAAAATGTCCAGCCGCCCAAACACTTCCCGCGCCTCGCCCACCACGGCTTCCACCGAGGCCGCGTCGGTCACGTCCAGGCGCACGGCCAGC
>Ga0116151_10002767_pt1 | contig 16003 bp, 22 predicted proteins | sample AD_UKC117_MetaG_FD_89893 | JGI IMG/M metagenome (GOLD analysis project Ga0116151, IMG submission 89893) | Active sludge microbial communities of municipal wastewater-treating anaerobic digesters from Hong Kong - AD_UKC117_MetaG | ecosystem: Engineered > Bioreactor > Anaerobic > Digestate...
CTGTTGCCGACCAGGATGAGATCAATATGCCCTTCTTCAGGAGAACCCCCCTGTTCGCGTATGTGTCGGGGTCGACGTTCTTGAGATATTCCGTTCCGTATATCGAGCCGTCCAGGTTACGGAAGGCGGAGAGGATGGAGTCCCCAACAACGGCGAAGGTCCCAACCAGGGTCCCAAGATCGGAGTTGTCGGATTTCCATGTGGTGGAATCGCTCCCCCGGGGGAAGGGTTCTATAAGGTAATTGTTCTCTATTCTTACGGGAGCCTCCCCCTCGATCTCCATGAACCCCGAGTTGATCCAGTGGTCCTCCTCGTGGGAAATAACGGTTTTACCAGAAAAAAGCATGGTGTTACCGTTACCGTCCCTCAGGAACCCGGAGGCCGTCCATATACCCTCTTCGAAGAGAAAACGGTGACCCATTTTCTTGATGTAAGTTTTGTCCGACAAAAAAGTTCCTCCGTCCCGGTTATTTTCGTGATTTGCCTTATGGTCTCAGTTGGCTCCTGTCTGCAGCTCCAGGCAGGGGCTTTCAGGCTCCAGCATCTTCATCGAGGTTTTCCCCCCGCAATGTTTTTCTACAAGATCCACCAGTTCGTCCGCGGCCTGCCTGTGAACCGCCCCGTCCACGGGGGGCATGGCGTCCAGGTTGATGGCGACGAACCGCGTCTGCGGAGTTATCTTGCTGGGGTCGCCGTTCTTCCAGCACCAGCCGCGGCAGAAGACGCTTCCGTTTCCGGTGTCGTGCAGGATGATCTCCCCCGGCGCAGGGTTCTCCACGGCCTCCGGGTTGCCAAGGTGGGCAAAGACCTCGTCGCCATTTGCAGGGCCCAGGCGGACATCGCCTGTAACGCACCCAAGGTCGTCCCCTCCGCAGGGGATCCGATACTTCAGGCTGATGATGTTGAATATCGCCACGAGCCTGTTGATGAATGGGAGGTCCTTCCCCGCACAGGTACGCTTGATAAGGTTCGCGATCGAAGGAGGGAACTTGTTGGGGTTCAGCCCCATATCCTCGAAGACCTTCCGCCACGAAGCGATCAGCGGGTACTCCTTGAAGTTCTCCAGGTCAGGGTCCTGCCGGACTTCAGCCTCGGCCTCCTTTAGAAGGGCCAGGAGAGCGGTGTCTTCCTCCGCATTGTCCAGGTCCCTCCCGATCACGACGATGCGCCGGTAATCCGGGTACTTTTGAAAAACTTCCTGTGCGATCTTGATCTTCAACGATGAACATCTCCTTTCGCGGATCCTGACGACATATATAATAACAGGACAACATTCAGGGAGGGCATTTGCCATGGACGGACAGCAGCAGGGCAGACCCCGGAAGGCTCTTTATTTCTTCTGCGTAGGGAAAGGGTACGATCACGTCTCGCGGCTGGCCTTCGAGAGGGTCCGGGAGATATTCAGCCCCCGCGAGCTTGGCATAGAAGTCGACGGCTATCCTGTAATGGAGCACATCGACGGACACGGGAACAGCTTCTGCTTCATGCGGCAGGATATGCTTGTCAGCTACGACTTCCGGCGACATCTTCCGGTTTTGAGGGAGCATTTCCTCGATTTCGACCTTGCCGCGGAGGTCAACTGGCACGAGGGGGCCAACGCGCCGGACAAGGTGCTGACGGTCCACACAATAGGGGATGTCGACGCCGGAATATTCCCTCCCGCCGATGCCCGCTTCATGCGGAACCTTCTTCATTCCCTCGAAAAGAACCGCAGCGATGCCAGGCTGGATGACTTTACGGTCGTTACCGAGGCCACCCACTGGACCGGGACATTCAGGGACCAAAACCCCGAAGACCTTATGCAGTTCCCTATCCCGATGCTGGATATAGAGATAGGCAGTACCCTGGCAAGCTGGGAAAACGCGGAAGCTGTAGAAGTCCTTGCGCGAAGCCTGGCAAGTCCTTTTTCAAGTGAGGAACCTCTTAAGAACGTCATCTGCGTCGGCGGTGTGCACTTCGAGCACTCCTTCTCCGAAGCGGCGATGAACGTCGATCATCCGTTCGGCATAAGCCATATACTGCCCAACCAGTGGATAGTATCTGGAGGCTACGGATCGGAAGACGGTTACGCAAAACTCCGGAAAGCTGCCCAGAGCATCCGTGGAGGCGTCCGTGCGGTCGTCTATCACGAGGGGATAAAGTCTGCCTACCGCGACCAGTGCCGCAGACTCGGCGAGGAGCTTGGTGTCCCCGTTCTCAAGCACAAAGCGCTCCGCAGGCCCGCCGACCTCGAATGGTTGAAAAAATAAGGGATTTTGTCCGATATTTACTTCAGCAGAGGAAGCCCAGGCTTTCCAGTGGCCGGCTCATTCCATCCAGGTTCGCGGAGGGGTAGAATATCAGCTTTTCTGCGGCTTCGATGCCCTTGAACTGGCGGGGTCCCTTTCCTCTGCCCCCGATCTCGATAACCAGATCTCCATTGTCGTTCGGGATCAGGTAGTCCGGTGTTTTTGCGCCCCGTCTCGTTTTGAGGTAGTGGAATGGTATCCCGGCTGCTCTCATCATCCCGGCAAAAAAATCCTCCCTCAAAGGGCCGATGCAATCCTCCATATCCCGGTACAGCAGGCGGTAGGGCAGAGCCATCAATATCTTCGGCTCCTTCAGTACGTTGGTGCCCCTGGGAAATACCTGGTGGATTATAAAGGCCTTTTCAAGAAGCTCCATGTACTGGGCTGCCTTGTATTTTGTTACCCCCACGTTTCGTGAAATGCTCGAGTAATTAATTCCGTCCACTTCCGATCGGCCTATGAAACCGAGTGTTTTCTCAAGCAGTTCGATCTCGTCCACCTGTATTTTGGCGATCCCCGGAATATCCCCTGAAATGACTTTCTTTACGATGTCCTTCAGAAGGGGCAGGGGATCCGGTTCATCGAGGGCAAAGGGGAGCACGCCGCCTTTGAGGTATTCATCAAAGAGATTTGCGTGTCGCAGAGGAACGGATAGCCCGCGTTTTTTTACTATGTCTTCAATTGAGAGTTCGGAGAGGTGTTCTCCCGTTTTAAAAAAGATAAATTCGCGGAAAGAAAACGGATAGAGCTGTCTTATGCTGATCCTTCTGGAAAGATCGTAGGATGATCTGAATATGGAAAGTGAGACGGAACTGGCGAAAATGACTCTGACATCGAGAAAATCGTAGATCCTTTTGAGCAGCTCGTCATACTCCTTGCAGCAGTGGACCTCGTCCAGCAGAAGGTGTGTGAAGCCGAGATCCATGTTCAGTTTTTTCGCCAGTTCAAACAGATCACCGTCTTTGTTAGTATCGAGGGAGAGATAAAAGGCGTTTTCGTTTTTGTGGGCATACTGCCGGAGCAGCACCGTCTTGCCGGCTCCCCTGGGCCCGGCTATTCCTATGAAGTGCTTCCCGCCTGATCCAAGCAGGTCCTGGAGCAGAGGTCTGTGCTTTTCGTACCTGCCCCCCTCGTTCTTTGCAAGCCGATGCAGTTCAAGAAGCTCCGTCAGCGACGCCACGCGATCACCCCTCACGACATTCCGCACAATGATTTTACAGAATGATAGACATTTTGTAAAATCATTTGACAAGATGCACGTATTAAGGCATGCGATCTTCCTCCGTTCATCGTTTTTACCGATATTGAAACAACCCATAGGGTCAGGGCTTGAACCTAACCTTATGTATACATGTAGGCAGGTCCGAAGGCTTTGTGCTATTTAGAGGTCCAGCAAAAACTTCCATGCGGGAGTGATCTTTATGTTTCCGCCTGCGATTTGGCCTTCCTCGTAACGGGTTACTATGATGCCGCTGTTTACTCCCAGTTCAGCCATTGCTTCGGCGAGAGCATCGGTCTCTCTTTTGCGTGTTGACTGCTCGGCCAGGGATTCGGAAACCTGTACAAGCATTTGTTCCTTGCCTCGCAAGGGGACGATAAAATCAACCTCACGGCCGGTTTTGGTCCTATAGTAAAAAATTTCCGGATAAACCCTTCGAAGTGCCGTAAAAACGAGGTTTTCCAGAAGATGCCCCGAGTTGACCAGAATCCCGGATGAAACGGACGATACCATGGCGTGATCTACGCAGTAGATTTTCTTGGGGTTGGCGTTGCTGCGCGTAAACGATGCGTCGAAAATCCTGACGGTAAAGAGAAAATACGCATCCTCGAACCAATCCAGGTAGTCGCCAACGACCGATTTAGGAGCTTTATATCCAAGCGACTTGAGAAAACCCGTAAGGCCGTTGATTGAATAAAGAGAGCCTATGTTGTCCACCAGCCGATGGGCAAGATCCTTCAGCGCTTTCGGATGTGAAATATCGTGGCGTTCTATGAGATCCCGAAAAAGGATCGTGTTGAAGTACTCCTGGTGGATTTTGATCCGCAAGTCTGGTCCAAGTCCGGCAACCTCGGGAAACCCGCCCGTATCCCAATATTCATCAAAGGCTTTTTGAACAAGAAGACGTTTTCTGGTTGGAAACGGACCTGACCTGTCCATCCCCTTGTAGTCCAGAAATTCGGCGAACGAGAAAGGAAACATCTCCCATGCAAGAGCCCGTCCCCGCATTTGAGTGGCTATCTCTCTTGAAAGCATCCTGGCGGAAGAACCCGTAAGATAGACTTCGCACTTTTCCGTGCGCATCAGGCGGTCTACGAACGATTCCCAATGGGGAACCGCCTGTATCTCGTCGAAAAAACAGTAGATCTTTTCGGTGTTCTTTTTTTCCGGGAAGATCGAATAATATGCCTCGGTGACAAGACCCAGATTGTCCTGACGGAGAGAATGAAGGCGGTCATCGAAAAAGTTCAGGTAGAGGATGTTTTCCATGGGAATTCCACTCTCGGTGAGATGCTTTATAACCTGAAACATATAGGTTGATTTTCCGCTTCGCCTTACCCCTATGCATACTGCGGCTTTTCCGCGAACAGCCTCGATGCTAAGATGCCGGGGTACTCCCGTTTCAGGCAATGTTTCCTGAAAATCCAGAATGAGGGATCTTATAGTCTCAAGCATCTTGTCACCCCACCGGTAAAACTTATTGCCAATATTGGCTCAGTCTGGTAATAAGTATTACCGATTATGCGATCAGTGTCAACAGGGTTGCGGCTTTTGTCGTGCGGTTATCCCTCCGTGACATTCCGTAAAATTATTTTCCAGAATGATAGGCATTTTGTAAAATCATTGGACAAGATGCAAGATTGATAAAAATGATTACAGAAACCCGTAGCCCTCCATGGAAAAATCCTGTTAACTTATAGTCCCATTTGACGACCCCCCCCCCGTGTTTTAATACAAAAGCAAGCACTCAACATATCCTATCGTTAATCCTGTACCCCATTTATTCCCTCCACCAAAAAGTGCTGCAGAAGGTCTCCATTCACGGAAAGAAAAAAAGAAGAGGGAGATGTTGGGACGGGTTTGAAAAACCCGCTCTGGCAGAAGGGTTTTGGAAAGACAGAGTTTCACCACGGATACCCCGTAAGGGGGCAACTCGAAAAAACCCTCTATAAGGGAAAAGGAAGGAGATAACAATGAAGAAGAGAGTTAGCGTTGTTCTTGCAACGCTCCTGGTCGCACTTTTCGTTATACTTTCCGGAGAAGCAAGTGCGGAATTATGGGTGGATACATTTCTAACTGATTTTTGGACACAGCAAAACATCGGACCCCAGCTCTCAGGCATTCAACCAGGGGGTACAACTGGTCAAGTTTTAACAAAGATCGATGGAACAGACTATTTCACGGAGTGGACCACTCTTTACGACTGGGAACCACGAGTGGGATCACTTGAGAATACTGTCGCTGATCATGGCAGAAGGCTAAGCGATCTCGAAGAAACGCAATATGTCTTCGGGCTGAATCTCCGGCTTTTTGATTCAAGAAAAGTGAGTTGGAACGTCTTCGCGAACTACTCGGCAAACCGCTCGAAGGTGGACCGGTGCGGAATAAATCTTACCCTGAAGCTCGGCAAATCATACGAGGAAAAATTGATTGAAAAACTTGGCAGGGAAAACGCTGAGATGCGTGCCGAACTTGAGGAGATTAAAAACAAACTCGGAATCCAATAGTGCCTGGTGCTTTCCTTTTGGGATCCCCATTCCCGGAAAAAAAAGAAGAGGGAGATGTCGGGACGGGTTTGAAAAACCCGCGCTGGCAGAAGGGTTTTGGAAAGGCAGAGTTTAACCACGGATACCCCGACACGGATACCCCGTAAGGGGGGCAACTCGAAATAACCCTCTATAAGGGAAAAGGAAGGAGAAAACAATGAAGAAGAGAGTGAGCGTAATTTTTGCAACGCTCCTGGTCGCACTTTTCGTTATACTTTCCGGAGAAGCAAGCGCGGAAGATGGGTTATGGGTCTTTACTAGCGACACGGCAACAGGGGCAGCAAGTGTTTTTGATATATCTGATATATCTCCTCAAATTGGAGCAATCCGATATGGAGGAAAAGCAGGACAGGTACTGACGAAGACAAATGACGAAGATTTCTGGACTGATTGGATGGATGTTTACGATTGGTCTCCTCGCGTGGGAGCTCTTGAGTCAGCTGTTGCTGGCCACGACAGAAGAATAAGCGATCTCGAGGAGACGCAGTACGTCTTCGGGCTGAACATGAGGGTTTTTGATTCCCGAAAAATGAGTTGGAACGTCTTCGCGAACTACTCCGCCAACCGCTCCAAACTGGACCGGGTCGGAGTTGAACTTACCCTGAAACTCGGCAAATCATACGAGGAAAAACAGATCGAAGATCTGAGGGCGGAGATCGCCGAACTCAAGGCCCTGCTCCAGAATTAGTAAAGAGGGTCTGCATCTGCTCCATTTTCCTGTTGATTGTCTATTTCGGCCTTTTTGTCCATTTTGTCTGTTTGGTATATAATGTGCCCTACAGTCAAAAGGAACGGAGGTTTCGGAATGAAAACGGCAAGCGCAACCGAGGCCAAGCAGAACTTCGGCAGGATACTTGAGGAATCCCTTGTCGAACCGGTGATTATCAAACGCTCCGGGAGGGTTTCTGCTGTCTTATTATCTCATCGCGAATACGAGAGGCTCCTGGGGATCGAGGAAAGTTACTGGATCGCCAGGGCGACCGATGCGGAGTCTTCGGGTTTCCTGGACGAAGCCCGGTCCATGAAAAGACTGACGGGCCTGATTTCATCCTCCGATGATTAGACGGCTCCTCATCACCAAAAAGGCCGACAGTTTCCTTTCCCGTGTTCCGAAAAAGCATTCGGCGCAACTCGCACGGAAAATAATGATGCTTCTTGAGGAACCACGTCCGGCGGACTCCATAAGCATGAAGGGGAGCCCTTTCTTTCGTGTCGATTCGGGAGAGTACCGTATCGTTTATCGTTTTGACGATGAGTTTCTTTATGTGTCGGTTATCGGCAAAAGAAACGACGGAGATGTCTACAAAAAGGCGAAGAGGATCGAGTAGACAGCAGGACCCGGTCCCGGGCAACCCATTTCGGGCTTGATTCTTATTTTACGCATACAATAGGGGGCAGGAACCCCTTCCGGGGGGTCGCAGGAGACATATGAGCCGGTGAGGGACTGTTGCGCGGTCGCCCCGGAGCAGGGATAACCCCGAACGGTTTCAGGCAAAGTCCCCTTCTCGGGGGCGAATCGAGCTCCAGAGAATCCCTCGGAGGGGAAAACCCTTGGGAGCAAACCTTGATCTTGACCGTATGCCTACATCCACCGGATAAAACGGTCGCTGTGCCCGACAGTGGGGTTTGTCGAAGCCGGTTATTTTTTAAGGTCGCTCACGACTTCATCCCAGCCAGAGACCTTTTCTTCCCCCCTGCGAACCTTTGCAAGAGTTTCAGCCGCCAGATAGTAATCTTCCATGTCTTCAAGATGGTCTTCGATGATCTTCCGGATATAAAAAGCTTTCGTCCGTCCAGTCTCAAGCGCGAGACGGGAAAGACGTTTTTCGGTCTCTTCGCTCAAGCGGACGGAAGTGGGAACAGGCATTTTTTATCACCCTTTCCTCCCGTTCTTTCTGCACCATGCGAAACAAGCCCTTGTCAGGACTTGAAAAGATCGGAATGAGTTCCTGTCCTTGCCAGGTAGAGGTTTCCGCCATCCATTCGGTAGATCAGAAGCCAATCGGGGTCGATGTGGCATTCTCTGAAATCGGACCATTCTCCAGACAGGGTGTGATCATTGTTTCGAGGTTCAAGTGGGATCCCTTCGGCAAGAGCAGTGACTACTTCCTTAAGTCTGGAATCATCCTTGCCCTGTCTCAGCATCCGTTTCCTGTCACGTTTGAATTGGGCCGAAAAGAATGGTTTTGGAATTCGGGATTTTTATTCCTTGTCGAGCTTATCCCAAAGATCGTCAACATCCTCAGCGGCCGTCAGGGTTCTTCCCGCGCGAATGTCCTTCATTGCCTGGGCGGTTCTATGGTTGGGTATTTCAAGAGGGAAGGGGAGTCCCCCGTGGAGCCGGACCTGTTCAAGGAACAGGTTGAAGGCTTCGGAAGTCGTAAGCCCCAGGTTCTGGAATACTTCCTCGGTTTCTTCCTTCAACGCCGGACGGACTCTAACGCGCATGGTCGTCGTTTTGAGGTCATTGGTTGTTCCTGATCTTTTAGTTGCGGAAATCATCCGAAGCACCTCTTTTCCTTACTTTAAGAAAAGATAGCACTAATAGGGCTACAAATCAACAAGCTTTAAGCAGGCACCTCTCAGCCCAAAAGAAAAGGGCAATTTTGCGGTTAAGCATTTTCTGCGGGATCCGATTCTGGTAATTGGTGGTCCAGGGTCTGCAAAATGAATAAAAAAGACCGTAAGCAGAGCCGAGGGTGTTTGGTTGTCTCTCTTGCATGTTTATTGTACAATTGTCTAAAAAGAAAGAAGGGTTGTTTTGGACATTGTAATTGATGCTTCGGCAATCCTCGCAGTCATAATGAACGAACCCGAAAGGGAAAGCATAATTGAGATGACTACGGGACACACCCTTTTGGGACCGGGTTCTATTCCGTGGGAGATAGGAAATGCTTTCTCGTCGATGCTGAAACAACGAAGGCTCAGTCTTGAAGATGCATGTCGGGGGCTTGAGATATTCCAGACCATACCCATTCGATATCTCCCGGTGGATATGGCGAACGCCGTTTCTATAGCCCATGGGGCCAGACTTTACGCCTACGATGCCTACTTTCTGGATTGTGCCGCGCGGCACGCGGTGCCGTTGCTGACTTTGGATCGATCGCTTCAGCGTGCAGCTTCTCAAATAGGGATCCAGGTAATGGGGGTTTAGATCATGCAGGTTTTTACTTATTCTGAAGCCAGGCAAAAACTATCGAGTGTTCTCGACAAGGCCGAAAAATCCGGCAAAGTCCTTATTCGCAGGAGGGACGGTCGGACTTTTGCCCTTGTGCCGGAACCTGCCGCTGCTTCCCCTCTGGACGTTCCGTGGATCGATGCGCAGGTCACTACAGAAGAGATCGTCTCGATACTCAGGAAACAGAGAGGCCGGAAAACAGCGGCCACGCGTTTCCTGGAAAAACGCAGTTAATCGTCCCCTTGAGGACCGACCCATTGGGGTAGGTCCTGAATACAACCTTATGTATGCAAATAAATCCCCATCCGCGGGGTTGAGCCGCCAGGAAGTAATCTTCCATGTCTTCAAGATGGTCTTCTATGATCTTCCGGATATAGAAAGCTTTCGTCCGGCCAGTCTCAACTTCCTCGTTCATACCCTCTTCCTTCCGGCCTGTTCGCTTCTCATCCATGACTGAAGGTCGCTGGAGGTGTAGGCCAGGTGGTGGGCCAGGGCCGAGACGGATCTTTCAAGGTCCCCTGCCGCGACCCCCTCGAGGATATTCCGGTGCTGGAGCTCCGACTCCTTCCTCATGGAGTCCAGGTGGGTGCGTATCGTCCGGTCTGTCTTCTGGCGAAGCCTGGCCACCATGTCCAGGGTCAGCGGTCTGTCGGCGGGTTCGTACAGGAGTGTATGGAAAAGAAAGTTGAGGTCCCGCCAGCGGATGCAGTCGTCCACGGCCTCCATTTTTTCAAGAACCTGTTCCGCCTCTTCTATCGTCCGCCGGGTTATCCCGGGGAAGGCTGTCCTCATAAGGCTGGTTTCCAGTGCAGCCACCATCTCGTAGAGTTCGCGGGCTTCTTCGAGAGAAAGTTCGGTGACGAAAGCCCCCCTGTACCCCCGGAATTCGACCAGGCCCTCCGTTTCAAGAAGGCGCAGCGCCTCCCTCAGGGGGATCGGGCTGACACCAAGCCTGGCGGCTATCTGGGACTGGTGCAGAGGCTTGCCCTCTTCGAGAATGCCGCGGTATATGCCCTCCCGCAGAACATTGGCTATGTGGTGAGGGGCGCTTATGTCACCGCTGATCCGCACGGCGAGTTTCTCCAGTTCCTTTGCTCCGTCCATAGCGCTTCAACCTCCCTGGAGCCGAGTTGTTCCCCTAAAAAATATATTATCCAATGCCAAAATATATGAAAACCTCACAAAACTATACTTCGTTGACACCGGAACAGGCTCAAAAGGATACTGTATTCAGACTATCACAAATCCGATTCAGGGAGTGATCGATAATGGCTGTCCCAATGAAGTTTCTCACCGAAGATCTTGATGCGATGAAAAGCGCCGGCCTCTACGGGACCATCCGCACCATTGAAAGCCCCCAGGGAGCCTGGGTGAAGATCGAGGGTAAAAAATTCCTTAACCTCTGCTCCAATAACTACCTTGGACTTTGCAACGACCCCAGGCTTGTGAGCAAGGCAAAAGAGTATATCGACAACTACGGAGTAGGTCCCGGCGCAGTAAGGACCATCGCCGGAACGATGAGCATTCACCTGGAGCTTGAAAAAAGGCTTGCGGAGTTCAAGGGCGCCGAGGCCTCTATTGTCCTGCAGTCCGGCTTCTGCGCCAATCTTGCCGTCATCCCGACGCTGGTCCCTTCAGCCGAGGACATCATCTACAGCGACTCCCTCAACCATGCGTCCATCATAGACGCCTGCAGGCTCTCAAAAGCGAAGGTCGTCCGTTACGAGCACTCCGACATGGACAGCCTCAGGGAGAAACTAGAGGAGTACAAGGGAGCCCCGGGCAAGCAACTGCTGGTGACCGACGGCGTCTTCTCCATGGACGGAGACATAGCCAAATTGCCTGAGATCGTCGAGATCTGCGAGAAATACGGCGTAATCGTCGTCGTGGACGATGCCCACGGTGAAGGTGTGCTTGGACGCGGTGGCCGCGGAATAGTCGACCACTTCGGCCTCCACGGCAAGGTGGATGTAGAGGTCGGCACCATGTCCAAGGCCTTTGGCGTTATGGGAGGCGTCGTCGCCGGGAGCAAGGTTCTCATCGACTACCTCCGCCAGAAGGCCCGCCCTAACCTCTTCAGCAGCGCTCTCACGGTGCCGGATGTTGCCGCCTGCCAGGCAGCCGTCGATATCCTGGAGTCAAGCGACGAACTTGTGACAAGGCTGTGGGAAAACGGCAATTTCCTCAAGAAGGAACTCTCTGCCATAGGGTTCAATACAGGCAACAGCGAGACACCCATCACGCCCGTCATCATCGGAGAGGCCCAGGACGCCAAGACCTTCAGCGCGAAGCTCTTCGAAGAGGGAGTTTTCGCCACGGCAATAGTGTTCCCCACTGTACCCAAAGGCACAGCCAGGATACGCTGCATGGTCTCAGCCGCCCATTCAGGTGAGGACCTTTCGCAGGCCGTAGAACGATTTGCCAGGGTCGGCAGGGAGATGGGGGTCATATCATGAAGAGAGTCATCGTCACCGGCTCCAACGGCCAGATAGGGGTGGAGCTGACGCCCCACCTGCGAAAAATATATGGTAGTGAGAACGTCCTCGCCACGGCCCGTCGCAAGGTTGCGGGCCCGGTTTCGGAGGGAGGCCCTTTCGAACTTCTGGAAGTTCGCGACGGAAGAAGGTTCTCTGAGCTGATCCGCTCCTTCAAAGCCGATACGGTTATTCATCTCGCCGGGATACTTTCGGCCAAGGGCGAGGCCGACCCGCAGGGATCGTGGGACATCAACGCGGGAGGGTGCTTCACGGCTCTCGAATGTGCGCGCGAGAATGGCGCGGCGTTCTTCTTCCCCAGCTCTATCGCGGCTTTCGGGCCAACGACACCGGCCGATGATACACCGCAGGTCACGATACAGCGCCCGACCACGATCTACGGTGTGGCCAAGGTGACAGGGGAACTTCTGTGCGACTACTATCACCTGAAATTCGGTCTGGACACCCGGGGGCTTCGCTTCCCCGGGCTGATCTCCTACGAGGCGCTCCCCGGCGGCGGCACCACCGACTACGCCGTCCACATCTACTACGAGGCCGTGTCGAAGGGAAAATACACCAGCTACATCGCGCCCGGAACCCAGATGGATATGATGTACATGCCGGATGCGCTCAACGCCGTCGTGGAGCTCATGGAGGCCGACCCTTCGCGCCTGGTCAATCGCAACGCCTACAACATCTCGGCCATGAGTTTCGACCCGGAACAGCTGGCCGCGTCCATAAGGAAGGTCATGCCATCGTTCGAGCTCTCTTACGATGTGGATCCCGTCAGGCAGGGGATAGCCGAATCGTGGCCCAACTCCCTGGACTGCACGGCCGCGAAGAAAGAGTGGGGATTTGCCCCCGAGTACGACCTCGACGGCATGACGGAGGATATGCTGGAGAGGGTGAAAGAGAAAAACGTAACGCGTGACGCATGACTGGAAAAACCTTAGAGGCGTAAACGGTAAACGGTGAACGGTGAACGGGCAAGACCCGTGAGCCGTGAATCGTGATTCGTGATTCGAAAAAGCAAGGGATTGTCATTCTGAGCGAAGCGAAGCGGAATCCGCCAGCAGGCGGACGTTCCGCGCCCTTTGCCTACCGGCGGGAATCTGGTTCAATTCCATCAGAACCCATCCCGTTGACCGTTTACGCCTTTAGTTTTTTGTCATCCTGAGGAGCGTAGCGATCGAAGGATCTGTTCCTGACCCGGATTCTTCGTCCCGCTGGTCCTCAGAATGACAGGCCCTTCTGCCCTTCCCGTTTACCGTTTACCGTTGACCGTTCACCGTTTACGCCTTTGAATTTGGTTTTTCGATTCACGATTCACGATTCACGATTCACGACTCACGAAAGCCCGGATCTCCGCTCCCAGGGCAAAGGGCACGGAACGATTGTTTATTCCCCTCGTTTATGTTCTCTCATAGCCTCCAGTGCCTGGGCCGGAGAGAGTACAGACAGCAATGGAACAGAAGAAAAATGCTTCAGGTTGCCGGTGATTATGGGTACTCCGGCAGAGAGGGCGGCCTCTACGAAGGAGCGGTCTCCCTCGTCGGGGAGAGTCCCGCCGTATCGGGTGGGAGATATCCAATGTCCTTTGGCATTTATCAAAGCAAGGACCGGCTGGGTAACAGCGGGAGGCAGACAGAATTTCGGCCTGGCAAGAACGTCCCTGTACTCAAGGAAGATCCTGGAATCAAGCACGAGGCCAAAAGATCGATTTACCAGCCCGTTGAGAAGAATGCCGGGAGGAGTGTTGGAACGCAGAAAACCCGAAACAAGAACATTGGTATCCATGACAAACCAGATCACGGGGATGCTCAGTCTTTCTTTTGCGCAGCCCGCAGTGACCGGATCTCGGCGTCGATCTCGCTGTCCGGGATCCTGTCGGTTCCGTTCTCCCTCGCCATTATTCTTGCAAGCTCCAGCGCCCTTTGCGCTCTCATCTGCAGCATGGCATCGGCAAGTGAAAGTACATCCTCCCCTTCTGATACGGATACGCAGACCGCCATCGGTTTTGATCTTGAATAAACGACGGTAACATCAGAATCCGCAAGAATCCCCGGGTTGTTTTTCAAGTCCCTGCTGGAAACGGTTTTCATATTGGTCCCTCCCAACGTCCTTCATTATGTCCCCGATTATACATCATATCGCCATAAAAGATTCAAGGTGCTCCATCGCTGCGACTGGAGTGCTCCTGGCCGGCGTATCTGTCGATGCCACTTGATCCTTTGATGAGGTTTATCCGTTTACGGGGGTTCTGTCGGGGTTTTTCTAAAAAGACCTGTTTTTGATGATAGATTCGATCTGGTTGCTTAACGAGGGAGTTTCCTCTATCGCAAGGGTCCATATTATTTCCAGATCCAACCCGAAATAGGCGTGAGCGAGGATGTTGCGAAGGGCCGCAATTTCCCGCCACGGCAAGTCGGGGTGTTTTTCAAGAAAGTCTTCCGGAAGCTTCCTGACTGCTTCTCCGATGATTTCCAGGTTCCGGACAACAGCATCCTGAAGCATGCTGTTTTGTCTGAAGTTCTCAATTGTGATTCCCTTCGTGTACCGGGCGATCTTTTCAGAACATTCAAGGATATCCTCCAGAAGAAGTTCCGGATCACGCAACCCGGATCATCTCGCTTTCCACCCGTTTCCTTATCCGGGGCTTCAATGCGGTTTCCATGACAAGATCCACGGGTCTCTGAAGAAGATCCTCCAGGAAAAACTTCAGGTTGATGTATCTTCTGTAATCAGCAGGCATCACGAAAGACACCAGAATATCTATGTCGCTTTCCGGCAGGAGGTCATCCCTGACTGCAGAGCCAAATAGAGAAAGCCTTTCCGCACCCAGATCCTGAATTTCCTTTTCGTGTTCCCGGATCTTCCTGATGATATCATCACGAGTCATTGCTTTACCTCTTCTCGACAGAACGATTCTTTATCAATTATAGACCAATAATCATCTTGTAAGAAATTGTGTCAAAAACCGAAGGAAGCACAGGGTTTTCTCAACTGGGGGAAGAAAGGGTCAGGGGAACCTGGTCCCGCGAACCTGGCGAGTCTGGCAGGCCCAAAATCACCTGATTGCCAAATCCCGCAATATGTGTCAAGCGCGCCATGAGGATATGGAGTACAGTTCCATCAGGCGGAGGTCGACCGATGCGAAAGAGAACGCGCGATGAGTACGAACAGGCTATAAGGAACGTGCAGTTCCTCATCCAGGAACATCTGGACGAGAAAATATCCATGGATGATCTGGCCCGGGCGGCGGGGTTCTCGATGTTCCATTTTCACAGGATCTTCAGCGCCATGGTGGGCGAAACCCTGGGGGAGCACCTTCTACGGCTCAGGATGGAACGGGCTGCTTTCGAACTTGTGTATTCCTCCCGGTCCATTCCCGATATCGCCTTCAGCGCCGGGTACGAGACCCACGAATCCTTCACGAGAGCTTTCCGGAAGCGTTTCGGAGGAACCCCTTCGGGCTACAGGAAAGAGGCTCGATGCGAAAGGGGGATCGGGAGCCCCCCCGGGCTCCGGGCCGTCATCCAGAGACAGGGAGGAAAACCTATGGAAGTCAGGATAGAGAAATTCGAACCCATGACAGTCGTTTCGGTCCGCTACACCGGACCCTACGCGGGGTGCGGGGAGGCCTGGGGAAAGCTTTGCTCAAATTCCCGCAACAGCGCCGCGATAGGGCCCAAAACGCTCTTTATCGGCATAAGCTATGACGACCCGGATATCACCGAGGCCGAAAAGATCCGTTACGACGCCTGCATGACCGTTGCGGAGGGTTTCGAGCAGGAATCAGGCTTCGAAAAGCAGGCCATCAAGGGAGGGAAATACGCCGTCCTCCGGCACACGGGGCCTCACGACGGACTCCTGGCCTGCTACCGGTGGTTTTACGGGGAATGGCTCCCCGGGAGCGGTTGCGAGCCGGCGGCGGCTCCATCTTTCGAGATATACCGCAACTTTCCAGAGGAGACTCCGCCCGAAAAACTGATCACAGACATCTGCATCCCTCTGGAGGAGTAACTCAGCATCCGGAACCTTAAGAACAGAACAGAATGACAAGAAAAAGGGAGCGCCCAACCACAAGGGAAGGGGCTCCCTTTGTTTGGGGGAGAAACGATGGATCAAATCCAATATTCACAAAAACGGACTACCGTAGTCCGTTTTTGTGCTAAAATCGGCTTATCATAGACGAAAAGTGAGGGGTGCCTAATGGAAATGCAGCAGGTCATCCGGCAGCTTGAAACCATATCCCATCGGAACAGGTCGAGTCTTCCGGAACCCCTTCGCCCGTTCTA
>Ga0116151_10002768_pt1 | contig 15997 bp, 14 predicted proteins | sample AD_UKC117_MetaG_FD_89893 | JGI IMG/M metagenome (GOLD analysis project Ga0116151, IMG submission 89893) | Active sludge microbial communities of municipal wastewater-treating anaerobic digesters from Hong Kong - AD_UKC117_MetaG | ecosystem: Engineered > Bioreactor > Anaerobic > Digestate...
CCGGGTCCGGCAAGGATCATGTGGCCGCCGTTGCCGTGGTCGGTGCCGGGGCTGCCGTTTTCCTCGTTGCGGCGGCCGAACTCGCTGTAGAAGCAGATGCAGGTGCGTTCCCAGAGGCCGAGGGCCTCGAGATCGGCGACGAACTGGGCAAAGTGGTTGTTGAGTTCGGGGAAGAGGCGTTCGTGGGCGGTGTCCTGCTCGCCGTGCGTGTCGAAGCCGCCGTAGGTGAGCTTGATGATCTGCGTCTGCAGGTCGGCTGAGGCGAGCTGGGCGGCGCGGTAGAACTGGCCGCGGGCGTCACCCGAGGACGTGAAGTCCTCAGTGTGCTGCCGGAGCTGGGCGCCGCGGACGTCGATGCGGTCGTAGGCGTCGGCGATGGCCTGCTGGGCTTCGGTGCGGGCTTTGCCAAGGCGGGCGAGCCGGCCGAAGGCCTCCTGCGCGGCGCCGCGGTAGGTGCGATCGGGATAGCCGTAGCGGCCGGGGTCGCCGATCGTGCGGGTGTCGAGGACGCCGAACGGCTCGTCGAAATACGTCTTGCGGAGGCGTTCGTACCAGGTGGTGCCAGCCGCCGTGGAGCCCTTGAGGTTGCGGACGCCGTACTGGTAGATCTCCTGGCTCTCGAAGTGAGAGCCGTTGGCGTCGGGGTAGGCGACCTGCTGGACGACGGCGAGGTTGCCCGCGGCGTAGAGCGAGCCGAAGAAGGGGAAGAGGGCGTTGATGCCGTACTCGGTGCTGTCGGGCAGGGCGAGCACGTTCTCCTCGCGGAGGGCGAGGACGGGCCGGCGGCTCTGGTAGACGGCGTTGCGGTAGGGGGCGAGGAAGCTGAGCACGTCGAACCCGCCGTTGAGTTCGCAGAGGACGAGCAGGTTGCCGGTTCCGCGCGTCGTCTGTCCGAAGGTGGACGCGACGGTGCCGAGGATGGGGTCCATGAGGGCAAGCGCGCCGAGTCCGTAACCGGCGTGGGTGAGAAAGCTGCGGCGGGACAGCGTGCGGCATTCGGAGCATTCCTTCATGGCGGTTTGCCTTTCGCGTTGGGATTTATCAGACAGAGCGGGGGGTCAACTGCCGAGGACGCCGTCGTGCATGCACATCAGGCGGATCATCTCGGCGACGTGCCGCGGCTGATCGTCGGGCTCGTCGAGGTGAAACGCCCGCCAGCCGTTCTGGTCGAGCACCTCGATAAAGATGTCCTTCTCCACGTCGGTGAGTTCGAGGTGGAACACCGCAGCCATGGCGTCGACGATCCGCGTGCGGACTTCGCGCTGATCCCAGGTTGATCGCGGCGGCAGCAGGTGATAGGGCAGGTCCTCGGTGTGCTCGGGGCCGAACTCCATGTGGCGTCCGAGCGCTTCGACGCGCGAAATGACCCACTGATCCTCGAGCCACGCCGGGCCTTCGGTCCAGCCCTGCACGCCCGGGGGGTTGAGCAGATCCTGGCCCGCGTCGGCGAGGTCGCGGGCCAGGCGATCGAGCGTCCCGTTCTGGGACTCCTCGGAGATCGTGTGCATGTCGAGCGTGCGGGCGACGCCCACGACGTGCTCGACGGGCGAAAGGACGTGCCCGCCGCGGGCCTCGGAGGAGAACATTGCCTGGGAGGTGAGGATCTGGCGGACGAGCGGGGCGATCTCGAAGTCGTTCTCGGCGAAGGTGCGGGCGAGTTCGTCGACAACTGCATCGGTGGGGTGATCGTGCACGAAGCAGGCGAAGAGGTTGCGGGCGACGTAGCGCGCCGCCTCGGGCTGCTCGAGGGTGAGGTCGATCACGGTGAGGTAGTTGTAGTTCGCGGACTCGGCGCGCGCGGGGAAAATCGTCTTGGGCGTCTCGTCGTGGTTGATCAGGTCGTAGATCGGCCGGGCGTTCTGCTCGCGCTCGCGGAGCAGGGTGATGCCGGTGAACGCGCGGGCCGCCTCGCGGATGTCCTGCTCGGTGTAGAGCACGTCGCGGCCGAGGGTGAAGAGCTCCCAGAACTCGCGGGCGTAGTTCTCGTTGGGATTGTCCTTGGGGCTCTCCGCACCGTTGAGCCAGATGAGCATCAGCGGATCGATGGTGAGTTCCTCGAGGAACGCGCGGTAGTTGCCGAGGGCGTTGCGGCGGAGCATGTCCAGGTGCAGCAGGGCGAGGCCGTCGTCGCGGCCGTCGGCGACGCGGCGCGAGGTGGCGAAGCGGTCATGCCAGAAGAGGGTGAGCCGCTCGCGCAGCGGGTTGGGACTTTCCAAAAGCTCCACGAGCCACCGCTTGCGCCCGTCGTTTTCGTAGGTCTCCTCGAGTTCGGCGAGGGTCGCGGGCTCGGGCTTTGCGGTGAGCAGGTCGTCCACCGTGGCAGAGAGGCCGCGCTCGACCGCGGCCTGGACTTGTTCGGGCGTGGCGCCGAAGGCAGCGCGGCGGAGCAGGTGGTAGGCCTCGTCGGCGGTGATGTTGTCCTGGTATTTCGCAACCGACTGGGCGTTGCCGGCGGAGGATCCTCCGCCAAGTCCTCCGCCCAGGCCGTCGCCGCCGCAGCCGGCGAGCAGCAGCGCGGCGGTGATGATCCATGCGTGCGCCGCGCGGGCAGCGCTGCGACTCCGTCCGTGAAGCATGTCTGGGCAACCTCCCTCTTGGCGAGCAGCGGTTTCGGCGGCGCCGCGCGGGGCGGGCGTCCGCATGCGGCGTCGGCGGTGACGCGGCGCGGTGCTTACGAGTCAGAATGAAGGCTGTCGGGACGGCGGACCCGCACGCAGGCGCGTGGGGTAATCCCTTCCGGTGAGGAGTAGATCGAATACGCCGGGGACGTTGTCAAATGGGGCTGAACCTTTTCAGCGGGCGATGGTGGCCGGGCGCTCCACTATCGGACGCGGATCAGCGGACGACGACGCGCGCGTCATCGGGCGGATTGAAGCGGTCGGCGGCGCTGCCGGTGTTGACGGCGATTTCGAGGCGGTGATCGCTGCCGATGAGGGCGAGCGGCTCGCCGGGGGCGACGTCGCTGTAGGTGTGGCGGAGGGGGCCGACATCCTGATCGCCAAGCAGGACGCGGGCGTCGGCGCCGGTGCGGCGCAGGTGGGCGATGTCGGCGGCTGTGACGTTGGTGATGAGATTGCCGAATGCGTCGCGGTGGATGATGGCGCCGTGGACGACGCCGTCGGACTGACGTTCGGGGTGGGCGAGGCGGAGGACCTCGACGTGGTCGGTTGCGGGCCCGACGTCGCTGAGGCGCGTGCCGGAGGCGAGGCGGGCGGCGGTGGGCGCCATGATGTCGCGGCCGTGGAAGGTCGAGGAGACCTCGGGCAGGGCCATCGCGGGATTGAGCACGGTGTGGACTTCCTCGAGGAGGTGGTCGTGCTGGAGGAGGCTGAGCAGGCCGTTGTCGGGCGCGACGACGAGCTGTCCTTTGGCGCGGGCGGCGACGATGCGGCGCGCGGTCCCGACGCCGGGATCGACGACGACGACGTGGACGGTCGTGGGGGGGTACCAGTCCACGAGCTGGCGGAGCACGAAGGCGCCGTGGAGGATGCGGTGGCGTTCGATTTCGTGGCAGGCGTCGACGATCGTGGCGCTCGGGGCGAGGCCGAGGATCACGCCCTTCATGCAGGCGACGTAGCCGTCGCGCACACCGAAATCGGTCGTGAGCGTGACGATGTTGGAAATTACGGGGCGAGCTGTCAGCGGTCAGCTCCTTGAACACATTGAGCCGACAGCCGGCGGCTGGCAGCGGAAAGCACACCTCGACGGCACCTGCCGGGGGCGCTAGCATGTATCACAACCGATCGGCGCAGGCCTTGTCAAGGCGATGCGAATGAGCAGGCTTTCATGACGGAACCGTTGAACAACGCGGAGTTGCTGCAGCGCTGCGCGGCGCAGCGCGCGGCGATGGTGCGCGACCAGATCGTGGCGCGGGGCGTGACCGATCCGCGGGTGCTGGCGGCGCTGGCGGCTGTCCCGCGCGAGCTGTTCGTGCCGGCGGACTCCCAGGCGGAGGCGTATGCGGACCGGGCGCTGCCGATCGGCCCCGCGCAGACGATTTCCCAACCGTTTATTGTCGCGTACATGACCGCGCATCTCGACGTGCTGCCGCGCGATCGCGTGCTGGAGGTGGGGACGGGCAGCGGATACCAGGCGGCGGTGCTGGCGCAGCTCGCCGGGCGCGTGGACACGATCGAATACGACGCGGCGCTGTCGGCGCAGGCGCGGCAGCGGGTGGAGGGGCTGGGGATTGCCAACGTGACGTTTCACGTGGGCGACGGCAGCGCCGGACTGGCGGAGCGGGCGCCGTTCGACCGCATCATGGTGACGGCGGGCTGCCCGGTGGTTCCGGACCGGCTGACGGAGCAGTTGGCCGACGGCGGTGTGATGCTGGTGCCGGTGGGGGAGGCGGACGCGCAGGTGCTGCTGCGCGTCAGTCGGCGGGGCGGGCGCACGTACACCGACCGGTTGCTGGAGTGCCGGTTCGTGAAGCTCGTCGGGCGGTATGGCTGGGACGCGTGACGGGCGGCGGGCGCGGGTTGCACGGTGAGCCGGTGGCAGCCGGCAGGCCTGCCACCGTCTCCGGTGCGTCGCGCGGCAGAGGTTACTGGGCAGCAGCCGGGGCGGCGGCTCCCCCCACCTTGCTCATGGTCTGGGCGATCTTCTCGGCGAGCGACTCGACATTGAACGGCTTGACGACGTAGTTGTTGACGCCGGCTTTGATCGCCTCGATGACCCGGTCCTTCTGCGCCTCGGTGGTGCACATGATCAGCGGAAGCGTCTTGTTCTTCTCGCGGATCTTGCGCACGAGGGTGATCCCGTCCATGTTGGGCATGTTCCAGTCGATGAGGACGAGCGAGGGCGTGTCGTGCTCGAGAAGCTTGAGCGCCTCGACGCCGTCACCGGCCTCCATGATGTCCGTGTGGCCAAGCTGGGCCAGAACGTTCTTCTGGATATTGCGGATGGTCCGCGAGTCGTCTACGAGCATCACTTTCATGGTCAGGCTCCCACGGCAGCGGTCTTGGGTGTGCCGGTCGCTGGATTGCGCATGACTTCCATGGCCACCTCGACATAGATGTCCCCCAGCTCGCACTTGCAGGGGATGACGATGCGCGGGGCGGTTCGCGAGTTGCTGACGGTGAACTGCTTTCCGATGACCACGCTGGGCAACGAGATCTTGATATTGAGGTCGGTGAATTCCTTCTTGGCATTGCCTGCGACCATGTTGGCGAGTTCGCCGATGGCGTCGGCGAAATCGGGATGCTGCGGATCGATGGTGATGCCGGCGAACTGCGACGCGGACTTGCAGGCCACGTCGGTGGAGAAGCTGATGACGACGGCGCCGGCGGCGTCACCGGAAAACCCGATAATGCCGGAGACGTCGGCTGCAGAGTGGTCCTCCGACTTGAGGTACGGCTTGCCCACGCTCATCTTGACGTGAACCATGGTCTCGAAAACGCGCACCACGCTCTGGATGAACGGGTTGATGAATTTGACGTCCATGGACTGTTCCTTCCTGTGGAGCGATCCGCATCGCCCGGGTCCCTCGGGCGCGGCGACCGCCGGGCCTGCGGTTTGATCGGCGAGTTGGGCGGGTGACTTCAACGCCGGGTGCCGGCCTGCGCCGATAACGCGCCGAGGTGGTGCGGCTTGTGTGCCGAGCGCAAACGGCACGGGGTTTTCAGGGTAGCGGCGGGGTGTCGGTGTGGGCGGCCTGACGCATGTTGTGTTCGGACCAGGCCGAGTCCTCGGTCGCGTCGCCGCGGAGCAGCCCGCACGCGGACAAGGGACGCGTCCGCCATCCGCGACGCGCCACGTGCCATTGTAGCTGTAACGGTAGCGGGTCACGTACTCGTCATCGCGGGTGGCGCCGTGGGACAACTGGATCCAGGCGTCGAATGAGCCATGATCGGGGCATACGAAACGCTGCCGGATGAAGCAGTGGCCGGAACATCCCGGGAACCGGCAGGGCAGCGATTCGTAGCGGCCGACCGCGGTGAATTCGTGCGTGGGGTTCAGCTCGCACGTCCAGCGCGCCGGGTAATCGGTGAGAATCCGCTGGGGGGCTGCACTGGGCGCAGGCTCGCGAAATGTCGTGAAGGCCCCGATGGCCAGGAGGGCAACACCCACGGCTGCAATCAAACTGAGCCATGCCGAGCGGGTTTCGCTCCTGTCCGCGGCGACGCGTACCATCATGGGGTCCTGAATAGGCGCATCCTACGGTCGCGGCAGGGGGCCGGTCCACCAGTACGCGTGCCCTTCGGTGAACGAGTAGTGCGGGACATCCAGGTAGCGGCACAGCGTGCAATCACCCGCCGCACAGGATTCATAGTACGAGTTGATTCGGCGGTCCAGTGCGGGACGCACCGGAAGCCTGCGGACATTGCCGACGCACGTGAGCACGTTGATGAAGCCCATGTGGCGATTGGTGAGCCACGACCCCTCCCGCTGCGCGGGGGCTTGGCCCGGGCGGTAGCGGTCGTCGATCGCGAGCTTGCCATTGTTGCGGACCGGTGGCTCAATAACACCAAGTGCGCTCGGGTTCGGGGTGACCACGTCGGGCCCCAGGTCGGCCACGAGGATCGTGTCATCCGGGCGACTCGGACTGAAACGCCCGAGATTGGCGAGGAAGGCGTCGGGACTGGCCAGAATAAAGTCGTTGAGTCCGTAGCTTCCCGCGCCGGTGAGGCCGGTAGGGTTCTGCAACATCGTCTCGCGAAGAATGGGCGCCCACGGGTCATCCGGGCAGATCAGCACGCCCCGGATTCCGGGATTGGGCTCCGCGAGATTCGACCACCAGCTTTGCGTGATCGAGCGGTCATTGGGGTTATTTCCAACCGGAAGCCAGCCGTTGTTCTCCACGCGATAGATGTCGAGCGCGACGTAGACCTCCTTCAGGTTGGATTTGCAGACCGTCGAACGCGCCTGGCGAATGGAGCGGCGCAACGAAGGCAGTGACATGGCCACCAGCAGGACGATGATGGACATCACCACCAGCAGTTCAACCAGGGTGAAGGCGCAGCGGTGACGGCTGATGCCGGCACGTGCACGGAACCCTGAGTTTTGACGCGATTGACGCATGACCACACCCTGCCATTCAATAGCCTACACCCCGGGCAACGCACCTGCAACAGTTTCTTGACAACCGTCCGTCCGCCCCAAACGCCGCGGAACGGGGGGTCGGATGGCGGTGGCCGATGGGGTCGGCACCCTGTATAATCGCGCGCCAGGGCTCGTCCGGGCCCCTTCGGGCGGGTACTCAACACCCTTGCAGGGAGCCAGTATGGGCGATTTGCGCGACCTGGTGAGCCGGGAATTGCTTCCCTTCGTAACCACGCCGGGCCAGTACATCGGCGGCGAGTTCAACCAGTTGCCCCGTCCCGGGGACTGGGCGCAGGCTGATGTGCGGGTCGCCGTGGCCTTTCCAGATACCTATGCGATCGGGATGAGCCACCTCGGCTGTCAGATCATTTATTGGCTGTGCAACCACACCCCGGGGGTCACAGCCGAGCGTGTGTTCTGCCCGTGGATCGACGCCGAGGCCGTGATGCGCCGCAAGGACATCCCGCTCTTCACCTGGGACAACCGCCAGCGGGTCAGTTCGGCTGACATCTTCGCGGTCAGCCTGCAGTACGAAATGGCCTACACGAACATCCTGACGCTGCTGGACCTGGCGGGGATTCCGCTGCACAGCGCGGAGCGCGACGACCGCCACCCGCTGGTGATCGCGGGCGGGCCGCAGGCCGACAGCCCCGAGCCGATGGCGGATTTCCTCGATCTGATCGTGCTGGGGGACGGCGAGGACGCGATGCACGGGATTCTCGCGGCGTACCGGGAGTACCGGGCAGCCGGGATCGGGCGGCGGGAGATGATCCGGCTGCTGGCGGCGCGCTTCGACTGGATTTACGCGCCGTCGCTCTACGACGTGACGTACCACGCGGACGGTACGCTGCGGGCCTGCACGCCGCGGCATGCCGACGTGCCGGCGCAGGTCAAGCGCTGCCGCACGGCGGACCTGCAGGCGGCGCCCTTTCCGACGCGGCCGCTCGTGCCCAACGTGGCCGTGATCCACGACCGCATCTCCATCGAGATCATGCGCGGGTGCCCGCAGCGCTGCCGGTTCTGCCATGCGGGCTACACCAAGCGGCCGATATCGCGGCGCACGGTGGACGACATCGTGGGCATCGCCGAGGAGGCGTACCACGCGACGGGCAACGAGGAGGTGGGGCTGCTCTCGCTCTCCACTGCGGATTATCCCTACCTGCCCGAGCTGGCCGAGCGGATCAACACGCAGTTCGGCGACCGCAACGTGAGCATCTCGGTGCCGTCGATGCGCGTCGACAAGATGCTCGCGCACATCCCCTGGATGGTCAACGCGATCCGCAAGAGCGGCCTGACCATCGCGGTGGAGGCGGCCAGCGACGACATGCGCGCCGCGATCCGCAAGGTGGTAACCGACGGCAACCTGCTCGACGGCGTGCGACAGGCCTACGCCGCCGGGTGGAAGAGCGTGAAACTCTATTTCATGGCGGGATTCCCCGGCGAGCGCGAGCAGGACGTGGACGGGATCTTCGACATCGCCCGGCAGGTGTCCGAGGCGCGCAAGGAGTTCGTCGGCCATCCCGCGCAGGTCAACGCTTCGGTCGGGTGGCTCGTGCCCAAGGCGCACACGCCGTTCCAGTGGATGGCCCAGCCGCGGGCGGAGTACTTCCACGACGTGCGGCGACGTCTGCGGGCGATCGCCGGGGCGAAGAAGACGGCTGTGAAAATCAAGATGCACAACATCGAGCGTTCGGTGCTCGAGGCGGTGTTTGCCCGCGGCGACCGGCGGCTGGGGCCGGCGATCGAGCAGGCGTGGCGCGACGGCGCGCGGTTCGACGGGTGGGACGAGTGCTTCGACGCGCGCATCTGGCAGCACGCCTTCGCGAAGACCGGGATCGACCCGGACTGGTACGCCCACCGCGAGCGCAGCTACGAGGAAGTGCTGCCGTGGGCGCACCTGGCGGGCGGAAACTCCGAGGGCTACCTGCAGAAGCAGTACGACGACGTCTTCGTGCACATCGACGTGCCCCATCCGCAACCGACGCTGGCTGCGGCGTCGTAGCCGCCCCCCCGGACGCGCAGCCAGGTCCCTTCGCCGACGCACGGTTGAGCACCGCGCCGGGTCGCGTTAGACTCGCGGCTCGGAGCCGGGGCGGAAACGGGTGAACGCACCTCGGCGCACGCTGTGGCCACGCGAGGAGACACGACCGATGCGAGCAGAGGCTAGGTGGGCGGTGCTGCTGGGCGGGCTGCTGCCGGTAGCCCTGGCTGGTTGCCAAAACCAGCAGAAATTCACGGCGACGATTCTCAATCCGTTCAACCTGCAGTTGCCCTTCCTGCCGTACCAGGAGCCGGTGCGCGTCGGGATCGTGCACGAGCAGAAGGGCATTTTCGATCCAGCCACCTGGGACATCGGCAAGGTGGGCTCGCCGTGGACGCCGCTGGCGCTGAAGCTGCAGCGGGAACTCGGCCAGCCCGTCCAGATCTCCGATCTCGAGCCGTTCCAGGTCGCCGCCCACCTGCAGTCGGGCCGGCTCGACTTCGCCTTCCTCGCCGCCGACGACTACGTGAAACTGACCGACGAGTTCGGCTCGCTGGGCAAGGTGATCGCGGTGTCCGAGGTGCGCGTACGCCAGGGGCTGATCGTCGCGCGGACCTACTCGGACATCAAGACGCTCGAGGACATTCGCGGGCATCGCTTCGCGTTCGGACCAGCCGGCGATCCGGTGCTGGACACCGGGGCCCGCGCGGCGCTGGAGGCGGCATCTGTTCCGGTGGACAGCCTGCAGAAAGAACTGCTGCCGGTACCGAACTCCCTGCAGCATCACATCTCGTCCAATGAGACGGCGTACGAGATCGTTTACGGCCTCGGCACCGACGTCGGCGTGATCGAGAAGTCGGAGTACGACGCCTACCCCGACCGCGGCGGCAGCTTCCTGACGCGGACCTTCTCCAAGGCGAATTTCCGCGTGCTGGGCGAGACCAAGTCGGTGCGGGTCGAGACCATACCCGCCGGTCCTTTCCTGGCGTCCCCCGAGGCGGATCCCGCGGTGGTCACGCAGGTGCAGAAGTACCTGCTCGCGGCGCACGACAAGGACCCCGGCGCGCTGGCGGCAATGGGGCTGGCGGGATTCCGCGTGCCCCCCGCGGACGTGGACCAGGCGTTGCGCCAGCTCGCGGTCGCCGAAACACCAGCCGCCGATTAGCAGGCAGACGGTGAGCCAAGTTCATTCCAGTTCCCGGCGAAGATCATGACCCCAAGCGACGGACAGCGTTTTGTGATCGTCGGCGCAGGCCGACAGGGTACGGCCTGCGCGGCGTTTCTGCTCGAGCAGTTCGCGACGACGACGGTGGACCTCGTGGACGTGGCGGCGGAGCGGCTGGCGACGGCGCAGAAGCTGCTCGGCCACGCGGAGCGGGTCTGCACGCGGCAGATGGACGTGGCGGGTGATGCGGGCGAGGCGCGGGCGGTGTTCGCCGGTGCAGCGTGCGTGGTCTCGTGCGTGCCGTATTTTCTCAACGTGGGGCTGACCCGGTCGGCGCTCGCCGCCAAGGTGCCGTTCACCGACCTGGGCGGCAACGTGGGCACGGTGCGCGACCAGCTCGCGCTCGACTCAGAGTGCCGGCAGGCGGGCGTGGCGCTCGCGCCGGACTGCGGGCTGGCGCCCGGGCTGCTCAACGTGCTGGCGGAGTACTGGCAGGGCGATTGGGATTACAAGGCGGTGCGGCTGTACTGCGGCGGCCTGCCGCAGAACCCGCGCGGGTTGCTCAAGTATGCGCTGACCTTCAACGTGTGCGGGCTGCTCAACGAATACCTGGACGACTGCGAGGTGTCGCGCGGCGGGCGGCTCGAGACCGTGCCGGGGATGGGGGAGTTGGAGACGCTCAGCGACCTGGCCCTGCCGGGCGAGTTCGAGGCGTTCGCGACGAGTGGGGGGGCGTCCCTGGGGGCCAAGCTGTACGCCGCCCGGGGCGTGGATTACCAGTACAAGACGATCCGGCACCCGGGACACCGCGACATCATCGTCTCCATGCAGGAGCAGGGGTTTTTCGATACCGAGCCGCAGGCATTCGCCCTGAACGGCGCGACGGTGGCGGCGGTGCCGCGCGACTGGTCCGGGCAGGTCATGGCCCGCAGCATGCCCTCCGACGGCAAGGATCTCGTGGTCGCCCGCGTGGACGTCTCCGCGACGCGCGCCGGCCAACGGGTCCGCGGGCGGATCGACCTCATCGACTACGCGGTGGACCGTTTCACGGCGATGGAGCGGACTACGGGTTTTCCCACGGCGGTGACGGCAGCGGCCTTGGGGGGCCTGTACCCGGACTGCGCGATCGCCCCGGGGGCGTACGTCCCGCTGCAGATCATCCCTCCGGCGCTGATGATCCGCGAACTCGCCCGCGGCGGCATCGCCGGCATCACCGTGCGCGAGCTGTGAGGCGGCGCGTCGCTGGGCGTCACGCTGCGGGCCGGCCGCGCAGCACGCGGATGAGTTCGACGACGCCGCGGGCCAGCAGCGTCAGCACCAGCAGCAGCAGGTTCGTCGCCACCACCAGGCTCAGCACCGGCCACCCCCTACGCAGCGCCGCCTGCGCACCCGGCAAAGCCCACTCCAGTACCGCCAGGACGATGCCGGTCAGCAGCAGGGCCAGCAACGCCGGCCGCAGCCGCGCCCGGCTCGGAGCTAGCCGCAGCGCCAGGCAGATCAGCAGGTATAGAAATACCCAATAGCGCCAGTCCAGCGGGTTCGAACGCAACGCCGCCGAAAGGCTCCCCTGCATCAGGTCCAGCGTGTCCCGCACGAACGCCCACACGCCGGCAAGCGAGAAGTGAAAGCTGGCGGCTGCATCCTGCATCAGCATCGCCCGCGCCGACGCGATCCCCAGCCACTTCACCACGACGACGATGCCCGCGGCACACGCCAGCATCGGCAGCAGGGCGGCAAAGGTCCCGCGAACCCAGTTCACGGTGCTGCCGCCCTCGCCCGATTCAGCCTGACCCTCCTGGCCTTCCACGAGCGACAACCGCTGCACCGTGCCGCCCGTGATCAGCACGCCCAGCGCGTAGCCCATGCGCGCGGTCAGCGTGCCCGGCAACAGTCCGATATCGACCGTCCGCGGCGACAGCACGCCACGCCACAGGTGCAGCACAGCCAGCGCCGCCAGCATCGCCACGACGATCCACCAGACAAACATGGCGATCAGCATGACGTTCGTAACCTCCTGTCGGATCGTAACTTGGGCACCAACCGCGTCGGCGCATACCTTCCACGCCAAGCCCTTGGGTTGGTAGGAGTTATCGGTCCGTCGTGCATGAACCCGCCAACGATTTCGCGCCGCCCATCGCGGGCGAATCACCCGCAAATGGACGACGACCGCCGGCAGGCGTCAAGGAGTGCAGCCGCCCGTCCCATTACACGTCGCCGCCCCGGCGCACTCGAAGTCGGGGTCGAGACCGTTGGGAATCAACGTGCAGGAACCAACCGAGCCCGAGAGGTCGCACGCCTGGCAGACGCCGCTGCAGGCGCTGCCACAACAGACGCCGTCCACACAGAAGCTGCTGGCACACGCTGAATCCATCAGACAGGACGCGCCGAGCGGCAACCCGCAAGCGGGACACGGCCCACCGCAGTCCACGCCCGTCTCGCCGCCGTTCTGCACGCCATCGGAGCAACTGGACGTCTGGCAGGTCGCGCCGCTGCAGATGAAACTCGTGCAATCGGTGCCGACGAGGCAGCCGAATCCGGGAGCACAGGGCGGGCATACACCACCGCCACAGTCGACATCGGTCTCGCTGCCGTTCTGGAGGCTATCGGTGCAACTTGGAGGCTGGCAGACGCCGGCCATGCAGACCGTGCTGATGCAGTCCGAGCCGGCCAGGCAGTTGAAACCGTTGGAGCATGCGGGGCACGTTCCGCCGCCGCAGTCCACGTCGGTTTCGGAGCCGTTCAGATTGCCGTCGGTGCAACTGGCGCAGCTCACCGGCGCGAGCGGGCCGGTCAGATTGGCGGCGAAGACGGCGAAGTCCGCCAGGTCGACGTCGCAATCGAAGTCGACATCACCGAGGGGCCGGCCGGCGCCGTCCACAGCGACACCCAGCGGTGTGTTGCAGCACACGTCGGCGCCGTCGGGCACACCGTCGCCGTCGATGTCGGCAGCCCAGGCGGTGCCCACCGCACAGCTCAGACAGATGATGAGGCAATTCATGACAGTGTTTCCGGCCATTGGCGTTCGCTCCTGTTCCCGTGGTGCGCGCACACATCTCTCCAGACGCCAAGCGCCCCGAGTGCCCGGCTTGCGCTGGAAGTGTTGTCCCCTTGCGACCCGGATCCAATCTAGCGAGCGGACGATTGCGCTACAAGGCCCGCCGCGACCGCCTCAGCCGCACGATTACGGGACCCGGACCGGCGTCCCCTCTGCCGATTGGTGTTGCCCGCTTGACGTCGCCGCGTTCGTACAGTATATTCAGTATAGACAGAAATGACTGATGCCGGGAGCCACGCACCCATGACCCTCACGCCCGCCACGCAGAAACTCATCCTCCACTGGGGCGAAATGGGCACCCGCTGGGGCATCAACCGCACCGTCGCGCAGATCCATGCGCTGCTCTACCTCGCGCCCGACCCCCTCGACGCCGAGGAAATCGCGGAGACCCTGGCGGTCGCCCGCTCCAACGTCAGCAACAGCCTGCGCGAACTGCAGGGTTGGGGCGTAATCCGCCGTGTCCACGTGCTCGGCGACCGCAAGGATCACTTCGAGTCGCTCAAGGACGTGTGGGAGATGTTCGCCATCATCCTCGACGAGCGCAAGCAACGCGAGATCGACCCGACCCTGGAGATGCTCCGGGAGTGCGCCGACCTCGCGGCCCGGGGCGGCAAGGAGGAGGCCTACGCCGCCGAGCGCATCGGCGCGATGCGCGACTTCTTTGAGTCGATGACGACGTGGTACAGCCAGATGCGCCGGCTCCCCGCCGGCGCGATCGCCAAGCTCTTTCGCATGGGCGACAAGATGCGCCGCATGCTGGGAGGCAAGTGAGATGAACCGATCGACGCCTGCCCGTCTGACGTCCCGACCACACGCTCTTTTTTTGCGTCGATATTTCTTTATTTACAGAAATGACTGTCGATTCAGCCGCAATGCCGGGACGCTTATCGCCCGCGCAGCCATCGCCTCCGTATGGCTCTACCAGGGGCTCTGGTGCAAGGTCCTCGCCGCCGCACCGCAGCACCAGGCCGTACTCGCCGCCGTGCCCCTCATTCCGCAGCAAGCGACCCATGCCGCGCTCATCACGCTGGGCCTCATCGAGACGGCCATCGCAGGTTGGGTGCTTTCCGGCAAGCGCCGGTCCGCGGCCGCCGCCGTTCAGACCGGGCTGCTCGTGCTCATGAACGCTGGAGGACTCTACTGGGCCCAGGATCAGTTGCACAGTCCTGGCGCCATGGTCACCGCCAACGCCGTGCTGATCGCGCTCGCTTGGGAAATAGCTCGGAAGGAGAGGCCGCAATGAGCCCCGCAGTCGCATGCGCCGAAAAATGCTGGCAGAAAGGCCGCCTCGACGGCGGCTCCGAAGCCGCGCGGCTGATCTTCGGCCACATGTTCGAGGATCCCGCCATCGAAGCGCAGGTCTTCGACGCCCGGGCCCGCGTCTTCGCCATCGCCTCGGCGGGTTGCATCGCGCTCGCTCTGGCCCGCCGCGGCTGCGCGGTCACCGCGGTCGACGTCAATCCCGCCCAGATCGCGTATGTGCGGCAGCGCAGCGCTGGCGGACCAACCCGCGACGGCCAGGTCGACCGGTGGATGCGCCGCGGGCGTCGGCTGCTGCCGCTGCTGGGCTGGCCGCGTCAGCGTGTCATGGATTTCCTCAATCTCGCTAATCTTGCACTCCAGCGGCGGATCTGGTCCGCGCAGTCTTCAACGCTGCGGTGGCGCGGAGCCCTGCGTCTGCTGCTCGATCCACGCATGCTCCGCAGGCGCTATGCTCGCGGACTCCTCGCGGCTGTGCCGCCGCGCTTCGACCGCGTCATCCAGCAACGTCTGCTCCGCGGCTTCGGAACGCACGCCAATCGCACCAACCCATTCGCCTGGCGCTTGCTGCGCGGAACACCGCTCCTTCCGGTTGAGCCGCCAGCAGCGCGCCTCGCGAATCTTCTCGTCGCCGATGCGGTGACGTTCCTGCAGAATTGCCGCCCCGGTTCCTTCGACGCCTTCACCCTCTCGAACATCCTCGACGGCGCCAGCGACACGTACGCCGTCGATTTGCGCGCCGCCGTTGGGCGTGCAGCCACCCCGCGCGCCATCGTCATCGCGCGCAGCTTCGGGCTTCCGCGCAGCGCCGGTGAGGAACAGTGGGCCCGTCGGGACCGATCCCTGCTCTGGGGAGCGATCACGGTGCAGGCAGCCGGCCGCTGGGCACGCGGAAGCGCGCAACTTGTCCGGCGCACGGCCCGCACCGCGCTGGAGGCCAAGCCATGATCCATCGACTGCAACGCCATCCGTTTGCCGTCGAAGCGCACTTCGAGCGCACCCTTGTGCTCACGTACGCTCTACCCACAGGCGTGCTCGAGTCACTGCTCCCGCCAGGGCTCACGCTCGATCGCTACGGACCCTACGGATTCATCGCCGTGGCGATGGTGCAGACGCGCCGGCTGCACCCCGCATGGTGGCCCGCCTGCGCAGGCCTGGACTTCGGATTGACCGGTTACCGCATTTTCGCCCGGTACCGCACGCGCGCCGGACGGACGCTGCGCGGCCTGCGCATCCTGCGCAGCGACACCGACCGCTGGACGATGGTCCTGGCCGGCAACGCCCTGACGCATTACCACTACCGCAGGGCGCGGATGCGCTGGCGGGCGGACGACACAACGCTTCGCGTCCGTATCGACACGCCGCGGGCCGCAGCCGACGTCGATGTAACCGCGGATCTCGCCGCGGCCGGCAGCCTGCCCGCCGGTTCGGTATTTCGCAACGCGCACGACGCCCGCCAATTCGCCGGACCGCTGCCCTTCACGTTCGACTACGA
>Ga0116151_10002769_pt1 | contig 15993 bp, 9 predicted proteins | sample AD_UKC117_MetaG_FD_89893 | JGI IMG/M metagenome (GOLD analysis project Ga0116151, IMG submission 89893) | Active sludge microbial communities of municipal wastewater-treating anaerobic digesters from Hong Kong - AD_UKC117_MetaG | ecosystem: Engineered > Bioreactor > Anaerobic > Digestate...
CGGCTACGCGGGCCTCTTCCAGCCCCTGCCACCCGATCAGTTCCGCGAAGACATTTCCTCCACGGAACTGCGTCAGCGCGGCGCCAAGGGAAGCCGGTAAGCACCTGCTCCGCTAGAGCGAGGAATCTTTGTCGATACGCCGAATGGTCTGGCGGAGTTTGATGATACTGTCCGGCGGGTGGTATCCTTTTCGCAAGCTGACGTTGGCATAGATAAGTGTGTTTTTGCCTACCAAACAGCCTGGATTGAGGACTGAATTACAGCCGGTTTGAGCGCCGTCGCCCATGATGGCGCCCATTTTGGCCAGCCCTGTGTCGTAGGTTTGATTATCAATGGTCAGGATGATAGACGGCCGTTTCCCCGTTGCTGCATCTTTCTCGCTCAAAATTCCCAGGTTGCTCAACTTCGTACCCGCTCCCAGGTTCACATGGCGGCCCAAAATCGAATCACCCACGTAGTTAAAGTGTGGCGCAGCGGCATGGGGCAAAAACAGGCTGTTCTTCGCCTCGCTCGCATGTCCCAAAATGGCGCCCTCCAACAAAATAACATTTTCCCGCACGAACGCTCCGTGGCGCACCACTGCACCCGGACCAATATAAGCTGGCCCATGCACATAAGCCCCCGGTTCAACACGCGCTCCCTCCGCCACATAAATCGGCCGATCGCTCAGATAAGCCCCCGGCATCACATCGCCCAGAATCGTCTGCTCTGCTCCCACCAGTGCAGCTACGCTGCCCGCAATCCGGGCCAGCGCCTGCCACACGAACTCACAATCCGCAAAAATAGACGACGTAAGCGCATCGTTCAGCTCAAAAAAATCGGATGGTTTTAACATATCTTTCCCCTTACTTTGCCATGATGCAGAGGGTTATATCAAGAACAGAAAAACTGAGCTACCGATTACAGCGCAAAACCTTCTCAAAGTTAGAATCTGATATACTGGCAGCAGGCACACCGGCAAACGCCGCCATGAAGAAACATGACGAAGACGCAGTCTACTTTTCAGCAGGAAATCTATAACATCGAAACCACAATTGTGGCCCTGGAAGCACAGCGGGCTTCCCTGGGAGATCTGGTGGTAGACACCGCTCTAGGCCTGCTGCGCGAACGCCTGGCAACGTTGAGCCAACCCGATCAGGCCCCAGACGAGCGTAAGCGAGTGACAGTGCTGTTTGCCGATGTATCCGGTTATACCGCCCTCAGCGAAAACCTGGACCCCGAAGATGTGGCGGCCATCATGAATCGGCTGTTCGAGGCGGTAACGGCCGAAATCCACCGCTACGGCGGCACAATTGACAAATACAGTGGTGATGCAGTCATGGCGCTGTTTGGCGCACCACAAGCGCTAGAGAACCACGAAGAGATGGCCGTACGCGCCGCCCTGGCAATGCAAAACGTGATTGGGTCTTTTAGCGCCGGGCTGGAAGCGGAACGGGGATTTAGCTTGCGTATGCGCATTGGCCTGAACACAGGCGAAGTGCTGGCCGGGCTTGTGGGCGGTCTGAAAACTCGCAGCTACACAGTAATGGGCGATACGGTGAATTTGGCCTCGCGGCTGGAACACGCCGCTCCGGTGGGCCGGATCATGATTAGCGCGGCCACGGCGCGGCGCATTCGCCCCATTTTTGATTTTGAACCACCGCAGCAAATTACAGTGAAAGGCAAAAGCGAACCTATCACTGTGTATTTGGTGGTGGGAGAGAAAGCGGAACGCGGCCGGGTGCGTGGGCTGTCTGGTTTGTTTGCGCCGATGGTGGGACGGGAGACAGACTTTGCCGCGCTGCAAACAACGTTTGAGCAGGTGATGACGGAGCGTGTTTGGCGGGCAACGGCCGTTGTCGGGGAAGCGGGCATCGGTAAATCGCGGATCCGGCGAGAGTTTGTGGCCTGGGTGACGGAAACCCATCCGCAGACGCACGTTCTCAGCGGCACAGGTTATACCCACACCCGGACAACACCTTATTCGCTGCTGGTAGAGGTGCTGCACTCGCTGTTTACCATTGGGCGAGACCTGAGCGGGGAAACGGCCGTGTCCCAGCTTACCAACCGCCTCCGCCACCTCCAACCCCACCTCGACGAAGCCGAATTCCGCTACCAGCTTGGTTCCCTGGCCGGCATCTTGAACCTGCCGCTGGCCGATAACCCGCTGCACCCCCTCGACCCCGAACAACGCCGCGACCGTACCTTTCTCTCTTTGGAACGCGTTCTTCTGGCGGCTGCCGCCGAAGCCCCTTTGCTGATCATCTTTGATGACTTACACTGGGCCGACATCCTTTCGCTGGCTTTTCTAGAGCGAATCCTTAACATGGTGGCCCGCCAGTTGTTCACCAATCAGGCCGTGATGCTGCTCATCCTCAGCCGACCGGCGGAAGATCCCCACCTGGCGCTGGATCAGCTTTTAGCAGAATTGGCCCAACCGCCCCATCAACATCTTCACCTGAACGCTCTGAACGAAAAGCAGTCGGAAAAGCTGATTGCCGGACTGCTGGACCAGGCGCTGCCTGAAGACCTCTCTGCCCTGATCACATCCCACGCGCAAGGCAATCCGTTTTATGTGGAGGAGCTCATTCGCTCCTTCATCGAAGACGGCACGCTGCACGAAAATGAGGAAACAGGCGATTGGCACGTGACTCGGGCCGTAGCCGACGTGCGCGTGCCCGGCTCCGTGCAAGACATCATCGCTGCGCGTCTGGACAGGCTGCCTCTGCAAAACAAGCGCATTACGCAGCACGCGGCCATTATCGGCCGCACCTTTTGGCAGCAGCTGCTGGCCCAAATTACCGAGTTCGATTCGGTAGAGCCGACGCTGCTGCTGCTGGAACTCCGCCAATTGGCCGACCGGCTGGGCCAATCGCAGATTGCGGAGGATTGGGAATGGGTGTTCCGCCACGTGCTTATCCAGGAAGTGGCTTACGCCACCGTGCCCAAACAGACACGGCGACACATTCACCAACAGGTGGCTGCCGCCCTGGAGGAGCAGCTAGATGAACACACCGGCTTTTTGCTGCCTCTGATTGCCTACCACTTTGAAGAAGGGGACGTGCCGGAGAAGGCGATTGGCTATTTGAGCCGGGCCGGAGAGCAGGCGGCGGCGCAGTTTGCCAACGAGGAGGCGATTGCCTATTTCAGCCGGGCACTGGCGCTGCTGGATCAAGCGGCCGGAAAGGGGGCACTTCCGGAAGCGCAGCAAAGCCAACGCTATTATCTGTTGCGCGACCGATCCGAGGTGTATCATTTGACCGGCCGCCGCGACGAACAAAAAGCCGACCTGGATGCGCTGCAAGAACTGGCCGACACAAACGGCCGTCGCGCTGAAGTGGCGCTGAAGTTTGCGGCGTACTACCAGGCCATTAGCGATTTTCCAACGGCCGTGATACAGGCGAAAACGGCCGTGGCTTATGCCGAACAGGCAAACGCCCCCCACCAAAAAGCCGAAGGCCTCAACGAATGGGCCTTCGCCCTTGTACGCCAGGGCGTTTTCGATCGGGCTAAAGATCTCCTTTATCAGGCGAAAGCCATCGCCCGCCAAAACAGTGATCAGCTAAACGAAGCCACCAGTCTGGTGCGTCTCGGTGTCGTGTTCTATTTTCTAGGAGAACATCACCGGGCACGTGACAACTACGAACAGGCGCTGGACCTTACGCGAGCGCTGAAAAACTTGCCTCGCCAGACAGCTTGTTTGCTGAATCTCATAAGCGTCTATCACGGGCTGGGAGACTTTGGAAAAGCAAAAGAAAGCGGCGAAGAAGCCCTGGTTATTACAAAGATGATAGGCAACCGCCACAATGAGGTCCGTATTCTCAACAATCTAGGGGCAATCTATCACACGTTGGGAAACCTGAATATGGCACAAGACCTCCATCAACAGGCGCTTTCGCTGGCGGAAACGTTGCACGACCGACTGGAAGCATCTTCAGCCGCCAGTAATCTGGCTTTGGTGTTGCACGACAGGGGCCAGGATAGTGAGGCCCGGACAGTGGCACAGCACGCGCTAAAAATTGACCGAGAAATTGGGGACCGGATCGGACAAGGATATAGTTTGACGGCCGTTGCCAAAGCGCTTGAGGGATTGGAAATGTATGAAGAAGCTGCTGTCATGTACCAGGAAGCTATCCATACACGGCGTGATATTGGCCAGGATTCTTATGCAATCGACAATGTAGCAGATCTGGCCAGGTTAGCACTTAAGCAACAACGAATGGATGCCGCCCAACGCCTGACCAACGAAACACTAACCTGGATAGAAACCCACGGCATAGATGGTATGGAATATCCGCTGGATGCACTGCTAGTGTGCTCTCAGACCTTATCACAAATAGGCCAAAGTGAGCAGGCAAAAGATATTGTTAACAAAGCCTACAGCTTGCTCTATGAACAGGCCCAAAAAATTAGCGAGATTTCTCTGAGGGAAGGCTATCTGTTCGATGTTGCCACGCATCGCACAATTCACGACATGTACGAGGCACAAAAAAGAGGCGTCTAGCGCCTCTTTTTTATACTAAACCGGTACCAACGTACTCCTATTTACCCAGACACGCTAAATCGGCTAAGGTGGCAGATGTCTACGCTGAACCAGTTCAGGAGGGGATAGTATGTGTAAGTGGAGGCTGGGCTGCAACTGGTAGCGGCGTCTATCCAGGTGTGGCTGTCTTTATCCCAAAAGAGCAGCTTCAGATCGGTTTCGTTTACGCCTGCGGGCAAGGTATCCGGGTTGTAGAAGATTCTAACGCTGACCGGTTCCAAGAACGGGAAATTGTTCAGGCTTTGCGGTAAGGCGGTCGAGGAGAGAACGGCCGTTCCGCCACCGCCACTTCCGCCAACCACCAGCGGCAAAAATACCTGGTCCGGAGCTACCGGGTCTAGATCGAAGTAATAGCCGATGCTGTTGTCCGGCCAGGGCTGCGTAATCGTCATCAGCGGCGTGTACGAAAGTTTCAGCAAATCGGTGACTGCTCCGGGCGGCACGTTGACGTTCAGGCCGAAGCCGGTCTCCGGATTGGTGAAGGTCAGTTCGCCGCCCGCGATGGGCGTGATGGTGGAATCGACGGTGATTGTTACCGGTGTTGTCGCCGAGAGAACGTCCGTCAGGCTGGTGGCGGTAACAACGGCCGTATACAACCCCGGCGCACCATAAATGTGGCTCTGGCTCTTGCCCGCAGCGGTTGCCCCATCACCAAATGCCCAGTTATAGTGCAAAAATCCGGCGTCCCCGTTCACTGCCTGGAACAAGGTAGGCAAACCCAGGCGCGTCGGACTGCTGTTTACGGCCGTCAGCGCCTCAATCGCTCCGGAGCCGTAATAGGCAAACGCCTGGCCGCTAAACCCGATGGGGTGAGGCTGCTGCGGCGCACCGACGATCACGTCGGCATAACCGTCAGCGTTCACATCGCCAGCAAAAGCCGCCGCTGTGCCGTATCGTGCGTCCGTATTCAGGCTGGCCCCCGACCAGATCGGATAAATGTCTGCGCCGAAATCCGCGCCCGGATAGACAAACGCTGCGCCGCCGCCAACGGCCGTTGGCCCCTTTTGCGCCGGAGTGGCGCTGGCATCGTACCCCGGCGCACCAATGATCACATCATCGTACCCGTCGCGGTCGACATCTCCGGCCGTACCTACATCATAGCCAAACATAGAATCTGGCACGTACTCGCTCAAAAACGTCGGCGAGAGCACTTCCCCAGTCAAAGACCCATAGTAAATATAGGCAGCGCCAAACAGCATAGATTGAAAGCCGTAACCCGGCGCTCCCACAATCACATCGTCGTAACCGTCGGCGTTTACATCTCCGGCTGTGCCCACGGAATAACCGAACTGATAGGACAGCGGCAACGGAGCAAACTCGCCGTACTGCACGCTGGCAGCATCGCTCAGAGTAGCAAGAGGCGGAACGCTCACTGGCAAACCGTCTGCATCGCCCAGATAAACTGCGGCCAAACCGGTCACGCCATCCGGGGCATACTCGCTGTCACCGATGATGACGTCGTCGTACCCATCATTGTTCACGTCCCCAGCGGTATCGACAGAAATACCGAAACTGCCGCTCGCAAAATCACCCTGGACAATCCAGTCGGGCTGGGCAGACAAGCCGGAAGCTTCACCATAAAAAACGTAGGCGCGCCCTGTCATATCCCCATCGATAAAGCGAGGGGCGCCCACAATCACGTCGTCGTAATCATCGCCGTTCACATCGCCGGCTCCGGCAACGGCCGTGCCAAACGCATCATCCAACTGCTCGCCGGTGTATGTCCAGACCGGCGTGGTCAACAGACCGGCCGACGAGCCTAAGAAAACGTAGGCTTTTCCCCCTACATCGGGCAGCGGCGAATTGGCTCCGACAAGTACATCGCCATAACCATCGTTGTTCACATCGCCCGCCGCCGACACAGCGATGCCCAGTTCTTCATTGGCCCTACTGCCTTGAACACGCCAACCAAAAGCCGGCACCAAGCCACCTGGCCCGCCCGCATACACAAACGCAGCGCCCTGATCCGGCTGACCCAGATCAAACCAGTTGGCTCCAACGATCACGTCATCGAAACCATCGCCGTTAATGTCACCGGCCGTGTCGACGGAAAAGCCGTAGTTGGCATCCTGGACAGTGAAGCTGGTCCAATCGGCTTCCGGCGTCAGAATAAAGGGATCAACGGTGATCGGATAGGTGGCCGTGGAAGCCACGATGTTCAGGCGTATGGCCGTGCGCCCATCCTCCAATTCAATCAGTTCCATGTCTGCGGGTAGGGTTCGGCCGGTGGCATCGTAAGCCGCCAAACCTTTGTATTGCAGCACCTTGCGTCCGGCGGTGTAAAAGGCAAGGCTCTGGCCCGGTTCCATCCACCGGGGCTGCAAATCACCGGAAATCGCCAGATCTAGATGCCAGTTATCGCCGTCTGCCAGCGGCTGCGGCAAGGTAAAGCCCTGCTCCAATCCCCGGCTTTCGTTGACATACCACTCGCTCAACTGACCGCGATCATAGGTAAAGCGCGGGCCAACGGCCGTCAGGCTGACAGATTTGGCCTCTACCACCTGGTCGCCCTGGCTGTACCTTACCAGTTCCAACCCCCAGCGCCAGTCGCTAGCCTGGCGGGGTTGAACGCGAATGCCCGCCGGGAGAAAGAAGGCTCGGAGGTTTTGCGTCCGGTTTGGAGCCTGGTACTGTCCATTCTGCCAGGACACATAGTACTCTGCCTGCTGCAAATGGGAGGAAACGGCCGTTACCCAGCCTTCTCCAACCCCAGCAGACACTTGGCCCTCGATCTGTGCCCCCACTGCATCATCTACCTTTGCCATATGCACACGCAGGCCCACCGCCCAATAGACAAACACGGCCGTCAGCAAAGTTACCATGCCTACTCTACGAAACGTCTTCATCACGCACCCCATTCAGTTACAATAATATGTTGGTCTCCGGCTCACCCAGCCCCGTAAAACCGCCAAAATAAACAAAAAGAGCACGGCTCGCGCCGTGCCCCCAAACAACTCAATACAAGTACAGTCAACTACGAGGTTCCACAACAATTCGAATCGCGGTTCGTTCCTGTTCGTCAATGTTTACTTCCACGAACGAGGGCACACAGACAACATCGACTCCTTCTTCAGCCAAATACCCTTTTGCAATCACAATTGCTTTAAGAGCCTGGTTGACGGCGCCAGCCCCAATTGCCTGCACTTCTGCCCGGTTTACTTCACGCATAACACCTGCGATAGCACCCGCTACAGCAGCCGTTCGAGAACGAGCAGAAACTTTGATCACATTCATAAATAGCCTCCATGTACGTTCCTTGAGTGACGGTCCAAGCGCCATATGAGTGGTACTCGCATCTTGGGACAATTAAAATTCTAGTCAATTTGCTTGGAGCTTGTCAAGCAAATCTCTTTTCGCTGCAATTTTACCCTAAATTCGAGAAGGCGTATTGCTAGGCACGTGAAAAACACGTGACTGCCTCACAAACTACGCAGAACAGTGCCATTGACTTTGCATAACAGTTACAGCCATGACCCTATATATAGGGGCGGCGAAAACTGGCCGTCAATACTTAGGTGCGGAGAAAATGTGTCAAGCGTGGAATCTTAAAAATTTGGTATTTTTTAAGATTCCGTTATCCTAAAAACTTTAAACCTTTTAAGGCAATTTCAGCCTCATTTCGTTGCGCTGCTCCAGCCCATTTGTTAAAATGTTTAGACCGTCGTAGCTTATGAAGTTGCTTGGATTAGCGTATGTGTTCACCAAGGGTCGAGGTGAACCGCAACAAGGGAGTTAATCCGGTAGCTAGTAATTTATTATTCGGTTAATAAATTCCAATGAGAACAACGTGTTGATTGCGACGGCCTGAAATCCCCATTCCCTCAAGTTAGTTTTTCATGTGTGGTTCGTAAGCCACAGATTCGTCGCGCCTGCCTATATTGCAGGTCGACTCATAAATGGTCAGGTAAATATGTCTCCAGAAACTGCTTGGAAAGCGACACTGGGCGAGTTAGAGTTGCAAATGACCAAAGCAACTTTCAACACTTGGTTAAAAGATGCCCGGTTACTCGCCTGCGAAGATGACGAATACGTCATCGGTGTACGCAACGATTATGCCAAGGATTGGCTAGAAAACCGTTTGCAAGACACCATTTTACGCACGTTGTCCGCCATTGTTGGACACGTGGTTGTTATCCGGTTCGTCGTTTGGTCAGACGAGATTATTTCCCCGCCGCCACAAGTAATGAATGGCAGCAAAGACAGCAATGGGATTAAACAATCCCGTCGTGCGATCAACAGTGTCCAGGCGGAAGATTCAATCAGCATGGCGCTTAACGGCCGTTTTACCTTTGCCACGTTTGTAGTAGGCACAAGTAATCGGCTGGCCCATGCAGCGGCACTCTCTGTCGCGGAGAACCCAGGGCAAACCTATAATCCCCTGTTCATCTATGGGGGTGTAGGCCTGGGAAAAACACACCTACTCCATGCCATCGGCCACAAATGCCTCAGCGATGGATTGACTATCTGCTACATCTCCTCCGAAACCTTCACCAATGATCTGATTCAATCTATCCGTAACAAGCAGATGGCCCAGTTTCGCGAACGGTATCGCACGCCGGACGTCTTGTTAATCGACGATATACAGTTTATTGCCGGTAAAGAAAGCACGCAGGAAGAGCTGTTCCACACGTTTAACGACCTGCATAGTCAGGGCAAACAGGTGGTGCTGTCTAGCGACCGCCCGCCAAAAGCGATGGCGACCTTGGAAGAGCGGCTGCAGTCACGCTTTGAATGGGGGCTGATGGCCGACATCCAGCTGCCTGATACCGAAACACGCAAAGCAATCTTGCAGGCCAAAGCGGAAGATCATGGGATTGCTGTACCGGATCACGTGATCGATCTCATCGCCCACCATGTCCGTAACAATATACGCGAGCTTGAGGGGGCGCTGAACAAAGTAATCGCCTACGCACAACTTTCGGGCACGGGGGTAGTGGACAGCGATCTGGTAAATATGGCGCTGGCAGACTTGGTCCGCCGGCCAGAAAAAGTTACGGTGCCCCAGGTTATCAGCGCTGTATGTGCCTATTACAATGTGACCCAGGATGCGCTTACCAGTACCAGCCGAAGCCGCACAATTGCTTATCCGCGGCAAATGGCTATGTATCTGGCGCGGACAGAAACAGATAGTTCCCTGCCGCATATTGGGGAGCAGTTGGGAAATCGAGATCATACAACCGTTCTGTATGGGTATGAGAAGATTGTGGCTTTGGTGGAAACTGACGCTACGGCGCGCCGCGACATGTTGGAAATTAAGGCGGCGCTTTATGAGGCTAACGGGAAACAGTTAGCAGCGCCAAGTATGGTTTAGACGGGTACACTTCTTCCTTTAGAGTAGAGAGTTCAAAAGCCGGTTCCTTGGGGAATCGGCTTTTTTTGTTTAGAACACGGTTTTGCCAGTTGTCGAGGGGAAAACGGCCGTTTTCGCCCCGTTTCTGTGGATAAGTCGGGCATAACTGTGGAAAACCCGCACTTATTGTGGAAAAACAAATGTGGGGGCGGGAAAGCCCAGCCCGCCATAAACCAGATATAGGGGGCTGAGTTTTTTACGAGACCAGATATGGGTTTCACCTGCTAACCAGAGAATTGGGGAAAACTGAGACAACTCACAACGGCCGTTTCTTATTCCACAAGCTGCGGCACAAGGCCAACGGGAAACGGCCGTATATGTGGTCAAACCGTGCACCAGCCCCATATATCAAGGGGGCGCTGCCATTCATACACATATTAACAGGCCCTACTATCTACTACTTATAAGATCTTATAATGGGGAAAACCAACTGAATAAAAATATAGAAGAACGCAGGCAAGAAAAAAGCCCTGGTAACCAGGGCTTTCGGAGTCACAGAGACACTACGACAGACTACAGGAATTCAATCAACCCGTAGCCATCTTCTTCTACCGGCAAAGCAGCCACCCGCACAGAGACTTCAGCGCCGGTGTCATGCTGCAGCCTTAAAGTGGCCAACGCATTCCACTGGTCCCATAAATCCCCATCAAGAATGACAAAACTACGCATGGCTCCCGTACTGGGGAGCAGGCTGCCAGCTTTGATGTCATACCCGTTCAAGGCGATGCGCGCCACTAGCTGGTTCTTTTCGGTGTCGTATACGTTGAGTGCAGAAGATAAATTCTTATTCATTTTCCAGGACTGCTCAGGATCAGCAGATTATTTGCAAATAGTATAAACCTTATAACAAGACAACACAAATAGTACTTTATAGGCTCAGACTTAAATTTTTAGTTAACAAGGGCAATCCCGGAGGTTTGATGGTGGGCTGCACGCCCTGTTTGGACTCGCCACAGACCCGCGTAAATCCCTTCTTGTCGGGCCACCAACTCTTCATGGCGGCCCTGTTCTTGCAAACGGCCGTTCTCCAACACAAAGATCACATCCGCATTCCGCACTGTGGAAAGGCGGTGGGCGATGACGATAGTCGTCCGTCCCACGGCGATACGCTCCAGCGACCGCTGAATGGCTGCCTCTGTTTCATTGTCCACCGATGAGGTGGCTTCATCCAGCACCAACACCGGCGGATCTTTGAGAATGGCGCGTGCGATAGAAATACGCTGCCGCTGCCCCCCGGACAGCTTCTGTCCCCGTTCGCCCACAATCGTATCGTAGCCCTGGGGCAGCTCCATGATGAAGTCGTGGGCCTCGGCCAGTTTAGCGGCTTCGACTATTTTTTCTTCCGGCGCGTTGAACGTGCCATAGGCGATGTTTTCGCGCACTGTGCCATGAAACAGGAATACATCCTGGCTGACAAAGCCGATAGCCTGGCGCAGATCGCTCAACTGTAGGGCGCGCAAATCGTGCCCATCCAGCAAAATCTGGCCGCTGCTCACATCGTAAAAGCGCAGCAGCAGCTTCATGAGAGTTGTTTTGCCGGCGCCGGTGGCCCCCACGATAGCGGCTGTTTCCCCGGCTTTGATACGCAGGGTAAGATTTTGGATGACGGTGGGGTAGTTAGCGGCGGAACGGCCGTTCCCACCCGCCTGATACGCAAACGAAACATCGTGGAGAACGATCTCGCCATTCACAGACGCTACCGGCAGCGCCTCTGGCCCGCTGACAATCTCCATCGGCGTATCTAGCAAGTCCATTACCCGGGCAGTAGAAGCCATTGCCCGCTGATAAAGGTCCAGCGTTTCGCCCAGGCGCGTCAGTGGCCAGAGCAGGCGCTGCGTCATGAACACAAGCACGCTGTATGCGCCCACTGCCAGCGCCCCTTGCAGCACCAGCCGCCCGCCAAAAACCATGATGGCAATGAAACCGCTCACAATAACCATGCGGATCAGCGGAACAAAGGCCGCGCTCAGCGAGATGGCGTCCCGATTTCGCTGGCGGTATTCGTCGCTTTCTTCGCGCACGCGTTCCCGCTCGTGCGCCTCGGCCGTGAAGCTTTTGATGGTGGCAATACCACCCAGGTTGTTGGATAGCTGGCCGTTGAGCACGCTGACCTGCTCGCGCACGCGCATATAACGGGGTGCCAGCCACCTCTGGAAACGAATAGATCCCCAGATGATGATGGGCATAGGCAGTACAGTCATCCAGGCCACAGAAGGGGCAGTGACCATGAAAATGCCGCCGATCACCAGTATGGTGGTAATGAGCTGGATAATTTCGTTGGCTCCAATGTCGAGAAAGCGCTCTAGCTGGTTAATGTCGTCGTTGAGGATGGCCATGAGGCCACCGCTGCTGCGTTCTTCAAAAAAGGCCATGTCCAGGTGTTGTACGTGGTCGTAAGCCTCCAGGCGCAGATCGTGCTGGATGGTTTGGGCGAGGTTGCGCCACTGCACGGCGTAAAGGTACTGGAAAAGGGATTCGCAGGCCCAGATGACGGCCGTCAGCACCCCGAGCACCACCAACTGCGTCATCACGTCCGGTATGCCGAGTCTTGCCAGGAAGGAATCTTGCTGCTGCACCACTACATCTACCGCCACGCCAATCAGCACCGGCGGGGCCAGATCAAAAACTTTGTTGAGCGTAGAATATATGGTGGCAATGACGACCGTGCGGTGATAGGCATCGGTATACTGCCACAAACGGCTCAACGGACTTTGTTGTGTATCACTCATAGTTCCTACGTCCAAATGGTAAATTTTGCGGCAATCATACAGCAAACGCTCTTCCTTGCCAGCCTGCCCCTTGCCCCATACTTACCGCCGGCTTAACTTTCCAGAGGTGGCTGCAGGGGACAGGCTCCTGCAACGAAAATTTTCCGACCTCCGTATAATAATCAGAAAGCCTTTACACAAGGCCCGTTTATTGTTCGTGTTAGCCCCAACGTTGCTTTCGCCGCATGTTTGCCGGGCCGTTAGTTAGATAGGAGTAGAGATGAACAAACGTCAATTGTGGGTCAGTGTCGTCGTGCTGGTGGCGCTGTGCTTAACGATGGGCGTCGCGCAGGCACAGGAAAAAGCGTATAGTGCCGCGAGATTCGACGTGGAAGTTATCGTGGAAGAGGGTGGATCGCTGTTAGTCACGGAAACCGTTGTCTTTGACTTTGTGGGCGGGCCATTTACTTATGTGTTTCGGGAACTGCCCACGGACCATACCGATGGTGTGGAGATTCTCAGCGCCAGTGTAGACGGTGTGCCCTATGGTACAGGTACCAGTGCCGGACAGGTGGAGATCGAAGGCGGCGATCCGCTGCGTGTGACCTGGCATATGGAGGCCACCAGCAATGCTGCCCGCACTTTCGTGCTGACATATCGGGCGCAAGGCGTCGTGCGCCAGGAAGCGAATGCTGACGTTTTGCTCTGGCAGGCGCTGCCGGATGAGTATGAGTATGCGATTGGGCAAAGCATAACGGCCGTTCACTATCCCTCATTCGCTGCTCTCACTGCAGAACCCCAGGTTTACGCCGGGGAAGCTCAAATTGAGCGGCAACCCGGCATGATAACTTTCCGGGCGGCCGATTTGCCGCCCAATTCGCCGCTGGTGATTGGCCTCTCTTTTACTCCTGGCAGCCTTGTTTCTGCTCCGCCTGCCTGGCAGACGGCCGAGCAGGCTGCCACTGTGCGCCGGGCAGAACAGCAGGCGCAAATTCCTTACTGGCTTGCGCTGACGGCGCTGGCAGTAACGGCCGTTGCCGGTGCTTTTATGGTCTATTGGCGGCGCAATAACCCGCCCCGCCTGGTCAGCAAACAAACCATCTATAGTCCGCCCGGCGATTTGAAACCGGGGGTCGCCGGGGCCATCGTGGCCGAATCCGCCAGCCCCAGTTGGGCCAATGCGCTGGGCACACTGTTTGACCTAGCCGACCGTGGCGTGCTGCGTATCGAGGAACTGGCGGAGAAGAAGTGGTATCGTTCGCACAGTTTTGAAATTCGCTTGGCGCAACGGCCGTCTGGCCTGCTGCCCCACGAAGAAGAACTGCTCAACTTGCTGTTCGTGAGCAAAAAGGGCCAAACCGAGGCTGTCACCCTGTCCGAATTGGACCAGAAAGTTACCTCATCCGCCTGGGATAAGTACAAAAATGCGCTGCAGGCGGAAATAAAACAAGCTGGCTTCCTCAGCGTCGAGCGCAAGCAGGTGCGCCGGGTCTATTTTGTGCTGGGGGGGATCATGATAGTTGCCGGTGCAGGGGGACTATTCCTGGCGGCTATCTTAAGCGATATGCTCGGCTTTGGGCCGCTATTGTTGGCTGGCGGCATTCTCCTGCTGGGTGTGGTAGGTGTGATTATGGGGGCGGCCTTTTCGCCGCTTTCGGATGTAGGGGCAGAAACGGCCGTAGCCTACAAAGCCTTCGCCCAACACCTGAAGAACGTGACCAAAGGCAAAGAAGCGGTCGGCGCCCCGCAGATGTTTGAACGATACCTGCCTTACGCAGCCAGTTTTGGTCTGTTGGAGCAGTGGGCCAAACATTTCGAGAAAGCGGGCTGGAACCATGTTCCCTCCTACTTTCACGTGCTATCTACGACGGGGGATAATCAGATGGGTGCGTTTATCGCTATGTTGGCGGCAACGTCTAGCTCTGGCGGTAGTGCGGCCGGGGCGGCGGGTGCGGCCGGGGCCGGAGCAGCGGGCGGCGGAGCCAGCGGCGCCGGCTAGACAGACAAAAAGAAGAGACGGCCAAACGGCCGTCTCTTCTTTTTATTTAGGCGGGTCAGGCAGGTGTAGGAGCCACCTTGCCATTGGTCGCCTTGAACTGCTCTTCCTCAGTTGATCCCTTCAAAGCTACCGTGGACGATTCTCCGTGGCTGATCACCATCTGGACTTCGTCGAAATAGCCAGCGCCCACAAAGCTCTGATGTTTGATCGCCCGGAAGCCATGCGTCTTCTGCATCTCGAACTCTTTTTGTTGGAACTCGGCGTAAGCTGCCATACCCCGATCCCGATAACCCATTGCCAGCTCAAACATACCAGCATTCAAATTATGGAACCCGGCCAGCGTGACAAACTGGAAGGCATAGCCCATTTCCGCCAGATCTCTCTGGAAGTTGGCGATGGTTTCTTCGTCCAGGTTAAGCTTCCAGTTGAAGGAGGGCGAGCAGTTGTAAGCCAGCAGCTTGCCGGGGAACTTTTCGTGGATGGCTTCGGCGAAGCGGCGCGCCTGCTCCACGTCGGGATGCGAGGTTTCGCACCAGACGATGTCGGCGTAAGGAGCATAAGCCAGTCCGCGTGAAATGGCTTGCTCGATACCCGCCTGGGTATAGTAAAAGCCTTCAGAACTGCGTTGGTCAGGTAGGATAAAGGGCTTATCGTTATCATCAATGTCGCTGGTGATGAGATTGGCGGCATCGGCGTCGGTGCGAGCGATGATCAGCGTGGGCACGCCCATTACGTCCGCGGCCAGGCGGGCCGCGACAAGCTTTTGCACAGCTTCGCGGGTGGGTACCAGCACTTTGCCGCCCATGTGGCCGCACTTTTTGGCTGAGGAGAGCTGATCTTCAAAGTGAACGGCCGCTGCGCCAGCTTCGATAAATGCTTTGGTTAGTTCATAGGCATTGAGCGGTCCGCCGAAGCCAGATTCGGCGTCGGCTACGATGGGCGCGAACCAATAGACGCCGTTTTTGTTGTCCAGATGATAAATTTGATCGGCGCGCAGGAGGGCGTTGTTGATACGCTGCACAAGCGCCGGGGCGCTGTTGGCCGGATAAAGGCTCTGGTCCGGGTAGGTTTGGGCGGCGACGTTGGCGTCGGCGGCTACCTGCCAGCCGCTGAGATAAATGGCTTTGAGACCGGCCTGCACCATCTGCACAGCCTGATTGCCGGTAAGCGCACCCAGAGCATGGACGTATTTCTCTTCACTTAACAAGTGCCACAGGCGCTCTGCGCCCATGCGGGCCAGCGTGTATTCGATCTGGATGCTGCCGCGTAAACGGACGACATCTTCGGCGGTATACGGCCGTTTGATGCCCTCCCACCGTTTGTTAAACTGCCAATCATTTTTCAACGCCTCGATTTTATAGCTACGCATGGTTCACTCCCTTTTTGTGAGAAACAATTTTGATCTAAGACCTGA
>Ga0116151_10002771_pt1 | contig 15988 bp, 16 predicted proteins | sample AD_UKC117_MetaG_FD_89893 | JGI IMG/M metagenome (GOLD analysis project Ga0116151, IMG submission 89893) | Active sludge microbial communities of municipal wastewater-treating anaerobic digesters from Hong Kong - AD_UKC117_MetaG | ecosystem: Engineered > Bioreactor > Anaerobic > Digestate...
TATCTTTGCAACAACAGACACAAATTATGAACTGTATGTTCAAACGCTATCCGGCTTTCGAGTCTGGCGCGACGGCGTTGAAGTCGAGTCGGCGGAGTGGAAGCGCGAGAAATCGCTGCATCTATTCCAATTTTTGGTAACGATGCGCCAGCAAACGGCTCGAATGCATAAAGAGCAGATCATCGATTACCTATGGCCGGAGGTTGATACCGATATAGGCAACCAAAATTTCAAGGTGGCGCTCCATGCCTTAAATAAAGTTCTTGAGCCTAAACGCAAACCCCGCAGCGACCCTCGCTTTGTCCAACGACACGATCTAACCTACAGCCTTAATATGGACTCGATCTGGATTGACAGTGACAGCTTCGAGAAATCTGTTATTGCGGGCAACCAGGCGATAGCAGAAAATAATATACAAGCCGCCACGCAGTATTATCAAAACGCCCTGGCTTTATACCAGGGCGACTATTTACCGGAGCGGCGTTACGAAGATTGGAGCAGCGCCGAGCGAGAGCGCCTGCAGATTCTAGCTTTAGGGATGATGACTATCCTGGCCGACTTGGTGGTGGATGTTAGCCCGCTGGAAAGCATTCGGTTAACCCAGCGAGTGTTGAGCATTGACCCCATTTGGGAAGACGCCTATCGCACCCAAATGCGGGCGTATTTGGCTCAGGGCAATCGCCCGATGGCCATCCGTACTTACCAACAGTGTGAGGAGGCCCTTGAGAGAGAGTTAGGTATTAGTCCGCTGCCGGAAACGCAAAAATTATTCCAGCAAATTACTGGTATTGGTCAAAAATAACGTTTTTTGTATCTCAAGTGTAACCCATTTGTAACTGCATCATGTTATGATACTTCTGAAAATGGAAAGTAAATGCTATGTCAAATGATCGTAACATTGCTTCATTCGTATTACGATTTACCCAAGAGCTTTGGGAAGACGCTCAGCAAGAACCGCACGTCCGTTGGCGCGGGCACATTCGCCACGTGCAGGGCGAGGAAGAAAATCGGTTTACTGATTTTGCTGAAGCGGCGTCGTTTATGCAACGACACCTAACCCAATTGACTATCGATTCGTTATCGAAAAAGGGAGAAGGGATTAGCCAGGAAAAAATGATGCAAGAAAGCTTTAAGTTATGGGAGCATTTTGCTTCCAGTTACACCAATGTGATGTTTAGCGCCATGGAACAAGGAATTAAACAATCAAAAGCTTTCCGAGATCAGATTGACGAAACCCGTGATAAGATATTCCGGGCCTGGCAGTTTCCGTTAAATAACAACGATGACTCCGATAACGATCAACTCGATGATAAAGTGAGTGAACTTCAAGATCAGGTCAATCAGTTATCTGACCGGGTTAAAGCCTTGGAAAAAAAGTTATCCGAATTGGGGGAATCTTAGCAACGCTATCTACATCTCCGGAGATGATAAAATAAATTTTTTCAATTAAACCTTTAGTAGAAATCAGGGAGATTTACTACAATGGCAGCAGCTACAAAAGCTAAAAATGGAAACGGCAACATCGCCGCTGAAGCATTCGTCGACATGGCCGCTCAGGCCAGCGAAGGGGCCAAAGCCGCCGCGAATAACGTGGTCGAAGCCGTTAATAACTACGGCGCAAACAGTGTCTCGTATCTCAATGCTCTGCAAAACTTGACGCAAACCAATCTCGATCTGTATCAAAACTACGCCAAAGTTTACGCCGACTTTGTGACGGGTGTCTACCAACAAAGCATGGATCAATCGCTGGCTCTGCGCGAGCAGTTCGGCCAAATGTTTGAAGCGCACTACCAAAAAGCCGAAGGGTTGAATGCGGGTGAACAGCAATTCCTGTTTGAAGCAGTAGAACGCTTTCAAGCTCAGGCTAAAGCCAACTCCGAACGAGTAGCGGAATTTTTTACGCCCGCTAAATAAATAATTGAATATTCAAAAAGAGGGGCGTTAGGCCCCTCTTAAGAAAATTAATTGACTTAACAATTGAATATTTGGCTGCCGATAATACCGGCAGTTAAAGTGAGCCGCTTGTAGCAATACCAAACATCGAGACCCATTCGTACTTGGCTCGACCTTACACATCATACTTCTACTCCACTTACACTTACACTTACACCTCTGTCTCCACCTTCTATCTCCAACATGTTTAAAGCGCTAAAAACTTTACCTGAGTTAGACCTTGAGTTCATTGTTAGCCTCCTTATCTTATCATTGAGCTCTGAGCGGTTCTAGCTGGGAGACTTCCTCCGGCCTCCTACGCAAAAAAATAATTTTAGGAAGTCTCCCAGCACTATTAAACGTAACTTAATCAAAATCAATCGATATAACCTCTTAACTGTAGAAAGGGAGAGTAATACTCATGATGGACTGGACCAAACAATCTCAAGAAATGTTTAAATCCTGGACCGATACCCAGAAACAAATGTGGGATAGCTGGCTTCAAGTTGTCCAAAAAGGTGGACAGCCTTTTCAGAATAACGAAATTTGGCAAAAAACCCTCGAGACCTGGGAAAATACCGTTAATAGCACCTTGGCAACCCAGTCGGAATGGATGAAAAAGTGGACCGGTACCCTGAGTTCACAGCAGAATGTTCCGCAGGAATTCGTTAAATGGGCCGACCAAACGCAGGGTATGCTTGAACAGTGGACCGGCACCCAACAACAATTATGGGACAGCTGGTTCGAAATGATGAAAAAAGCCGACATATCCAAATTTGGCGAATCATTTGACCTTGAAGGTATTAAAGCTTTTGAAAGCTGGCAAGAGTCTGCTAAAAAAATCCAGGAAGCTCAAGAGCAGATGATCAAAATGTGGACCAGCAGCCAACCTAAAGCCTAGGTTTTGACCAAATCCTTTCGATACAGGGAATTAAAGTGACCAGAGCTATCTTTCCAGCCAGTTTTGATCCGATCACATATGGACATGTGGATATAGCTACTAGAGCCGCCAATGTATTTGATGAGTTGATTGTGGGCGTTTATAGCCGCCCGCAAAAAAACACGCTTTTTTCCGTTGAGGAAAGATTAGATTTGACCAAACTGGCTCTGGCTCATATACCCAATATTCGGGTGGAACCTTACTCAAACTTAACGGTAGAATTTGCTAAAGCCTACGACGCTTCGGTGATTGTGCGGGGCTTAAGAGTGGCCTCTGACTTTGAGTGGGAATTGCAGTTATCGCTAATGAACAGAACGCTTGATACCGGCGTTGAGACCATTTGTTTTATGCCAAGCCAGCAATATACATTTCTGAGTTCTTCTATGCTTAAGGATATTGCGAAAAACAACGGTCCCATCACCGAGTTAGCGCCGGCCGAAGTGGTTGAGGCTTTAAGAATAAAATACAGCCACCATTCTAACAATCACCGGTAGATTAATTTAAATTAGATTGTCCCTCAAGTGCAGGTTATTATGACCATCCTCCCCGGTCTTAATAATCTGCACTTCTCACTTTTTCGCACAACCTAATCCAAAAACTCAAAGTACGAAGTGGCCGCCAGATCGATCAACTCTTTGGTCATAATCATGGGGTCGTCGCGATATGTAGCAAAGCTAGCCATTTGTTTGAGCAGGTCCCGAGGATGACAAGCCCTTAATGGCCGGTTGATATCGGTGTAATGTTTTTTCATGAGGTAGTTAAAGGCATCCCGATTAAATTCTACCCCGTAGACTTTACAAGCCGATAAGAATATATCAAAGAACTGTTCTTTTGAGGGGTCATCGACTCGTAGTTTATGACTAATCCGCCGTAGAAACGCCTCATCCACCAACGAGCGTGGTTCTAAGTTGGTGGAAAAAACCAGTAGTGTTTTGAAGGGGATCGGAAACTTTTTACCGGTGTGGAAAGTCAGATAGTCGATCTTTTCCTCCAGCGGCACAATCCACCGGTTCAGCAGGTCGGTGGGTTCCATCCGCTGCCGGCCAAAGTCATCGATGACCAACACCCCGCCGTTAGCTTTCAACTGAAGCGGGGCCTCATAATAGCGGTTGGTATCACTCCAGGCCAAATCCAGATCCGATAGCGTCAACTCGCCGCCGGTAATGACAATGGGCGGATAGCTACGCACCCAACGTTTGTCCAAATTGTTTGCTTCGGCCAACTGTTCCTCAATAGTATTAATCGGCCGGTGAGACTCCGGATCGTAGACTTTAATAATTTGGCCGTCTTCATAAATGGCATGGGGAATCATAATATTGCCCGGCAGTAGATCAAGGCCGATGGCTTTGGCAATACTGGTTTTACCGTTACCGGGCGGGCCGTAGATAAAAACCGACTCGTTCGAGTTGACCGCCGGGCCGATGCGCTGAAAAATGTCTTCAGCCAAAATCAAACCTTTCATAGCTTTTCGAACTTCGGCTTCTTTGACCAGCACCCGCCGGCTAGCCTGAAGCTCAACTGCTTCAACATAGTGCCGCAACGAGATCGGGCATGGCCCCATATAGCGATTTCGAGCAATGAGTTCTCTGGCCCGTTCGCCCCCTTTACTGGTGATAGAATATTGGTATGAGGCCGAATTGAGGCTGCTGCCGCCGATCACTTCTACTAGCTGCTGCGTCTTTAACGATCGAAGAATGGGTTCTACGACCCCGTTAAAATGAAGGCGCATCATTTGCGCTATTTGACCGGCCGGCATCGTTCCACTAAAGTAAAGCGTCTTCAGAGCCAGATCAGCAATAAAGGATTGAGGAATACGGGTTTCCTCTATGGAACGCGGCTCTTCAAAAACATGCCTCAAACCTGTCGACTCATCCTGGTTTGAAGACAATGGATCGCCAGGCGCGACCAAATCATCGGTACCTTTGCGTCGAGGCCCATCGCCTCCTTGAAGCGTTCTCAATCGCCCTGTTCCTGAACGAGTTTCACTCATAACCATCCTCCAAAATAATATTTACCGCCGACCGATAAGAGGGAAATTTGTGTGATATGATAGTCATTATAGCCAGACTGGTCAATTTTGCTATACTTAACGATATTGCATCACTTTAAATGAATGAAGGAGTAAATCATGTCACCTAGCTTTGAAACGCAGTTAGCGTCCTTAGCTCAATCATTAAGATCCGGAAATCTCACTCTGATCGATTATCTAGCTCGCCTGGAAGCGTATTTTGACGAAAAAAATGAGCCGGTTCAGGCCTTTTTGCCGGAGGAAAATCGATTTGATCGCCTGCGACAAGAGGCCGCTGCCCTTGAAGCGCAATACCCCGAGCCGTCCGCCCGCCCGCCGCTGTATGGCGTTCCGATTGGGGTTAAGGATATTTTTCACGTCAACGGCTTCAAGACCCAAGCCGGCTCGAAGTTGCCGGCCGACAGCTTGACCGGCCCAGAGGCTGAAAGCGTAACCCGGCTTAAACAGATGGGAGCGCTTGTTTTAGGCAAAACCGTGACCACCGAGTTTGCCTACTTTGCTCCGGGGGCAACCCGTAATCCTCACAATCTGGAGCATACGCCCGGCGGCTCCAGCAGCGGGTCGGCGGCAGCCGTGGCGGCGCATTTATGCCCGTTGACGTTGGGCACCCAAACCGTCGGCTCGGTGGTCAGGCCGGCTTCCTTCTGTGGGGTCGTGGGCTTCAAACCGACTTCAGGCCGAATTTCAACGGCCGGAGTCATCCCCCTCTCGCCCACGCTGGATCATGTGGGGGTATTTACTCAAGATGTGGCCGGGGCGGCTCTGGCTGCCAGCATTCTGTGCGCTGATTGGCAAGTCGTCGCTCCCACCGACGAACGTCCCCGGTTGGGCATTCCGACAGGGCCTTATCTAGACCGAGTCGGATCAGATGGTCTGATCCATTTTCAGAAAACGGCGTCTAAGCTGACGCAAGCCGGTTTTACTGTGCAATCTATGGCCGTTATGCCGGACTTTGACCAAATTTACGAAGCGCATATGGCCTTAATGGCCGCCGAAGCTGCGGTTGTTCACCAAGACTGGTTCGGCCAGTTTGGTGATCGCTACCGGCCCAAGACCGCCGACCTGATCAAACGCGGGCAAAATGTTTCGCCCACACTGATCGAGGCCGCTCGGACCAGCCGGGAAAATCTGCGCGATAATTTGCAAACGCTTATGACCGAGCATAACATCGATCTGTGGATCTCACCGGCGGCGGTCGGTACGGCTCCGGCCGGCCTTGACGGCACCGGCGACCCGGTCATGAATCTACCTTGGACTTTTGCCGGCCTACCCGCGCTCAACCTACCGTCGGGTTTTGGCGAAAACGGCTTGCCCTTGGGATTACAGTTGAGCGGCGGCTGGTACACCGACGAGCAGATGTTGGCCTGGGCTGAACAAATTGCGGAATTAGTGAAATAAAATGGATTCTATTTTGTGGCAAAAAATCATCTCCATCATCGAAAACAATGAGCGATTCGTATTATCATCTCACATCAACCCCGACTGCGATGCTTTAGGCTCCGAACTAGCGTTGGCAGAGCAGTTGAGGAGTCTGGGCAAGACAGTGAACATTATCAACACAGACCCGGTAGCTGCCAACTACCTCTTTCTCGATCGGAAACAGAGAATTCAGCAGTATTCTGAAAAGCGACACAGCCGCATTATAAAAAAAGCCGAAGTCGTCATTGTCCTTGACGCCTCCGGCGGTTGGGAGCGGTTGGGTGCGGTTGGCAAAGCTTTGGCCCAGGCCGAAGCGATTAAACTCTGCATCGACCATCATCCTGATGCCACCGATTTTGTGGATGTGGCTGTGGTCGATACCGAGGCTTCGGCCACCGGTGAATTGATCTATGACCTGATTATGGCGATGGGCGGTTCGCTGTCCAACAATATCGCCCAGTCTCTCTATGCGGCTATCGTCACCGATACCGGCAGCTTCCGCTTTCCCAAAACCAGCCCGCGTACCCACCGGATTACGGCTGAATTATTAGTCGCCGGCGCCGACCCGATGTATATCTACCGTCAAATTTACGAGCAAAACCTACTGGAAACCATTCAGCTCAAAGGCCATATTATGGCCTCGATTCGCACAGCGGCCAATGGGCAAATTGCCTATTATGGCGTATCGCAAAATACGCTTAAGCAGTTCGATGTCAAAACATCCGAATTGGATGGCGTCGCCAGCTTGGGGCAGTTGATTGGCGGCGTGCGGGTAACGATTTATTGTATGGAGCTGCCGCAAGAACGCGTCAAAATCAGCTTGCGCAGCGACGGGACCGTTACCATCAATCAAATCGCCTTTGGTTACGGCGGCGGAGGACATCCTTCAGCCGCCGGAGCCATTGCTGAGGGTCACCTGGCCGAGGTTATGGCCGAGATAATCGCCAAAGTAGAGCATCTACTGTCCTAAATCAGGAGGCCGGCACTTACTGAACTAAAGTGCCGGTCTCCTAAATGAGGATCTCGATTATTGTGCATTTTCTAACAATAAAGCACAGAGTGATTGCCACTTTTATAAAAAGCGTTTATACTTCCAATATAATTCTAACAGTTGTAGTGTATACTATCGCCAAAAAAGACAAACCATTCCTGGTATAGCTTGGAGACAGACCCATGCCGATTTATGAATATGCCTGCTCAAACTGCGGTGTCAACTTTGAGAAACGACAAGGCTTTAATGATGCCCCTCTAAATACCTATGAAAACTGCCCCAATAATCAAGAGGGCTGCCAGATCCAGCGATTAATTTCCAGCCCGGCTATCGTTTTCAAAGGAACCGGCTTCTATATCAACGATAGTCGCGATCACAAGAACGGAACCAACGGCAAGGGCGCCAAGAAGGAAAAAGTAGAGAGTAAAACTGAATCTCAAACTGAGACCAAATCCGAAACCAAATCCGAAACTAAATCCGAAACTAAATCCGAAACTAAAGGATCTGATTGACGCTCAGAGCAATCTGGCCTTTTCAAATTAACCCCCAATAATCGATAATGTCCGGTCAACGCCGGACTTTTTTGTCCTCCCCGAATAAATTGACTACGTTGATAAACTCGCCTATCATACCTTTGTTAACGTCAGTTGTTACTCTCCTCAAAGACCAACCATAATTTACAGCAATCAATTTTTGCGTCGCCGACCGTGTGGTAAAAATAGGAACTATGATGTTCAACCGAACCATCCATTCAAAAATTTTAAATCTTAGATTGGCCCTCAACAGCTATCCCATCCTCTCAGAAAAAATTCGGCAGCGCATGCGGCAAGAAATCTTTGTAAGAGGGATTATTGCGCCTAATATTTTCGAGGAAGAAGTTGAGCTAAAAGCCATTGAATCTCAAAAATTAGAGGGGTTAACCGAACCTTTATTCCAGGAACCGGAAGAGATTTGGAAAAGACGTCTGGCTCGGGTGAGAGATAATCTGACCGACTTTTATTTTGCCTATAATCTACCGCAAGCCCTTTTTGAAGAAATTGTCGAAAGCGCGGTTAACGAAAATCGCAACGGCCAGCCCCGAAAGGTCTTACTGACCATCAATCCTGAGTTGACGCCTTGGAATCTGCTTTTTGCTCAAGCGGAGAAATACGCGGCCTACCCACCTGAGCTATACGAAAATATAAAACATCATTTGATGTCAATCGTCGTGGTATTAATTAAAGGGCTGGTCAGCGACCAGCTAGCCTTTATTCACGTCGCCCGCAAATTTATCACCATTTTCGATTTACGTGAAATTCGAGCGCATCGTATTGGCCGGGGTAAAATTGGTGGTAAGGCGGCGGGCATGCTGCTGGCCTACAACATCCTCGATCGACCGGAACCGGATGACGAAATCGACTTAAGCAGTTACATTGGTTTGCCCGAAACGCATTTTCTGGGAAGTGACGTCTACTACAACTTCAAAGATGTCAACAATTTCGAACAATTTTCCAGCCAGAAATATCTAACACGTGAGGAGATCGAGCGAGAATATCCGCGTATTTTAGAGGCGTATCTAACAGGCAAATTTCCTAAGGATATTACCGACAAACTGCGCGAGTTACTAGAGGATATTGGCAACGTTCCAATTATTGTACGCTCATCAAGTCTGCTAGAGGATAACTTTGGCAGTTCCTTTGCCGGCAAATATGAAAGCTATTTTTTATCGAACCAAGGGACGATCGAAGAAAATTTGGCTGCACTGGTCGACGCAGTGATCAAAATCTATGCCAGTGTACTCACGCCCGACGCGCTGTTTTACCGGCAAATTCACGGTCTCGATGATTATGATGAACGAATGGCCATTCTTATTCAAAAAGTTCAAGGCAAACGGTACGGTAAATATTTTTTCCCGTACATTGCCGGCGTCGGGTTCAGCCGTAATCCTTTCATCTGGAACAACAAACTCAAACGCGAGGACGGCTTTCTACGAATCGTCTTGGGGCTGGGCACGCGGGCCGTTGACCGGGTATCGCGTGATTATCCACGGATGATTGGCCTAAGCCATCCCTTGATCAGGCCGGAGAAAACGGCCAGAGATATTATCCGGTATTCGCAACAATTTATCGATGTGATCGATTTAGAGGAAGGGGAAGTAAAATCTGTTCCCGTTTCTGAGGTGTTGACCTGTGATTTTCCCGGATATCAATATATCGCTTCGGTCGATGAGGGAGATTATGTTAAACCGGTTTTCTCGCTCGGCAGCCAGATCCCGCCCGAGGATCTTGTCTTGACGTTTGACAACCTGCTCAAAAATACCGATTTTGCGAAGATAATGAAAACGATCTTAAAGAAACTTGAGCGTCACTACGGACGTCCGGTGGACATTGAATTTACGGTGGAACTCATCCCAGGGTATCCCAAACCCAGTTTCAAGATCTACCTGTTGCAGTGCCGTCCGTTGAGCAACCGGGATTGGGACCCCAATATTGTCGTGCCCCAGAATATACCCAAACAAGACCAAGTGTTTACCTCAAACCGTATTGTTCCGCAGGGTATTGTCGATCGGATCAAATATATCGTCTATATTGACCCGGAACGCTACATTCAAACCCACGATAACAGCCTACGCCTTGACCTGGCCCGGATCGTTAGCCGCCTTAATAAGCAACTTGAGGGTGCGGACTTCATCCTTATGGGGCCAGGCCGCTGGGGCAGTTCTAATGCTGATCTTGGGGTAAAAATATCTTACGCCGATATCTATAACACCAGCATGCTGATTGAAATCGCCATCCCCCGTAACGGAGCCGACCCCGAATTATCTTATGGCACTCATTTTTTTCAGGATTTGGTCGAAACCAACATATATCCGCTCGCGCTTTTTCCGGAAAATGCTGAAACCGTTTTCAACAAAGCGTTTTTCGACCAGGCCCCTAATCAATTGGCTTCACTTCTGCCTCAATACAGCGATCTTTCTGACTACATCAAAGTCATCAGTGTTCCGGAAGTAAGCCAAGGCCGATTGCTGCGGGTTGTCATGAGCGCCAATCATAACCAAGCCTTAGCGTATCTGCACCAATACGAGGATTAGCGCTTCACCAAAACCGTAAACACTTTTGTTGATTCTAAAGTGGCCAAATGGGAATTTAAAAGACCTCGAAATTGATGAGGTCTTTTGCTCAAAAGAGTAAAACCAAGGCTAAATGCGCAGTTCGTACCCTTGTCCACGTCGAGTCAAGATCATTTCCGGAATGCGTGGATTATCTTCTATTTTTTGGCGCAGCCAACAAATGTGAACATCTAGCGTTCTGGTATCGCCCAAATACTCCGTATTCCAAACTTCCTGCATCAAATCACTCCGGCTGACTACCTTACCGACATTTCTCATCAGCAGAGCCATCAGTTTTGTTTCTTTTGGAGTCAGATGAATTTCTGTTTCATTTTTGCGCAGGGTGGTTTTATCCATGTCTAAAACCATTCCATCAATTTCCACCAACCCATGCGATTCTTTTTGACGAGGCATCACAATCCATCTCCTAAACTAAATTTATTTTATGATGTTAAATAAACGCATTGCTCATAATAGAGACATAGACTTTAAGAATATTATAGATAGCTTGAGACAAAAAAGCTATAGGAGTTGTGTCCTGCTTGATCATACAATTTAATGATGTTAAGTCGCTGTGACTAAAACTTACTTACCTGCAAAGGGGATAACCACCTTTTGATTAGAAACTAATTGACTGAACTTATTAAACTGTCAGTTGAAGATGGGTTTTTAACTTATCCAGTTCAAACTTGGTCAAGTCTCGCCAGTGGCCGGGTTGTAGGTCACCCAATTCAATCGGCCCGATGGCAATGCGGATCAGGCGCAGCGTAGGATGACCGACCGCAGCAGTCATACGCCTGACCTGTCGCTTACGACCCTCAGCGATAACGACTTTAAGCCAATCCGTTGGCACTTGTTGGCGGTAGCGAATCGGTTCTGATCGCGGAAACAGTTCCGGTTCAGACTCAAGTCGCTCAACTTGAGCCGGCCGGGTGAGCTGACCTTGGACCAGTACCCCGGCTCGTAGTTGATCCAACGCTGCCTCATTGGGAATACGCTCAACTTGAACCAGATATACTTTGGGAAGTTTATACCTGGGATGAGTAATGCGATGAGCCAGCTTACCATCTGAAGTAAGCAACAGCAATCCTTCACTGTCATAATCCAAGCGTCCGGCAGCGTAAACATCAGGAACATCTACAAAATCGCCAACGGTGGATCGCCCTTCCGGGTCTGTAAAGGAACTGAGCACTTTATACGGTTTGCAAAAAATAAGCGTACGACTGACGGCTGGTTGTTTCGGCGGTGAGGCCGGATAAAAACGGCGTTTTTTTTGTTTCGACATGGGTTTAACGCCGAAACTTACTGCCACACCAAACCACACACCGAGACGAACGAACGATTGTTATGATCGGCCGGGCAAAGATCATACGAGATAGTTTGCCCCTTTGTTTGCTGCAATGCACTTAGTGTAAAGTAAAAGGGAGATAGGCCGCACACGTTCCGCTCGAATTGACCGGCTTTCATAAAGTCAAAGAAAGCGTCGGCGCTGCCTAAACACAAATTGTTCATCAACGCCTGATCGTCAATTTTCATCTTTTCGTAGCCGACCGTATCGATCGGCGAGCCATCGAACGCCGGCCCCATATGGGCCAAATCACCTGAAGCGACGATCAAGGTTCGCCGGCTGGCGATAATTTCACGCAGAGCGGCCACAAAGGCTTTGATAGTGGCGTCCTCGGTGATGTCGGCTTCATCAAGCATAAAATGCCGAAATGACCCGGTTAAGATGGGCAGAACCGGACACGGCTTGCCCTCACGCAAATATTGCAGCCAAACAATATCCAACTCAATAGAATGTTCGCCTCGATGGTGAAGCTCATCGCTAAAAGCGCGTTCGGGGCCAATGACGTCGGCCAGATGATCGACCAAATCCGTGGCGGTTGGTAGTACGCCCAATGGCGATGCGTAATTTTGAGGTGTTAGGGTAATGGTACCGTAGCTACCGTTGTGGTCGGTACCGATAATAATGACCAACTCCGCCTGGCGAACGGCCTCGGCAGCGCTGGTCCAGACTTTAGCATAGACAGGTCCCCCTCGATGGTAGTCGATGTGAGGGCTGATGATCGCCCGGCTGTCGGCGGCAGCCGAGGCAACCGAACCGGCTTTTTCGACGTATTTCTTTAACATCTGCCGCAAGGCTCCGGCCTGAGCAGGATATGACCCTCCTGCCAAAGCGGGCTGCCGATGCGGAGCCGACCGATAGGTTTCTACCGCAGCTAATTTGGCTTTATCGTATGTTTCACCTTCTAAGAGCAGGGCTTGATCGAACTGCTCCAACAGATTCTCAAGGACAGATTGAGTGACTTGCAGGCCATACCGACTCTCTAAACTGCGCTCGATATCTGAGAGGGTATGCCGCCCATCACACAACATAGCTACGGGGCCGAGGGCCTGGGGTAAAACGATAGCCGCTTCAGTGAGTTTCAATCCGTCTTGAAGGATAAAAACCGGCTCATTTTGATAGATAGTACGTTGGACGCTGATGTTTCGTAGTTTAGGTTTGTGTAAGTGATCCATAGTCAGCCTGTGGTTAGCCGGATGTCGAGATATCAACCCGAGCAAGGTGTGGACTTAAGAGCCTAAAGTCAAGGATAATTAAATTATATCCGACTTTTAACTATAATAAAAATGAGGCGGCCATTTTCAAACGACTAATCGGAATGCCAATCTTCAACCACCATACGGAAGATATCTGACTCGGTAATGATGCCGACCAGCCGGCCGTCATCATCCACAACAGGTAACCCGCTGATTTTATAATCCAGCATCATCTTAGAAGCTTCTCTAATTGTGGCATCCTGAACGATGACTCGGGGTTCGGGCGTCATAATCTTTTCCACCGTAAGCCGCGAGATTACGTAGTTAAGCTCCCAGATGCTCAACGATGTCGCACCGGACGGTTCGGCTTCGCGCACATCGCCCAAGGTTACAATACCCACCAGTCGGCCATCTTTGACAACCGGCAGGCGGCGGATGTCATTTTCGGTCATCAACTGATGGGCCTCCGGCAGTGTTACATCGGGAGTGATGGTGATCACATCACGACTCATCCAATCTTTGACATATTCATGTTTCATGGTGTTTGTCTCCTCGCTTCATTATCGACTGCTTAGATACCCAAATAGGCTTTACGGACATCTTCATTCTTAGCCACCTCTCGTGATGGGCCTTCCAACTCAACTTGCCCTTCATTGAGAACGTAGGCATAGTCACTAACGGCCAACGCCATCTGGACGTTTTGTTCGACCAGCAGCATGGTCAAACCTTCATCTTTGAGACGGCGTAGGATTTCAAATAAATCCAACACCAGAAACGGCGCTAAACCCAACGAAAGTTCATCGATCATCAACACTTCGGGCTGGGCCATCAAACCACGCGCCACGGCCAGCATTTGCTGCTCGCCACCGGACATCGTACCCGATTTTTGATCGCGCCGTTCCTTCAACCGGGGAAACATCTCGAAGACGCGTTCCAGATTTTGCTTGTAGTTTTCTTTGGCACGACCGGTAAACGCCCCCATTTCTAAATTCTCAAAAACGGTCATATCGGTAAAAAGCTGCCGCCCTTCCGGCACCAATACTAACCCTTGAGACGCCTTAGCGTGGGCCGATATCCGGGTTATATCACTACCGTTGAAGTTCACCTGCCCTTTCGACGGCTTTAACAAGCCGACCACCGTACGCATTAGCGTGGTTTTACCGACCCCATTGGCCCCCACCAGCGACGTGAGTTTCCCTCGCTCCAGTTTGAGCGATACGTCCCACAAAATCTGGACTTCCCCATAACCGGACGAGACATTTTTCACTTCTAAAACTGCACCATTTGTCGTCATCGATCTGCTCCTATCCCCCACTCATCAACTTTTCGGCCAGGGCCGGATCGCCCAAGTAAGCCTCGATCACCTTGGGATCATTGACAATCTCGCCGGGTAAGCCTTCGGCAATGAGTTCGCCATGATCCAAGACGATGACCCGGTCGGACACGTTCATTAAGGCGTGCATCACATGCTCGATAATGAGAATGGTAACGCCTTGCTCCCTAATTCTGAGCACCACCTGCACCATTTCGGCGATTTCGGTCGGGTTTAGCCCGGCCAGCACCTCATCCAGCAGCAGTAGGTAGGGCCGAGCGGCCAGCGCCCGGGCCATTTCGAGCCGCTTCTTCTGGGCCACGTTCAAGCTGGCGGCCAATTGATCGCGCCGTTCAGCCAGATGGAGAAATTCCAGCACCTCGAGCGCAATTTCTTCGGCCTGGCTCAGCGACCGCTGCTCGTGGCCGTAGCAAGAGCCGGCCACCACATTTTCCAGAACGGTTAACTCTTGCAGAGGCCGGACGATCTGATGCGTTCGAGCCAGGCCCAGGCTGACCACATCATACGGCTTCCAGCCGGTCATATCGACTCCTCGGAAGATGATTTGCCCTCTCGTGACCGGAAATACGCCGTTGATGCAGTTGAACAGCGTGGTTTTACCGGCCCCGTTCGGCCCGATTAGGCCCAGAACCTGCCCTTGCGGCAGATCGAACGTCACATCCGACACCGCCGTCAAGCCGCCAAACTCCTTGGTGACATTGCGGAGTTGCAGTAGAACTCCATTGTCCTGACTCATTCTAGTACCCTCCATAATTTTCGATAGCGGCTGCGCAGCCACCCGACAATGCCGGTTGGCACAAACAGGACGATCAGCAGCAGTAGCAGCCCGGCAAAGGCCAACTGCAAATCCTTGAACAGTGGGCTGGTCAGCAAAAAGCTGCGCAGAGCCTCATAAGTGGTGGCCCCGACCAGCGGCCCTAGCACCGTACCCTGGCCGCCGAGCATAACCATCACAATCAGCTCAATCGAGCGATGCAGCCGGAAGGCCTCTTGCGGCGCGATGCTGCTGTTTCGAAAGAAGAAGATCACCCCCAAAATGCCCGGAACAATGGCTGACAGAACGTAAGCCCACGTTTTGGCCGAAGGCGTCCGTACCCCCAATACCATCGCGGCATCTTCATCTTCACGGATGGACAGTAAGCCCAGACCAAACCGTGAAAATTTGATACCGTAACTCAAAACCACAATGAATAACGTCAGACCAAAGACGGCCCAGTAGGTTAACCACTGCATAGTGGCCGGCCCACCATAATCTTTATAAACCAGGAAATTTATTTCCAGGCCGACCGCGCCGCCGAACAGATCAAAGTTGTTGATAAACGTGCGAACCGCTTCGTTAACGCCAATGGTTGCCAGCGCGAAGTAAGCCCCACGTAGATGCAGGATCGCCTTACCCAACAACAACGCCAAGGTGCCCGCTGCCAAACCACCCATCAGCGCCGCCGTCCACAACGACCACCCATGGGCAGTGATGAGATACAACCCCACATACCCACCCAAGCCGAAGAAAACAATATGACCAAAACTCACATAGCCGGTATAGCCTAAGATAATATTCAGACTGGAGGCGAGCGACACCGCCATCAAAATTAAGAACATGGTTTCCCGCCAACTATTCGAGCCGGTAAAGACCGGTATAAACCCGCCGATCAAGACCAGCCCTATGGCCAGCCAGAAGGCCGGATATTTCCAGCCGCCCAGCTTGAACGCTGACA
>Ga0116151_10002773_pt1 | contig 15984 bp, 28 predicted proteins | sample AD_UKC117_MetaG_FD_89893 | JGI IMG/M metagenome (GOLD analysis project Ga0116151, IMG submission 89893) | Active sludge microbial communities of municipal wastewater-treating anaerobic digesters from Hong Kong - AD_UKC117_MetaG | ecosystem: Engineered > Bioreactor > Anaerobic > Digestate...
CAGGGATCTGTCCCGATCCGTCACCTTGATCCTATGAAGCTTTGTGATGCCGTTGTTCTCCAGGTGGACCTGGGATAGATTCGGGCTGGAGTTGACCACTGCCAGCAGGGAGACGTCTGAGGAGGCAATCCTCAACACCGGCTCAGAAGAACTGCTTTGAGGATCTTCTTTTTCGGTTCTTGCCGGGGAGCTGGCAGAGGGATTCTCAATACCGGAATCCTGGTCAGAAGAGAGAGAAATGGAGGATTGGTTATCTTCTCCGGTGGGAAATAGATAGAATACGGTCGGAACTAGAATAACCAGAAATATGGCGATGCCCATCATCATAGGGCTTGCCTTTGGACTACGCTTCCCCCTTGGTAGTCTGAGCTTGGAGCTCCTCCTCATCCAACTACTCCCTTATTGTATCTAATCTATCCCTTCAATAGATTGTGACTTTGGTTCCCTGCTAATTTATTATGATTATTTCCCTTTTGAGCATTTTTTATATTTCAATCTATAAATGGGTTTCGGATGTTTGGGCAAAAAAGGGGAATGCATGCATACTTTTAGATTTATAGCAGTGGAGATATATCACTATCAGCTGAACTTATACCGCTTCTATAACTATTTTTTCATTTTATTTAGTTTATAATTTTGATTATTCTCGCGATGGCTCAAGCGTCATTGATGCCGCCCGAGAATGAGCAAGAGATACCGCAGCCATAGTGCTCACCAGATCCTCTCCATAGTGAAGGTGGCTGATGCAGCGGCAATCGCTAGAGCCAAATCCCTTGATGGGCACAAGACGCTCTCCTACCATTTCCGCTATACTGCATTCCAGATCTCGCGATGTCCTGGTTATGAACACCTCGACCAGTCCCGCCTGAGCGAGGAGATAATCTATATGCCATCTCCTGGTGTTTCTAGTGCCCCGCAATATCTCTATATGGCGATCCACCCTCCTGCAGCCCCCAGGCCCCCGGGCAGAGCCGGTATAAGCATAGCATCCGGGGGCAAAATCGATCTCACCCAGGGCCCCTATGCAGATCTTCTCCGCCTTTTCCAAAGAGAGGATGATGGTGTAGATTCCCAACTCATCACAGCCATATCTCATATGAATCCGTTTCCCATTATCGCTATTTGATACTAATGCTCTTTTGGAGGGATGATACGAGATTTATATCAAAGCAAGACTTTTCTAGGATGAGTAGCAAAGAGAAGCTCGGTGAATTGTGTGAGAACAGTATTAGCATTTGCATTGGTGCTGATGCTCTCCTCTCTGGCTATATCCGCGCCGGAGAGCAGTCAGCTTGGACCGTATGCCGTCACTTTGGATATGAATACCGAAATGCAGTATGAAGTGATACCGCTGGAGGCTGGAGAGTCTGATGCGGCTGCATTTTACGGCCTGCAGGTAGTAACAGACAACTCCACCTGGGCAAGGGTGGTCATAACCGAGTACAAGGAGCTTATAGATTCAACCATCGCTCCCCAAAAGACCATAACTGTCCTGAATGCCGCCGTTAACGGCTTCAATGTTACCAGTGTAGAAGACACGGTCATAGATGGAAAGGAAGGATATGTAGCCAGCGGAGTTCCCTTCCCGGGGATCACAAGCATTCCAGCCGATACCCAGCTCTTTGAGGCTGTGTACTGGCTTGACAGCGAGAAGTGCGAGTGCGGACCAGTCTCTGTAGGCACAACAAGTGTCGCTATATCCTCAACCTATCCAGAGGATGTGACCATGAACCTGATCAACAGCCTGAAGATAGTTAAGGGCGAGGCGGCAGCAGCAGTAGCGGGCGAGCAGGTTCTGCCTCCGGAATAAGCAATACGGATAGATAAATAATATCAAGATACGGCAAATAGAGAGTAAAAGCACTGGAATAGGCTTTGGGCCATTGGCTCATTGCCGATCCCTGATGCGATATGGGCAAAGGTAGGCTCACACGGCCTCCCCTTTGCCACTAAACAGATAATATTCCTTTTTCTGAGATCATTCGGGAAACTATTTATCCATCATGTCCTATTGTAAGCGGCGGCCTTATATGGTTGCGGGGTTCGCCAAGCTGGCCAAAGGCGCAGGACTTAAGATCCTGTCTCGCAGGAGTTCGCGGGTTCGAATCCCGTACCCCGCATTAGGCCCTTTTTTTGATGGCGATTTTGCTTAAACTGCCTTTAATTGTGTTAATGTCGCGTTGATATAAAGTTTTGCGAGTCTTTAGCAAAGGGTTATGTCTCCTATAAAGCAGAATTTTTTTGGGAATACTGATATCCGATAGCAATGCAAAATCCTATATCCAATAAGATCCTCCTATTCTTGTCGTTTTGGTTCACCAAACTAAACGGCAAGGGATGGGCGGTTTATCTGCCCATTCTTCTATTAATTCAGGAATTTTATAAGCCTATTTCCTCGTTTTGATATATACATTCAATCGAAATATTAGTATATGATATTAATTATTAATTTTATTGCACCAAAAAGTTAATTAAGTATCAGGCATATATGACTAATTGGTGAACCAAAATGAATGAAAAAACGCTTTTAGCTAGCGGTAGCCCCATAACGCAAAGAATCGATGCTGTGAAAGCACTTTTGGCCTGGAAAAAGATATCTAGTGACCCATTGCCCGAATTTGTGGAAATGGGAGCTGGAGATAGTCGCTTGGTGCTGGTTTTAAGCAAAAAGAAAGATGCCTATTACACCGTGACTGCAGCGGGATGTAGCTGTCCAGCTGCGACATATCATCCTGGAACGAGATGCAAACATAGTAGGAAATACTTCCCGCAAGAAGCGAACATTCGCGATAGCCTGCCTGGGTGGCCGGACGGATTACATGGGCCTGTGGATCCTGAGGTGGTGATTTAAAATGAACATTTTTTGTGAAGAATTATATGCAAAATATTGTGCAGCGCTTGATGATATCAGGTATCTTCAAGGGCGAATAGTGGAGTTGGAGGAAATCCTTAAGGAGATTCAGGAGGACTGAGATGAGGGCAGCAATGAGCACTTTTCGAGAAAGCCCTTCAGTCCTTGCAGGATCGCATTTCTGACCTAGAGGCAACAATAGCCCAACTGAAGGAAGAAAATGCTGCTATGGCTGCTATGCAAGCGCATCTGATCGAGAACCAGGAGATTCAGGCCCGGCTAATCAAGCAACTACAAACGAAAAAAGAGCCACAGCCCATGCAAAAGGATAGAGGAGAGATCTTGAGGGCACTACTAGTCGCGAATGGCGGTAAGATGCCTGAGAAAGAAGCCCGTCAGAAGATGCATCTGTCCAAGAGCCAATTCAGCCAGCTATTAGCATCTGTGCAAGATCATATTGGAGTGAAGCCGTACAGTATTGATAAACGTAAAAAGATAATAATGTTAAAATAGAATGGAGAGAATTAGTTTATGTAAACCATTAACTGATTTCTGGGACTTAATATAGTCTGCTTCAATAATGCAAAAAGCAGTGAGATTTCGCTGTTTTATGTGTATTGTTAGTATGGGAAATAGGAAGATATTGTATATATTTTAGTAATATCGTTATATGAAGGTTATTAGAAGTCTTTAGTTAATGGTTTATGTTAACCAAATAGAAGAAAGGGGCTTTATAAGCCTTAAAATCGCGGTTCTTTTTTCCTATAGGATTTTATACGTCCGACTGGGAGATAGGGTGTTTTAGGGGCTGAAAACCGCGTTTTTCGCGCGGGAGTATATAAACGAAATTGCTGTCTTTTAGGGATATGATACTTTTTGTTGTCTTGTTTTTCTTACCTGTTTTTTAGGATTATTATTTAAATTCAGTCATCAGTAAAAAACGTTGATTTTCACATATAATATTATATATGTGATTATCTACGTTTTTACTGGTCGTTGAAATTCGGGGTTTTTACATAATCTATATTACTATAAAAAAGTATTTTATAACACATAAAAAACCGTAAAATTGAATCCAATGTGTTTAATTTGATTAGTAAAAATAATTTTACTAATCTTCTTCAGTTGGGCGCGGTTGGTGCGGTCTATCCTTTCTATCTCTTCGGGAGGCCGCAGCGGGTGTCTGCTTCCTTCTCGCGCCCATACCTACATTTAGGAGTGTCCTTTTATGGAATTACGATTTTTGCGGAAGTTATGTGACAAAAGCGAGGCTAATAAAGCTGCGTTGATGTCGATACCAAGGCCTATTGCGCAGGCTTGGTCTGCAGCTGGATTTAACAGCTTGGAAATGATTTTTGACGGTAATCGATTGATTATTTCGCCACATCGGAGCTAATCATGTCTGATTTTGCCAGAAGCGTCCAAATCCTTATTCAGATAGCCGGGAATCCGGAACAGCGCCTAACTGAAATTAACCGGCTGACCGACAATCTCAACAGCAAGAAGATTGGGCTGACTGATGCTGTTTCTGGACTTGCGGGAGGCGCGAATAATGCAGCGGGGGCACTCGGCAAGGTTGCATCTTCAACGCAAGATGTCGCATCTAAAGCAAGCGATCTTTCTGGGAAGAGCGTGAGTGCTTTTGGTAAAATCAAGGAGAGCGTGCTTGATCTGAATAATGGCGTTCAGACTTTGGCGGCATCGCTGGCCGGGATTGCAATGGGGGGCGCGATATCTGGCCTTACATGGAAAGCGAGCGCAGACGCCAAACTGTTAAATGAACAGATCGACAAAGCCATAAACGCCAACAAGAAGCTCAAGATCTCCAGTACTGAATTCGATGAGTTCGTGAAGGCTCAGGCTGACGCAGGCGAAGGCACTCGCCAGGACACAAAACAGGAGCTGTATAGCGTTCTGAATGTTGGCGGAAAATATTTCAAAGGCTCTGGCAAGGAGAAATTAGAGCAGGCTGACGCAATCACCGATTTCTGGTTCAGTCAGCAAGAGCTGATGAAATCACAGGACATAAGCAGTCCAGAACAGTTGATTTTGCAAACCTTGCGAACAGAAGGAAAGATGGGCGAACGAACCGCCAACAAATTCGCTACGGCATTGGGTATTTCTCCAGACAGCAAAGAAATGGGCAGCGCCAAATCTCGCATGAAGTACATGATTGAACAGGGCAAAGGCGTCGATATGAAGGCCGAGATGGACAAGCGGCCATGGGAAGACATGGTCGTAAGCGTTGACAAATTGAAATACGCTATCGGAGACGGTCTGGCCCCTGTGATGTCTGTTTTCATAAAAATGCTGACGGGAGCCGTCAAACTTCTGAATTCGATTCCTGGAGCAGCACCCCTAATTGGGTTTGCAGGCGCTGCCATAGCATTTGTGTCTACCCTTACTTTGCTGAATGGGGTTTTAATGCCAGGCATTGCATTACTTAAGCAAATGGTGGTGTGGACGAATCTACATACTGCTGCAGAAATTGAACAACTGGTGGTTTCTAAAGCTCTTATCGTCACGGATTGGCTTGGGGTCACTTCCAAGGCAGCAAGATCAAGTGCGAACGTTGCTGCAACAGCGACTACCGTGGGATTGACGGGAGCAACTGTCGGCCTGACGGGAGCAACTACGGCACTGGCTGTCGCAGAATGGGCGGCACTAAGTCCATTATTGCTTTTGGCTTTGCCACTGATCGCGGTCGCGGGACTATTGTATCTTGCTGAAACTCGCACTCATGTCTTCAGCAATGCATTGGATAAGCTCTCCAAGACCGAGATGAGTAAAGATCTTATCAAATGGTTAGGAGACGTTGGATATTGGGCTGGATATGCTGTCGATAAGCTTGGCAGTGTGACGGGGGCTAGCATCGAAACAGGACTAATCAATCCGATAGTTGGCCCGATAGAAGGGCTAGACAACTTATATAAAAATTTTAAGACTGGTGGCGTCCTTGGCGTGCTTGGATTGGGTGGCGGGGAGGATTCATCTGACAATAATCAGATGCTTTTGACATCAAAGCTCTTCCAACCAATTTCTGCAATATCGGGACACATAAGCACGATTGATGAAGCGGTCTCTTGGGTCAAAGGATTGCTTGGAACGGGCTGGAACGCGATTAATGGAATTTACAGCGGTATCGTAAATTTCCCGAAAAATGCTTACACTTTTGTGTTGGATGGTCTCACGAATTTCGGCAAATGGATATACAATGGTATCGTTTACTGGGCGAATTGGATCTACAATGGCATCCTTTATTGGGCGGGTGAAGTCAAAAAAGCATATGATGGCATCATAGATTCGCTTGGGTTGCGCGAATTTTCAGACAATTTCAATGCTTATGTGCTAGGACTTGGAGATAAATTCACAACGCTTGTCGATGATGTCAAAACTTCGATAGGGGGCCTTGCAAGCGATTTCAATACACTTGTGTCAGGGCTTGCTGGTAAATTCGCAACGCTTGTCGATGACATAAAAACCACTATCACTAGCCTGATTGATAAATTCACAACGTTCGTTAATGATATTAAAACAAGCATTAGCAGCCTGATTCCGGGCTGGATGAAGGGCAGTGATAGCGGTAATACTGCTGTGGGGTCAGAAGAGGGTTTTATCGAATTCATAAGGAGTGCCAAAAAAGGCAGCGAGAACTACGATAAGTATGCGCAGCTAAGTGATGAAACGTTAAGAGCCGCGTATCGTGAAGGACTTACAGGCGTCCCACAAGAGCATGAAAACCTAGCAAAACCCCATGAGTATGACATTATCGTTCAGAATGCGGTCCCAGAGTATTCTAAATCCATCCAGAATAATACTAATTTTAATACCATCAATAATATAAATACACTGGGGGATCTAGGAGCAGCTGCTGATAAGGTTCTTCAAGACGATATTGCAAAGATCAACGAGAAAATCAATGCTGGCGAACCCATTTCAAGCCTGACACCAGACATGGGTAATCCAAGCGGACTTGCGAAAATAGCATTTAGCGGCCTTGATAATGCATCAAGCGGCAGGATAAGTGCGGGTACTGAAGCAGTCGGCTCTGCGGTAGGTTCAGTAATTGAAACAGGAAAAGAATGGAGCGGTGCTGCACAAGAAGCAGTTGGATCCGGTTGGAACGCTGCCATGGATAAAATAGGCTTTGCAAAGGGCGGATTCGTACAGAAAACAGGGTTTGCGTTAGTGCACTCCGGGGAACCTATTATACCCGCCGAAGTAGCGAGTTCCTCGCGTCTACAAACCATTCTTGAAAATATAGCATATGGTAGCGAAACAACTACAACAAGCACCATAACCAACAATCCCATAATTCATATTCACTACGAAGCTGACCCGAGGCGCGGCATATTGCTGGACGAGTCTGCATTCGAGCACAAGGTTTCCGATATCATTGCAAAAAGGCTTAGGCAACTAAATGGATATTAATTTAGTCTTATATAAACAATTAATTTTTTCCGTAAAATTACCATTGTAGTATCTTATATTTGATTAGGAGAATCAAATATGATTTTTTCTCGAAAGATACAAAAAAATAGCCAGCATAACTATGGCCTGATTACGGTGCCCAAAGCGATAATGGACGTATGGACCGATATCAAGAGCGTGGACATGCTGTTCGACGAGGCCCATGAAACGATTGTAATCACCCCCAGGAAATAATATGACTGTAATGAAATTCAATCATGTTCGCGTGGGGCGAATGGACCTGGATGATGGCCTTCTGGCCGCGATAAAAGAGCAACGAGCGCAAACAAAAATAACGCAAATAAAATTAATGAAATATTTTGGAAATGATAATATGAAAATGCAAGTGCACAGAAATTTTGAGAGAGAGCTTGCTATGGCACAGCTCCAAGAAACGCTTAGCCGTAAGTCAATTCGCTTTTCTGATCCCGAGCACCCCGATAACGAAATCGAGGACGAACTTGCCAAGATCAAGATGAAATTGAACAGCAAGATATCGTTGTCTGATGCCCGCGCACAACTTAGGCGAACACAATCCTTATTGTTCAAAAGGCGCACATGAGGCTTAGCGCTTTTGCTCGCAGTGCCATAAAGGCTGCACAAGTGAATGGATACGCAACCGATGCTTCGAGAGCGAGCGACCCATTGATAAGGCCGTTTGCGGAATTCGATGAGCAGAAGGCAATCCTAAGGTCCCTTCAGGAGTCTACTTTAGCCCTTTGTTGGATCGATGCGAGCTTCAATCTGATCCCGATTGATGCGAATCAATTCGATGCGGTCCGAACCGAAATCCTGCGACTGCAAAGCATGATAGATCATAATGCATTGGTCTTGAATGAGCTGGACGCCAAAGCTACAGAGCTTGGTATTCAGAGCCTTGGCGCGATGCATAGCGAAAAATCCAAGATCCTGGAACGCATCGCCGAAATCAAATCAGAAGAAGTCGATTCGCTGCGATCAAAATGGCATGCGATCGTCATTGTTGGGGGCGACCGGGGAGCATATGACAAGCTGCCAGAAGTGATAGCAGCGAAGGCCAAGACTGCTGAATTGGTTGAACCCCTAGAAGCGGAAATCAACGCAATTGATGAAAATGTTCAGTGTCTGCAAGCCATTTTAAGAAAAATTAGGAAACAATAAATTTTTTTATAGAAAAAAGTAATACTCGATGTGATTAAAAATGATAACTATGGATGCAGCTATTTGCATGAAATGTGAGTCTGAATTAAAAGACTTTTTGGAAGATATGTCAGATAGCAAAGATATGTCGCTGTCTGCATATTGCAGGTATGTCCTGGGTGTTGGCCTGGATGAATTATATAGGCGCAATATAAATACGCGAAAATTAGAGAAACAATTTATTAAATAAATATAATAATAATTGCACAAGCAGCGTTCGAGCGCCCTTGTGCGTTTTATGGAGATAATATTATGATAACGAATATACGAAGTTCGAGTATAAATACTTTTTGGTCCGTCTTCGACGAGCCAATAATGCTGGATGGCAAAATCATAGGAAAAATAGAATATAATGAAGAAGGATTGTGGGACCTTAGCGACATTTTTTCAAATCCTGGTAGCCAAATTTTCAGATTGCGACCGTAAGCTTTATATACTAGAAGGTTAATTAGTTTTTTAAAAATATTTTTTGAATACGAGGAATTGTATATGACAAAACCAAAATTTGTCTTCTTGGGTGCGACCATAAACCCAAGCGATAAGGAAACAATCGATAGAATCGCCGAAATGAACAGCGTATCGATAAGCTATGTCACCCGGATGCTTATTGCGGACAGTATCAAACATATCAGCGAGCGCAATATCTTCAAGATGGTGGTCGAATGAAATATCAAATATCTAAAGCCCGAGACGCGGGATATGTCACAAGGGCCCCCGGAGAGTACATGGGCTCGAATCAGTACTGGCGCTGGTGCACTTGCAACGCCGTGCCTTTTGTAGTGGTCGAATTCGAGCCAAAGGCGAAATATGCCTTCGTGGAATTGGATCTTTATAATACAGCAGATGAGGGGTTCAGTGCTAAAGCGGGATATAATATCCTGCAGAGGATCCTAAGACAACCATTGAAGCCCAAATCAAATTTCTACATGTCACCAATTCTGATTCAGGCTCACGTGGCCATTAATTCAGCGGAAGCATTGGCAAAATACCTTTTCCAGTGTGCGGTTGATGAAGGTATCTGCTTATCACAAGAAGAATTAATACAGCGAACCTTAACACGTCTCGGGAGCGGAGAATGCGTCAAAGCTGCCTTCATACCGTTTGAGTGTGATGTTTATCCTTCATCGCTTGCAATAGTACGCACACGTGAGTTTTGGGATCAGAGGATAACTGAGTAATAAAATCATTAGTGAAAATAAAATAAAAATAGCATGAACAGTGATGTGACACTGTCATGCCAAAAAGGAAGTACACAATATGATAAATAAAAGTATTAATACAACTACTATAAATAGTTTTTGCTCCTATGAGCAATTGGAAAGGTTCTTAGGCACGATCTGTATATTCAACCTGACCTTCATGGATAGATCGATTACAGGCATGGTCAAGGAAGTTGGCAAGGACTTCATCCTGTTGGAAATGCGGGACGGGCGGCTACTATGTGCCAGAATGGACACGATCATGGGCTTCGGTATGGTTAAGAATCAGCCCGCAGGAGCGATTTAAATGAAGATACCGGGAGAACTACAGCTATACCAGCATTTCGTGCTACGTGGTGGGACTGCTGGCAAAGCGCCAGTTAATAGAACCGGGGAGCCATATCCTTGGAATAATCCGTCAACCTGGCTATCTTCTTTTGAAGCAATTGAAGTCTATGAATCAGATCCAACAAAGTTTGCGGGCATCGGATTTATTGTGAGCCGTGAATCATTCCTGGAAAGTAATCAAGTGATTGGTGGCGATATCGATAACTGCCGCGATCCTATCACAGGCGAAATATCACAAAGTGCTAAAAGGATATTGGACGTCCTAAACACCTGCGTATCTGTAAGTCCTTCGAAAGCGGGACTCCGCTTTTTCTTAGTGGGCAAGTTGCCTGAAGGTATTGATAGTGTTTCTTGGCACGAACCCGACGATCTATCCGCCGAAATGAAGGCCCATATCATAGCCGCAAAACCTTCAATCCAAGAAAAGTTGGATAAGGGCCAAGAAGTCTGGAATGGCATCGAAATCTACGAAAATGGACGCCATCTCACATTGACTGACGACTGGCTGCCAGAATATCCCGAGGAACTGGAATACCGGCACGAAGAACTTCTAGCACTATGCGATAGTCATTATAAAAAAGTCAAAAAAATAGTATCTGGGTCCGCATCAGTTAAGTCCTCCAAACTGCCGCGCTTAGATATCCTAAGGGTCATTGATGTCTCTGGATTTGATATGATTGGGGGACAATATGCTGGTCCACATCCGGTGTTCGGATCGACTAGTGGCCGCAATCTATACGTCAAACCCGAAGATAACACATGGTATTGCTTCCATGCGGGATCGGAATGCGGTGGAGATGCATGGCTATGGTTGGCTGCCGAATCCCAAATTATAGATTGGACCGACTGCAAACCAGGGGGCCTTTGTGATGCGGCTAAAATTCAAAAGCTGAAAGAATATGCGCTGACCCGGCAACTATTCACTTTGAAAGAGCTGTTCCCTAAGCGTGCCAAAGCCCTGGAAACGGTACAAAGTATATTGCCTTCAGGTACCAAAGTATTTGATCCTAACAAGGTATTTGAGCCTTCAGTAATAGAAGCATTGGCAATTATAAAAATGGAAATGCCTTCCGAATATATAAAGACAAGGGCTGCACTGAAAGGCAAAGTCAGTGCAGTAGAACTAAATCGTGCTATAGCCGCCAAAGAGAGCGAAATTATAAATAAAAATAAAGACAATTCTTATATAATCTTCGATGAGCGCAAGAACCCTGAATTACAGGTAGTGACACTGGCTACCGATATACTAAATGAACTTAATATTCATGTGGTATCTGGGACCAGTAAAAAACTAGCAATGTATCGAAAGGAAGAAGGCATATACGAAATTGGTGAAGCAGTTAAGAGAAAGATCGATGAAAATGCATTTGACAAGGTAATCGATTCTGGAGACCCACAAGCCAAAATAATTAGCACACAAGCCTTAGCCAAAATAGAGAGATTTATATCAAGTCATGTGCCAGAAATCGGTGATGCCTTTGAACAACACCGGCATCTACTTTGTGCGGGGAATGGGGTCATTAATCTGATGACTGGGGAGCTCGAACCCTTCAACCCTGATTACTTGATGGCAGAATATACATCAGTCAATTATGATGCAGATAAGACCTGGCAAGAACAAGCACCCACATGGGAGAAAGCCCTTCATGAAACATTCGAGGGGGATACTGAAAAGATAGAATACTTTAAACGGGTCATGGGCTATTGTGCTACTGGCGAAACACGTTCTGATGCCGTATTCTGCCTATATGGGATTGGTGGAACTGGCAAGTCTACTATGATAGATACTGTTATGAAAGCCTTATCATCATCTAATAAGATCAACGGCTATGGGACGATGCTTAAAGCTGACCTTCAGAGCGCAAATTCTAGTTCGGCCCGTGATGGTATTGCGCGCGCCCGCTATAAGCGCCTGATCATCGCAAAAGAACTGGATGAAAGAAATGATCTGTCCTGGGGGACAATCAAGGAATTAGCATCTTCTTCTTCAGCTATAGAAGTGCGAGAATTGTATGGACGGACAGAAAATATTGTTCCGAAGTTCAAACTGGTATTTGACACGAACCACATGCCAAAGTGCGAAACCCCAGACAATTCAATATTAAGGCGCTTAAAGATAATCCCATTCCGACATATATTTACCGATAAAGACGAGTTAACAGCTAGGAATCTAGAGAGCGAGCTGGAAGGTATACTTCATTGGATAGTGGAAGGTGCCCGCTGCTATTATGAGAAGGGATTGGGCAACCCCAAATTCTTGGACGAAGAATTATCTTACTACAGATCCGATATGGACCCATTCTTTATCAGTGCCTGGTTCGAAAATGGTAACTATGTTATCGAATCTTCTGTAGCTAAGATAGATAGCACATTATGGGTTAAGTCCGCTTCAGTATTTAGTAATTATCGAGATTATTGTAAGCGGGAAGGCGTCATAAATATGGCCACTGACGTTAAGATATCGGAATTCCTGAAAAATAGGGGCGGTATTAAGAAGCAATCAAAGAGATCTATTATATTCGACGGCAAAACAGTCGAAGATAGAAGCACCTTCTGGATAAACATAAGGGAAAATAAATAAATATTAGATTTAGTACTATACTTAGTACTATACTAAATCAATACTAGTACTATACTAGTACTATACTTAGTACTATACTTATATTATATTATAATCAATAGCAGTAAGTATATTTTAGTAGTTAGTACTAGGGTTATTAGGTAAATGTATAAACTTTTATATAGAAAAAAAATTCCGGAATTTTTTTCTTATAAAGAAAGTTTGAAAATCGTCAAAAACCCTAGTATCCATAGTCCGTTATTGGTTTCGCCCTAGTTTAGTACTAGTACTGGCTAGTACTGGCTTACTGCTATTGGTTTTTATGGGGGAGAAAAGAAAAGCGCGTCGTTCTTCTTGCAATTCGTTCTATAGTTGCAGATAACGGGTAAAAGCAAACAAGAGAAAGATATAAATAGACCCACTTGATTGCCTGCGGTATGGCAGAAAAATTGCTATATAATAGAAATAAATCACTTGCTGCAGAAATCAAAGATACCCAACTAGCCATGGGTGCTCGACTATTTACGTCGATGGTTCCGGAGTACTTTAAGGCTCGGAATCCTAACTATGAAGATCTCTATAAGTTCAAAAATCTTCTGGAAACACTAGATGGCATTGAATTTGGGGCCATAACCTTTGATAATAATAAAATGTATGGAGCGTCATTTATATTCAACGATGAAAATATAAAGAAGATCAACAACGCTGGATATGCATTAAAGGTTTTCTTTGTCGTCTAGATGGGTATAAAATTTTTTTATAATTCGTAAAACTTTTATATAACTGTATTATTTGATAATATTTTTTATTTTTAAAGAATACCCCGCAGCTTGCTGCGGGGATGGTCAGGAAACCGTCTTAAGGAAAGCTGTATATTATGCAAGTAATGATTGAGGTAAAAAAGGCAAATCATTGTGCTTATAAAATCCGATATCATATTGTATTATGCATAAAATATCGTAAGAAGCTACTTATTGATTCAGATCGCATAAATTATATAAAATTTATATGTTCCGAAATAGGCAAACGATATTGTTTCGATTTTGACGCTATTGGTACTGATGGCGATCATGTTCACATTTTCATTGGAGCTGCCCCTAAATATTCGCCATCAAAAGTAATGCAGATATTAAAGAGTATAACTGCAAGAGAGTTTTTCAAAAGATTTCCAGAAATCAAGAAACTGCTATGGGGCGGAGAATTTTGGAGTGATGGCGGATATGTCGGAACAGTGGGTGATGGCGTTACAGCTGACATAATAAGAAATTATGTTGAAAAGCAAGGGACAAAGGAAGAAAAAGATGCATACAAGCAAATGAATTTGCTGGAATTCGAATGATGCTAAACGATGTAAACACGCCTCGCTTTGGGATCTGGTTAACCGGATTCCGCTTTCATGCGGCGGCGCCTTGGATGCCCCGCCTGCTTGCAGCGGGGTGCGCCGCCGTCGTTTCACTAGGAGATTTTTTATGAGTGGCAAAAATTCAGAACTGATCGGATTTTGGGTAACACCGGATGTCAAAGCGAACATTCAGGAGCGCGCCCAAAAAAGCAAATTAACGGTATCTACTTTTCTCAGAATACTGATGGAAAAATGGCTGGAAATCGAATATAGAGCTTGAAAACGTTTTGAGGTATTATTATGAAGAACAATGAATTTAAAGCACGAGAAAAGGCCCTTAAAGCCCTGAAAAGAACAATCGAACAACGACAATTTGACAAAGACAAGATAATAGAACTTATGTATGTGTGGGGGAACTGCATACAACAAGAAGTCGATTTATTCCAGGAGTGCACCGAAATCCTGAATAATATTGCCCAAGAGGATGCAGAAGCCGCTGAACAACAATAATATTATTTTAATAATCCGATGTGAATTAATATGACCGACAATGAATTGATACCGTTTGTTGGGAAGATACTGAGAATCGACATCAAGGAATTAGGCTTACCGCTATACGGGAAGCTGATTGAGGTTTGCCCGTTCTGGATCACGATTGAGAGAAAAGACAGCAGCACGCGCATCATAAGCAAGGCCCGGATTATGGGGATCGAACCCGTGAGGGACCAGCAATGTTAGACAAGATGGGACTATTGCGGGCTGTTGCTTTGCTGATGGCAGCGCAGCAAGGCGTTATTGATCTCACCGATGATGACAAGACACTCATCTGCAAGGCACTGGGGAACCATGCATTGAAGAGTGGGGCTTAGACTTCCCCAGCTTTTATTTTATAAAATTAATCAAATATAACGTGATATTATGATTGAACTTGAGGAACCTCGAGATGTCAGGCAATTGATTAAGGCATGGCTTGCGGAAATATGTGATACGGGAAAGCTGCCTTTCGAGGGTGGCGGGACCGTTGTGCAGCTACTGAACGTGTGGCTGCGATCTTATGAGATTGAAAAGGTCAGTGACCTTGAAGAGCGCGTTAAGGCATTAGAGAAGCAAAAAACAAACGTGATTAAAGGTGATAAAATTGATTAACATTAGGAGCTTGGAGCATCGTGTAGAGGCGTTAGAAAGGCCCATTGTCGGGATTGATCCTTTGGAGATTGCGATTGATAGACTGAGCGATAATGAGCTTGGTTTGCTTTCGGAATATCGGGAGCTGTATCTGGCGGGATTTGCTGAGGAAGAAATTAGGAAAATGATGGACGGCGATAGTTTTGAGATGGCGATCGCCGTTATGCAGAGCGTGGACCGTGAAATTGCTAGGCTGTCGGTGCCTCCTGTGCGGAAGTTGGTGGCCGGGAAGAAGACGCGCGCTGCGATCGATGATGGGATTGGCGGAAGCGAACGCAGGAGTGCAGGGATCGACTATGACGATTGCTGATATCCGCAAGGAACTTGTATCCGTGAAAAGGCGCATGGGCCGATTCATTGGCACAGGGTATAGCTAGCAAAGATTTTAATGATTTAAAGAATGTTAGACATTAAGGAGAAACAATAATGGCAAAAATAAGTTTGATAATATTCTTAGGAATTTGCGCAGTATTGGTATGTGGTTGCCTTGATACTGCTGCGGAGCAGAAAAGTGTAATGATCGACGGCTATACATTTACTGCGTCTCTAAATGACAAATGGGTTAATTCGTCCGGAGACGTATCTAAATATAAGCCTGCTAATCTCGAGGATATTCAGTTTGGCATACCTGATGGTGCATATGATTGGTCAGGGGCAGAGAATTATAACGCATTCCTTTATAGATCGGGAGAACCATCGGGATCCATGACAAAATATGGCTGGGCTAATATATTTGTGCTAAAGCCTCTGTACTTTCCAAGTTTCTCCTTTGTTTATAATTTTTAATTTATCTTATTATTCATATCTTCATTCCAAGGCTCTTGAGTATATATAGCAATCCCCCATCAGG